>ENA-OQKO01000159-OQKO01000159.1-human-gut-metagenome-genome-assembly--contig:-NODE-159-length-78622-cov-16.482375_pt1 | contig 78622 bp, 90 predicted proteins | sample MGYA00242777_ERZ504796 | MGnify/ENA primary metagenome ERZ504796 (study PRJEB26092, sample SAMD00036404) | human gut metagenome | host: Homo sapiens | study: EMG produced TPA metagenomics assembly of... | reverse complement strand
TTGTATGTTGTTTTGAAGGTATATGATATAATAAGAATAAACCTTATAATAATCCTCGATAGCTCAGTTGGTAGAGCACACGGCTGTTAACCGTGCTGTCGCTGGTTCGAGCCCGGCTCGGGGAGTTAAATACTGAATAAAGTATTAAGACCGTGAAGCGGTCGAACAATCAGGCTCCATGGTCAAGTGGTTAAGACACCGCCCTTTCACGGCGGTAACACGGGTTCAAATCCCGTTGGAGTCATTACGATTCATAAATGAGTGATATCGTCTAATATGCCGTTGTGGCTCAATTGGCAGAGCAGCTGATTTGTAATCAGCAGGTTACCGGTTCAAGTCCGGTCAACGGCTTTAAACGGACCTTTAGCTCAGTTGGTTAGAGCAATCGGCTCATAACCGATCGGTCCGGGGTTCGAGTCCCCGAGGGTCCATTTAAACTAAATAATTTACATTCTGGCCCGGTGGCTCAGCTGGTTAGAGCGCCGCCCTGTCACGGCGGAGGTCGTGGGTTCGATTCCCATCCGGGTCGCTAGATTGTGTTTAAACCAATCGTTTGGGATCATAGCTCAGCTGGGAGAGCATCTGCCTTACAAGCAGAGGGTCATAGGTTCGAGTCCTATTGGTCCCACTTATATGCCAGATAATTAAGGTATGTATATGCCGCAGTGGCGGAACTGGCAGACGCGCAGGACTTAAAATCCTGTTCGAGTTAAATCGAGTACCGGTTCGATTCCGGTCTGCGGCATTTAGATGTGAATAACATCTGAATTGTCATATTTGACAATTGAATATGTGGGCGTAGCTCAGCTGGATAGAGCGTCTGGCTACGGACCAGAAGGCCGGGAGTTCGAATCTTCTCGCCCACGCTGAAGAGATCTGATTTATCAGGTCTCTTTTTGTAGCATTAAAAAAGAACACAATGATACAAATTTTACAATTATTTCATTTGTTAATTATAAAATTCAAAACAATACACTATTTCCTTTACATTTGTGTCGTTATATGGTAAAATTCTTCAAGTATGTAACAGAAGTGTAACAATTGAAAGGGTTATCAATGAAATCACGATTAAAGAAAATAACAATTTTCTCATTAGTCTTTTTATTTATATTTGGTACAGCAATCACAACAACACCAAAACAGCAGGTTAAGGCTGATGATGGATATAATGGAAAAATCTTCAGACACTGGTGCAAATTAAGATCCAGCAGATCAAAAAGATCAAAAGTTTTAAAGAGATTAGAGATTGGAACACCTGTCACAGTCTATTCAACAAGTGGACAGTGGAGAAAGGTTTCTGTAGACGGTAAGACAGGATATGTCTTAAAGAAATATGTTTATATTAACACAGATGCTCCTACATTAGAAGGAACAACATATGACAAAGGACAGACAGTAGCACAATTTGCACAGCGTTTTGTTGGAAACTCCTACGTATGGGGTGGAACAGACCTAAACAGAGGAGCTGACTGTTCAGGATTTATTGGATCAGTTTACAGATCATTTGGATATAATCTTCCAAGAACTTCTTCTGAATTAAGAAGAGCAGGAAGAAAAGTTTCTTATAATGAGAAACAGCCAGGAGATATCATCTGTTATAATGGACATGTAGCGATGTATATTGGAAATGGAAAGATCGTACATGCAAGTAACAGAAAAACAGGAATCAAAATTTCGCCAAGAGCAAACTACCGTAGAATTGTTTGTGTAAGACGAGTAGTGGAATAATTACATAAAGAATTGGAAGAACCTTTATATGATCAGATTAGATTATGTAGGGGTTCTTTTTTTCGATTTATAGGAAATTCCCCTATGAATTGTAATGAATTAGTAAAAGTAATCTTTGCTATTAATGAGTTGCAATTGTATAATATTGACTAGAAGCAGGTAGAAAGGAAGACAAAGATGAAAACATACAAAGGAATTATTTTTGATTTAGATGGTACTTTATTAGATACGATCAATGATCTTACAGACAGTGTCAATGATGTAATGAAAATCTATGGATGGAAAGAATATGATAGCGAAGCATGTAAGATGATGGTTGGAAATGGATTTCGTAAATTAATCCAGAGAGCATTGCCAGAAGAGAAACAGAAAGACGAAATGTTTCTTGATGAGGCAGTTGATCAATTTTCAAAAGCATATCAGAAGAGATATTTAAACAAAACGATTCCGTATGAAGGAATTCTTAAGTTACTGGGAACTTTAGAAGAAAAAGGAATTAAAATTGCAGTAAATTCCAATAAACGTGGAGATTATACGAATGCGCTGGTAAATAAATATTTTTCACAGTTTTCATGGATTGCAGTGTATGGGGAACGTGAAAGAGAAGGAATTCCTAAGAAACCGGATCCAAGCGCGGCATTAGAGATTGCTAATCATATGAATTTGCCAGCAGAAGAAGTTTTATATATTGGTGATTCAAAAACAGATATGGAAACAGGACAGAATGCCAAGATGGATACGATAGGTGTAGCATGGGGATTTCGAGGAGCAGAGGAGTTAAGAGAAAATAATGCTACATATATTGTAGAGAAACCTGAAGCGATTTTAGAGTACGTTATATAAACCAACAACAACCCAGAGTGAAACATAGCACCATAATGAGCACCATATTTGAACTGAAAATCATTTCAGGTAAAAAAGATTGTATGTTAAAATAAACACAGATAAGAAAAGTACAACATTAATTCAAAGAGGTGGAAATTATGTCAAGTTTTAAAAACGCAGATGCAGGAGTTATCGTAGACCAGCTGATCAAGACAATTCAGAAAGAAAGAGATTACTTAAGTGAGATCGATGGTAAGATCGGAGATGGAGATCATGGGATCAACATGAACAAAGGTTTTACGATGTGCGAGAAGAAATTAGAAGGAACTACATATAATCTGTCAGAAGGACTGACAACATTAGGTGAGACACTGTTAGAAGATATCGGTGGATCAATGGGACCTCTGTATGGAATGTTATTTGATGAGATGGCTCAGGCATGTGAAGATGAAGAAGAGATTACAGCAGATGTATTTGCAGAAATGATCACAGCCTCTGTAGAAGGAATTCAGGATATCAGCCCTGCACAGGTAGGCGATAAATCACTGCTAGATACATTGATTCCAGCAAAAGAAGCATTTGTAGAAGCAAAAGAAGCAGGAAAAGATTTTGCAGAATGTTTGGATGCTATGAATGCAGCAGCAGAAAAAGGATGGCAGTCTACAAAAGATCTTGTAGCCAAGATCGGACGAGCAAGCCGTCTTGGAGAACGCTCTCGAGGAGTTCTTGATGCAGGAGCAACCAGCTGTTATTTCATCATCACAACCATTGGAAGCACAGCAAAGAGCCTGTTATAAGAATGATTCATATTGCGAAAGCAATGAACCTCTATATATTCATACAATTTGTTTAGGAAGAACCTCAAAGTTTCGGAAAGAAGCTTTGGGGTTCTTTCATTTCATAGGAAATTTAAAAAAAGTTATTGACAAACGGGCAAAAAATATATAAACTAACTGTATCATATGAAATGGTACAGTTAGTACAGCTAATACAGTATGGCATACAGTACGACAAAAACAATAAGGAGGTACAGGTGTGTTTCGAATCAACCCTGCCAGTGGCAAGGCAATTTATGAACAGATCATGGAACAAGTAAAAGAAGCAGCGTGGAAAGGATATCTAAAACCTGGAGATGCATTGCCGTCCGTTCGTAAATTAGCATTAAGTCTCAATGTAACACCCAACACTGTAGCGAAAGCATATCAGTTGTTGGAGAAAGAGAAAGTAATTATAACAATACGAGGAAAGGGAGCATTTTTGGCAGAAAATGCTTCACAAGAGGTGGACAAAGGAAAGATGCAGGAGATCAAGATAAGTTTAAAAGAGATATTAAGTGAGCTTCGTTATGAAGGGTATGATGAAAAGAAGATAGCAAGCCTGATACATGAGATCTATCAGGATCTGGAGGGATAGGATATGAAAGTGATCGAACTAAAGGACGTGAAAAAATCATATGGAAAGAATGAGATTCTTCATGGAATCAGCCTTGATATAGAAGAGGGAAGCATTCATGGGCTGGTAGGACGCAATGGATGTGGAAAAACAACATTGATCAAATGCTTAACTGGGATTTATGAACAGGATCAAGGACAGATCTTGGTCTGTGGAGAAGAAATTTTCGAGAATCCAAATGTAAAAGCACAGGTAGGATATGTTGCAGACAGCAACCAGTATTTTGAAGGGTATCATATCGATGAGATGGTAGAATTTTATAAACAGATCTACCCAACATTCGATGAGAAAGTATTTAGGGACTACAATCAGAGTATCGGATTAGATGTAAGCAAAAGGATTAAAGAATTATCCAAAGGACAGGCAATGTCATTAGCTTCGATGTTGAATCTGTCCATTCATCCAAAAGTGATGATCATGGATGAACCAATGTCAGGACTTGATGTGATCGCACAGAAACAGATCAAAGATTTTATTGTCAATGAAGTCGATATGAATGGAATGAGTGTGCTGATCTCATCACACGATTTAAAGGATTTAGAAAGTTTCTGCGATTCCGCAAGTATGATGAAGGACGGAAAGATCCTTTATCAGGGAACAATGGATCAGATGAAAGAACGATTTACAAAATTACAGGTTGTATTTGGAGAATCAAGAAGCGAGATCTTCAAAGAACTTTCGGGAGTGATCACATATTCCAATCTTGGAAGTGTATACACAGTAATATTAGAAGGGTATGGAGAGCCAATTCATGAGGCATTAAAACAAGCAGGAGCGATTGTAGTAGAGGAAATTCCATTAAGTTTAGAAGAAGTATTCGTCTACAGCAACCGCTAAGAGGAGGAACTTGGAGATGAAATTTTTTAGAAAATATAATCTGGTACTTCCACCAGCAGCATTGTTATATGGGATTTCCGCATGGAATATCAAATATCCGGAGGATGGACTGCCACAGACGATGATGGATGATCTTGTCAATGGATGGCTTTTGATCATAATTTTATTTGCAGCATTATCAGCAGGAATTGTATATCAACTGCAGCAAAATAAAAAACAGCAATATATCTACAGCCTTCCATGGACAAAGAAAGACATTTACCAAAAGAGTCTTACAAAACTGCATATATCACTTTTGTTCGCAGAGATCATCTATGGAATTTTCTTTGCAATGAAGATCGCAACGATTCCGAATGCGGAATCAATCACGAATGTGATCATATGCACATTATGGAATGCAGTAATTTGTTTTGTATTTTGTGCACTGATACAGGTTTCATTGATCGTGACAGCATATATCTGGCAAGGACTTGTCATAGCAGTCGTTACATTTTATGTGATATTGCCGATGATCCTTCAGAATCTGGCATTTTTACTCCAGTTGCTGTTTAAGGTAAGATCTTCTAGATTTGCGATACTCGAGTGGGTTATCTATGGAAGATTCGGCAGAACATTTTTATATCCATTAAATTTTCAGCTTGATACAAATAGCTTGGAGAGCAATCCGATCTGGAAAGCACAATATGTAAATTCTGCGATCATCTGTATTGCCGTTTTATTTGCAGCAGGAGTCTTTAGTATCTGGTTTGCAAAACGACAGTTTATCAAGCAGGAGCAGGCACAGAACCGAATGTTAACAAGGTTATCAGGGATGCAGAATAAAGTCATCACGACGATAGTGATCACGATCCTGTGTTTTAATGCATTAAGTAATCATGAGATATATGTTTATATATTTAAGTATGACAAGACACTTCGAACCAGAATTTATGGATTGATCGCATGGGGAAAAGAATTTATGTGTTCATCAGATAGTTATAAACTGATCATACAGAAATTAAATGCAGTACATTGGTTTATATATTTGGTAGTGATATTAGTGATCACATATTTTGCTGTATCGATTATTCAGACAATAAGGAGGAAATGTTATGAGAGGGCTTGTTAATCATGAAAAACGAAATCTGCTAGCCATAACATTAGTGTATACCATAGTGATATGTTTCATATTACAATATGTGATCGCAAACGATATTTCAGGAACTGCAGATCAGATCAATAATTTTTATGGAGGCATTTATAATAATTATGGCAATCTGTTTTTAGGAACATTAGATCAATACTATGAAATGTTCATTATCGTTCTTATGATACCGGTTAGTTTTGTAGCGGTAATACAGTATCGGGAAAGCAGTACATCAAAATGTGGAGAATTTTTAATGCAGCTTCCGATCAAAAGAGGTCAGATTTTTCTGACAAGGACGATCACAGGAATGATGACATATACGATTCCATGGCTTTTTCTTTCATTCGGAATGATCATGATGAGAACAAAAGCACAGTCATGGTATGAGATGAATCTATCCGTATGTAAAAACGGAGCAGTACTTCTTGGAAATGATAACATCATACATTTGTGTGCGTATCTTCTATTTATATGGGTATCATTGACACTCATCTATGCCATTGCTATATTTTTTCAGAATATCTGCAAAAGACCATGGATCGCAGGAGCGATCGGAATCGGAGCAATGTTATTTCCAAACTTTATGGATTATATGATGCCAAAAGTATTATCATTCCCAGATACAATATATCATGGCTGGTGGATGGCTGCAATTTTTGAAAATGGACCGATCACAAAACAGTTTATATGGGATAAAGGTGTGAACCAGCTGGTGACGATGGCTTCGTTTGATCATTTTGCACAGATCCTTCTGATTCAGATCGTATTGATCGCAGTATTTTTTGGAGTTGCATTTTATGTATTTCAAAAGTCGGATATGGCAAAGAGGAATAATTTTATGTATTTTCCATGGATGGAGCATCTGTTTGTATGGATCTTCCCATTCTGTGTTTCATTATTCATTGTAGTGACAGGGTTCAAGATTCAGTCATACACAGGCGGCATTCTGGCAGCAGTGATCGCAACGATCATATATTATATAGTAGAAAAGCGTAAGAAAAGGAGGGCAGTATAATGTATTATTCAACTGCAACTGGTTATATTATCATATTATCACCACTGATCCTTCTAGCTTTATTGGCAACGATCGGAATCGTACTTTACCGTCATCCGTCAAAATTACAGAGAAAATGGTATAGCGTATCATTTAAGAAAAGAAAAAGAATTAAACAAATAGCGATTCTTCTTGGATTTTGTATGGCAGCAGGACTACTTATCTATCCTTTGACAAGCAAAAAACAGTTCGTATCAACGATCAGTCTGTCAGCAAATGAAAACAATTTTATCACAGAAGATAAGATCGATCAGATTTCAGAAGACAGAAGAGAAATAAAAAATGAGCAATGGCTGAAAAAATTTTATAAGATGATGAAATCAGACGATGAAAGTTCGACTCTTTTAAATGACATAGGAAGTTATGAAGTATGGAAGACGAGTATCCTGGAAGATAAAACGGGTGAGTATGAGCTGCGTTTAAGAGCAGAAGACACCGTTCTTCGTAGATTTTCAATACAGCAATCGGATGAAGATATTGATTCTGACGTAGATTTCGACAGTTACAATACTGACGGATTTTATGATATCATTCAAAGACCAGACAATACATTCGAAGAAAATTATCAAAAGCTTACAGATTCAGAAAAACAAGAAATTCAGAATCTCAATTGGAATTACAAAGACGGTCTTTTGTATGCAACAAATGAAAATCATAAGAGATGTATCAATGGAACATCCCAGTATTATATGAAAAACTCCAAATTGATCAATACGATGGAAAATTCAGGATACAAAGGAATCAAAAAATGGATGGAACAATGCGAAAAAGATACAGCAGGGATTAAAGTAAAAGTTGGAGATAAAACATACTTGTTCCATAATACAGACAAATGGCATACATTCAAGAAAAATGGATTAACATGTCTGTATAATTACAAACGTTTTATCATTCGATTTGATTTTAACAAAGTGATTGGGTTTAGGAGTAATCTATCTGACCTTCCACAAAGTGGCAGAGAAATGTGGACAGCTATATCGGATCATAGTGGATCAGCTGCGAATGAAGTTATTCTTCGTTCTTATAATGATGAAGAATTATATGCAAGGAAAAATGTTCAGATCTTTTTGCAAGATCACAAGATCAAACAGATGTTGATCTACTGGGATGAAACAGAGGCATTCAAAGGATTCACAAAAGAAGAAAAGATATTCTTAAAAGGCTGTTTCGAAAAAATGGGTATCTCATCCAAGGATGCACAAGAATGGTTAAATACATTTATGATCAAGAAAACGCCACAGAGCGGTAAGTTAGGAAGCTGGACATACAGCAAAGGAAATAGTAAAAATCAGGTAATATCATTGATCAATCATAATGAAAATAATAATTATGTAAATTTTTACAAAAAAAGTAAAGGAAATAATTGACAAATATAAAATGATATGGTAAATTATGGGTAGAAAGTGCTTACAGCACAAACTCCCCTTAATAAACAGTTCGAGAACTACGGTTTTCCTGCGATTGTTCATCGCCCATACCCCATAGAATCTCGAAAGAATTGTATTTTAGATTATCATCATCAACAATCATTTTATATTTATCTGCAATCCTCTATCTAAGTTGTGATGTGAGCACTTTCGATTTTTAAAATATGAAAATAAGGATTCCTATGATTCTATGATATAGAAACATAAGAATCCTTTTCATTATTTTTAACAAATCACAATGACAAATCAAAAATAATATGATATGATATTATTTTGAATGGGATAATATAAGAAAGTAGTAGAAATTCACATATAGGAGGAAGAAACATGCCAGTAAAGTATGTATTTGTTACAGGAGGAGTTGTATCTGGATTAGGTAAAGGAATCACAGCAGCTTCTCTGGGACGATTACTAAAAGCCAGAGGCTATCATGTCACAAGCCAGAAGTTTGATCCGTATATCAACATTGACCCAGGAACAATGAACCCAATCCAGCACGGAGAAGTTTTCGTAACAGATGACGGAGCAGAGACTGACTTAGACCTTGGACATTATGAAAGATTTATCGATGAAGGACTGAATAAGAAATCAAACGTTACAACAGGTAAAGTATATTGGAGTATCTTATCCAAAGAACGTCGTGGAGATTATGGTGGTAACACAGTACAGGTAATCCCACACGTAACAAACGAGATCAAGAGCCGTTTTTACAGAAGTGAAGATCCAAGCGATCAGGAAGTAGCGATCATTGAAATCGGAGGAACTGTAGGAGATATCGAAAGTCAGCCATTCTTAGAGGCATTAAGACAGTTTCAGCATGAAGTGGGACATGAAAACTGTATTTTAATTCATGTAACATTAATTCCATACTTAAAGAGTTCAGGAGAATTAAAGACAAAACCAACACAGGCAAGTGTCAAAGACTTACAGGGAATGGGAATCCAGCCAGATATCCTTGTATGCCGTTCAGACTATCCATTAGATGATGGAATCAAGAGAAAGATCGCGCAGTTCTGTAACGTTGAACGTTCAAGAGTTATTCAGAACTTAGATGCAGAAGTATTATACGAAGTACCTTTGATGATGGAGAAAGAACATCTAGCACATGAAGTATGTGAATGTCTGAACATGCCATGCCCAGATCCAGATCTTGATGACTGGAAGAAGATGATCAATGCATGGAAACATCCAGAACATAAAGTAGAGATCGCATTAGTTGGTAAATATGTATCTTTACACGATGCTTACATCAGTGTCGTAGAATCCTTAGAGCATGCTGGAGTCGCAAATTCAGCAGATGTGAAGATCCGCTGGGTAGATTCAGAGAGAATCAGCTCTTACAATGTCGATGAGATGTTAGGTGGAGTTCATGGAATCTTAGTTCCAGGTGGATTCGGAGATCGTGGAATTGAAGGAATGATCTGTGCGATCAAATACGCAAGAGAAAACAAGATCCCATATCTTGGACTATGCTTAGGAATGCAGCTTACATTAGTAGAATTCGGAAGACATGTCTTAGGATTCTCTGATGCACACAGTCAGGAATTTAATCCAGACACAACACATCCGATGGTTCATATCATGGCAGATCAGGATGGAGTCACAGATCTTGGTGGAACATTACGTTTAGGATCTTACCCATGTGTATTAACAGAAGGATCCAAAGCATATGAATTATATGGAGAGAAAGAGATTCACGAAAGACATCGTCATAGATATGAAGTAAATAACGAATATCGTGATATCCTTCAGGAGAATGGAATGATGTTATCCGGATGCTCACCAGACGGAAGAATCGTAGAGATGGTAGAGATTCCAGAACATCCATGGTTTGTGGCAACACAGGCACATCCTGAGTTTAAATCAAGACCTAACAAAGCACATCCATTATTTAAAGGATTTGTAGAAGCAGCCTTAGAACATCAAGGTAAATAACACAAAAAGTTAATATAACATCATCAAAAAGATTCTGAGATAGATTGATATTTCAGAATCTTTTTTTACATATTATTTACGATTCAATGCAATTAGAATTTACATATATATGATAGAATCCTTTAAGAGTCAGAAAGATATGAAAAGACAAAGGTATCAGGAGGTATATATGAGATCTAATTGGAGAAAACAAATGATGATCAGTGCATTAGCATTGACACTTTCTGCAACAAATGTAGCACCAGTATTTGCAAGTGCCGCTCCAGATGGCAAGACAAATGCAGCAGACATTGCACAGACAATGGGAACAACGGCACAGTGGAATCGTTGGGAGAAAGAATGGGAAACTTTAAAAAATGACTGGACACAAATTTCATTGTCACCAGGAAGCAATGCAACGGAGTTGAATTTTGCATGGTATACACCAAAGCAGACAAATGATGATCATTCAAATGCAAATGTTCCAAAACTGATCATTGGTGAAGGACATAATATGAAAAATGCCAAGGTGTACGAGGCAGAACAAACAGCAGTAAAAGATGAACAGGATAACAATGGGGAAACTTATAATTCTAATAAAGTAACAGCAACAGGATTAAAAGAAAACAAAACATATTATTATAGTTACGACAATGGAAATGGCTATACAAAGCCAGCTAAATACACGACAAAATCTACAAACAATTTCTCATTTGCATTTGTAGGTGACCCACAGATCGGATCTTCAAATGAATTAAAGGGAAAAGATACGAAAGAATTTTACGATGCACAGTCAAATGCAGTAAAGAGTGATGCATTTAACTGGTCTTCTACTTTAAACGCAGCATTAGAAAAGACAGATGATCAGTTAAGTTTTGTTGTATCCGCAGGTGACCAGATTCAGACAACAAAGAAAAAGTCACCAAACAAAGATGCATCAAAAAGTGAAATTGAGTATACAGGATATTTAAGTCCAGAAGCATTAAAATCACTTCCAGTGGCAACGACAGTAGGTAACCATGATGCAGATAATGCAAACTATACATACCATTTTAACAGAACAAATGCAAGTGAACTTGGAAGTAATAAGGTAGTCGGTGGAGATTATTATTTCAAATATGGAAATGCATTATTTATCATGTTAAATACACAGGATACAAATGTAGCAGAACATAAACAGTTTATTGAGCAGACAGTTGCAGCGAATAAAGACTGCAAATGGAGAATCGTAACACTGCATCAGGATATTTATGGATCAGCAGAACATTCTAATGAGCCAGAGATCACAAATTTAAGATATCAGTTAACACCGATTTTCGAACAAAATGATATTGATGCTGTATTAACAGGTCATGATCATGCTTATTCAAGATCTAAAATGTTATTAGGTGGAACAAAAGCGAATGATTATACAGATAATGAATTTGATGCAGAATTAGAGAAAGATATGGATGCGGGTGAAAATCCAACGACAAAAACAGTGGCACCAGGAAATATTAAAAATGACAGCACAGATGAAAAAGATCAGAAATACTTAACATATCTTAAAAGTATCATGGATGAAAAAGCAATTGAGACTGTCAAAAAACAGGGAAGCTCTGTAATCAATCCAGAAGGTGTCCTTTATATGACAGCAGGTTCTTCTTCAGGAAGTAAATATTATGATCTGGTACCAAGACAGCAGACATATATTGCACACCGTTGGCAGGAAGATGTCCCAACATATTCAGTTGTTGATGTAACAGAAAATAGTTTAACGATCAATACATATCGTACAGATAATGATGAAAAGATTGATGAAACATTTTCTATCACAAAGAGCAAAGGGGATACGACATCACTTAATGCAGAAATTAAAGCATCTGAAAGCATTGTAAAGCAAAAAGATGCATATACAACGGAAAGCTATAGAGTCTTTGAACAGGCACTTACAGGAGCCAAAGAAGTTGCAGCAGACAAAAAAGCAACAAAAGATGAAGTTGAAAATGCATTAAAAGTTCTGACAAATGCAAAAGCAGGATTAGAAAAGAAAGCAACAACAAAACCAGCAACAGTAAAGAAATCAACAGCAGAGAAGAAAGTTGTAGTAGCAAAAGCATCTGCAAAATTAAAAGCTGGCAAAAAGAAAGTAACAGTTAAGATCAAAAAAGCATCTGTATCTGGATATCAGATTAAATATGCATCAAACAAGAACTTTAAAAAAGCAAAGACAAGAAATACAAGAAAAACAATTTATACGATCAAGTCATTAAGATCAAAGAAAAAATGTTATGTAAAGGTTCGTGCATACAAAATAGTTAAAGGTAAGAAAATCTACGGTTCTTACAGCAAAGTTCTGAAAGTGACTGTGAAATAACAATGAAACAAAAACGGATGAAAGGAGTGTGTCTGCTGATCGCAGGCATTCTCTTTCTTCTGCTGTTTTTTTCTTTTTCTGGAATTGAGAAGACAAAACTTCTAGATACAGATGGAAGAAATTTTGAAAAAGCAGAAGTAACAAACGTGATCTCTGGAAACTTATCAAATAGTGGAAGTGGAAAACAAACCGTAGAATTAAAACTTCTCTCAGGGGATCATAAAGGAAAAATAATACAGGCAACAAGCTCTCAAAGTTATTTATTTGGTGCAAAATGTAAAAAAGGAATGAAAGTCATAGCGATCATTAATGAATCGAAAGGAGAGTTGCTGGCGTCTGTATATAGTGTAAACAGAGGACCTATGGTATGGCTGATGGCAGCAGTGTTTGTAGCAATCGTGGTTGCAGTCGGTGGAAGAAAAGGAATTTCATCAATATTAAGCTTGGTATTTACAATGCTTTGTATCTTTTTTATTTTTCTTCCGATGATCTACAAAGGAATATCCCCGATACTGGCGGCTGTATTAGTGGTCGCATTTACAACAGTTGTGACGATGTGTATGGTTGATGGAATTACGAAGAAATCAGTAGCTGCGATGCTTGGAACGATCATAGGTGTGGTATTTTCTGGAGCATTTGCATTGATCTTTGGACAAGTGACATCGATTACCGGATATAATGTGTCTGATATAGAGAATCTGGTCTATGTCGGAGAAATGACAGACATAAAAATTGGTGAATTGTTATTTGCAGGAATCTTGATCGCATCATTAGGTGCAGTCATGGACGTTGGAATGTCAATCGCCTCTACACTCAATGAATTAAAAGAACAAAATCCACAGATGATGTTAAAAGAACTGTTTCAATCAGGAATGAATGTCGGAAGAGATATGATGGGAACAATGACCAATACATTGATTCTTGCATTTACGGGTGGATCGATCAACACATTAGTATTTATCTTTGCATACAATTACGAATATCAACAGGTGATCAATATGTATTCCGTAGGGATTGAGATCATGCAGGGATTATCATCAAGTCTCGGAGTTATCATGGCAGTTCCAGTGACCTCCTGGATCGCAGCATTTTTATATAGTAAAAATCAAAAATAAAGAAAAGACTCTATAACAATTCATATCTTTATGAACTCGCAGACAGAAGTTTGAGAATATGTTATAATGAAAAAAATTAATTAAATTTAACAAGACATAAATATTTGACTAAGTTTAGGAGGCGAAGGTTATGAAAGTTAAAGGAGTCAGACTTTATGGAGTCAAAGATATACGTCTGGAAGAATTTGAGATCCCTGAGATAGCTGAAGATGAGATTCTCTTGAAGATAGAATGTAACGGAATTGCAGTATCAACTTTAAAAGAGATCACATTGGCACAGAGACATTTAAGAGTACCAAAGAATATTAAAAAGAATCCTGTACTGATCGGACATGAATTTTCTGGAACGATAGCAAAAGTCGGAACAAGATGGAAAGAGGATTATCAGGAAGGAAAACAATTTGTATTAGTACCAGAGATTCCTCACCAGATCGAATCACCAGGATATTCTTACCCTTATTTTGGAGGTGCAGCAACATACTGTATCATACCAGCAGATGTAATTGAGAAAGGATGTTTGTTGCAATATGAAGCAGATTCATTCTATGAACTTGCACAGGCTCAGGCTTTATATAGTATAGTGGGAAGTTTTCATTCAAACTATCACAGTAAAGAGGGAACCCACGATCATATATCTGGAATTAAAGAAGGTGGGAATACCATCATCCTTGGAGGAGCCGGTCCCATGGGACTAATGGCAATCCGTTATGTCCTTGGAATGAAGAAAAAGCCAAGAAGACTCGTGATCACAGATACGAATCAAGAGCGTTTGGAAAAAGTAAGGAAAATGATACCGATGCAGGAAGGAACCAGGCATGGAATAGAGCTCTATTATATCAATCCATCGATGTTTACAGACTCCGTTCCAGTGTTACTGGCAATAACCAATGAAAAAGGATACGATGATGTGTTTGTCTATGCACCACCCAAATGTGTAGCTGAAATAGGGAATCGTATTATGGCAATGGATGGCTGCATGAATATTTATGCATCAACAGCAGATAAAAATTATCGTGCTGGAATGAATATATACGGAAGCCATTATTTAAAAACTAAACTGATCGGTTCATCTGGAGGACTTCGTTCAGACCTGATCGAAGCTTTAGACCTGATCACAACAGGCAAGATCAATCCAGCAGTTGGAATCACACACATTGGAGGAATCAATGCGATTGTCGATACAACATTATATTTAAATAAGATACCAGGATCAAAGAAGATTACATACCCACAGATCAACCTGCCATTGACAGCAATAGAGGACTTTGGAAAATTAGCTGAGAAAGATCCAGTCTTTGGAGAATTAGATGAATCTTGTAAACGACATGGTGGATTGTGGAATCCAGAAGCAGAGAAGATACTGCTTGATCATTTTAAAAAGTTTTAATTTGTGTGTTGGCCAACTGTAGATTTTGAGTATATGATAAAAAATAAATAAGCAACCGAAAGCGATGCGGTGGAATTTTGCTCATATTTTGAACAAATCGCTGATTCGCCCAATTTCCTACGAAAACTCGCTCTGAAGTTTGGTCTAAGACCAAAGTCTTTGAAGCTCAGACATTCGTCCAATTGGGTTGCGAATTTATTCAAAATATGGCAAAATTCCAATGCATCGCTTTCGATCGTTTATTTATTTTTTATCATATACCAGAAGTCTAAAGTGTGGACAATTACAAGATTGGAAAACTTAAGTGGGTGTGTATGGAGGACAGCATTGATTGCAAAATAGGGATTTTTAGACAGAAGGTAATGTTATTATGCTTCATAAACATTCCAACAAATCGGTGTTGTAGAAGTCCTTTTACCTTCTGTTAATAAACACAAAAATTATTAACCAGTATCGTATAACATACACACCGTGTAGTGGTTTGAATCACGTAAATTATTTGAATATTATAAAAAGAGATCATGTGTCAGCAACCGTACGGACACGTCTGCACTTAGCGAGTGGATGGTCGTTAGACCATTCAGGAGCTTAGTACAGCTACGTGGGAGTCCGAACGCGAGTGGGTTGCAGGCACATGATCTCTTTTTATAATATTCCACCAATAATTTCTGTCTTCAAACTACAAATCACAATTTCATTGCACGTATAGAGTTTATTACGCATAGCATTGCGACTCCGCTATCTGCGAACACAGCCATCCACATATTTGCGAATCCAAGCAGTCCAAGGATCATTACTAATGCCTTGATCGCCAATGCAAATACAACATTCTGCCAAGCGATCTTACAAGCTTTTTTGCCGATAGAGATTGCCTGTGGAATTGCTTCAACGTTTGAGGTCATGAATACAACATCTGCTGCTTCGATTGCAGCATCAGCACCGCTTCCCATGGCAGCACCGCAATCAGCACCAGCTAATACAGGGGCATCGTTGATACCGTCACCAACAAACATAACAGCTCCATGTTTGCTTCTCTGTTCCTGAAGTTTGGCAAGTTTTTCATCAGGAAGAAGTCTTGAGTAAACTTCGTCAATTCCAGTTTCTTTTGCAATCGCATTTGCAGTTGTTTCGGAATCTCCAGTTAACATAACCGTGTGAAGATTCTGTGCTTTTAAGGAAGCAATGGCGTATTTCGCATCGTCTTTTAATGTATCTGCAATAACGATCGCACCAATTAACACTCCATCTTTTGCAAGAAAAACTTCAGTTCCATAAGAAGTTGTTTCTGGATAGTCTCCAGTTACATGATACTGAGCCATCAATTTTTTATTGCCAGCTAAGATTTCTGAGTTATCAATTGTGATAACAGAACCATGTCCAGCGATTTCTTTTGCGTTTTCAGGTGTTTTATAAGTTACATTTTCATCTTTGGCAGCTTCCATGATACTCTTTCCGATTGGATGAGTAGAAGATTCTTCGCAGGAAGCAGCAAGTGATAATATTTCATGTCTGGTTGCATTTCCGAGAGGGATCACATCCTGAACTTTGAAGTTTCCTTTTGTGATCGTTCCAGTCTTATCCATGACAACAGAAGTAATATCTTTTAATGTTTCAAGTGCAGCCCCGCCTTTAAATAAGATACCAATCTTAGATCCAGCTCCGATTCCAGAGAAGAATGCAAGAGGTACACTTAATACAAGGGCACAAGGACAGCTGATTACAAGGAAAGTTAAAGCTGTGTATATCCAGTGTGTCCAGTTTCTTGTCACTAAAGAAGGAATGATCGCAGTTGCAAGGGCAAGAAGTACGACAAATGGAGTATATACACGAGAAAAACGTGTGATAAAACGATCCATCTTTGGTTTGCTTGCGGCTGCATTTTCTACGGAATCCATGATTCTTGTGACCATAGATTCTTCCAGTACTTTTTCTACCTTGATCTTAATAACACCAGAAGTATTTAAACATCCAGAAGTTACATCTGTTCCGACAGAGGCAGAAACAGGAATAGGTTCTCCGGTAACAGGAGAAGTATCGATCATCGTTTCCCCATCTGTGATGATACCATCTAATGGAATACGGTCACCAGGACGTACTAATAAGATATCTCCGATTTCAGCTTCTTCGGCATCAATTACAGTGACATCTCCATGATCATCAACAAGGTTGACAACTTCAGGTCGCATATCAATGACATCCATGATCTGGGAACGGCTTCGTTCCACAGCTTTTTCTTCAAATAATTCACCAATACGATAAAACATCATAACACCGACCGCTTCCGCAAATTCTCCGACGCCGAAAGCACCGATCGTTGCGATACTCATTAAGAAGTTTTCATCAAAAAACTGACCTTTAGAGATATTTTTAAGAGCGGTCCATACGATCTTAATTCCTAAGATTAAATATGCAAGGATAAAACATACCATACTGTATACAGGCTTGGAAGATTCCAATGCTTTTCCGGCAATAAATAAAACGATACCAACACCAAGTTCCCAGAATTCTCTGTTATCTTCAGAATTCTCTTTGGCTTTTTTCGCTTCTTTTTGTGCACGGACAGTATTTTCACGGACAACGACTTTGACATCTGGTTCGATAGAAGTACAAATATCTTGAATCTGAGGCAATAATGTTTTGGCATCATCAGACCATACACGTAACTGTTTTGTTGCAAATGTCAGATTGACGGCTTCAACACCGGGAAGATGAGAAATCTGTTCTTCCATTTTACCTGCACAATGAGCACAGCCTAATTTCTCGACAATAAATACGGTTGCCTGACCATTTCCTTCACGATTTGCAGCAGCTGCAATTGATTCATCATCGTCATCATCACAGCAGCCACAATCGCAGTGGTCATCATGATGGTGATGATGTTTGGGGTGTTCATGTTCTTCATGATCGTGTTCACACCCGCAGTCGCAGTGGTCATCATGATGGTGATGATGTTCGAGGTGCTCATGTTCATTATGGTTGTGATCACATCCACAGTCACAGTGTTCATCGTGATGGTGATGATGTTCATGACTTTCATGAGAATCTTCTTCTACATGTTTTCTCCGTTTAGATGATTTTTTCGTAACTTCCGTCACAATAACATCCGGTTCAATATCCGTACAAATCTTTTGAATCTCAGGAAGCAGATCTTCACGAGAAGTTTCAACATACATTTTTTTCATAGGAAATGAAAGATTTACACTTTCAACATCAGGAAGTTTCCCGATTTTTTCTTCCATTTTACCTGCACAATGAGCACAGCCAAGATTCTCAAACTCATAAGTCTTCTTCATAAATACCCCTCCTTTCAAATACAGTCTTTAACAGATCAGATACAAGCTCTCCGTCAGCAGTGTCTGCGATCGTATAATGAACTTCTTTCCCAATTCGTCTGCTTGTGATCACACCTAATTGCTTCAAAGAGCGAAGATGATGAGACACTGCTGGTGGGCTCATCTCAATCGCTTCTGCGATATTTCTAACACAGACTTCACGGTGGTATAAAAGATACAAAATACGAAGTCTGGTACTGTCACTTAACAGACCAAATAAACTGGCAGTTTCAATGGCAAATTCTTCTGGTGGAAGAACATGTTTTAATTCTGTAACATCACATCCATGACCATGAATATCCATAGAAGCAATGTTATATTTCTCCGTTTTATCCATAGAAATCTCCTTTTTGTAAGATTAAATGATTGCTTAATTGTTTATGTTTTAAATATAATACTTTTAAATATTGATGTCAACAGAAATGAGAAAAATAGTTAATAGAAGTATTGTTTGGTGTAATATTGGAACTATACATAATAGTTTTTCCTAACTAGAAATTAAAAAAATATAGGATAATCAAAAAAAATATGATATACTAAAAACTACTTATACGAATTTATTAGATCAAAAAATCACATTTCGATAAAAGCAAAGATAAACAAAAACAGAAAAGGAAGTGTATCATGGAAGAGTTAAAGAACATCAAAGTAGCCCTCCTTGGTTCTGGAACTGTCGGAACAGGAGTATACAAACTGATCGAACGCCAGAGAGAAGAATTACCTCACAAAGTTGGTGCAGGTCTGACTGTCAGCAAAGTTCTAGTTAGAGACAAGAACAAGAAGAGAGAAGGAATTGACCCTTCTGTATTAACTGACCAGTGGGAAGACATTATCACAGATGATGAGATTCAGATCGTAGTGGAAGTTATGGGGGGAATCGAACCAGCCCGTACTTATATTACAGAAGCTCTTCAGGCAGGTAAGAATGTTGTCACAGCGAACAAAGACTTAATGGCAGTGCATGGTGGTGAATTATTAGATATCGCTTCCCATAATGGATGTGACTTATTATTTGAAGCATCTGTTGCAGGTGGAATTCCAATTATCCGTCCATTAAAACAGTGTCTGGCAGGAAACTATATTTCAGAAGCAATGGGTATTGTCAATGGAACAACAAACTTCATTCTGACAAAGATGACACACGAAGGAATGGAATTTGATGAAGCTTTGGCACTCGCAACAGAATTAGGATATGCAGAAGCAGATCCAACAGCTGATATCGAAGGATATGATGCAGGACGTAAGATGGCGATCATGGCATCCATTGCGTTTAACTCTAGAGTCACATTTGATGATGTATACACAGAAGGAATCACAAATATCACAGCAAAAGATATCAAATATGCAGAAGCAATGGGATGTACGATCAAATTGTTAGGGGTAGCAAAGAACACAGAATCTGGAATTGAAGTACGTGTTCATCCAATGCTGATTCCAAGTGATCATCCATTGGCAACTGTCAATGATTCATTTAACGCAGTTTTTGTACATGGAGATGCAGTTGACGATGCAATGTTCTATGGAAGAGGAGCAGGAGAATTCCCAACAGCAAGTGCAGTTATGGGAGATATCATTGATGTCGCACGTAATATTCAGTTCTATTGCACAGGAAGAATCCATTGTACATGCTACAAAGACCTTCCAATCAAGAAGATCACAGAGATTGAAAGCAAATATTTCATGAGATTGTTAGTTGATGACAAACCAGGAGTTCTTGCTCGAATCGCAGATACATTAGGAAAGAATCAAGTAAGTATCGCACAGGTGATTCAGAAGAACAAGGTTAATGATATGGCAGAATTAGTTGTTATCACGGATCTTGTACTGGAGCAGAACTTTGCAGATGCTTTGGTTGAGATTAAGGGAATGGAACATACTCGTGAGATTTCTACAGTAATCAGAGTGTATTAAATTTTAATTGTAGTTGGCCAACTGTAGATTTTGAGTATATGATAAAAAATAAATAAACGATCGGAAGAGCAGCTAGAGAATTTTCCTCACGTTTTTTACAAATCGCTGATTCGCCGGCTTTCCTTGCGTAACTCGCCTTCAAGGGTATTGAAAACAGGACTCTTTGTGGCTCAAACAACGCACTAAGCCGGCTGCGAATCTGTAAAAAACGTGGCAAAATTCTAATGCTGCTCTTCCGATCGTTTATTTATTTTTTATCATATACCAGAAGTCTAGAGTGTGGACAATTTAAGATTGAAAAATTCAAGTGGGTGTGTATGTAGGACTACTATAGTAGTAAATTTCAATTCCATGTGATAGAATTAAGTAAAATAGAAACAACAAAAGGAAATCATTACATGGAAAAGGCGAGGGATGAGATGATTAAGATGAGCAGGGATGAATGTGAAAGATAATCTTCTGTTAGCGAATACAAAAATGATTAGCCAATACCGTTAAACATACACACAGTGTAGTGGTTTGAATAACGTAAATTATTTGAATATTATAAAAAGAAATCATGTGTTGGCAACCGTACGGACACATGATTTCTTTTTATAATATTCCACCAATAATTTCCGTCATCAAACTACAAATCACAATATATGATTCTGTATGATCAATCGAATTGACTGATACAAATAAGGCTTCAATTCATCAACTGAAACAGGCTCCCCAGTCAAAATAACATTATAGCAAGACCCTGCGACCATCTCGATGATCATATAGATCATAACTTCCGGATGATCAAATTCATGACCAGAATTCTTCAAAAGATCCATATAGATATCATAAATATTTCTCTGGGCATCATCAATCGGTTCTACCAAAGAATTCTTAAACATTCCCCAGCTTAGATGCTTTGAGATCAGTTTTAACAGAGTCGGATTAGCATTTAATGCTCCGATGACTTGGTCAACGATAAAGATCAGTTGGTCTTCAAAATGATCAATGGATTGTTTTTGAAGTTCCTGATAGGCGTGTTTAAATACTTCTGCAGATTTTTTGGCGATCAATTTATATCGGATGTCTAATTTATCTTTAAAATACAAATAAAAAGTACCCTTAGCAACGCCAGCTTCATTTACGATATCGGAGATGGAGGTCTTCTGGAATCCCTTTTCTGTAAACAGTTGGTATGCCGTATTCAAAAGGGCATCTTGTTTCTTTTTCTTATTTAATTCGACCTTTTTCATAGTAATTTCTCCTTTCATCTTCTTTAGTATAACGAAAAAATGACCAAAAGTCAAAAACTTTTAAGAAGTTTATTGACTTTTGGTCATTTTTGGTGTATACCATTATATAGATTAAAAAATGACTATTCGTCATAAATGTAAATGGGAGGATGCTATGATACAATTTGCAAAGAAATTAGTACATCATCGAAAATTCATCGTCTTCCTGGCTTTCATTTTATTGATTCCATCAACCATTGGAATCGTGAAGACAAGGATCAATTATGACATCTTAAGTTACCTTCCAGACTCTTTGGAGACGGTGAAGGGGCAGGATATCATGGTAGATCAGTTTGGAGCCGGAGCCTATTCGATGATCATTGTCGAAGATATGAATCTTCATGACGTACAGAAATTAAAACAGAAACTAGAGAAAGTCAATCACGTTGATAAGATCATCTGGTATGATGACATCGCTGATCTAAGCGTTCCCAAAGAGATGCTTCCTGAGAAAGTAAGGAAAGTTTTCTTTAATAAGAACGCAACAATGATGATCGCAATGTTTAAAGAAACGACATCATCTGATAACACGATGGAAGCAGTCACACAGATGCGTAAGATTGTTGGAAAACAGTGTTTTATCAGTGGTATGTCAGGGGTAGTTACCGATATTAAGAATCTGGTTATGCAGGAGATTCCTATCTACGTAACGATCGCAGCAGTACTTTCTTTGATCGTATTATTTGTTACAATGGAATCCTTTGCCGTTGCTTTTTTATTTCTGTTAAGTATCGGAATGGCAATTCTTTATAACCTGGGAACGAATATTTTCCTAAGCGATGTGTCTTATCTTACAATGGCATTAACTGCGATCTTGCAGTTAGGAGTTACGATGGATTATTCGATCTTCCTTCTGCACAGTTATGAAAGTAATAAGATCAGATTTGAAGGTGACAAAGAACGTGCAATGGCACATGCGATTTCGAATACATTTAAGTCCATTACAGGAAGTTCCGTTACAACGGTTGCTGGATTCGCAGCACTGTGCTTTATGACATTTGCATTAGGAGCCAATTTAGGTATCGTTATGGCGAAAGGTGTTATTATCGGAGTTATCTGTTGTGTAACAGTTTTGCCATCATTGATCTTGATCTGTGATAAATTAATTGAGAAGACTCACCATCGTTCACTGATGCCAGATCTTGCGAATGCATCACACTTTATCACAAAACATTATAAAACAACGATCGTAGTATTTTTGATTTTGCTGTTCCCAGCAATTTATGGAAATAATCACACAGAGATTTACTATAATATTGATAAATCACTCCCACAAAGCTTACCGAGTAATGTGGCAAATAAGAAATTAAGTGATGAATTTGGAATGAGTAACATCCATATGGTCATGATCAAGAACGGCATGAGTCAGAAGGAATTAAGTAACATGCAGAAAGAGATCGATAAAGTCGACGGAGTTGAATGGTGTCTCGGAATGAACTCCGTGATCGGTTCTAGTATTCCATCCGATATGATTCCTTCTTCCATGAAAGAAATGTTGCAAAGTGATGAGTATGAGATGCAGTTTATCTGTTCAAATTACAAATCAGCAACCGAGAAAGTAAATAAACAGATTAACGAGATCAACAACATTGTGAAGAAATACAGTCCAGGTTCTATGGTCATTGGAGAAGCACCATTGATGAATGATTTGGAGACAGTAACCAATGTTGACCTTAGAAATGTAAATATCGCGTCGATCGCGGCAATCTTTGTGATCATTTTAATTGTATTTAAATCCATTTCCTTACCGGTGATCCTGGTAGCCGTGATCGAATTTGCGATCTGTGTCAATATGGCAGTTCCATATTACACAGGATTATCGCTGCCGTTTGTTGCAAGTATCGTTATCGGAACGATTCAGTTAGGTGCAACCGTTGACTATGCGATCCTGATGACAAGCCGTTATCAGAAGGAACGTATAAATGGCAAGAAGAAAATGGAAGCGATCCGTATTGCACATGAAACATCCATGCAGTCTATCATTACAAGTGGATTAAGTTTCTTCGCAGCAACGATCGGTATTGCGATTTATTCAAATATTGATATGATCAGTGCGATCTGTACCTTACTTGCACGAGGAGCTGTGATCAGTACCGTTGCCGTAATCTTCATTCTGCCGGCAATGTTTATGATATTTGATAAATTGATCTGTAAAACAACCCTCAAGATGGGTCATTTAGAATAGGAGAGCGATTGTTATGAGAAAAAGAAGATTATCGAAAGCATTAGCAATGTTTCTCGCTGCAGCTCTTACGATTCCGGCAGCAGTACCGGTAGCAGCCAGCGAGTCCACTGCAGATAAGGAAGAAACCGTATACGTAAAAACAGATGCAAATGGAGAAGAGAAAACAGTTATTGTCAGTGACTGGTTAAAGAATTTCTCAGGTGAAGCAAAGATCAAAGATGCTACAGACCTGACAGACGTTGAGAATGTTAAAGGAAATGAGACATACAAACGAGGCAAAAAGGACAGTATTACATGGAATGCCAATGGAAAAGATATCTACTATCAGGGAACAAGTGACAAAAATCTTCCAGTATCCATGAAAGTCACATACTATCTGGATGGAAAAGAAATTTCACCAAAGAAACTGGTTGGTAAATCAGGAAAAGTAAAGATTCGTTATGAATATGAAAATCATTCCGCCGTAACCAAAACGATCAATGGAAAACAGACAACAGTCTATACACCATTTACAATGATCACAGCAGCGATCTTAAATACAGATAACTTCTCTAATGTCAAAGCAACAAACGGAAAAGTTATCTCCGATGGTAACAAACATATCGTTATCGGAGTTGCAATGCCAGGATTAGCAGACAGCTTAAACCTTAAGAATACAAGTATTGGGTCAAACTTCGACATTCCAGAAGACTTTGAGATCACAGCTGATGTAGAAGACTTCCAGATGACAGTCACAGCGACAGTTGCGAATTCCGATACATTATCAGAGTTCGGTTTAGATGATGCAGGAGATTTAAGTGAATTAACAGATTCCTTAAAGGACCTTGAAAATGCGACAGATAAGTTATGTGATGGTTCTGGAGATTTAGTAAAGGGAATTGAAAAATTAGTCACAGCCTCTGGAAAATTAAAATCAGGAACAAAACAGATTGCAGTCAGTTCCAAACAGTTAGCAACAGGACTTGACAAACTGGTCAATGGATCTACAACATTAAAGAATGGAACCAGTCAGTTAGCGAAAGGAACCAGTGCTTTACCATCATCTACAGAGAAGTTAGATAATGGAGTGAGACAGATTCTCAAAGAACTGCAGAATAGTACACCAAGCGAAAGTGATCAGGCAAAATTACAGTCTAACTTACAGAGTGCACAGACAGGAATCACAAAAGAATTAATGAATATTAAGACACAGACAGAAAGTGTTGGTGTGTCAGCGAAGACGTTAGGTGCATTAGCAGAGTCTATTGGAGTATCAGCAGCAGATGTTGGAAATCAGGCAGGAGCAATTGGAGAATTTATCAAGAATAATTATAGTTCTCTTACAGATGAGCAGAAAGCACAGCTTACAACGATTGCAGGTTCTTTAAAGACAGATGCAGAAAACTTAGGCGGTTATGCACAATCCGTAGGAGGTCAGGCAAAGAATTTAGGAACCTACGCAGGATCTATCGGAACAAGCTTGCAAGAAACACAGACAGACCTTCAGATCGTATCAGGATGTTTAACCCAGATTCAGAATCTGCTAACAAAGACAAAGACATCCACAGCACAGTTAGAAGCTGCATTAAAACAGATCGCAGAAGGAACTGGGCAGTTAAAGACATCATCTAAGACACTGGCATCTTCCATCAAGAAGTTAGATGAAGGAGCCAAGACATTAAACAGTGGAACAAAAACAGCAGCAAATGGAGCGAAGAAGTTAAGCAAAGGTGCAAAAACACTGGATAATGGAATGGGACAGATGACAACAGGAATCGCAACTCTGAAAAATGGAGCTGTTACATTGAACAAAGGAATGTTAACCTTCAGAAAAGACGGTATTGAGAAACTTGTCAATACGATCAATGATGATGCAAAAGATATCTTAGACAGAGTTGATGCAGTGATGGATGAAGGAGAAAACTATCAGACATTTACGAAGAAAGCTAGTGGAACGAAGGGTAGTGTGAAGTTTATTATTGAGACGGAAGAACTGGAAAAATAAAAGTGCGTAGGATATAATGATGTGTGTTAGGACAGGAGTTTATTTGGCTCCTGTCTTTTTATATAACCAAATATTACAAATTTTTACAAAAAATAATTGACAATCAATAAAGATTTGATAAAATACTTACATGACACGAATTTACATAAATTGTAATATAAGGAGAAAATATGAATAACAACGAGGGAAGTTTTAATGACGAAGAGTTAAGAAAAAGAGCAGCTAGCAATGAGGAATTAAATATACGCTTAACAAATAATTATGCCTTTCAAAAAATATTTAAAAATGAAGAAATTGTAAAAGGATTTTTAATGGCATTATTGCATTTGAAAGAAACAGATATTGAAACGTTAGAAGTTGCAGATCCATTTGTGGAAGGTGAAGTTAAAGAGGAAAAAGAGGGAATTTTAGATGTAAAGATGGTATTAAACGGTGGCAAAAAGATTAACATTGAAATGCAAAATACATATCAGGAAGATTGGGCAGAGCGAAGCTTATTTTATAATTGCAGAATGTTTACAGAAGGATTGAAAAAAGGGGAGTCATATTATGAACTTCCACCATGTATTCATGTAGGAATTCTTGATTTTAATTATCTAAAAAGTCCTGGGTTTTATCATAGAATTTTACTGCAAGACGATAAAACAGGTGAATTGTACAGTAGTAAATTTCAATTCCATGTGATAGAATTAAGTAAATTAAAAAGTACAAAAGGAAAGGCAAGGAAGCAAGAATTATATCGATGGGCAAAATTAATTTCAGCCAGTACTTGGGAAGAAGTCAGAGAAGAATCTGAAGGAAATCATTACATGGAAAAGGTGAGGGATGAAATGATTAAGATGAGTCGAGATGAGAGTGAAAGATATTTATATCTGAGAGAACAAATGGCAATCAGGGATAAGGAAAGCCAGTTGCGAAGCGCGGAAAATCGTGGGAGACGAGAAGGAAGAGAAGAAGGAAGAAAAGAAGGAAGAAAACAGGGAGAAATTTTAAAATTAATAACGATGGTAAAGAAAAAGATTGAAAATGGCGATTCTATAGAGAAGATAGCAGATGATTTGTTAGAAGATGCAGATGTGATTGAGAAAATCTATGATATCGTAAAGGAAAATCCAGAGAAGACCAGAGAGGAAATTTGGGATTCTTTAATGAACGCTACAATGATTGAGATGTAACAGCCAGAAAGAATATGAGAAATCTGATCAATTCAGATGCAAACGAAGTAACAAAAGTATTTAGTACCCTGTTGTAAGAGGTGAGAATGATGAGAGCATATTCAGATGTCTATCTAGGAGACGTAGTAGAAAATCAAGGAAAATTGTTTGATTATGTAGCAAATACTTATCCAGATAAGGATACAGAAGACTTTATCAACGCATATATGACAAGTAAAACAAGACAAAGCATAGATCAAGCAAAAGCCTATGTAAATACAATGGATGCCAAAGAATTATGGGAATATTTTAAAGAAACAGAGCATTATTCTTTGAAGCAAGGAAAAGCAATGGAAGGTTTTATACCAAATTGGATTGGAGAATTCTATGCATATTATCAATGGTATTACAATATACCAAGTGCAGAAGTAAATCAGAAAATTAATGTAGATTTTCTAAAAAAATCATATTACGGATGGCATGATCTGGATTTGGATTTAGCGGTTCAGAAAGTTGGAGAAATATAATGGAGATTATATGTTTTCATAATCCAGATGAGGAGAAGTCAGTTAAGCAATTGGTATGAATCTAAATTTATAGTAGATCATGTGAAATTTTCATCTATGGAACAGTTTATGGTATATGAGGGATTAATTGCTAAGTTTTCATAGAATGAAGAATTAAAAAAGCAATCAAAGAGCATCCAGAAGCTGATAAAGAAGAGATTTATAAAATGTTAAAATAGAAAAATAAAATATGCGAATTTTCAACAAATCAAAAATTATAATCAGAAAATTCTTGACAAATAAAAAATCGACTCATATAATATAAACAAATATTTAACAAGTTAAAGTGATAAATCCGATGAACAAAAGTAAGTAGCTCATCAAACAGTCTTACAGAGAGTGACCGGTTGCTGGAAGGTCATAGATATGTGATAAGCGAATGGATTTGTGAGGAGCACAGAGAACTGTTTATGAAACTTAGTAACTGTCGCCGTTATCCCACGTTACGGGAACGAGATATAAAAGCTTTTTATTATCGAACAAAGCGGAGTATCTTAAGTGAGGAGAGATATTTTCTAAGATATTTTAACAAGAAGAGAAGATCAGAAGATATTTCTTGAATATGGGTGGCACCACGGTCTATCGTCCCTAGTAGTAGGAACGATGGGCTTTTTTTATTTCATAAATAAAAGAAAATGTACTGCTTATGCAAAACGGCCCTATCTATAAATCATAGTATACAGATATACAAACTATGAAAAAACAAAACCACGGCGATAAATTTTGATCAGGAGGCAGATATGTTATATCCGACATTAAACAAAGTTGAAGAACTATTAAAAGAATATCAGATGGTACCTGTATTTTACGAAGTACTGGCAGATTATATGACACCGATCCGTATGTTCCAGGCACTGAGAAAAGAAGGAACGCCATGTTTCATGCTTGAGAGTGTGGAAAATAAAGATCAGTGGGGAAGATATTCCTTTATCGGGATCAATCCTAAGTCAGAGATTAAGATTTCAGGAAAAGAATTAGAAGTCGATGGAGTAAAGCAGGAAAAAAAATTAAAGATGAGCTATCTAAGTGATCTGATAAAGAAATATAAATCTCCAGTTATGGAAGATTATCCAAAATTAACTGGAGGATTGATCGGATATTTTGGATATGACATGATCCGTCAGGTGGAAAAGAAATTAACAAATGTACCAGAAGATGATCTGAAGATGCCAGAATGCCACTTATGCATGTACGATGAGATCATCGCATTCGATCATTTAGCAAACAAAGCTGTGATCATCCAGAACATCCACAAAGGTGATAATATCAAACAAAAATATGAAGAATTAGAAGATAAAGCAGAATTGATCCTTCACAAGATGGAACGTCCGGTATCACTTTCCAAAGACAGATTTACACCTGCGAAGGCAGAAGTAACATCGAATCTTACAAAAGAACAATACGAAGCGAACGTAAAGAAAGCCAAAGAATATATCAAAAACGGTGACATTTTCCAGGTGGTCTTATCCCAGAGATTTGAGGTAGAGACAGATGTTGATCCATTTGATGTCTATCGATGCTTAAGAACATCAAACCCATCTCCATACCTTTACTTCTTTGATTTCATTGACTATCAGGTGGTTGGAGCTTCACCAGAGAAGTTAGTCAGTGTCTTAAATGGAATTGTAGCAACCAAACCGATCGCAGGAACGGTTCCAAGAGGAAAGACAAAAGAAGAAGATGATATGTTGGTAAGACAGTTAGTCAATGATCCAAAGGAAAGAGCAGAACATACGATGTTAGTCGATCTTGGAAGAAATGATGTCGGAAAAGTCAGTAAGTTTGGAACTGTAGAAGTAAAAAACTTTATGACCGTTGAAAAATATTCCAAAGTTACACATTTAGTCAGTGATGTACAGGGAGAATTAAGAGATGATGAAAATCCGATCAACGCACTGATGAGTGTTCTTCCGGCAGGAACATTATCCGGAGCACCAAAAGTAAGGGCCATGGAGATCATTGATGAGCTGGAAAATAAAAAACGAGGTGTTTACGGTGGAACCGTTGGATATCTTGGATTTGATGGAAATATTGATACCTGTATTGCAATCCGGACCGTCGTATTTAAAGATGGAAAAGGATATGTGCAGGCAGGAGCAGGAATCGTTAATGACTCTGTTCCAGAGAAAGAATTTATGGAGACAAAGAATAAAGCATTAGCCGTTGTAAATGCAGTGAAGGAGGCAGCAAGGTTATGATTTTAATGATAGATAATTACGATTCATTTACCTATAACGTATATCAGTACATTGGATCTTTGTATCCACAGATTCAGGTTGTAAGAAACGATGAAATAACGATTGATGAGATCAGAAACTTACAAAATCTAGAAGCACTTGTTATCTCACCAGGACCTGGATATCCAGACAGTGCAGGAATTTCAAAAGAGGCAATTAAAACATTCGGAAAAGAAATTCCAGTCTTGGGAATCTGTCTGGGACATCAGGCGATCGGAGAAGTATATGGCGGAATAGTCGTTCCAGCAAAAGAATTGATGCATGGAAAAATGAGTGAGATCACAATCAATAACAAGAATCCTTTATTTGAAGGATTAGAAGATAAAATATATGCAGCAAGATATCATTCACTGATCATCGACGATGAGACATTTCCAGAAGATTTAAAAGTTATCGGAAGAGATGAAAAAGGACAGATCATGGCAGTATGTCATAAAGAATATCCAGTCTATGGAATTCAGTTTCATCCAGAATCGATCTTAACTGAAATGGGAACGAGGATCTTAGAAAACTTTTTAACAAACATCGCAGGAATCAGACTTGGAGATTCTAAAAAGGAGGAAACTATGAGCGCAGTCAATCAGGAAACATTAAAACCATTTTTAACAAAGATCGTGGAAGGAAATCATTTAACAGAAGAAGAAGCTTATAAGGCCATGGACTGCATCATGTCTGGAAATGCGACGGATGCCCAGATGGGAAGTTTCCTGACGGGTCTTCGTATGAATCATGAAACACCAGAAGAGATCACAGGATTTGCCAAAGTGATGAGAGCAAAAGCAGCGATCGTGCCAGAAGAAACAGAAGCGATCGATATCGTAGGAACTGGAGGAGACCTTGCAAACAGCTTTAACATTTCCACAACATCTGCATTTGTCATTGCAGCAGCAGGAGCAAAAGTTGCGAAACATGGAAATAGAAGTGTATCCTCAAAGAGCGGGGCAGCCGATGTTCTAGAAGCATTAGGAGCAAAAATCGGATTAACACCAGAAGAAAGTAAAAAATGTTTGGATGAGGTTGGAGCAGCCTTCTTATTTGCACAGACACATCACGGATCTATGAAATATGCCGGACCAGTCAGAGCACAGCTTGGGGTAAGATCTGTATTTAATATCTTAGGACCTTTAGCAAACCCAGCAATGACAAACTACATCGTTCTCGGTGTTTATGAAAAAGAGCTGGTTCGTCCGATGGCAGATGTTATGAAGAATCTTGGAGTTAAAAGAGCCCTGATCGTATATGGAGACGACGGATTAGATGAAATCTCAATCTCATCCACAACAAGTGTCTGTGAGATTAATGGAGATGAGATCAAAGAATATATGATCGATCCAGAAGAATTAGGATTAACACTTGCCAAGAAAGAAGATATTGTTGGTGGAACAGCAGATGAAAATGCGATCATTACAAAAGATATCCTAACTGGAAAAGAACAGGGAGCAAAACGAGACATCGTTTTATTAAATGCAGGAGCAGCCCTTTATACGATCGGAAAAGCAGAGACGATCAAAGATGGAGTGAAACTGGCAGCCGAGATGATCGATTCTGGAAAGGCAAATGAGAAATTAGAACAGTTTATTGCATACACAAATGTAAAATAAATGAGGTGGAACATGATCTTAGATGATATCGTAGAAAAAAGAAAAGAACAATTACAAAGAGAAAAAGATAATATAGAGCCGCAGGATATGAAAGAGATGGCATTAAATTCTAAGAATAAAAATCATGGATTTAAAGAGGCCTTAAAGAAATCTGGATTATCCGTGATCTCAGAAGTTAAAAAAGCGTCTCCATCCAAAGGTGTGATCGCAGAAGATTTTCGCCCAGTGGAGACAGCCATTGCCTATGAAGATGCAGGGGCAGCAGCCATTTCCTGCTTGACTGAAGAACATTATTTTAAAGGTGGCAGCAAATATTTTGCGGATATCAGAGCTAAGGTAGATATCCCAATGTTAAGAAAAGATTTTATTTTCGATGAATATCAGATTTATGAAGCAAAAGTCTTAGGAGCTGATGCAATCCTTCTGATTGCAGCAATTCTTTCTGAAGAAAAGATAAAGGAATTTTATGATCTGGCAAAAAGCTTAGAGATTGATTGTCTGGTAGAAGTTCATAACGAAAAAGAATTAAAGAAAGTCGTTGCATGTGGATGCGATATTATCGGAATCAATAATCGAAATCTAAAAACATTTGATGTTGATCTAAATACAACAAGTAAACTTGCTCCACTTATTCCATACGAAGCAGTATTAGTTTCCGAAAGTGGAATGAAGGATGAAAATGATATGAAAAATGTCAAAGAGCAAGGAGCCGATGCAGTTTTGATCGGTGAAACATTTATGAGATCCGATTACATCAAAGAAACAATGAAACAGTTACGGAGCTGCCTATGATACAAAATCAGATCAAAGAACAAAGTCTGAAAGTAAAGATGTGCGGCATGCGCAGAAAAGAAGATATCGCATATGCAAATGAAGTAAAACCAGATGCAATTGGATATATTTTCTTTTCAAAAAGCAAGCGTTATGTCACAGGCCAGCAGGCAAGAGAACTTGATCAAAACTTAGATCAAAAGATTTTAAGTGTCGGAGTATTCGTCAATGAAACAATTGAGAAAGTTACAGAAATCGCCAATGAAGTTCCATTAGACGTGATCCAGTTACATGGCGATGAAGATGTTATTTATATTGAACAGTTAAGACAGCAGACAGATAAAGAAATCTGGAAAGCGGTCAGAGTGAAAGATACAAAAGACATCAAGGAAGCCCAACAGCTTCCAGTTGATAAACTGTTACTGGATACATTTACAGAAGAAAAAGATATGTATGGAGGTACCGGAAAAGTAATGAATTACGACCTGATTCCAAAAGAAGGAATCAGAAAACCATTTTTCATTGCAGGCGGGCTTCACAGTAAAAATATAAAAGAAATCACAAAAAAAGTTCATCCATACGGGATCGACATTTCCAGTGGAATCGAAACGGATGGATACAAAGATTTGAAAAAAATGAAAGAAATCATGCAGATAACAGGAGGAAGACATGAATAAAATAGGAAGATTTGGAGAGTACGGTGGACAGTATGTACCAGAAATTGTAATGAACGCGGTAAACGAGTTAAATGAGGCTTATGAAACATACAAAAATGACCCAGAATTCTTAGCCCAATTACGTCAGTTATACAGAGATTACGCAAACCGTCCATCTCTTTTATACTACGCAGAGAAGATGACAAAAGATCTTGGAGGGGCAAAAGTATATTTAAAACGAGAAGATTTGAATCATACAGGTGCCCATAAGATCAACAATGTATTAGGTCAGATTTTACTTGCAAAGAGAATGGGAAAAAAAAGAATCATCGCAGAGACAGGTGCAGGACAGCACGGAGTTGCTACAGCGACTGTTGCAGCATTATTTGACATGGAATGTGTTGTATATATGGGAGCAGAAGACGTGGAACGCCAGAGTCTGAATGCATACCGTATGGAACTTCTTGGAGCGAAAGTTCATGCTGTAGAGAGTGGAACAAGAACTTTAAAAGATGCTATTAACGAGGCAATGAGAGACTGGGCTACAAATATTGAGACAACATTTTACTGCATCGGTTCTGTTATGGGACCTCATCCATATCCAACGATGGTTCGTGATTTCCAGAAGATCATCGGAGAAGAGACAAAAGAACAGATGAAAGAAATCGAAGGAAAACTTCCAGATGCTGTATTTGCTTGTGTAGGAGGCGGATCGAATGCAATGGGAATGTTTTATGACTTTATCCCAGATGAAAGTGTCAGACTGATCGGGGCAGAAGCAGCTGGAAGAGGGATTGATACGTTAGATCATGCAGCAACGATCGCAAAAGGAAGTAAAGGTATTTTTCATGGAATGAAGAGTTTGTTCTTACAGAACGAAGAAGGCCAGATCGATCCTGTATACTCTATTTCAGCAGGACTTGATTATCCGGGAATCGGACCAGAACATGCACATCTTCATGAAATCGGAAGAGCAGAATATATGAGTATCACAGATGAACAGGCAGTCAAAGCCTTTGAATATTTATCCAAAACAGAAGGAGTGATCCCTGCGATCGAATCATCTCATGCAGTTGCAGCAGCAATGGAAATCGTCCCAACAATGAGTAAAGACCAGTCAGTCGTTATCTGTCTGTCCGGTCGTGGAGACAAAGACGTTTATCAGGTAGCAAGATATAGAGGAGTGCAGTTAGATGAAAATTAGAGAAACATTTGAGAATAGAAAAAAGAATGGGCAAAAAGCATTAGTAACTTACATCGTATCTGGAGATTATGGGTACGAAACAACAAAAGAAAATATCAGAGCTATGGTAAAAGCAGGAGCAGATGTGATCGAGATCGGTATTCCATTCTCAGATCCGATCGCTGAGGGTGTTGTCATTCAGGAAGCCAGCCAGCATTCACTTGCAGGTGGTACAACACTAAAGGGAATCTTTCAGATGGTAAAAGAATTAAGAGAAGAGATCAAAGAAACACCATTTGTCATGATGATGTATCTCAATACGATCTATCGTTTTGGAACCGAAAGATTCTTTGATCTTTGTAATAAATGTGGGATTCAGGGCGTCATCGTGCCTGATATGCCATACGAAGAAAAAGACGAGATTCAGGGCGTGGCAACAGCTCACGGGGTTGACAATATCAGTCTTGTAACACCGACATCTCATGACCGTATCGCAATGATCGCAAAAGAAGCAGAAGGATTCTTATACTGTGTATCCTCCATCGGAGTTACAGGAACAAGAAGTGAATTTACAACAGATTTTGATGAATTCTTCGGTGTGATCAAGAAGAATGCAACAATTCCTTGTGCAGTGGGATTTGGTATTTCAGGACCAGAACAGGCAAAGAAAATGAGTACATACTGTGATGGTGTCATTGTCGGAAGTGCGATTGTCAAATTGATCAGTCAATATGGTAAAGAAAGTCCTGAAAAGGTTTATGAGTTTACAAAGAGCTTAAGAGATGTATTAGATGAATAAAATGATCGTCAAATGATATTACGTGAAAATTACAGCAATCAGCGAGGGTTGTTGTAATTTTCTGCATTTTTTTGTAAAATAAAACTAATGGCAAAGAAAGGAAGAGACAGATCATGTTATCAAAAGAAGTAGTAGAATTATCGAAACAGCATTCTATTATCCGTGATATTTTCGAATATGGAATGAAGAGAGCAAAAGAAGTCGGAGCAGAAAATGTATTTGATTTCAGTATCGGGAATCCAAGTGTTCCAGCACCAAAAGAAATTGATGAGACAGCACTTCGCCTGTTAAAAACAGCAGATCCAGTGGATATTCATGGATATACAAGCAATGCTGGAGTACTGGAAGTAAGAGAAAACATTGCCAAGTCTTTAAATAAAAGATTTGATACAAATTATACAGCAGCGAATATTTTTATGACGATCGGAGCGGCAGCAGCCCTTGGTATCTGCTTTAAGACATTAGTTGATGGGCCAGAAGATGAAGTTATCACATTCGCACCACATTTCCCAGAATATGCAGTATATGCACAGGGAGCAGGATGCAGATTAAAGGTCATTTCTGCAGATACCAGAGCATTCCAGATTAATTTCGAAGAATTAGAAGAAACGATCAGTGAGCATACCAAAGCAATCTTGATCAACTCTCCAAACAACCCATCCGGAGTTGTTTATTCCAGAGAGACGATTGAGAAATTAGCTGCATTATTAGAGAAGAAACAAAAAGAATATGGACACAGCATTTACATTATTTCCGATGAACCATACAGAGAGATTGCGTATGATGGATTTGAAGTGCCATATGTTCCACATTTTTATAACAATACATTAGTAGCATATTCTTTTAGTAAATCCTTATCACTGCCGGGAGAACGTATCGGTTATATCGTAGCACCAAATGAAGCAGAAGATTTTGAACAGTTACTGCCAGCGTTTATCGCATCTGCACGTTTACTTTCTTATGTCTGTGTGCCAACCTTATATCAGAAAGTTGTTGGAGAATGTGTAGATTTAACTTCTGACCTTTCAATCTATCAGAAGAACAAAGATTTATTCTATAATGCATTAGTGGATATGGGATATGAATGTGTAGAACCAGGTGGAGCTTTTTATTTATTCCCGAAAGCATTAGAAGAAGATGCCAATGCATTTTGCGAGAAGGCGAAAGAATATGATCTGTTGATCGTACCTGGGGACAGCTTTGGATGCCCAGGATATGTGCGTATTTCTTACTGTGTACCAACAGAACGTATCGAAAAAGCCCTTCCATTATTTAAGAAACTGATCGATGACTATCGCAAATAAGCCAATATAGATAAAGGAGACTTTCAATGAACAGCTGGAGAGACAATGTACGAAAAGTAGAACCTTACACACCGGGTGAACAGCCAAAAGAAGAAGGTGTGATCAAGTTAAATACAAATGAAAACCCTTATCCGCCATCCGATAAGATCAAGGAAGCGATGAGTGGGATCAAGAATCTGCGCAAATATCCTGATCCTGCAGCAACTAAATTGGTAGAAGCGATCGCTTCTTATCATGGATTTGATAAAGAAGAAGTATTTGTCGGAGTTGGATCTGATGATGTGCTTGCCGTTGCATTTATGACATTTTTTAACGGTAAGAAACCAATCTTCTTCCCAGATATCACATATTCCTTCTATCCTGTATGGGCAGAATTATTCGGAATACCATACGAGAAGAAAGCAGTCAATGATGCATTTGAGATTCAGAAAGAAGATTATTACGCTGAAAATGGCGGGGTGGTATTCCCAAATCCTAATGCACCAACAGGCGCATTTTTATCTTTAGAGGTTGTGGAAGATATCATCCAACACAATCAGGATGTTGTTGTGATCGTTGATGAAGCCTATATTGATTTTGGCGGCGACACAGCGAAAGAACTGACAAGAAAATATGATAACGTTTTAGTCGTTCAGACGTATTCCAAATCAAGATCTTTAGCAGGACTTCGTATCGGATATGCGATCGGTAACAAGGAACTGATCAAGGCAATGAATGATGTGAAATATTCCTACAACTCTTATACGATGAATGAGCCATCTATTGTTCTTGGAACAGCTGTCTTAGAAGATGAAGAATATTTCCAGGAGACAAGAAATAAGATCATTGATACAAGGGAATGGTTCCAGACTGAGATGAGAAAGATCGGATTTAGTTTCGCAGACTCCAAAGCAAACTTTATCTTTGCGACACATGAAAGCGTACCTGCCAAAGAGATTTTTGAAGCAGCGAAGAAAGCAAAGATTTATGTCCGTTATTTTGATCAGCCAAGAATCAATAATTATTTAAGGATTACAATCGGTACGAGAGATGAAATGGAAACATTACTTGATTTCTTAAAAGAATTTACAGCAACAAAATAGAGATTGAATAAAAAAAGAAATTTTGAAAAATAAATTTCTTTTTTTATTGCAATTAACTGGAAAATATTGTATGATGATATGGAAATTATTTACATATGAAGACAAATGAGGGAAACAAATAAAATGGGGTTATGGCATGCGTTTTCATCCACAGAAAAGGAGAAGACCATGTTGAATGAGAAAGAATTTTATCAGTATGTAGAAGCGAATATTTTAAACTATCTTCCAGAGATGGAAGGAAAGAAAGTTATGGTGCAGAGGGTTAAGAGGAATAATCAGATATCGATGATGGGGTTGTCGATCGGAGAGACCAAGAATTATCTGGTACCAGTGTTGTATCTGGAGATATTTTATCGAAATTATTTAAGGGGACAGGAATTATCAGATACGATGAAAGATATCGCCAGAATTTATCGAGGACATCAGGTTGGATTTTATCTGGATGAGGATAAAGTTTCAGATTATGAGCATATTAAGAAGAATCTGTTTTATCGTGTGGTTAATTATGAGAAGAATAAAGAGATGTTAAAGTATACACCATACGAGCGGTTCTTAGATCTGGCAGTTACATATCGTTGGGCAGCATACCGGAATCATGACAGGATGGCGAGTGCATTAGTGAGGAACAAAGAGTTGCTGTTATGGGGTGTGACAAAGGAACAGATGATGAAGGATGCAAAGGAGAACACGGAGAAGATCTTCCCACCAGTGATGCGCAAGATTCAGTCTGTGATACCAGTAAAGATCACGGATATGGAGATTCCATTGTTTGTATTATCAAATGGAGATTATATGAATGGAGCATCCGTCATGCTTTATAAAGATCCACTGAGAGATTTCGCGAATTATATGGGATATGATCTTTATATTCTTCCAAGCAGTATTCATGAAGTGATCCTTTTACTGGATGATGAATATGTGCAAAGTTCAGAGGAACTACGAGAAATGGTTAGAGAGACAAACCGTATGGTTGTGGATCAGGAAGAAGTTTTATCAGATCACATATATCATTACGACAGAGAGAAAGATGAGATTAGAATTGCCAAGTAATAATTTGTAACGTATAATAGTTCATTAAGAGATGGAAAATGGTATGAAAATTCAAGAATATACTAATTACATCAGGGAGTGAAAAAATTATGAAACGTTGGGAAATTTATCTGGATATTATCATGGAACTGTTGGTCATATTAGCAGGTGCATTGCTTTTGATTTTTGTATTACCAAAAGCAATCGTATTTTTATGGCCATTTGTAGCAGGATGGATTATTTCAATGATGGCCCACCCAGTGATCGAATATCTGGAGAAGAAGGTAAAATTACCGAAGAAGTTCGGTTCTGCGATCTTGATCGCGGCAGTTATCACAGGAATCATAGTGGTTCTTTATTTTGCAGTCAGAGGTATCGCACTGCAGGTCATCGGATTTATACAGGATGCACCAGATATCCGTCATGAGATCATGAGACAAGGAATGATCTTTCAGAAGAAGATAGAGCAATTTTTAAGTATTCTTCCACCATCTTTTGGAAAACAGTTTGATCAGTGGAGCGGATCGATCGGAGATCTTTTCAAGAAAGCGGCATCTTCTGCAGGAGATTATGGGGTAGCACATGCAGGTGGTGTTGCAAAGGGTGTGACAAGCGGTCTGTTAGGGCTTGTTGTTATGTTATTTGCAGCTTATATGTTTTCACTGGAACGGGAAAAACTCATAGCATGGTATGAAAAATGTATTCCAGGATTTGTGAAGCATAAGATCAATGTATTTATGAAGAACTCAGTTGGAGTCTTAGTAAGTTACTGCCTTGCGCAGTTAAAGATCATGATAGTGATCATAGCGATCCTTTGGATCGGATTTTTTATTGCAGGGATTGGACATTCTTTTATCTATTCGGTATTAGTAGGAATTGTCGATATATTTCCAATCCTTGGAACAGGGACTGTGATCATTCCATGGGCAATATTTAAGCTGATCACAGGAGATATCAAAACAGCAGTTATCTTACTGATCATTTATGCGATCTGTCTGGTATTGAAACAGGTCTTGCAGCCAAAGATGATGGGAGACAGTATGGGAATCTCAGCACTGACAACGATCTTTTTGATCTACGTTGGTCTGAAATTCGGAGGATTAGGAGGAATGTTATTAGCCCTGATCCTAGGAATGTTTGTGATCAATTTATACCGATTAGGAGTGTTTGACCGTAAGATCGCATTTTTTAAACGAAGATTTGAGATGCTTACGATCAACAGCGAGGAAGAAGAAAAGGAGAACAAGAAAGAATGAGTTATGCAGATCAGGTATTTATATCTATGTGCGAAGATATTTTAGAGAATGGAACTAGTACAGAGGGAGAGAAAGTCCGTCCGCACTGGCCAGATGGAGAGCCTGCCTATACGATCAAGCAGTTTGGTGTTGTAAATCGTTACGATCTGTCCAAAGAATTTCCAGCATTGACTTTAAGAAAGACATATATTAAGTCAGCTATTGATGAATTATTATGGATCTGGCAGAAGAAATCAAATAATGTAAATGATCTGAAGAGTCATATCTGGGATGAATGGGCAGATGAAGATGGTTCGATCGGAAAGGCTTATGGATATCAGATGGGTGTAAAGCACCAATACAAAGAAGGAATGATGGATCAGGTAGATCGTGTGATCTATGATCTGAAACACAACCCATATAGTAGAAGGATCATGACAAATATTTATGTCCACCAAGATCTTCATGAGATGAATCTTTATCCATGTGCGTATAGTGTGACATTTAATGTAACAAAGAAACCAGGACATGATAAGCTCACATTGAATGCAATCTTGAACCAGCGTTCTCAGGATATTTTAGCAGCAAATAACTGGAATGTTGTACAGTATGCAGCATTAGTTTATATGATGGCTCAGGTATGTGATATGGAACCAGGAGAATTAGTTCATGTGATCGCAGATGCACATATTTATGATCGCCATATTCCGATCATCAAAGAGATGATCAAACGAGAGACATATCCTGCACCGAAAGTAACGCTTAATCCAGAAGTCAAAGATTTCTATGAATTCACAACAGATGACTTTAAAATCGAAGACTATCAGGCAGGAGAACAGATCAAAGATATTCCAATTGCAATATAAGAAGGAGAAGATAAGATGAATCTTATTGTAAATGCAGATAAGAACTGGGGAATTGGAAAGAACAATGAACTTTTAGTCCATATTCCAAATGATATGAAGATGTTTCGTCAGATGACAACAGGAAAAGTCGTTGTCATGGGAAGAAAAACATTAGAAAGCTTTCCAAATGGAATGCCGCTTCCAAAGAGAACGAATATTGTATTAACACATGATAAAGATTACGATGCAAAAGGAGCGATCGTAGTTGGAAGTAAAGAAGAATTGTTAGATGAGCTGGAAGAATATAAGGATGAAGATATTTTTATTATCGGTGGAGAAAGCATTTACCGCATGATGCTTCCTTATTGTGATACAGCTTATGTTACAAGAACAGACTTCGCATATGATGCAGATACTTATTTTCCAGATCTGGATGAGATGCCAGAGTGGAAACTTGTGAAAGAGAGTGAAGAAGAGACTTACTTTGATATTGAGTATCAGTTTCTTGTATATCAAAAATAATTCACTCTTTCAATGAATATTTTAAATATCAACTGCCCCGGGACCCATTCGCATTCGGATTCTCACGTAGCTGTACTAAGCTCATGAATGATCTTACGATCATCTATTCGCTAAGTGCAGACGTGTTCATACGGTCCCGGGGCAGTTGATATTTAAAATATTTTAGCTGTAGGTTATTAGCAGAAGCAAGGTATGGAGTGTGGGGCTTTGGAATATATGTTATAATGAAACCGATTAAGATAAATGATTGAAGTTTTGGAAAGGATGAGAATTAATGAATCGATCAAAATTGAAATTAACTACGATAATTGCATTGACAGCGTTTACAGTTGCTGTGATTCCAGTTTGTTTACAGAGAAAATCTGCGAATGCAGCTTCGAAATATACTTATAAAAAAGGCTTTACTTATGAGAAGATTTCTCCGAACATTGAAAAGAGGATCACGGGAAAATCTTATCGTAAGAATAATAATATTAAATTGTCTGATTTAAGATATGTACAGGTTCTTCATTATGGTTTTGATGGGAAGGTAAAAGAGGGTGAGTTGATCGTTAACAAGAAGATCGCGAAGAAAACGGTCAAGGTCTTTTATGCTCTTTATCAGAAGAAATACAGAATTGAGAGAATGAGATTGATCGATGATTATGGTGCGAATGATGAGAAGTCTATGGCTGCAAATAATACCTCTGCGTTTAATTATCGTGTGATCAGTGGAACGACGAAACTTTCCAACCATTCTTATGGAATGGCTATCGATATCAATCCAAGGATCAATCCGTGGGTCAAAGGAAATAAGGTATCACCGGCAAATGGGAAGGTGTATAAACAGAGAAAGACGTCAAAATGTAAAGGAAAATATAAGAGATATATGATCCATAAGAAAGACACAGCTTATAAGATCTTTAAGAAATATGGATTCAGCTGGGGTGGTGAGTGGAGAAGCTCTAAGGATTATCAGCATTTCGAAGTGAATAAATAGAAATGAATCAATAGTTGATCATCAAACCCCCGCTCTCGCTCGGATTCGCACGTAGCTGTACTAAGCTCTTGGAAGGTCTTGCGACCTACCACTCGCTAAGTGCAGACGAGCTCATACGGTTTGGGCTGATCAATTATTTATTCCTGAAGGTTGTTGGCTATAACATGTATTGGTTTAAAGATTTAAAAATTGAACGGCGAATATATGTTTATCAATATATAATTAATAAAAGAAAGGAGGCAGAAATGAAGAATCTAAATATTCCTGTTGGGATTTCGGATTTTGAGAGAATTCGAGAGTTGAATTATTATTATGTGGACAAGACCGGATTGATCAAGACATTGTTACAGGGTGAGATGGATCAGGTGACGTTGATCACGCGGCCTAGACGGTTTGGAAAAACGATGGCGATGAATATGGTTGCTAGTTTTCTGGATATTCGAAAAGATAGTAAAGAATTATTTGATGGATTAGAAATATCAAAAGAAAAGGAAATCTGTAAAAACTGGATGAATCAATATCCAACATTGTTTTTGTCATTAAAAGATGTGGATGGAACAACTTTTGAGAATGCATTTAATATGCTGAAATTTGTAATTTCGTCATTGTGCAGTCAGAATTCCTATTTAGAAACAGGAGAAAATATAAGAGAAAATGAAAAAGATATATTTTCAAGATTGAGAAGTCAAACAGCATCGATTACAGATATAAAGGGATCAATTGTAACGATTATGAATATGATGCAGAGTTACTATGAAAAGCCGGTGATTCTGTTGATCGATGAATATGATGTGCCGATTGCGAAGGCAAGTAATAATGGGTACTACAAAGGAATGTTAGAAGTTATAAAAGGCATGTTAAGTACGGCATTAAAAGATAATTCCTCATTAAAGTTTGCAGTGATCACAGGATGCCTAAAGATTGCAAAAGAGAGTATCTTCACTGGAACAAATAACTTTGTATCAGATACGATTTCATCCACAAGATACAATGAATATTACGGATTTACACAACAGGATGTAGATAAGCTTTTAGCAGATGCGGAGATTGAAGAGAAAGCGGATCTGATTAAAGAATGGTATGATGGGTATAATTTTGGAGAGTTTGAAGTTTATTGTCCATGGGATGTCATGAATTATCTAAGAGATCTTCAAAATGATCTGAATGCAAGACCAGTCAGTTACTGGAAGAATACCAGTGATAATGCGATCATCCGTTCATTTATTGATTATACGGGAGCTGCTATACGAAAAAAACTGGAAGTGTTGATCGCAGGTGGAAGCATCTGCCAGAAAATAGAAGAAGACCTCACATATGATTATCTACATTCATCAGAAGATAACGTATGGAGTATTCTCTATCTTACTGGATATCTTACAAAAGTCGGAGAACGTGATAAGGATGGTCAGATAGAATTAAGAATTCCAAACAAAGAAGTAAAAGAAATTTTCGAATCAACCGTAAGGAAATGGTTTGAAGACAGTGCAAGAGTTACGAATCGGAAAGATTTATTTGATGCAGTGTGGAACAAAGATGCGGATAAGGCAACAAAAGAAATCAGCACATTACTGCGAATGACGATCAGTTATTATGATTACCGAGAAAATTTCTATCATGCATTTCTTGCAGGAATCTTTGCAGGAGCAGGTTATAGTGTAGAGTCGAATAGAGAGCATGGAGAAGGACGAAGTGATATTGTAATCTACAATGATGTAACAGGACAAGTTGCAGTATTTGAAGCAAAGTATTCAAGGAAATTAGAAGATTTGGAAAAAGACTGTCAAAAGGCGTTAGATCAGATCAACACAAAGATGTATGCAAAAGAGTTTGAAGATGCTTATGAGGAAGTATTGTGTTATGGAATTGCTTTTTATAAAAAGCGGTGTTTGGTGAAGAGTAAATAGAATAAGAAATGAAAAAAAGCTCCACAAGGATGAACTTTGTGGGGCTTTTGGTGTATCTAAGATTTCAATTCAACTCCGCAATCCGACTAACCCCAACATAGATCTCACTGATCTTATACCAAGTAGGGTAATCAACAATTCCTGTCTGTGGCAGTCCAAAAATATTCTGGAATTTCCGAACAGCATTCGCAGTAGATTCTCCATAAACACCATCCACAGCGATCGTAGGCAGAGAAGGATAATCTTTAGCAATACGATTCAATTGTTGTTGTATTTGTCGAACCTTATCCCCGCTGCTTCCAATCGTCAGATCATATCCCGGCCAGGAAGAAGGAATTCCTGAAATCTGTTCTGCGGTATTGATGTACATACTCTCTCCATAATAATATCTCAGGATCTCAATCGGAGCATATCCCTGATCGCCTAAGTATTTAGAACCCCACTGCGTCATCCATTCTGCAAGTGCGTATAAACTCTGCAAACCAAGTAATACTGCGGAATTGAGGAGTTATGGCTTAATCTTCTTTTATGTAATAATAAAAATCTAAGGTTTTGTTTTCTTTATCGAATACAATTTTTTTCACGATCGAACGAATTGCAGCTTGCTTTTCATCCTTGCTGCATTGATCAGAGATCAGTATATCATAGACACCACGAATTTTACCAGGAAGATCAGAAGACTTATTTTCTTCGTCACTGTGATTCTGAGACTGTTGAAGAAGAAACTCACGTTCTTTCTGGATGTCTTCCTTATTGGCTTTGTATTCTGCCAAAGAATCAATACCATTCAAATATGCTTCTTTGCTTCTTGATTCCCTGGTATCCAAACGTTTCAACTGCACATTCAAAATATCTTGCTGATTTTCTGTAGTCTTTTCTATACGTTCGCACTCTATGTAAGATTTGTTCATATCTTCTTCCAAGACATTTAAAATCAATGGAACAAGCTTCTTTTCGGAAATTCCGTGGGAAACCATGCATTTTCCTTTAAGGTATTTGTAGCACTGAAAATTAATGTAGGTGCGATCGCGACGATATTGTACAGACGTAGAAAGAGAAGCACCACAGGAAGAGCATTTGACAAGTCCGGACAGCCAATGCCGATGCTTTGATACAGGCTTTCCGTTTTTAGGACGATACTCATTTTTTAAACGTTCGTTCGCTCGATCCCAAAGTTCTTCAGACACAATGATAGGAACTAGTGGAGATTTTACGATGATCCATTCGCTTTCATCATTGACCGCATGTGTAGTACCATTTGCATAGTTCCATCGAAGGTATCCTTTATAAATTGGATTCTGAATAATGTACCTAATTGCGCGAGCCTCAAAAGCTCCACCTTTCTTGGTTTTATAGCCTAAGCGATTCAAGTGGCGAGCGATTTCGTAAAATCCCATCCTAGTATTGGCATATAAATTAAAAATCATTCGAACGATATTTGCTTGATCTTCAACAATGACTAGTCCTAGCCCTTTTTCTACCTTGTATCCAAAAGCCGGAGAAGCTTGGAAATTTCCACGAAGGGCGTTTTCAGTCATTCCTCGTTTGACATCTTCCCCTAACTGGATAGAAAAGAATTCGTCAGTCCATTCAATGATACGTTCAATCAGATCCCCGTATATATCTTTTGTCGTCTGCTGAGTGGTGCTGATAACATCAACCTTGCATTTTTTTCGAAGCATGGATTTATAAAAAATGCTTTCCTCTTGATTTCGTGCAAAACGATTAAATTTCCAAAGAAGGATTGCTTCAAAAGGGGAAGGCTTCATTTTGGCGAGCCCGATCATTCGTAAAAAGTCATGACGTTTCTTTGCTTTCCTTCCAGAAATTCCGCTATCTATAAAAACAAATTCATCCGGTACATAATAATCATGCGCATCTCCCCAGGCTTTGATACATCGAAGCTGTGCGTCTGGAGACAATTCTTCTTGCATATGTGTACTGACCCTTATATAAGCAGCTGCGATCTTTTTCATAGTAATCACCTTTTCCTTTTTACAAAATATTAAAATTTGGTACAAAAAATACACCTCTTGCGAAGTGTCAAGAAAAAATGATATACTTAAACTTGCGAGGGAAAAGTACTCATCTGTTAACTTAACAGGTGCAAGTGGTTTTCTTTAAATGCCGTCTAGTTACCAGCTAGGCGGTATTTTATTTATTTAATAACATTTACTGCATGGAGAGAGTCCACGGCTCTTTGCATCGGAAAGAGTTTCTTTAATTGGATTCCTCATGCCGCTGCAATTTGGATTAGAGTGGTATTTAGATCCAGTGTTGGACACCCACACTATTTCCTCTTTTTTAGTTGCAGCTTGCTCGGTTGCTTGCTTGGCTTCTTCAACCCTTTTCTTTTCAGCAGCAATACGTGCTTGTTCTTTCTTCTTAGCTTCTTCAGCTTTTCTCTTTTTCTCTTGCTCAGCCTTTTTCTTAGCTTCAGCAATTGCTTTTTTATCTTCAACAGTTACTTTTATCTTTTTGCTCGTGACATCTGCATTATCATCTTTAAGGTATATTGTAGCGGTTCCGGTTTTGGATTTGGTTTTGATTGTAAAGCTATGATTTTTTAAATTAGGCGATACAATGCCGGAATCGGATGATACGATTTTTAATCCATCAGAATCTGCATCTTCAGGATCGATACTATAAGAAATCTTTTTGCTAGAATTAATATCCATCACAATTGATTTATCTGAATTAACAGAAATAGCTTCGATGTACGTTGGACCGAGAAATACAAGGCAGGCTACAAATAAAAATGCAGTAATGCCTAAATAGTATTTACGTCGTTCAAATTCTTTGTGTTTCCAAAAATAAATAAATACTGGAATACAAATAATAGCACTAATCAGATTATGACTAGTACAAGCGGAAAGAATAGCAACAATAGCTGCACAATAAAGAAGATATTTGAAAGGCTTCTTTTTATTCTTATTTCCATTATCATTACCAGGATCAGGAGCAGATGAACCACCATTTCCGCTACCCGATGCAAAACTGATGGAATCATCATTGTTCCTGGAACCACCACCGCCACCATTAGAAGAAGTATAATATAATCCACTTCCAGGAATACCAGCACTTGTGGTTTTCTTTCCGTTGGAGCTGATCGTGTGATGCACTCCTTTGCCTCCGAATGTGACGCTTGTACTTTTCTTGTTAAAGTTCACACGCACACCAGGAGCGATCTGTTTACTTTTTTTAAATCGAAATCCCATATGAAAACCTCCCCATTCAAAAAGAATTTGTTTAAAAAGTAATATTAAATTGTAATACTGTACACTCTAATAACCAGGAGGTACAGCTGTGAATGTTGAAATTGAATATCGGCTCTGGAAGATCAGAACGGATAAAGGCATAAGTAGTGGACAACTAGCAAAACTATCAGGCGTAGGAAAAACTACGATAAATGACATCGAAAACGGACGTCATGATCCAACGGTTCATACATTGTGCCTACTTGCTGGAGCATTGAATGTAGCTCCAGAAGACCTTTACACATGCCGATTTATACCATAGTGTTCGACATGCCGAACGTATCGGCGGAAACCCTCAAAAATACCAAAAAAAGGTATATAATTACAAACAAATGATAAATAATTCTAAAGAATGTCTAAAAACGATCATTTGAGTGCAAAACTATGCTATACTATCCCTAAGCTGATCGAGATATACAGAGAAAAGAAAGCCATTTGGCATGGCCAGCTCCAAATACCCTTAGCAAATGGGAAGAAAGGAGGGCGTATACATATGTCAGAATGGTATAAAAAAGAAATAACAAAGATGCTCGCTATGATTGATGACGAAGAGTATCTGAAGAAGCTGTACATCATCATCAGCAATCACAACGAAAAGGAAGATTAATCGTCTTCCTTTTTTCTTTTTGCCATTCTTTCTGCAAGCAAAGCAGTGTAATCACAAATAACTTGCTTGCCTTTATCGTCCAACTCGTTAAAAGATACCATCATATCCAAGATCAAATCATAAAAAGGATTTGATACCTCTAATAGCTGTGAGACCATTTCTGCAACTTCATCTTCAAAAGGAAGAAACATTTCACCTTCATTATGTCGAAGCCATTTTTCATTAACGTTAAATTCACGACATATTGACAAAATCATTTGTTCTGTGATGTTACGTTCACCTTTTTCTAGCCTACTAATTGATGCACCAGTAACGCCAAGTCGTTTTCCAAAATCTTCCTGACTTAATTTTAATGTTTTTCTTAAATGGTGCAAACGCGTATTCATAAATTTCACCTCCAATCTGATAAGTATAAATTAACACAAAATCTTACCATAGTCAAGAAAATGAATGAAAAATAGTTGACAAACTTACCAAAGGTAGATATAATAATACCATAGTCAAGAAAATGATATACAGAAACAAGCAAACAGGCAGCAGATGAACTAACACTCCGCCTGATCAGGATGCAATTACCCGAATGCATCCTAAAAAAGAAATCTCAACTCCGCAACAACGCGGAGCCTCCCCATTGTAATTATTTATCTATATGTGAATGAATCGGGCGGAGTGTTAATTCATCTGCGGTACAAAAGAAAGAAGGTGAGAAGCATGACAGACAAAGGAAAAGAATTAATGAAAGAAACTGTCGAAAACTTAAAGAAACTGGATAAAGAATCAATGATGCTTGTAAAGGCAAGCATTGACATCCTGATCGCAAGGCAGAAGATGGACGAGAAGAATCCGACGAATGCAGCATAACAGACAAGCAGGAATAAATAAACTGGAAAGAAAGGAGGGAAACGTATGGAAGGATACACAGTAAGAAGATTCGTCAATGATAAAGAAGTAAGGGAACTTACACCAGAGCAGAAAAAAATGATGGCCCTGACAGTGATCAGAGCCATCGGAGCAAAAGAAAAGAAAACAGCCCGGTGAGATTCCGGGCAGGAAGGACAAGCTACAATGAGAGATGAATTTTTGTTTAACTGCGAAAAAGAGATCATGGAAGCAAATCTGTCCTTGATGTGTGGACAGAAAGAAGATGGATTGAAAAAATAAAGAAAGTTTCTGACGACATAATGCAGGAGATCGGGAACAGAATACATCCATTTACGACAAACACTTTACCATATGTAATCGCAGCGTTAAGAGTCCTAGCGAACAAACTGGAAGAGAAAACAAATGGGGAATGGGAAAGCACGATCAAAGGCGCAGAAAAACTAATGAATACAATAGATGTAATACAAAAAGAAGAAGAGGTACAAATATGCAAGAAAAATTGTTAAATACGATAATATTAGCAATGGAAATGAAAAAAATTTGCAAAGACAATAGCAAATTGCCAGCATTAGTGCTTGAGAATGCCAGTATTGAAGCTGCAAAAGACATAAATAATTATGTAACGCCTTGCAGTAATATTACAGCACCAATTACTGTTGCAGCACTAAGGTATGTCGCAGACATAATTGAAAAAGAACTACTAGACGTAGAGCAAGCAGAAATTGCAAAAATGACACAAGAAACCTTGCATGAATCGACGAAAGTGACGAAAGAGGAGAAACGTGATGAGTGAAAATAAAAAAGGCCCAGGAAGTAGCTTAGCTAACTCCCAAGGCACAAATAAAAATTCATATAAATTATACCACGAGAGGAACGAAGAAAGCAAGATGAATGTCAGTACAGCTGTGAGCGTGCTGAAAGACAACCTCGAAAGATATGATAAGCAAATGAAGATGCATGGAATAATGGGAGGAGATTTATTGGATGAAAATCCGACAATCTCTGCAATGAGAAAAGCAGTTGAAATACTGGAAAATATTAAAATAGTATATCAAAAAACTGTGATTCCAAATGAATTATATAGAGATGGAAACATTGAACATGTAAAGAAAGGCTCTGCTATAGGAATGGCAGATGAGCTGATTAATTATATAGAGTTTAAAGACAGGTATATCTTTGAGCTTGATCAAAAAGAAATAGTAGGAAAATTGATGATCATAGATATGTGTAAAGGAGCAAAAAATGAGTGATAAGACAGGGAAAATGATTCTGATCAAAGATGGAGTAAATATCGACATCTTTGATGATAAAAATATGAGTGATCGAGTGTTGATGTTTGATTATCCAGAAGGAACGAACATGGAGCAGCTGCATGAGTTTTATAAGCTAATAGGAAAAGAATGTGAGATTGTAGAAGCTGTGCATCCAAAGAGACTATACACACTAAAGAAGAACAGTATCCAGTGCTAATGCTTGTAGATGAAGAGTATTTGTATCATAAAACAGCGCAGGTCAATCCGATTGCTTCATATCTGTACGGAACAGATGTTCATGGACATCCAATCAATGGAAATGTTCTGATTATCGGAATGAAAAAAGGATTAGATGGAATGGAATTTTGCGGAATAAATGCAGAGCAAGCCGAAGAATTACGTGAACGACTAATAACAATTAGACAGCATTTAGAATAAGGAGATCAAGATGAGATTGACGATGAGAAATCATAAATCTTATACGTACAGAGCTTCCTTGATTCGCGTGGATAATAACTGCGCGATCGGGGACATTGTGGACAAGCTTGGTAAATATGAGGACATATGTGATGATCCGGAGAGATTGAAAGAAATAGTAAAAGAAAAAAGCATCCCGGAACAGTAAACTGGGATGCTTTTTCAATGCCATATTGTGGATTAAAAACCACAAATATAGTATAGCAAATTAAAAACGAAAAAGCAAGGAAATAAGCGGTTCGAATCCGCTTTTAAGACTCGATAAAAGTATTAAGTTTGAGTAAATACTAATAGATTAAACGAACAGTACAAAGAGGAGAGACAAGATGCCATATTGGATTAGAAGAGTGTACGCAGGCAAGACAGTAGAGATAAAGAAATACTACAGCCGAAAGCATAAACCAAAAGAGAAGAGAGCCAAAACTGGAGAACCAAGTAGACTAGAACAGGAGAATGTAAATATCAGAAGACAAACAGAACAGCTAAGATGGAAATTAAACTGTAACTTCCAAGCCGGAGATATGTTCATAACATTTTCCTACAGAAAAGACGAAAGACCAGACACGTATAAAGAGATGTTAAAGCAAAAGGACAAGCTGATCAGAGATCTAAGGAAGCAGTATAAAAAGATTGGAAAAGAATTTAAGTATGTGTATGTACTGGAAACAGGAGATAAAGGTGCAAGACATATACACATGGTAATCGAAAGCATGGATACAAAAACAATAAAAAAATGCTGGGATCGTGGACGAATCCACATCAGGCTTCTTGACGACACAGGGCAATATGGGAAACTAGCATCCTACCTGGTAAAAGAAAAAGGACGTAAAAAGATGGAGAAATACGGAGGTAAGACATACTCCCCCATCCAGGAATTTAAAACAGCCACACATCGAGAAAGATGTGATTTGGGAATGTGATTTCTTCAGAGAAGATGCAAAAAGTCCAAAAGGATACTACATAGACAAGCGTCACGATGAAAACAACGGTGGAGTACGAAAAGGAAGTACAGAAAGAGGATATAAATTTGTAGAGTACATTCTAGTTCAAAACGGATGCAGATCTTGGCACATAGATGATGGAGGGTAAAGAATGAGTAGAGAAAGAAGACAACAGTACATGTTAAGAACAGAAGCAAGTGAACAAGAAGCAGTGATCACAATTTGTAAGTTCATGGAGAATCGTTATCCAGAATTGAAACTACTACATCATTGCCCAAACGGAGGGAAACGTGATCGCGTAAGTGCAGCAGTCCTGAAACGACAGGGAGTAAAGGCAGGAGTGCCAGATCTGCACCTTCCAGTGCCAAAAGGACAGTACGCATCTTTGTATATCGAAATGAAATACGGAGATGGGAAACTGCAAAAGGAACAGAAAGATTTTTTAAAACAGGCAGCAGATTATGGAAACTTCGTTGCAGTCTGCTACAGCCAGGAGATCGCGCTCAAAGTGATCGAAGATTATGTAACACTAAAAAAAGGAGAGACAATGCCGATTAAGAACAACCAAGTATTGAAACGATAGGAGGAAAAGAAATGGAAGCAAGAAAATGTGATGTGTGTGGAGGATTCTTTTTACCATATATAGCATCAAATAAGATTGGCGGTAAAAGTGATTCATATAACAAGATAATAGTAAAAGAAAAAAAGATGGGATTTAACAACGCAAATAGATATCGAGAATATGACGTCTGCGGAAAATGCAGCAAAGAATTAAATAAATGGTTAAAAGGAAACGAAGAAAACTAAGATAACAAATAAATAGCCATATTAGGAGGAAAAACAATGAAAATAATCGGAGTTGGAAACTTAAAAGGTGGAGTTGGGAAAACGACCACGTCAACGTCATTGGCGTATCTCCTGGGAAGATACGGGAAAAAAGTGCTGATGCTAGATGCAGATGCACAGGGTAATGCTTCCAGGACAATGGGAGTCTATGAGCCAAACGAAAAAGGACTCGCAGGAATCTTATTAGAGCAGCAGAGCGTAGAAGAGACAATCAGGCACACAAGATATGAGAATGTAGACATTATTCCGGCGAACATGTGGCTTATGCAGGCAAATGCCCAACTGTTATACAGCATGGATAATCAGATAGATCGCATTGAGAAGATATTGAAAAAAGAATGTATCCACAACAGATACGATTATGTAGTGTGCGATTGTGGATTATTGCTAGATGTAACAGTGCTAAATGTGGTTAAAGCATCAGATTTGTTAATAATTCCAGTAAAAGCAGGCGGTTATGGAATCGAAGCTGTGGAAAACATGATAGAGCAGTCCAAGGGATTGCATGAAGGGCAGCAGGTAAAGATTCTGATGACGATGAAAACAGGGAATAAGACAAACAAGGAAACGGCACAATGGTTAAGAGAAACGTATAAAGATAAAATGTTCAAAACAGAAATACGAAGATCTGTGGTAGCAGAGAAAGCAGAAACAGCATTCAGACCGCTTTCTGAAATGTCAAAGAACAGTAATACAGCAAGAGATTACAAAAACGTAATTAAAGAGATTATGACAGAAGAAGAATGGAATGCAGCACAAGTATACATAGAATCAAAACGAAGAAATAAGAAGACTGGAAGATTCCAAAGAGTCGATTAAGAAAGGAGGGAAAAGACATGGCAGGATTTAACGTCATGGACATGCTAAATAAAACGAGTAAGGAAGGAATCGAAGAGAAGCCGAAAGCACGATTCCGAACGAAAGATATAGACATCTATAACATTTACGCAAACGAAGACAACATAAGCGATCAGAACGGCATCGACGAAAAGGCAGCAGAGATTAAGTTGCTTGGATTGCTACAGCCATTGGAGGTTATGTATGAGCCTAACCAAAGTGGAGAAGAATATAAACTTATTGGTGGCGAACGAAGATGGAGGGCGTTAAAAAAACTGGTAGAGGAAGAAGACCTCCAGGAATTCAGGGAAGCAACATGCCAGATTAGAAAGCCACGAACAAAAAATGAAGAAATCATAGAGTTGTGTATTTCAAACAGCTACAGAAAAGCGACACCGGAAAAAGAATTAGAACGAATCAAACTCCTGACGGATGCACTCAAAGATGCAAAGGCAGCAGGAGAGAAGATCATGGGCTACGATCTGGAATCTGGAAGATTGAGAGATATAGCAGCGAAGATTCTTGGGAAGAAACCTACACAGATTGCAAATGCAATGAGCATCAACAACAATTTGATTCCGGAGCTAAGAGAACTGTTAGAAAAACAGGAAATTAGCTTTTCGACAGCGGTAGAGATCGCAGGACTGGAAGAAGATGAACAGGAAGAGATATGCAGCTGGTATCCGGACCGGATCATAACTGTAAAAAAAATCAGAGAGTATAAGCAACGCATCCTGGAAGAACAACAGGAAGAAAAGTTAAAGGAATCAAGACAGGATGCAGAAGCGGACGAAACAGAAGAAGAGGAAGAAACGCAGATTGAAGGACAGATGGAATTGGAAAAAGATTTTCCAGAATATTGTCCAGAACCACCAGAACCAGGGGAACTAGAAAAGCAGGCATTAGAGGCATTCGCAGAGAGAATTCAAAGAGACATTAACAGACAAGACATAAAGAATGCAGCAGAATTAAAAAAATACATGAAGGATTGGTATAGGCACTCTGGTGGAACATTACGCGGATCTAATGGATTCGACGGATGGTATGACTGTGGAGGAGGGTTTATAAAACTATGTAAAGATAATTTTGAGGAAATTGTTAAAAAAACAGCTAGTAAAATGGCGGATGTGATCAGCGAAATGATTCAATTCGATGTTGATACGGTAGAAGAACAAAAGACAGAATGTGTGGAGATTCCGCAGACAAACAAGGTAGAAGTACCAGAAACAAAAACAGACGAACGAAGACACCGCTTAAAACTTGCAAAGATGTTCTTCGATGCAGTAGACACAGGGAAGAAGTCCTTTGAATTGCGGAAGAATGATAGAAACTATCAAATCGGGGACATCCTGGAATTGCACGAAATGAATGACGGAGCAGAGACGGGAAGAGTAACAGAGAAACAAGTTGTCTATATTTTGGAAGGATTCAAAGGGTTAGAAGAAGGATATTGTATCTTGGGATTAGATGAAGTGGAGGACTAAATATGGATATACGAGATAAAGTTCAGATAGATGCAATTAAAGACCGGGAAGAATATAGTATCTGCGATTATGGAACGCATGTATTGATCTATAACGGAACATATGGGGTGTACATACAAGAAGAAGATATGATGCTAAATTCAAAACGTTATGAAAAAAATGAGGACATAACAAGATTAAATCCATATGACGTAGAAGACATAACAAGAAGTGCAACGATCATAAAAGAATCAATTACATTTAGTGGAGAAATCGCAAATGCTGTGATTGATTACGGACGAGAAAAAACGTGGATATGGCAGAGCGTGATAAAGAAATTCGGGAAAAGACGTATGTACGGAGTAGCAGATGTACATATGGAAGGAGAAGAGAAAAAGATAGTCGTGGTAATGGATGCAGAAGGAAATGCGATCGGGATCATTAAGACGATGGCAGATATAGAAGCACAGAAAAATGATACATACACGATTTAGGAGGATGTATGAACAAAGTAATATTGATGGGCAGATTAACCAAGAAGCCTGAGATAAGCTGGAACGAAGATGATCTGTGTATAGCAAGATTCACACTGGCAGTCGATCGCAGATTTAAGCGAGAAGGGCAGCAGGATGCAGATTTTATTGGATGTGTTGCATTTGGAAAAAGTGCAGAATTTGCAGATAAACACTTAGGCAAAGGAACCAAGATTGCATTGGAAGGAAGAATCCAGACAGGAAGCTACACAAAGACAGACGGAACAAAAGTATACACAACAGATATTGTAGCAGAGAACATGGAATTTGCAGAAAGGAAGGAACAATGATCGAAGGGATAAAGAAGATAAGAGAAGCGTTTAGAAAGATAACAGCAGGACTCAGAAAAGATGGAACGATCAATGCGCATCCAGGATATGAAAGCTATATAAAAGAGAAACTGAAAGAAAAAGAGGAAGTGCCAGGAAAAGCAATAATGTTTGCAGATGGAGAAAAGATTGCAGAATTAACGCAAATCAAAAAAGCTGCACTGAAAACGGGAGAAATAGAGAATATTTGGGCTGTGTGCGGAATTAGAGGGAAAATACATCCGAAAGTAGTTGAAATTAAATTATGTGCAGACAGAAAGCAAAAGAGAAAACTGCATAACGAGGGGAACAACAAAAGAAAAATGAATGGACAACCACTAAAAAGATTTATAGCAAAGCAAAAGGTCCGAAAAAGAAAGGTGTCCGAATCGGACACAATGAAATAATGCACTACTGGTGGGAACCAGTTGCAATATACCACAAGCAACTATTAACAAACGCATAAGAAACAAAAAGTCATGTATAAGCCATGAGATCTATTAGCCTACTGCCGGGAAAAGGCAGCAGGAGGAAAGGAGAACAGACAGCTTAGTTCTTTACCTGATTAAGATTCTTTTAGTAACTATTAACAACGAGCCAATCACAAACATATTTTTTCAGATTCTATTATGATGTAACTTTTAACGATATACCAGATTTAGTTTTTACAATTATTTTTTTAATACAAAACCTAAAAAGAAAGAATCACAATGAATTATATGATCAGGCAAAAAGAAACAGAACAGTGATCACGAATAATACATTGGTTCAGGCAAAGAACTAAGCTGTCTGAAACGAAACTATGCAATACACAGAAGATTTTAAACGAGGAATCGTAAGAACATTATTAGCGTCAGGGATGACAAGGAAGGAATTTGCCGCGAAAACAAAAATAACAGTACAAGCGTTAAGAAAATGGGTAAAACAATACAAAGACGAAGAAATAAAAAATGTAGATCATAACAATCGCAGCAAATACAGCGAAGAATACAAAAAAAGTATCGTATCGAAAATGCTGTTTGATGGGATCACATATGAAACAATGTCAAAGAAAACAGGAATCAGTAGTCAATTACTAGAGTATTGGGACAACAAATATCGATATATATTGATCGATGAATTTGAAAAAAGGATGGCAAATAGAAGGAAAAAGAAAGTTAAGAAAGAAACAAGATGGCATAGATACGGAGCAGGTGCTGGAAGGTATGAATAGGAGAAAAATGGAAGAATGCAAATTACAATTTAATATTAGTGGAGAATGGATAACAGGCTTAGTAAGAGAATGGTTCTATTTAGAAGGAAAGGGATATGATAAGTGCATAGAGATATTGAACGATTGTATGAGCGGAACAGATGAAACAAAAGAACAGATCAGGAGACATGCAGAAGATGTTTTACTTGGACGTGCAGCACTGAAAGGAAATACAGCAGACGGATCCTATCATTTAGAAATTTATTCGCCTGAACATCAAGAGAAGATGCCACATGATATGAATGTGTGGGAAATTGTAGGAGAGCAAAAGAAAGTCAAAGACGAATTAGAACAATATAAAAGGCGTTGGAACGTTGCAATGAAAACGATTCCCAGATATCTAAAAGAGAAAATTGCTGATGAACTTGACGAAGAGATTACAGACCCACAGCCAGTAATATCAAGAGAGCTAGATAGTTATATGAAAAGAATGCTTGATACAGAGGAACATACAACCAAAGATTACGGCTGGTTAGAACCGAATGGAAAATTCCATGCAGTAAAATGGGGGGATCATCAAAAATGGGCTTATGAGTATTTAGAAAGCAAGGTAAAAGAAGAAGAGCTACCAAGACTTTATGAAGCTGGAGACGCATTGACAAAAGAAGGATGGGTACTTCTGCATAATCCATCGCAGGGAATTGCAGTTGCAACAAAAAATCCAAGCAAGGATTATACAAAAGCACAGAAAGAGTTCTTATTCGATTACTATATGGAAAGAAATTGCGAGAAAGAAGCTAATGAAATTTGGAGGGAATAAATATAATGGCAACGATTAGAAATAGACTAGGGAAAATTCATATGTTTACACGAGGACGGGACTTCGGAGTTCCGGAATATCTTGCTGAAAAAGGATTGGATGTAAATGTAGAATACGTGAGAAATGGAATGAACGATGAAATGTTAGCAATCGAAGTGTTTGAAACACAAGAAATAGCAAGAGAGAAAGATGATGATAAAAACAAAGGCATTGACGTTGATAGAATTGGTAGACTCATGCGAGAAAAGTTGTAGAATTCAATAAAATATTAAAGAGGTGAAAAGCAAAATGATAGAACTTAGTGTCGGAATAATTATCGGAATAATATTAGGTGCAACAGCGATGTCACTTTGCGCAGCAGCAAAAGAGAGGGATAAACGATGACAAAGGAATTACAAAATACTAAAAAACTTACAGAGGATACAAAAGAAGAACACGAGAAAAGCAAAACGGTAACTGACATACTAGAAGAAATAAAGCAGGAGATGTGCGATGAATATTGCAAATATCCAACTCTTGTAGATAGCAGAGAAGATTTATTTGCAGATGACAGCCCTTGTATGAAGTGCCCGTTAACTAGATTATAGGAGAAAATGATAATTGAAAGAGATAATTGAAAGAGACGAAGAAAAAAATACATGTTTGGTTGCACGATGTGAAAATTGCGGAAGATTGCATGTATATAAAAGAGAAAGAAAAGATGGAGAAGGATGTTTGTGTTGCGGTGGCGGACCAATGCGAATGTTGGGGAATGCAATCGTACACGAAAACAAGACATCAGATGTGAAAGTTAGGGTATCTGTAGAGCGTGAAGAACTAGATAAGCTTATAAAGGATATGGATAGAGTTAATTGGTTGGCAAATGAGACATATGAGAAGATAAGAAAAATGAGCAAAATTAAAATTGAATGTTAGGAGACAAAATGAACGACTTATTAATTAAAGCACTTATTACAGTAATGATAATAGATGCAGGAATGCATTTTTATTATGATTACAAAAAGAATACATACCAAAGCCTAAAGTTTTTAATATTAACGGTATTAATGGCAGTTTCGGTTGGAGCAGCATTAACAAAACAAGAAACAGATAATGTGCAGCAACGAATGAAAATGATAGAACAAAAAATAGAAATGCAAGAAGAAGGAAAGGAGCCAGAAGAGGATGGAACAATTCATGAAATGCGCGTGCATGGTGATGCTGATAATAGACATAATAAAGGACATAAAGAGCAAATTAAAGTATATAAAGAAAGAGGAATAAATGTTAATGACGATAGGGCTAGAGATGAGAAAAGATGTGTTGGAATACTTTTTAAAACATGGAATATGGGTGGAAATCACTTTGTTTGGTGGAATTGAGGTGGAAGGATATCTGCGAAAAGCAAGTGCAGAAGAATTAAAAGATTATCAACGCTATTATTTGGCATTCGAAGAATGTGAAAAATATTATTATGTAACATATAAAAAAAGTAGAAAACCAGATAAAGAGTTATATTTTGACGAAAGAAGTGTACTGAGTATAACTTGGGCAGGAAAACCATTCGAGAAAATCATAGATGGAGAAAAAAGATGGGATATAGAGATTGTCCGTGCTTGAAATGCGACCACGGCGGAGAAAGAGAAAAGAGAATTGAATGCAGGAGAAAATGCACAGAATTTGTTGCTTGGAAACTAAGCATGCAGGCGGTAAGACAAAAGAAGAAAGAAGACAAGAATAAATTTTATTCGGAAACGAAACTAAAATGCTACAGAAGAAAAGCGATGAAACAAAAAACTGGACGGAAAAGGTAACAGATTACTGACTGGAGGAGATAGGAATGCAGAACATAAGACCGGTATCAGAAAAGAAATGGGATATAAGTAATCATGCTTTTTATCAAGCGTATCATTTTGCGATGAGGTACAAAGAATTTAAAGACATTCTTAAGTACAAAACAAATACTGTAGGAAGCCCTAAGTTCGGAAATACAACAGGATCTGGCGTAACAAAGAGTGCAACAGAAGAATTGGCAATCAAAAGAGCATGGGCGAAAAAGAACTGTAAGATGATAGAGGAATCGGCAAAGCAAGCTGACCAACAGCTATATAAATACATAATCAAGGCAGTGACAGAAGAAGGAATAACATATAAGTACCTGAAAACAGTAATGAATATACCAGCCGGAAGAAACTACTTCTATGAAAAGAGGAGAAAGTTCTACTACATCCTATCCAAAAAGTTAGATGATTAAAATTGTAAAATAAAGAAAATAAAGGGAAGAAAGGGACTCACATACAATTCAGAGTGTTATTATAGTAGCATGAATTAAAAAGGGAACGAGAATGTAAGCCATACAGCAGCAGATCTTGTTTCTTTTTTTATTATGGACATCTAGCTCAGTAGGTAAGAGCAGTCGGCTCATAACCGATCGGTCCGGGGTTCGAGTCCCTGGATGTCCAGTAAAAGGAAGTGATGCAATGCCAATTTACAAGCGATGCAGCAAATGTGGAAAAAGAATTCCATCCGGTACAACATGTGAATGTATTAAGCAGATCAGACGGCAGCAGAAGAAGGAACGAGATAAAGACTATGATCAGCACCGAAGGAATAAGACAAATGCTGCATTCTATAAGACAAAAGCTTGGGTACTGACAAAGGAAGATGTACTCGTGCATTACATGTATATAGATCTCTATGCATACTATCACGATGGCAAGTTCGTACCAGCAACAATGGTTCATCATATCATTCCAGTTTCAAAGGACTACACGAAGCGATTGGACAGAGACAACCTGATACCATTAAGCGACAAGAGCCACGGCATAGTACATAAGCAGATGAAAGAAGGAAGAGAAGAAGAAATCATACAACTGCTTCTTGAGTACAAAGAGAAATGGAAGAAAAAGGAAAATTCAGAGGTGGGAGGGGTGGTCAAATTGTTTTGAGCGTTCCTATAGACCGCACGCCCTAGATTTCTTTTCGCAAAATTCTAAATATAAAATCTGAAAAATGGAAGGAGTGAGAAAATGCCACGAAAACGAAAGCCACTTGCAACACAAAAAGGGAATCTGACAGTTGCACAACAGGAAGACAAAAAACTGGAAGAACGACTCGTGCAGACAGGCAAGGAAACCCTAGCAAAACCGCCAACTTGGCTGATTGACGCCAGGGCAAAAAATGAATTTAAAAGACTTGTAAAAGAGTTTGAAAAAATGGAAATTGACGTGATCGGCAACCTGGATGTAAATAATCTTGGATGCTATTGCAATGCATTTTCTTACTATATTTCTGTTACAAAACAGCTCAAAAAAGAGCATAAAGTGATCAAAAAACCGACTCAAAATGGCGAAATTTTGGTTAAAAATCCACTGTGTGATCTGCAAAAAATGTATTCAGAGGAGATGAGGAAGTTCGCATCGATGTGTGGACTCACGATAGATTCGAGACTGAAAGCGGCCACGATTGCGAGAGAAGGCATTGATAACGAGATCAATGATGAATTCGGTGACATATGACAGTAAAAAACAGGCTGATCAGGTATGCAACCGACTGTATTAGCGGAAATATAATCTCTTGCAAGAAGCATAAACAGGCATGCAGCAGATTTTTGAGAGATGTGAAAAGGGAAGAAAGTGGGGAAGCCTCTTTTTACTGGGACGACCAGGAAGCACAAAAAATTATCAAATGGTTTAGCTTACTGCGACATTCAAAAGGAGTCCTGGCAGGAAAGCCGATCAAGCTGACAGAATGGCAGCAGTTTCATTTGTGCCAACTGTATGGTTGGAGAAGAAAAGAGGATGGGTTCAAGCGGTTTAAGAAAAGTTTCGTCGAAGTTGCACGAAAAAATGCAAAGAGTCAGGAAGAAGCAGGTGTTGCATTGTATGAAATTTCTGTGCAGGCAACAAAAAATAAAGAAGTCTATGAATACTATACAGCAGGTGTGAAACGAGATCAGTCTAAGATTGTATTTGAAGAGGCAAAACTGATGTTGAACGGATCGCCATTAAAGAAGAAGTTCAAACTTACGAATAATGCGATCACACATGTAAAAACAGGAAGCTACATAAAAGCACTGTCAAAAGAAGACGGAAAGACTGGAGACGGAACCAACCCAGCTGGATTGATCGTAGACGAGTACCATCAGCACAAAACAACAGAGTTTCTTGATCTCGGCCTTGGATCAAATACAAAAGAATCGTTATTGATGATCATCACAACAGCAGGAATGGATCTGACGTATCCTTGTTACACACAGGAATACGATTATTGCAGCAAGGTGTTAGATTCTAATATCGACGTTGAAAATGATACATATTTGATAGACATTATGGAGATTGATCCAGGAGACGATATCGGCGACGAAGAAAACTGGAAGAAAGCGAATCCGATCAGAATGTCATATTCGGCCGGACGAGAAAAAATCCGTGGAGATTACGAGATCGCAAAGGTAATTCCAGAAAAAATGATAGCCTTTTTAACAAAAATGCTGAATGTATGGGTACAACAGAAAGAAAATGGCTATATGAATATGGAAAAATGGAAGAAATGCGAAGTGAAAAATCTTCCAATTAGCATAAAAGGAAAACCAGTTTACGTCGGATTTGATATGTCTTCCAAGATTGACTTAACGTCAGTAGCTTTTGTAATTCCATATAGAAATGGGAACTTTGATAAAAAAGGAAGAGAGCGAACAGAATACATTGTATTATCACATTCTTTTATCCCAAATCAAGAAAAAATGATGGAAAGGGTATTTAAAGATAAGGTCCCATATGACGCATGGGAAAGACAAGGGTTCATAACAATGACAAATAGCGAAATTGTGGATCAGAACGTAGTTATGGACTATGTTCTTGACTTTTGCAAGGAGAAAGAACTGGATATCCAAACACTATGCTTTGATCCAGCGAATGCAAGTAAACTTATGATTGATTTAAGCGATGAAGGATACATTGTAGAAGAAGTTTTCCAAAGTCATAAATCATTGAATGAGTCAACGGAAGGATTCAGAGAAGAAGTGCTTATGGGTAATGTTTGTTATTTATATAATCCGGTCTTAAATTACGCTATGAGTAATGCAGTAATTAAGAAAAACAATGGATTGATCAAAATTGACAAGGATGCAACAGCAAAGAAGATTGATCCAGTAGATGCGACGTTATGTGCTTACAAATTGGCGAGATATCATATTTTTATAAATCCGAGAGAAGAAGCGTTAGATAAATTCTTAGAAAATGAATGGTAGGTAGTGATAAATGGGAATAGCGAGAAACATTATGGATAAAATTATAAATCGGTTCCGAGGCTCCCCAACAAAAGGAATGACGGAAGAAGATTTTGCAGAATGGCTTGGAATTGGCTACAGGAACAAAAGTGAATTGCGAGAAGTAACATACTACACTTGCATGAAAATCTTATCGGAAACAATGGGAAAACTGCCGATTAAGGTGTACGAATGGAAAAAAAAACAGGGGCGAGTCCGTGCAGATCCGGATAGCACTTCGAAATTGTTGAATGGAAGACCAAATCCGCATATGACGCCGTCTATTTTCTTCGCAACAGTAGAAAACAATAGAAATCATTTTGGAAATGGTTACGTATGGATTCAAAGGAAGATTTCCAGGAATGGTAGTGAAAATATAGGGCTCTGGATCATGCAATCGGATTGCGTGACTCCGATCTATGATAATACAGGCATATTCGGTGGACAGGGCAAAATCTACTATCAGTACACAGATCCGCTGGACGGAGAAATGTATGTATTTCCAGAAATGGACGTGATGCATCTTAAAACATCGATGACACTGGACGGATTAACAGGAATTCCAGTGCGAGATATGCTTGGGTATGTGGTAGAAGGAGCGTCACAGAGTCAACAGTACATGTCGAATCTGTATAAAGGCGGAATGACAGCATCGATGGCGTTACAGTATGCAGGAGAGATTGATGATTCAAGAATCAAACTGTTACAAAAGAAGTATGACAAGTATCTTTCTGGCCCAAAGAATGCCGGAAAGATCGTGCCAGTACCAGCAGGAATGCAACTGCAACCGTTGAATTACAAGCTGACAGATGCACAGTTTTTTGAATTAAAGAAGTATTCAGCCTTGCAGATCGCCGGAGCGTTTGGAGTTAAGCCGAATCAGATTAATGATTATGAAAAGTCATCCTATGCAAACAGCGAAATGCAGCAGTTATCTTTCTTGGTTGATACTATGTTATTCCCTCTGAAACAGTATGAAGAGGAATTAACATATAAATTGTACATAGGAACAGAAAAAAGCTGTAAATTTAACGAAAAAGCGATTCTGAGGACGGATTCTAAGACGCAGATGGAAATACTTGCTCAGGGAGTTCAGAACGGAATGCGTAAGGTAAATGAAGCACGTGAACTATTAGATCTACCAAGAGATCCAGATGGAGATGTACTTTTAATGAATGGAAACTTTATTCCGGTTAAAATGGCTGGAGAACAATATAAGAAAGGAGAAACGAGTGCTTGAAAGAATTAAAATTTTATAACAAAGATCGTGATGGAAACAGAAAAATCTGTGGATCCATGACGATCAAGAACCAGACAGATTCCTCAGCGGATCTGTTTTTTTATGGCGACATTGTAAGCGAAACATGGCAGAGCGAATGCTATGAAGAGGATATGGCACCGGGAGATGTGAAAGAATTCCTTGATCAGTTGGACGGAACTGAAAACATTAACATCCATATCAATTCTGGCGGTGGTTCCGTGTTTGGCGGTATTGCAATCTACAACATGCTACGCCGCAACAATGCACACAAGACAGTGTATGTTGATGGATTAGCAGCAAGCATCGCATCCGTCATTATGATGGCAGGAGATGAGATCGTAATGCCTAAAAATGCAACAGTTATGATCCATAAGCCATCGGCAAGCTATTTTTTTACAACAAAAAATGCGGATGATCTGCGAAAGGATGCAGAATCTCTGGATACTTGCCAGGAAGCGATAATGCAGACATACATGACAAAAGCCAAGGTAGACAAAGAAGAAATTGAACAAAAAGTAAATGATGAAACATGGTTAACCGGAGAAGAGGCAGCAGAGTTATTTGACATAAAAGTCGAAGAAGCAAACGATGCAGTCGCATGTGCCGGAAGCTCCATGTTTTTTTGTTACAAAAATGTCCCAACAAGCCTGACTGCGCAGGGTAAAAATGCCAAGAAAAAGGATGAGCAGAGGCCTTTAAGCAGACAGGATATAAAAGAAATTTTCAACGAATCTTTTAGCGAGTACCAGGCAAGGGAAAAAGAGAAAAAAGAACTATTAGAAAGCTTAAACCAGTATGGAGAAAGGAAACAGAATGGATAAGAGAGAAATTGCAGCAAAAATTACACAGAAGAAAGAAGAGATCAAGAATCTGATCTCCCAGGATAAGTTAGAAGATGCAAAGAATGCAAGAAAAGAAATGCAGGAGCTTCAGGAGAAGTATGATCTTCTTGATGAAATGGAAAAAGAAGAAGGAGATAGTGTAAAGAACCAGGCAGCAGCAGGAAAAGTAAACGAAATCAAAGGAAAGAAAAACGTAGTATCTGCACTTGTAAATGCATTAAGAGCTGGGTTTAAAAAGAAACCAGTTGCAAAGGAAGATATGGAAGTGCTGGATGCTATGAAAGAGGGATCTGACGAAGATGGAGGCTTAACAGTACCAGCGGATATCTCTACAACGATTAGAACACTAAGACGTTCCGAAGATGCCTTAGAAACGATCGTAAGGACAGAACGCACAACAAAGGTAAAAGGCAGCAGAGTGTACGAAGTGAATGCAGATTCAGTTCCATTCGATACAGTAGACGAAGAAAGCCAGTTTCCTGATGCTGCAACTCCAGTTTTAAAGAAAGTTGAGTATGTGATAAAAAAATTCGGTGGAATCTTAAAAGCTACATATGAATTGCTGGAAGATTCCGACGAGAATATTATTTCTTACTTGGAAAACTGGATCGCCAGAAAAGTAAAAGCAACAAGAAATGCACTGATTATTAAAAAATTAGATGAAATGACAGATGGATTTGAGATTGAAGCAACATCTGTCGATGATCTGAAAAACATCTTTAACGTCGAATTAGATCCGGCATTAGTCGCAGGATCTAAAGCGTTAACGAACCAAAGTGGTTTTAACTGGTTGGACAAATTAAAAGACAAAGAAGGAAATTACATCTTACAGAAAGATGTAACAAATCCGTCTAAAAGATTATTATTCGGTACATATCCAGTTGTAGTTATGTCTAATAAGACGATTAAAAATGAAGCTACTGGAAAGGTGCCAATTTATTGTGGAAACTTCGAGGAAGCGATCACACTGTTTGACAGAGAAAAGCTTACAATCGGAATTTCTACAGAAGCAGGAGACTTATGGAGCAAAGACCAGACTGGAATTAAAGTACGTGAACGTTTAGACTGCCAGATCGTCGATGATATGGCGGTATATAAAGCAGAAATTCCGGCAGATCAGATCTCAGAACCAACAAAAAAATACAGAAGATCAGAACTGGAAGCAATGACTGTAGACGAAATTAAACAGCTTGCAACAACTAAGAGTTACACAATTACAAAGACAAAGAAAGATGAGATCATTGAAGAGTTTATCACAGCTCAGAAAGGATGATAAATGGATGCTGATGTACGTTCACAGCTTCTTGAAGAAGCAAGCGAATATCTAAAAGTTGAAGAAGATGATGTAGTATTTAATCTTGCATTCAATGCAGCATGTGAGATAGTAACGGCAGCAGTTGGAAAATTCGACGAAAACAGTGCAAGGATGAAACTTGCACTGTTTTTGATCATGCAGCAGTTATATGATAATCGTTCGATTCTGGAAACAAAAAATAACGAGAAAATCTCGTACATTGCAAGAACGATCTTACTGCAATTGCAACTGGAAAGCTATTCGGAGGATGAGAATGATTAACATCGGAGACATGAATAAAAAAATAGAGATCTACAGTTTTGGATGGGATAAGGATGAACTTGGACAAAAAATCAGAAAAGAAAAGTTAATTGCTAGAGTATGGGCAAAAGTTCGCCTGATCCGATCTTCTGAATCAATCAAACTTCTGAAAAACGAAGCAACGGAAGAAATGCAATTTACCATCCGATATCGAAAAGGGATTGATAAAAACATGAAAATTCGATACAAGGATCAAATGTATGGAATTGATTCGGTAGAAAATGAAAACGAAGCGGATAGATTTCTGATACTGCATGCGGAGGCTGTAGAAGATGAAAATAAGAGCGAAAACAACATTTGTAGGTACATTTAACATGAAAAAAGATGAAATCAAAGAATGTGACGATCAAAGAGTTATAAACGATCTGAAAAAACTTGGATTAGTGGAAGATGTACCAGAAGAAAAAGAATCGGTGTCCGATTCGGACACAATGGAGTAAAAAAACGATGTCAGATGAAATTGATTTTGAATTCGATACTGCTACGTTCGATGAATTGAGAGAAACGCTAGAGAAAGTAGCAAAGAAATATCCAGATTATGCAGAAAAGGAACTAAAAAAAGAAGGAAGAGAATTCAGCAAGGCAGTAAGAAAAGAAGCTTTATCTGCGACAGATAAACACACAGGAAATCTTACAAAAGGATTTAGACTAGGACCAGTAAAACATATCAACGGCGTAATCCTGGAAGAATTCATGGCAGAGGGAAGAAAAAATCCACACTGGCATCTAGTAGAAAATGGTCACGAGATCATAACACCATTTAAAAAGAATGGGAAAAAGCTTAAAAATGGCGGCAAATGTGTTGGGTTCGTCCCTGGAAAAAGAATTGTATCGGCAGTTTTAAAAAACTGGGGTGGAAAACACGAGGAACGACTCAGAAGAGTCTTACAAAGAGTAAAGGATGATGCAGGACTATGATCACAATCGCAGACATGAAAAAAGCGGTCGTAGCCGCATTAAATGAGAATTTTGATTATCCGTGCTATGAATTTGGAGTCGTAGAACAAATGGAATATCCGTGTTTTTTTGTACGAATCACGGAAAATGGAGAGTTGCACACGAAAAACAGGTATCAACAGCGTTACGTTGTGGAAATTGTTCTCATGCATGAAAGAGGCGAGCATGGACAAGAAATCAAAGTATTGAAAGATATTGAAAAAATAAAGCAAATCTTTTTATTTGTGATGCAGACGGAAAAGAAAAAGGTTCCGATTATGAATTTTGAAATGGAATACACCGGAGAACGTGGAAATGTTCCACGGATCACATTTGATTCAGAATTCCTGGACGACTTATACAAGCCATCGGATGCACCGCTAATGAAAGAATTAGAAATGAAGGAGGACCTAAACAATGGGAATGCCAAGCATTAACATTATATTCAGAGAACTTGCAAAGACATTTGAACAGAGAAATGATAACGGAATTGTTGCCTTAGTCCTTGCAAATAATGCTGGAATGAATCCGAAAGAATATAGACCGGGAGATGATCTTGATAGTTCTATTGCGAAAGATGCGAAGACACAGATTCAGTTTGCAATGGAAGGCGGAAGAGAAAAACCGCAAAAGGTAATCTGTTATTTCTGTCAGGCAGAATATGCAGACCTTGACACCGTACTTGATGAACTGGACAATGTAAAATTTGATTATCTTACATTCGGATCTGAATTACAGGAAGAACAGAAAACAAAAGTAATGAAGTGGATCAAAGAAACCAGAGAATCTGGAAAGAAAGTGAAAGCAGTTCTTGCAAATGCAAAAGCTGACAACGAAGGAATTATTAACTACACAACCGAAAGCGTGACTGTTAATGGAATAGAATATGAAGCTGATAACTTTTGCTCAAGGATTGCAGGAATTCTTGCAGGAACACCGCTTACAATGAGCTGTACATATACGGTCCTGGACGATGTGGAAAGCTGCACAAAATTATCCAAAAAAGAAATGGATGAAAAGATTGATGCAGGAGAATTTATTGTGTTTAGGGATGGTGATTACATCCGTGTTGCAAGGGGTATCAATTCATTAACAACCGTATCAGATACAAAGACAGATGATTTTAAAAAAATAAAGATGATTGATGTGATGGATCACGTTTCGACCGATCTTACAGATACGATCAAAAACAACTGGTTAGGGCAGTATCCGAATAATTATGACAACAAATGCTTACTATTAGCGAATTGTCAGGAATATTTGGATGGGCTTGTATCAAGAACAATTTTATCAAGTGCGTCAATCGAAATTGACATCGAAGGAAATAAGAAATACTTGGAGAGCAAAAATGAAGACACTGTGAACATGACAGAAGATCAGATTAAAAAAGCACTTACCGGGGAAAATGTTTTCTTAAGTTCACAGATGGGAATTCTTGACGCAATGGAAAACTTTAATATAGACATTGTAGTTTAGGAGGTACAAATGAAGACATTTGAAGATAATGACGTAATCAACGGCTCATGGGGAGAAGTATGGGTCGATAATGATTATATGGCACAAGCAACAGCACTGGAAGCAACAATCAAATTTACAAAAACAGACGTACCGCAGACAGGAAGATTGAATTCAGGAAAAAAAGTAACAGGTATCGAAGGAAGCGGAACGCTGAAATTAAATCACGCTTCATCTTATTTCAAAAAAAGAATTCTGACAGATATCAAAAATGGAAAAAACACACCATGCACGATTATTTCGAACTTAGATGATCCGACAGTGAATGGAAATGAGCGAGTTAAATTGACGAATTGTACGTTCGACGAAGTGAAACTTGTTGACTGGGAAGCAAACAAGTTAGGAGAAGAAAGTATTCCATTTACATTTACAACAGCCGAAATGCTGGATACAATCGACGATTAGAAGGAGAAAAAGAATGAATTTAATTGATAAATTATTAAGCGTAGACAAAGAAGAACTGACAAAAGAATGTACAAAAACATATCACAGTAAGAACATGGAACGACTGACTGGAGATGGAGAGATTACGCTGCGAAAAGTCAAAGAAAGAAAACTGAGAGAACGTGCATTAAATACATTGGACAAGAAAGGAAACTTACTCCTGGTAAATGCACATGATTCAGATCTCCTTGTATTGATGGACGGAGTAAAAGAACCAAACCTAAAAGATGAAAGACTTTTAGAACATTTTGGAGCAGCAACACCAAAAGACTTAGCTGAATTATTGTTTGATGGAGAGATACAGGAGATCTCAGATGCAATCAATAATTTTTACAAGGACCAGGAAGACGAAGCAACAGAGAATGATGTAAAAAACTAATTTACGAAGACGGAGAGATCAATACCATGTACTGGTTATTCCGTCTTCATAATATTTTACCAAGAGATTTTACAGAAATGAGCAGTCATGAGCAAATGATCATGGCTGCTTTTGTGCATCAGGAGATTGAAGATATAAGGAAGGAGAATGAACAACTAAATGGCAAATAGATTTGTAGATGCAACGTTGCGTTTAGTGGATAAGTTCTCCTCTCCGCTTTCCAAAGCAACCGCAGAAATGCAAGCGAAGGGAAGACAGATCCAGAAAACGGCAAATAGCATCAAGCGAACTGGAAAAAACTTAGAATCCGTAGGGACATCGTTGGAAAAAAAGGTAACGGTGCCGATTATCGGAATCATGGCCGCTTCTGGAAAAATGGCGGACACATTTGAAAAGGATATGGGGCAGGTAAACACACTGCTCGATAATCATAATCACTTGAAAAGCTATAAAAACATGGCAATCAAGACATCAAATGAAACAGGCATAGCACTGCATACGATATCCGAAGGAGTTTACCAGATGATTTCCAGTATTGGAGACTCTGGAACAAAAACACAAAAGATTTTCAATGTTGCGGCAAAAGCTGCAAAGGGTGGCGGATCATCTGTACAGGAATCCGTGGCACTGATCAGCTCTGCTATGAAGGGGTATGACAGTGTAAATGTAAAAACAGCACAAAGCATCTCAGACATGGCTTTTCAGACTCAGAAATTAGGGGTCACAACCTATAAAGAATTAGCGGCATCGATGCAACCGCTATTCCCGTTGGGAAAATCATTAAATGTGTCATACCAAGAACTCTTTGGATCTATGGCAACCTTGACAGGTGTTACTGGCAATACTGCGGAAGTTACAACACAGATGAAAGGGTTGTTCACAGGTTTGTTAAAACCAACAGAATCCATGAGCAAACTGATGCAGAAATACGGCTATGAAAATGGTCAGGCTATGATAAAAGCAGAAGGAATGCAGGGAGTGCTGAAAATCTTGCAGAAAGAAACAGGTGGGCAGTCAAATAAGATGGCTCAGCTTTTTAGCAATTCAAGAGCATTAACCGCAGCGTTGGCACTGACTGGAAGCCAGTATGAAACGTTCAAAGAGAAGACTGCAAAGATGGGGAAAGCTCAGGGATCAACGGAAAAAGCTTTACAAGATATGCAGACATCTATGGGTAAGCTTCGAAAAACAATCAATGTTGTAAAAAATTCATTAACTGTATTTGGAAGTGCAGTATTACAGGTAGTAGTACCGCCAGCAACAAAGGCAGCGAACAAGCTCAGCGAGTTGACAGATAGATTTTCGAAGTTGTCTCCAGAAACGCAGAAATTTATTGTGAAAGTAGCATTGATTGTAGCGGCAGTTGGTCCGGCGATCGTGATTATCGCGAAACTAACACAAGGAGTTGGTGCGCTGTATTGGAATGTCGGAAGAATGATAAAAACTGTCCAAGGGGCAGAAAGTTTTGCTTCTTTAATTACTCCGGGTGGAAAAATTGTTTTGATCTTGACAGGAATTGCAATTGCTGCGGTTTTGGTTTACAAAAATTGGAATAAAATTACGGAAGCAGCAAAAAATATGCAAAAAACGGCAGTCACAGCATTGAATGCAGCAGGCGTTGATACGAAAAAACTAGGATCAACTGTAAAGAGCATTGCTAAGACAGCTAGCTCAGCATTTGGAACGATAGGAAAAGGAGCAGGAAAGATTATAAGTGGCTTAAGACCAGTAGCAACATTTCTTTCTGGAGCATTTAAAAAAGCATTTACTATCGTTTTATTATTTGTAGTAGCAAGATACTCAGGATGGCTAAAATCGACGATTGACGTTGTACATGGAGTCACAACAGCATTTAAAGGAATTATAGAATTTATTTCAGGCGTATTTACTGGAAACTGGAAAAAGGCGTGGAATGGAGTAAAAAATATATTCAAGGGAGCGTTTGAAGCACTTGTTGGCATTGCAAAAGCTCCACTTAATACAGTGATTGGACTTGTGAATACAGCGATCAGTGGATTAAATAAAGTTAGCGTAAAAATTCCATCATGGGTGCCTGGAAAATATGGTGGAAAACAATACGGTATCAATATTCCTAAGATTCCAATGCTAGCAAAAGGAACAAATAACTGGAGTGGTGGAATTGCGCAGATCAATGAGAAAGGTGGAGAAATTGTAGATCTTCCAAGAGGAAGCAGAGTTTACCCACACGACGATTCTGTCAGAATGGCACGGAATGAAGGAAAGAAAGTCTACAAGATAGAAAAACTTGCGGACACAATCATCGTAAGAGAAGAAGCTGACATTGATAAAATTGCTGAAAGAATTGCAGACAAACTAGAAGCAGTACCAGCATAAGGAGAACGTTATGGAAATATGGTTAAACAATGGAAATGACAAGATCCGGTTCCCGGTATTGCCATCAAGTTTCAAAATCGGAACGTCACAAAACAACACGTCAGAAAATGTGCATAGAAAAGGAGAAATAAATCTGTTAGGCGAAAGGAACTTAGAAACAGTAGAGCTAAGTTCCTTTTTTCCAGCTCAGGAATATGATTTTTGTCAGTACAAAGGATTTAATACAAATCCATATACGTACATCAATAAGATAAAGGGCTGGAAACAGAACAAGATCACTCCGACACTTGTGATAACTGGAAGAGCCGATTTTAACAAGTATGTATCTATAGAATCTTTGGAGTATGGAGAAGAAGATGGATCAGGAGATGCAGCATTTACAATCAGTTTAAAAGAGTACATCACAATATCTTATTCAGAAACAAAGAAAAAAACATCGGGAGGGAAAAAAGTAAAAAAGAAATCTGGAAAGAAAAGAAACTCAAAGAGTAAAAAGACTATAAAATATACCGTTCGATCTGGAGATACATTAAAAAAGATTGCCAAGAGCAAAACAGGAAAATCTGCCAACGCTTCGAAGATCTATGCAAAGAATAAAAGCGTGATCGAAAAAGCGGCAAAAAAACATGGTAGAAGAAGCAGTAGTAAAGGAAGATATATTTATCAGGGAACGAAGTTGGTGATAACGGTATGAAAATTACATGGAAAGGAAATGACATATCTGATCTGGTTAATACAGTAACGTGGTCAGGAAGTGATTATTCATCTGCACGATCCTTAGAATTTGCTCTTCCAAATCCAGCAGGAGATCCGAATGTAAAAACGCCAAACATAAAAACAGGCGATCTTATTTGTTTTTATGATAGTTCCAAGAAAAAGTTTCATGGAAAAGTTACAAAAAGAGAACGAAAAGGCGAAGCAGGTACAATAAGCTATACAGCGTACGATTATTTATTGTATCTGACCAGGAGCAAAGGAACGTACAAATTCAAGAAAAAAACGCCTGAACAGATCACAAGACTGATTTGCAAAGATCTGAAAATTAAAGTAAAAAACATTGCAAAAACAAAAGTAAAAATTAAGAAAATGCTTTTTACAGATAAAGAATATTACAACATGATTCTTGCAGCGTATACAAAAGCCCGAAAAAAAACAGGAACAAACTACCAGATCTTAATGGAAGGTGATCAATTATCAGTGATCAAAAAAGGAAAAATGTTAGATGTTACGCTAAATCAAAGCGAAGGCATAACAGAATCAAGTTATGAAGAAACAACTGATAACATGATCAACAAGGTTGCAATTTACAACTCCAAGAACAAAAAAATCGGTACAGTATCTAATAAAAACTGGATCAGCACATATGGAACATTTCAGGATTCTTTATCTGTTGAAAAAGGAAATGGAAAAAAAGAAGCAAAGAATACCTTAACAGGATTAGAAAAAACAGCATCTCTAACAGCAATTGGAGATATAAGGTGTATCTCTGGTTATGGAATCAAAATTCACGATGTAGATTCTGGACTTGACGGAAATTTTTGGATTGAAAATGATTCACACACTTTTGAAAATGGAATCCATACAATGACGCTAGAACTGGCGTTTAAAAATATCATGGAAACAGAAAGTGATGATACCGAATCAAATTCAAGTTCTGGAACTGTAAGTACAGGCATATTAAACGGAAGAAAAGTGAAAGCCTTATTTACAGCATATTATCCGGCATCAAATAAAATGGAGGGTGGACATTATGATTGTAAAGGAAAGAAGCTTGATCCAAGTAAATATACATGTGCTGCACCTGGTTCTGTGAAATATGGAACGCAAATACAAGTGCTTGGAACAAAAACGAGCAGAGATAAAAAAGTTCATAAGGTTAATGATCGTGGTGGCGCAATAAAAATTGTAAATGGCGTGTATCACTTTGACTTGCTCATGAAAACAAAAGCTCAGTGCAACAGATTTGGAAAACGAACAGGATATGCGATCATAGGAAATGGAACAGGATTCAAACAAAAGAAAGTTGATACCAAGCAAGCAGATAAAGTAATATCAAAAGCCAAAAAATACATAGGAAAAGTAAACTATGTATTTGGAGCATCGTCACCTGATTTGGGAAAAAGTGATTGTTCAGGTTTTACGTCATTTGTATTTCGAAAGGCGACAGGGAAGCAGATAGGAAGAAGTGCAAACGTTCAGGCGACAAGAGGAAGTAAGGTACAGAAAAAAGATCTGAGAAAAGGAGATCTTGTAATCTTCCAGGGAACATACAAAGCAGGACCATCGCATGTTGGCATTTACATCGGATCTAATAAATTTATTCATTGTTCTAATGCTGGAGTAAGAATAAGTAGCTTACAAAATGGTTACTATGCAAAACATTGGATGCAGGGAAGGAGAATCTTGTAATGAACGCATATGAAAGAATGTTAGAAGTTATGAGAAAACAAGGAAAAAAAGATAATCCGGCATCAATTGAAATTGCTTATGTCTCAGATGGACAAGTAATCCATCATGGACAGAAATTGGACAAAGATGATTATTTAATTACAGAAGGATTATCTCTAAAAAATGGAGATAAAGTTCTGATCGTACAGATAAACGATGAAGAATATGTAGTTATATGCAAGGTGGTGAGTGCGTAATGTTTCCGTTTGAGAAAGATACAGAAGAATTAGAAGAGGAAGAAGAAATTGAATATTATCCGAAAGAATATGATATTGATTTCTCTTCTGGAAAACTAAATGGGAAAATAGCAGAAGGAGCAAGAGCGTTAGCTGTATGGGCGTATTTTACAATTAAAATTGAAAGATATCGTTTTGTGCAGTATTCGTGGGAATACGGATCAGAAATCAATGATTTGATAGGATATACGCATTCTGATGAATATGTAAAAAGCGAGATAAATCGACTCATAACAGAATGCTTGGAACCGAATGCCTATATCACAGGCATAACAGATCTTGAAGTAGACAGAAGCAAAGAAACAATGAATATAAAATTCAGATTGCTAACAGAGTATGGAGATGAGGAGATGAATATAGATGTATGAAGATATGACAATGGATGTGATCATGGAAGAAATGATGGAAGAAATGCCAGATGGATTGGATACATCTGAGGGATCACTAATTTATCACTCATGTGCAAAACACGGAGCAAGACTGGAAGAAGTATATACAGAATTGTCGGCACTTGTTGATAATCAGTACAGCGACACTGCTGATCTGGATCATTTGGTAAGATTCGGACAAGAAAAAGGTGTGTACATAGAAGAAGCAACACCAGCACAATTTGAAGGTGTATTTAATGCAACTGTACCGATTGGAACGGAATTCAGCGGAGATGATTACAACTACATTGTAACAGATGTGATCAATGAAGAAGAACATAAGTATAGACTGGAATGTGAAGATGCAGGAACAGAACCAAATGGATGGACCGGAGATCTTATGTGCCTGGACGACATCGACGAGTTAGAAGATGCACAGTTGACGAAATTATTGGTTCCAGGAACAGACGAAGAAGATGAAGAATCTTACAGGATGCGAATAGAAGATTCTTTTGGAATTAAACCGTTTGCAGGAAACAAAGCATACTACAAAGAAGAAGTAGAAGCGATCGATGGAGTTGGTGGAGAAAAGACATACAGGAGAAAAGGCAGCAGTATATCAACTGTTATCATATCAGATGAATACAGAAAAGCATCGAAGGAGCTGATAGATTCAGTACAGACGCAAGTAGATCCGGTACAAAATCATGGAGAAGGAATTGGAATTGCTCCGATAGGTCATGCTGTGATCATATCAACCGTAAATGAGTATACAGTAAATGTATCAGCAGTAGCGACTTACGATACTGGATACTCAGCAGAAGGTTTGAAAACGCAGATTGAAGATGCGATCGAAGAATATATGTTATCACTGCGAAAAACATGGGTTGATACAACTTCGATTATTGTGAGAAGGGCAGCAATAGAAAACGCGATATACAATATTGACGGAATTACAGACGTAACAAACGTACTCATAAATGGCGGTACTGAAAACATTACGTTGCAAGAAAATGTAATACCAATAAAGGGGGCGGTGTCATGCAGTTAGAAATCCCGGCAGCAATAGAAAACATAGATGAAATCATGGCAATTTATGCAGCAGAAGAAAAGGTTGGGCAACGCCTAGAAAAAGAAATAAGGGATAGAGATCTTGATACTTGTATTCGCACAGCAACCGAATACGGCATATCGAGACGAGAAAAAATCTTAAAAATACAGCCGCAGGATACAGATAGCCTGGAAGATCGAAGATTTAGAGTGCTAATAAAATGGTACGACGATTATCCATATACATACAACGATCTCTTAAATCGCTTAAATAATCTACTGGGCAATGGAAATTATACACTGGTAGTATTGCCAGAAGAAATGGAACTGAAATGTTTAGTGGAACTAACAAGGAAGCAAATGTATGCTGATTTTGAAAAATTAATGGATGAAATTGTTCCGATGAACATGACAATGGACATAGGGTTACGATACAACCAGCACGAAACATTACATGCATTTACACATGATTATTTGAAAAAATACACACATGAACAGGTTAGAAATACTGTTCTGAAAGGAGAATGAAGATGGCAACGAAGACAATGAATTATGGATTGGAAAAACCGGACGGAACAGATTTTTATGATGTCGATGTACAAAACAGCAACATGGATATTATCGATAAACAAATGAAAGCAAATGCTAATGCTATTACGCAGCTAAATTCTGACTTATATGGATTACACCTGCATTTGCTACATCTATCTGGTACAACGGATGAATATGGACAACTTTGGGTAGGAGATACCGGTATAAATTTAAGTGATGTTAAATTTATTGATTGTGTATCTAACACTTTCACAAGACCAACTAATCCATATGGAATAGTTAACCTTGAAGGAATCGAAGGAGATTCTTTAAAATTCCGATTGGTAGCAACCAACAATACTGTTTTTGGAAATTATCACATTGATAAGTACGTCGCTCTTGTATATAAATGTTGATTTAATCAAATTGTATAATGTGACGCGGGATCATTACATTTGCAATAACAACACCATTAATGCTGTCCTTACATCTTACTTTAACAGTATTATTTTCAAATGTTACATACCCAGTGTTTCCTACAGGCGTCCAATTATCACTCAACACTTCACATGGTGTAAAAATTGCCCTAGCAAAACGACCATTATCCGGAACATTACATAGTATTTGGTCGGTGTTTCCGCCTGTCAAATTTCCAGCTTTATAGATCATTATCATTGCGACATTCTTATTAAATGTTATTTCAATTCCGGCATTCGAATGTGAACCAAACTCTAATTCAGAATTTAGCTGCGGAAGTCTACGAATCCTCCGCAGCGGAAAAGAGTATAATGCACACATAACACACAAAGGAGAAAGTATTATGCGTGACAGAATTATAAGCAACGTGCTAATCAAAATGGGCAATAGAATCAAGAAAAAAGAGCTAGATTATCTTGAAAATGTGTTGGTAGAAGAGTTCCGAGATGTACAGATTAAGAAAGAATCGACGGAATTGACGGAATACAATGACAGTTTAAGGAAGCTAAAAGATATGTTCCTTGCAACGCTGATTGTAGAAAATAAATCCAACAGAACGATTGAACAGTATAATTTACATCTAACACAGTTTGTAGATTATTTCACTGCCAAAGAAGCAAAAGACATAGATGCAACCGATATTAGGGGATTTCTATATGCGTATAAGCAAAGCAGAGGCATATCGAATTTATCATTAAACAATAAGCGATCAGCAATATCCTCGTTTTTTAGTTGGCTGGCTGATGAGGAGTACATTGACAAAGATCCAACTCGAAAAATTAAGAAAATCAAAGTAACAAAGAAAAAGAAGAAGGCGTTTACAGCTGATGAAATGGAACGTATGCGTATAGCATGTACGGATATTCGTGATCGGGCGTTGATAGAGATGTTAGCATCCACAGGTTGTCGTGTCTCAGAATTAAGCAGTATAAAGCTAAACGATATAGATTTTATTCGAAAGAAAGTGCGGATCATTGGTAAAGGAGATAAAGAGCGAACAGTGTTTATATCAGATCAGGCAATGATTTATCTGAATAGATATTTAGAAATCAGAAAAGATAATAACATTTCACTTTTTGTTTCTAAGAGGTATCCATATGGTCAATTAAGAAAAGACGGAATCGAGCGAATTGTAAGAAATTTAGGAAAATCATGTAATGTATATGCACATCCGCATAAATTCCGACGGACGTTATGTACGCAATTGATTAAGCGAGGCATGCCACTTCAGGATGTTGCGATCTTGTTAGGCCATGCAGACATTAATATGACTGCCAGTACATACTATGATGCTTCGGACGATATGATTGAATATGAATATATTCGTTATGCAGCTTAAACAATAATAATCAATCTAATATATAAACTATTAAATCTGCTTAAAAGGGAAGGAGATTTTATTTTTATGCAAAAAATTAAATTCAGAAGCAGATCGCCATGTATTTGTTTTAGAAAATGAAAAATTAAATATCAATAGCACAACTAAATTCTGATTATGATACAATCATAGTAGGAACTTCTGTTACAACAACAAGCCAAGTAATTAATCATTATAATAACCGAAAACTAAGTGATTACAAATTTATCGTATTTGCGTTCGGTACTAGTGATGATGATATTCGTAGCATTGTAACTGTTCCAAGAACCATTTTCGAAAAAATAGGAAAATCCTATAATTTCGTGGCTCATGGTTCGGATGACAGCACGATATCTATAGTGTCTTTTACATA
>ENA-OQKO01000153-OQKO01000153.1-human-gut-metagenome-genome-assembly--contig:-NODE-153-length-80152-cov-7.905067_pt1 | contig 80152 bp, 78 predicted proteins | sample MGYA00242777_ERZ504796 | MGnify/ENA primary metagenome ERZ504796 (study PRJEB26092, sample SAMD00036404) | human gut metagenome | host: Homo sapiens | study: EMG produced TPA metagenomics assembly of... | reverse complement strand
AAAACTACAAATATGGCCAACCCACGCCCCCAATACCCCCCCGCCCGGCTCCGAAAGGACAAAAAAAGCCCAAAAAATTCAAAAAATGTTCTACCCCAGACGCCAAATCCGCCCCGCGCGGCCCCGAAAGTAGAACAAATTCTCCAAAAAGTGAATAAATGTTCTACCCCAGACTCAAAAACCGCCCCGCGCGGCTCCGAAAGTAGAACAAAATCTCCAAAAATTGAAAAAATGTTCTACCGCCGACTCCAAATTCGCCTCGTGCGGCTCCGAAAGTAGAACAAAATCCCTAAGAATTGCAAAAATGTTCTACCCCAGGCTCCAAATCCGGTCCGCGCGGCTCCGAAAGTAGAACAAAATCTCCAAAAATTGAAAAAATGTTCTACCGCTTCCCGTCCGCAATATCCACAATCCGCAACATTCCCCTAACCACAACCACCCACAGCATCCGCGCCACCCCCATTCCGCGCAAAAAAACCGCAGCACCCAACGGCACTGCGGTTTTTCAATAAATTTTCAGATTTCGACGCTTTCCCAAGCACCAAACTTCTTCCTGGCAAAAGCCTGACACAGCTTGGCACCAAGTCCAGCCTCGTCATGGAAGCTTTGCAATTGATCCGGGTTAAATTCTGCTTCGCAATCGGACGCATTGACCAGATATGCGACTGATTCATCGCCCAAAAAGCGACCGATGCCCAAAAACGTTCCGCTAACGAACAAGGACAGCTCGCCGCGACTCAGCACCTGCGACGCCCGGCGCTTTGAAATTAAGCATTTCATGAATTGCATCATCTCTTGATTCTCATGCCCCCATGGGAAGAAACGGCGGTTGTCTGGATCGGAATCACCGACAAGACCAGCTTCATCCCCGTAGTAGACGCAAGGAATCCCAGGGAACATGAACAATAGCTCCCATGCAGTTCTGACAAGCTGCATCTTTCCCGAACACGCCGTAATGATACGCTTGGTGTCATGCGTATCCAAATTGTTCAGCGAATTGAAGAAGAAATCTCGCGGATAGTTTTCGCGAAGCTGCATCAGTTCGTGCGCAATTTCAAGCGGAGATCTGGAGCTTAACACCAGATCAATGATGCACTTTCTCAGCGGATAGTTCATGACGCCGTAAAGACCGTTGCCATAAACGTAGCGGCGCCGCTTGGAGTAGGCAACCTTGTTTGAAGCATCCTCCCAGACTTCGCCGATCAAGACGCGCTCCTTATAATCATCCAAAGTTTTGCGGATGTTTTCAATAAAGTCGTCCGTCAATTCGTCCGCAACGTCAAGCCGCCAGCCGTCAACGCCAAAGCTCGTCCACTTGCTGATGACGCTGTCTTTTTTGCCGTAGATAAACTGCTGATAGTCCGGATTTTCCTTATCAACGGTCGGCAAGTCGGACACGCCCCACCACGAATCATAGGAATCGGGATAGTGAATGAAGTGAAACCACGAATAATACTTGCTTTCCTTGTTGCGAAAAGCGCCTTCGTCATCGCCGTAAAGTCCGCCCGCATTGAAATAGCGGCTGTTTTTGCCGACGTGATTGAACACGCCGTCCAAAATCACGTGAATCCCGTTTGCATGCAGCTTTTGCAAAAGTTCTGCAAAATCATCTTCTGTTCCGAGCATCGGATCGATTTTCATGTAATCGTTGGTATCGTAGCGATGGTTGCTGGTTGCCTCAAAAACGGGATTCAGGTAGATCATCGTGATGCCAAGCTCCTTTAAATAAGGAATCTTTTCGATGATGCCACGAATGTTGCCGCCGTAAAAATCCCAGCGATCAATGCCGCCGTCCTTGTTTCTGATGTACATCGGCAGATCCGAATCCGTCCCGTAAATGAAACTGTTCTGCTTGCGACCGTCGATTCTGCCATCGGGATTCCCGTTTGCGAACCGATCCGGAAAAATCTGGTAGCAAACCGCATCCTGATACCAATCGGGGGCTTCAACCTCGCGCTCATACACCGTCAACTGGTAGGAATGCTCGGAAAGTTCGCCCTCATTCTGCGTGACGCCAAGTCCCAAACAGTAATAATAGGTCTGCTCAGAATTATTTTCGTACAAAACGAGCTTGAAGTAATAAAACAAAAGTCCGGCAGAGCCTGCCGTATACGTGCAGCAATAGCGTCCGTCATGCTGATCTTCCATCTGTAAAATGCAGGGCGTTGATTCGCCGTCGCGATAAATTTCCAGCTCAACGCTTTTAACGTAAGCGTCATAGACTTCAATCATGAATTCTGCTGCCTGACCTGCTTTGATTGCGCCAAAGGGTCGCTTGTACACTTCGCTCCAAGGATTAAAGCGGATATTGGCCATTTGCTCCACGATCCTTTCCGTCTAACGGGTCAGAAGGGGCAACGTGCCAAATTTCGTCAGCGTACTTTTGAATCGTATAATCAGATGAGAAGTAGCCGGCATTTGCAATGTTGACGAGACACTTCTTGTTCCAAAGCGACGGATTGCGATACGTCTTTTCGACCTCGCCTTGTGCTCTCAGATAATCTTCAAAGTCGCGCAAAACAAAGTATTCGTCATTGGCATGCACGAGCGAATTGAAAATTTCCGCACCTTCTGCACCGATCGAAGGAATCGTTCCGTCGACAAACGCATCAAGCACGCGATGCAAAATCGGATCGTTTGCGTAATAGTCGCTTGACTGATAGCTGTGATCGGCTTCGTATTGCAAAACTTCTTCTTTCTTCAGACCGAAGATGAAAATATTGTCCTCGCCTACGTAATCCTTGATTTCAATGTTGGCGCCGTCAAGCGTTGCAACGGTCAAGGCACCGTCGAGCATGAACTTCATGTTGGACGTGCCGGATGCTTCCTTTGTGGCCGTCGAAATCTGCTCGCTGACGTCCGCAGCCGGAATGATTCTTTCCGCAAGCGACACTCCGTAGTCTTCCAAGAAGACGACCTTGAGCTTGTCCTTGATCGTTTTGTCGTTGTTGATCAGGTTGCCGACCTCATTGATGCATTTGATGATCGATTTTGCGTAATGATAGCTCGGAGCAGCCTTGGCACCAAAGATGAAGACGCGCGGCACGACGTCTTTTTTCGGATCATCCTTCAGATCAAGGTAATATTTCACGATTTTCAGCAAGTTGAGCAATTGACGCTTGTATGCGTGAAGACGCTTGACCTGAACGTCAAAGATCGCATCCGGCGAAACGACGATTCCCGTCGTCTGTTTGATATATTTTGCAAGATCGACCTTGTTTTGATGCTTTGCCTTGCCGATATCGGCAAGCAGGCGCCGATCGTTGAGATGCGTTGCGAGATTGTGCAGCTCTTTCGGATTGCTGCGCCACTTCGTTCCGATTGCCTTGTCGATAATCTTGGCAAGGCGCGGATCGGCGATTTGAAGCCAGCGTCTGATCGTGATCCCGTTCGTCTTATTATTGAAACGTTCCGGATAAAGATGGTAGAAATCCTTCAAAACGTCTTGTTCCAAAAGATCAGTATGCAATTTAGCCACACCGTTCGTGCTGTGCGACCCGATGATTGCAAGGTGTGCCATATGCACGATGCCGTTGTTCACGATGCGCGTGCCGGAAATCAGGTCGGTCTCTGCTCTTTCGGCAAGTTCAAGCGCATAGCGCCGGTCAATTTCCGCAATGATCTGCATGATGCGCGGCTGCACGCGTTCAATCAAAGAAACCGGCCATTTTTCAAGCGCTTCCGACATGATTGTGTGGTTCGTGTAGCTCATCGTCTTGACGGTCTGATCAAAGGCCTCGTCCCAGCCCATCTTTTCATCGTCAAGCAGAATGCGCATAAATTCAGCGACGCACATTGCGGGATGAGTATCATTGATGTGCACGGAAATATGATCTGAAATTTCGCTCATCGGCTTGCCGTACTTCTTGTAATGGCGCACGATACTTTGAAGCCCGGCCGAAACGAAGAAGTATTCCTGACGGAGTCTCAACAAACGTCCTTCTTCGTTTGAATCGTCCGGGTAAAGAACTGAGGTCAGATCTTCGACTTTTCTTCTCGATTCAATGGTCGGAAACTTGACTTCTTCTGAAGCAGGAATCTGCGCATCCCACAATCTCATCGTGTTGACGTGATTGTTTTTGTAGCCGACGATCCCCGTGTCGTAAGGAACAGCCCGGATGATATAAGGATCTTTGTAAACCGGCTGAAGAACGCCGTCAACTTCTTCCAAATAGACCTGTCCGCCGAATTTGACGTCAACGGCCTTGCTTTCACGCGCAACTTCCCAGACGTTGCCTTGATTGAGCCATTCGTTCGGAAGCTCGACCTGATAACCATCAACGAACTTTTGCTTGAACAGGCCGTACTTGTAGCGAATCCCGTTGCCGTTGACCGGAAGTCCGTCGGATGCGCTCGAATCCATGAAGGCGCTCGCCAAACGACCGAGACCACCGTTTCCCAAAGCCATGTCGCGTTCTGCTTCGGCAATCTCATCCAGACTGAGTCCCATCTCTTTAAAGGCCGAATCAACCAGTTCGTACCAGCCCATGTTCAAAAGGTTGCTCTTGAGCAGCCGCCCTGGCAAAAACTCGATTGAAAAATAATAGACCTGCTTTTGGTCTTCTTTGATGTAATTCTTCCACGTCTTGCGCCAAATGTCGGAATAACCGGACTTGACGACTGCCGCCAATGTCTGATACAGCTCTTCCGGCGTCGCATCCTTGACGTCCAAAGCGTATTCATCGGTCAAACGCCGCTTGAATTCCTTGATAAACTGTTCCTTAGTGATTCCCATCGCTTACCCTCCTTGAAAAACGTAAACTAACGTAAAATTTGTCCATACAAATCAAGATAATTCTGACTTGCACTGTCCCAACTGAAATCAGAAGTCATCGCCGTCTTCATCATGCTTGCCCAAACTTTTGGCTGATTGTTGTAGACGTTTAGTGCCTGCTTGATTTCTTCCATCATCCAAAACGACCCGAATTCTTCGAAGCCAAATCCAGTGCCGACTCCTTCAATCGGATTATATGCCCATACCGAATCTCTGAGTCCGCCGATCTGATGGACGATCGGCAGCGTGCCGTAACGCATCGAAATCATTTGCGAAAGCCCGCACGGTTCAAACGCGGACGGCATCAGGAACATGTCGCAGCCGGCATAGATCTGCTGCGCAAGCTCAACGTCAAAGTCGATGCAGGCGCTGCATTTTTCAGGATAGCGCCCTGAAAAATAGCGAAAATCATGCTCAAAGTTGTCATAACCGGTTCCAAGCACGACGAGCTGAACGTTGAACTGCATCAGATTCGACATTTCCTGAGAAACGAGCTGGAATCCCTTTTGATAGGTCAGACGACTGACGATTCCGATCAAAGGCACGTCAGGCTTGACCGGAAGGCCGAATTTCTTTTGCAGAGCCTCTTTGTCCTTTTTCTTGCCGGCAAGATTCTTGACGGAAAAATTATAAGGAATTGTCGGATCTTTTTCCGGATCGTTCGTTTCATAATCAATCCCGTTCAAAATTCCCGACAGCTTGAAACTGCACATTCTCAAAATGTCGTCAAGACCGCAGCCGAATTCTTTCGTTTGAATCTCTGCCGCATAAGACGGGCTGACGGTATTGATGCGATCGGCATAAAAGATGCCCGCTTTCATAAAGTTGACGGCGTCTCCCATCTGAATCGTGCCGTCATCATAGCGATCGGCGCTCATCCCGAACAATTCCGACATGACTTCTCTGCCGTATTGCCCCTGGAACTCCAGATTGTGAATCGTCAAAACGGTCGCAACGTGATTGAAGGCTTCGATCCAGCCGTACTTTTCGCGCAGCAAAAACGGGATGAATGCCGTGTGATAATCGTTGCAGTGCAAAATATCCGGAATGTAGCTGATGCGCTGCATCAACTCGATCACCGCCTGCTGGAAGAAAGCAAAACGTTCGCCGTCATCATAATACCCGTAGATTCCCGGCCGGTCAAAATAGTACTTGTTGTCCAGAAAATAATATTGAACGCCATCCATCTTCAGCGTTTTGACGCCGCAATACTGCATGCGCCAACCGACGCTGACGTAAAAGTTGAACAGATCGGTCAGTTTGGCCTGATATTTTTCAGGCATCGTCGTATAAAACGGCAAAACGACGCGGACTTCGTTGCCTTTCTTGGCGAGAGCTTTCGGCAAGGCTCCAGCAACATCGCCCAATCCGCCCGTCTTAAAGAACGGAGCGCATTCAGCAGCCGTAAACAGAATTTTCATTTGTTTCACCCCCCGATAACGTCAGCGCAAACATGCTCATGCTTCTTGATGACGACCGGATTTTCAGGCGTGCCTTCGATTCTGACGCCCGGTTCGACCGTCACGCACTTATCCAAAATCGCATATTTGACGCTTGCGCCTTGCTTGATATTGGCGTTTGCCATCACGATCGAGCCTACGACTTCCGCATCTTTTTCAACCGTCGTGCACCGCGAAATCAGACTGTGATCGATTTTTCCGTCAATGATGCATCCCGTTGCCAGCTGACTTGCGCTGACCTTTGAACCCTTTGAAAAATACGTCGCAACTTCATTTTTCGTCCTCGTGATCACCTTTTGACTTGAAAACAGCAGCGAATTGAAGTTTTCAGGATCAAGCATGTCCATGTTCGCATCGTAATAGCTCTTCATGTTGTAGATGTTGCTGAGATACCCGCTGTACTCATAAGCATAAGTATCGACCCTGCCGAGCTGCTCAATCAAAAATTCCTCGATGCTTGCCGGCATCCCGATGCTTTCGCCTTCCTTCAAGGCTTCTATCAGCCAATCCGTCTTGACCATGAAGATGCTCATCGACAGATTGTACAAATCCTGGTTTTTTTCAACGTTGCCGAATCTGGTGTGGCCCGTCACGCGATTGTCGGAACTCAGATCGAGAATCTGGTCGTCGTTTGCGATCTTTTCGCGAGGAACGCGCTTGAAAACTGCCGTCATCGTGGCATCCTGTGACTGATGAACGTTGAGCACGGTTCGAAGATCGATGTTGCACAGCATTTTATTGCCGATAAATACAGTGTATGCGGACTTCGACTTGCTCAAGAAATCAATGATGTTGCAGTAATAATCTTTGCCTTCGGCCTTTTTGCGCAAAATGTCCTGATAAAAGCTCAGGTACTGATAGCTCCCGATGCTGTCAAGTCCCCATTCGCGACCACCGCCCAGGTGATCAAACACGGATTTCACGCGACCTTCGTTCAAAATAATGTAAACCGTGCGAATATTAGCATTGGCGGCACTTGAGATCGCAAAATCCATAATTCTGTATTTGCAATCAAAATAAAGCGTTGAAAGCGGACGATTTTCCGTCAACGGCATCAAGCCGCTGTATTCGTGTTCGTTGCCCAAAATGGCACACATCTTGTTAGCCTTCATCTACGGTCACCCCTATCACTTCTGAATTTCCCACGACTGCAACCTCATCCGTTCCGTCAATGACCGCACCGTCGCCGATGACTGCATTCTCACCGATAATCGCCCGGTTGATCTTGACGTTCTTGCCGATCGAAGCACCGGTCATGACGACCGAATCCTTGATTGAAGCACCCTCTTTGACCTGAACGTTGGCCGCCAGGATGCTGTGCTTGACTTCCCCTGAAATGAAGCATCCGTCAACGATCATCGAATTTTCGACGTCAGCTTTTTCGGTAACGAACTGCGGCGGCGCAATCGGATTTTTAGAATAGATGCGCCAGTTCTTGTCGCGAATGTCAAGTCCGCCTTCGTCATCGATGAACTCCATGTTTGCGCGCCACAAGGAATCAATCGTGCCGACGTCTTTCCAATAGCCCGAAAAATGATAGGCGTAAACGTTGTCACCGCTCTTGATGTAAAACGGAATGACGTTTTTGCCGAAGTCGTACATGTCGACGTCCTTTTGGAAGCTGTTCATCAAAACGTTTCTGAGTCGCGCCCAAGTGAAAATGTAGATCCCCATCGAAGCGTGGTTGCTCTTCGGTTCGGCCGGCTTTTCTTCAAATTCAGTGATCCGATCGTTCTCATCGGTGTTCATGATGCCAAAGCGGCTCGCTTCATCCCATGGCACGTCGATCACGGCAACGGTCAAAGCCGCATTGTTTTCCTTATGCTGATTGAGCATGTCCTCATAGTCCATCTTATAGATGTGATCGCCTGATAAAACAAGCAGGTATTCCGGATCCATCATGTCGATATAATCGATGTTTTGGTAAATGGCATGTGCCGTTCCCTCGAACCACTTGCTTCCTTCATTGTTCGAATAAGGCTGAAGAATCGTGACGCCGGAATCAAGCCGATCAAGTCCCCAGCTTGCGCCATTGCCGATGTGATCGTTCAAGACAAGCGGCTGATACTGCGTGATGACGCCGATATTCTTAACCCCGGAATTTACGCAGTTGCTGAGCGTAAAATCAATGATGCGATACCTTCCGCCAAAAGGCACGGCCGGCTTTGCAATATTTTGCGTTAATTTTCCCAGGCGAGTCCCTTTACCCCCCGCCAGGATCATGGCAAGCATTTCGTTTTTCATTTTAGCAGATGGAAAAATTCCATCCTCCACCTTCTTTCCTGATGTTATTTTTTGCTTGTGACCTTTTTAGTTTTTGATGATTCCGTTTTTACGGTAATCTTTGTTTTCTTCTTCCGCGGGCTTTTCTTTTTCTTTTTATCTTCCTTCTTTTCTTCATCAGTCATCCGATAGAGATGGTTGACGTAGCGCGTATTGACGTCGACCGGCTTTAAAATCAGCGTGCCAAACGCCGGCACGTTCGTTTTAATGCTCTGATCGTAATTTTTAAACGTTGCGTCGTTGGTCTTCCTTTGCGGATTGCGTCGCAAAAGCGTGCCGCCGAATTCCTTTGTTTCCGTGTTCAAAATTTCCCTGTACGTTCCGGGATAAGGAACCCCGATTGAAAAATCATTTTGCTCGACTGCCGTCAGGTTCATGATGATGATCAAGAAGTCGTTTTTCTTCTTGCCGTGGCGAACAAAACTCAAAATCGTCTGTTCGCGATTGTCGGCATCGATGACCTCGAGACTTTCAGGTTTGTTTTCGGTTTCCCAAAGAGACCTTTCTTCCCTGTACAGTTTATTCAGCGTTGCAGTAAAATGCTGCATTTTAGCATTCAATTCGTCTTCCAGATCTCCGAACGGAAGTCCTTCATAATATCTCCATTCAAGATACTGTCCCCATTCGCTTCCCATAAACAGGAGCTTTTTGCCCGGATGAGTCATCTGATAGGCATAAAGCGTGCGCAGCTGGGCCAGCTGGCGATAGCGATCGCCCCACATCTTGTTCATCAGGCTCTTCTTGCCGTGCACGACCTCGTCATGCGACAGCGGCAAAACGAAATTTTCGGACATCCGATACATCCAGGAAAAAGTCAGCATATCCAAATGATCGCCTCTAAAAAGAGGATCCATTTGGAAGAAGTTCAAAACGTCGTTCATCCAGCCCATGTTCCACTTGTAATCGAATCCGAGCGAATCTTCTTCAAGCATTCCCGTGACCTTGGTGCCCGCCGAGCTTTCTTCAGCAATCATAATCGTCTTCGGATGGGCAAATTTGACGACCTTGTTGAACTTGCGCAAAAAGTGCCATCCTTCGAGGTTGCGATTTCCGCCGTATTTGTTCGGTTTCCAAGGCTTGTCGCCATAGTCCAGATAAATCATGTTCGACACCGCATCGATCCGAAGCCCGTCCAAGTGGAATTTTTCGATCCAAAAGAATGCGCTTGAAATCAAAAACGATTGCACCTGAGGCTTTCCCAAATCAAAATTCAGGGCGCCCCATTCCGGATTCGATGCGCGATCATGGTCCTCGTACTCGTATGTTGCGGTTCCGTCAAAATAAGCCAAAGCGTCGTCATTGATGCAGTAATGTCCGGGAACCCAGTCAACAATCACGCCGATATTTTGATTGTGGCATTCATTGACGAAACGCTGAAACTGCTCCGGCTTCCCGTAAGCCTGACAAAATGCGAAATACCCGATCAATTGGTATCCCCATGAAGCATCAAGCGGATGCTCCATCAGCGGCATGAACTCAACGTGCGTATAGTTCATTTTCTTGAGATACGGCACGAGCTCTTCCGTCAGATCGTCAAAATCATACGGCCTGCCGTCGTCATGATTTTTCCAGGATCCGGCATGCACTTCATAGATGTTAAGCGGTCGTTCAAAGTAGTTGGAGCGTTTTTGGCGACCGCGCCAAAGACCGTCGCTCCATTTGAATTCAGGGATCGTATGGATGATCGAAGCATCGTTTGGACGCTCCTCAAACCTCATCGCATACGGATCGATCTTGTAGACTATTCTCCCAGTGCTCTGCTTGACCTTAAACTTGTAAAGCTGCCCCTCTTTTGCATCTTCCGTCAAAACGCTCCATACGCCGTACTCGTCCCTTTCCATCGGAAGCGTGTCTTCCCACTCGTTAAAATCCCCGACGAGCCAAATCATTTGCGCATTCGGCGCCCAAACTCGAAAAAGATAACCTTCCTCAACTCTGTGCGGTCCAAACAGCTGCTCGGCATGATAGTTTTCACCGGCAGCAAAGGTTTTGAGCGCATTTTCGAGATTAAAATCCGCTTTTTCCATAAAAAGTCCCCCTTTGCAGAATTCGACCAGCAGTATCTGTTAATTACCTCTCTAATGACATCATATCACAGTTACATAAAAATTAGTTGATATTTTCTCATTTTTATTCAAAAACTTTGTTTGCGTTTACAGTTCCCGTATTAAGCCATTTTACCAACGATAAATCAACGATTTTTCAATGAATAATTTAAGAATTTTATTAATATAAAATGAGCTTCTGTATAGTCATTGCGACCAGATTGAAATTTCGCCAAAATATGTCATCTCATCTTTGACAAACTAGATGCAAAGTTCATTAACCCCTTGCTATTATTATGTTTTGACGAACTATACCTTTTTTCAAAGACAACATTGTTCTTTGATCAGTTAACAAAAAAGAGCCCCGTTTTCTCACAAGGCTCTTCTTCATTTTATTTTAATGTCAACCACCACCGACCAGCGCCATCAAAGCGCTCAAAGGCAGAAGCGCCTTTATTTTCTTGCGTCGACGCCCGGAAATTCGGCGGTCCCAATCCTGGAGCGGTCATTTACGGTCGCCTGGATACTACATGAGCACGTCAGGTAATATGAGCAAAGAAACAGTCGAGAAACATATAAACAATGAGATGAAAAAAGCTCCTTACAGAGCTTGACAGGGCCAATCCAGAGGCTTTGGAAAAACTCTGCCTCAAATTTAAAACCCGGATGATTTGCAATTAGTTGCAAATCTCATCCGGGTTTTTGCGTATACATGACAAGCTTCTGCTATGGCGGAAATAACCCAAACGAGTCTGTCGGCAAATTCTTGGTGCGATGTTTTGGCGGGCGCTGCATTTGGCAAAATCACTGTCGTTTACGGACACATCGATGAAAATTGGCGCTTTGTCCGTAAATGGCCTGCTCGAAAAATGGCGATTACGGACAAAATGGGCAAAAACAGCCTTTTGTCCGTAAGATTTTAGCCGTTTCGACCTCGTTTTTACGGACAAACGCTCCGAAAAGAGGCTTCTGTCCGTAAATCCTCATCATAATTGGCAAAAATTTACGGACAAATCATTGAAAATCCCCTGTCTGTCCGTAAAATGTGTTTTTCTTACGGACAAATCATCAAAAATGAAGCCTTTGTCCGTAAATTTGAATGAAATCTTGGCTGGATTAGTTGAGCAGCACCATATCTAAAAAAGAGCAGTTTCTTGCGTATAGAAAATTGAGGACATTACGGACAAAGACAATCGCGCCTCGACCGTCTTCATTCGGCATTTCATTTAATTCAAGCAGGAAACGGGACTTTTTTTGCAGCCGTCTTTTTAAACGCTGCCAAATATCGCTTTTTCAAACAGATTGCTGCCTTCTTAACCCATGTCGGCATCCGAACATTTTTATCTCCAGCGGTCCAAAATAAAGTTCGAATTTTTACGCAATATGATTTTCACGCAAAATATTCTCAACGATTTCCTCCATTTCGGGTGTTCGTTTCCATTCCTCAAAATGGTCAAAATCTTCTTTTGGCATCTCAAAATTTTCGTTGATGTAATTTTCGTATGCTATCACGTTTTTTGAACGCGGAATGTTCAGCTGCAAAATCCGCACGCTTTTGATAAAACCGCGAATTGCCGCAAGTTCCGCACGACCGTTTTGCGCAATGTCCGACACTTCGTAATACTTGCTGCCGTCATTTCGCGTAATTTCTTCAATCAGATTCAAAGTCTCGTTGCTCTTCATAATAATCACTCCCTGTTCAATTATATCTTAAAATCCGTTCCGACAAAACAAAAACCACCGTAATCACACAGGTTACAGTGGTTGGCATAAGAGAGAAAGAGAATTGATTAGAAGGTAAATTAATTAATACCTTACCTGTACATAATAACGCTTACAGAAAGCGTTGTCAATAATAAATAAGAAAAAATTTATGAAGCCGCAGGATAACGGTAATCCCGTCCTTATTTCCCTGTCGCTTTTCGTAAGTGATTGCACAATTTTTCCGTTGACCCGAGACTGGATTTTGCCATAAAAATTTCCGTGAAGCAATCAGAAACTGCATGTTTCAGTAATCAAATCCTGATTTTAGCCAAAAATTGGCATATTTTCGCGATCCATACTATAATAGTCAAGTGAAATCAACGAATTGCGAGGCATTTTCATGATTAATAAAAAACAACTTGTTCTGAGTCTTTGCATTGGGGCTGGACTCATTTTAATCAAACTCGTCACATTGGCACTTGCTTCACCGAACAATACGCAGCTCCAGACCGTTTCCTCGCTGTTTTCCATGGGGATGTGGTACGTGCCTTTATTGTTTGTTCTTCTCTACTATTTCGTTTATGCCTCAATCTGCTATTTGGTTTTGCGCGTAATCACGTACACGTTGAATAACGTTTTGCATAAGTGATCAGCCTTTGTTTTGAAGGCTTTTTTTATTGCTTTTTTGAGATTGCTGCCGCACCTCCCTTTGCTAAATGCAGTGCTGCTGACCTCATTTACGGCCATGACCATGGCGTTGATCGCGCAGATACTAAAGTAGACAAAAAACGGACTGTTCTACTGAATTTTGTCTACCGCCGCACCCAAATCCAGCGCCTGCGGACCACAAAGTAGACAAAAAACAGGCTTTTCTACCTAATTTTGTCTACTCCCGCACCCAAATCCGCCTCGCGCTCCCCCGAAAGTAGAACAAAATCTCCAAAAATTGAAAAAATGTTCTACCGCCAACTCCAAATCCGGCTCGCGCGGACTCCAAAGTAGAACAAAATCTCCAAAATTTGAAAAAATGTTCTACCACCGACTCCAAATCAGGCTCACGCGGGCTCCAAAGTAGAACAAAATCTCCAAAAATCGAAAAAATGTTCTACTCCCGCATCCAAATCCGCCCCGCGCGGGCTCCAAAGTAGAACAAAATCTCCAAAAATTGAAAAAATGTTCTACCGCCGACTCCAAATCCGCCCCGCGCGAGCTCCAAAGCAGACAAAAAATGAGATTTCCTGCCGAATCTTGTCTGCCGCTGCGACCAATTCCGTCTCACACCGCACCCAAATACGCCGACCGCATCAGACCCCCCCTCTCCACGCCCATCCCAAAAATCCGCACAAAAAAAGACCGGACACAATGCCCGGCCTCATTTCATTATTCAGTTAAACGCCCATTTCCTTCTTAACGACATCCACGATTTCCATTACGTAGTCATGAACGAGCTCTTGCGTCGGAGCTTCCGCCATGACGCGCAGCAAATCTTCGGTGCCGCTAGGTCGCACGAGCACGCGACCTTCGTCTCCCATCTTGTCTTCAACTTTGGCAATTGCGGCTTTGATGACCTCGTTGTCCAGTGCCGCCTTCTTGTCGGTCACGCGAACGTTGACGAGTTCCTGAGGATAAGTCGTCACTTCCGCAGCAAGTTCGGACAATTTCTTGCCGGTCTGCTTGATGACGTTCAAAAGCTGCAGCGCCGTCAACATCCCGTCACCGGTCGTGTTGAAATCAAGAAAAACAACGTGGCCGGATTGTTCGCCGCCGACATTGTAGCCGTCTTTGCGCATCTCTTCGACGACGTAGCGGTCGCCGACTTGAGTCTTGACGGAATTAAGGTCATTTTTGGCCATCGCTTTGTACAAACCGATGTTGCTCATAACGGTCGTCACGATTGTATCCTTCTTCAAGCGGCCGCGTTCGCACATATACTTCCCGCAGATGAACATAATCTTGTCGCCGTCGACGATATTGCCGAGTTCGTCAACCGCGATGCAGCGATCGCCGTCACCGTCGAAAGCAACACCGACTTGAGCACCCTGTTCAACGACGAACTTGGCCAAAGCTTCGGGATGAGTCGAACCAACGCCCTTGTTGATGTTGAGTCCGTCCGGATTCGTTGCCATCGTGTCAAATTCAGCGCTGAGATCCGCAAAGAGTCGTGAAACCAAATTGCTCGTCGAGCCGTTGGCACCGTCAACTGCGATGTGCATTCCTTCAAGATCATCCGGAATCGTTTGTTCAAGGAATTGCAAATACTTGAGCGCTCCTTCGCGGTAGCTGCTGACCGTTCCCAGGCCTTCTGCAGAAGGACGCGGAAGATCATCAGTATTTTTTTCAAGCAAAGCTTCGATTTCTTCTTCTTGATCGTCCGAAAGCTTGTACCCGTCACCACCGAAGAACTTGATGCCGTTGTCTTGAACCGGATTGTGCGAAGCAGAGATCATGATTCCTGCATCAGCATCCTGCAAACGAACGAGATAGGCAACGCCAGGAGTCGTCATGACACCCAAAGTGAACACTTCGATTCCGACTGAAAGCAAGCCGGCAATCAAAGCCTGTTCAAGCATTTGCCCTGAAATGCGTGTATCGCGAGCAACCAGGACGCGTGGCTGCTTGCCTTCAGCATGCTGTGTCAGCACGTAACCACCGCAGCGACCTAGTTTAAATGCAAGTTCGGGAGTCAGCGTCTCGTTTGCAATGCCTCTGACACCATCTGTACCAAAATATTTCATTTTAAAAAATCCTCATTTCTATGTTTATCTAATCTTCAGAAGAAGATGAAACTGACGACGAGCTCGAACTATTACTGTTGCTGTTGCTGTCATCATCTTTTTTGTCATCCTCGTCATTGTCAGTCGTCGTCTGCTTATCCGAACCGGAAGAATCGCCTGAACCGGTCGATCCGCTCGACTGAATCTGGCTTCCTGACGACTGAACTTCAATCGTTACTTGAACCGAATTCGGCGAAACGGACGTAATGCCCGCTTCGGTCGGAGAAATTTTAATCGTCTTCGTCGTCGTGCTGTTAATCCCGACAATCGGAACCTTTAAGCTGTATGAAGAAATCGACTTGAGAGCCGTCTTCGTTCCGTGGAGAGTGATCGATTTCGTTGACGAAGTGAAATTATAGCTTTTCCCGGAAACTCCGCCAGCGCCAGCTTCAAGCAGCAATGGCACGGTCTTCGTTGACGTTGCCAAATTGATTGGAACGGTCACACGAACCGTTTCCGGACTGATGACGACGTCCGGCACCGTTTTGCCGTTTTTGTCGATTGCTTGCAAAATGACGTTTTTTGAATATGCGGAGTTTGTTCCGTCTGGCAAATTCACGTTCGCAACCACGCTGACGATTTTTTTGATAGACTTATGTCCGCCCGTAATGCTTGTCGTCTGGCTGCTCAATATCGGTGTTCCGGCAGCGTATCCGCTTGAAATCTGTCCGGTGTCGTAGCGTGTCTGAATCGGCATCGTGATCGTCTTGCGACGTTCGATCCTGATGACGGCCGAATCGGGATCAATCGAAGCCGTTACTTCCTTGCTGAGTCCGGAAGCCTTGAATTTGACGGTATGAGTGCCTGGTTTCAGCTTCGACAAATCCGCATAGACTTCAAAATTGCGCGTATTGTCCATCGCCTTGACCATCGCGCTCGGACCTGAAAGCTTGACCTGAACCTTTTCCGGATATCCGGTCACGAAATACTTGTCGTTGTCAACGTTGACTGCAAGCGGCATCGTCATCTTGACCGTTTTGTTCGTCATCAAAACTGCCGGTGCCTGAGGCTTGTTGTCAGTCGTTCTCGTTGAACCCAGGCGCTGATAATTTACGTAGAAAAACAAGAGCAAGGCAAACAAAAGCGAAACAAGCTGATACAAAAACTTCGTATTATCAATCTTAGGGAATTTCAATGCTTGTGCCCTCCTTTCAAGAAGGCTTGGGCCACTCTTTCAAAAAAGGACTGCTTCTTGTCTTCTTCCTTTGGAACAAGCTCGTTTCTCAACAGCTTGAGATAATCCTGACGAGCAAGATCGCGAATCAGTTCGTTGTTCTTCGTAATCGTCACGCCGCCGGTTTCTTCTGAAACGACAATCGTCAACGCATCCGTAACTTCGCTGATGCCAACGGCCGCACGATGTCTTGTTCCGAGCTCTTTTGGAATCAGGTTGCTTTCGGAAAGCGGCAGATATGCGGCGGCAACTGCAATCTTATTATCCTTGATGATAACCGCGCCATCGTGAAGCGGCGTATTCGGAATAAAAATATTGATCAGCAAAGCGCCCGTAATATTGGCATCAAGCTTGATACCGGTTTCGATATAGTCTTCAAGGCCGGTATTCATCTGAATCGTGATCAAAGCACCGATTCTGCGCTTTGACATGTACTGAATCGCCTGGTCCAAGGCCTCGACCATCTTCTCTTCGTTATTTTCTTTCTTATTATATGACGTAAATAAGGAACCGCGCCCCAGGTGTTCAAGACCGCGTCTGATTTCAGGCTGGAAAATCACGATAATTGCAATAATCCCCCAGTTGATCACCTGGTCCATTATCCAAGAGAGCGTCTCAAGACCAACGTACCAACTGATCAATTTGACGACGATGATGACGACGACGCCCTTGAACAACTGAACGGCCTTGGTCCCGCGAAGCAGCATCATCAACACGTAGATCACGTACCAAACGACCAAAACGTCCAACACGTTGACCACATGCTGCAAAGTGAAGATACTTCCTAAAACCTGCAACAAAATACCCCCTCACTGTTTATTTTTACAACTATACATTATATCACGTCCGCCGTAAAAATGTTACTTGACGAAAAAACGTCTTAAAACCTAAAAATTTTACAACGATTGCTGCAAAACCCAAAAAAACACACCGGTTTTTGATACAATGGAATTATCAATAAAAAGGTGGTGAAAAAAGTGTCTAAAAGATTCAAATGGGTGGTCAGAACTGCATTTTTCATCTATATCATCTATGCGTATCTGACAATCTACCGCCAAGGCAACTTTTTCAGTTTCCTTGTGCTCAACACGTTTCTGGCATACCTCCCAGTCGAGATTTCGTTTCACATGAACGAAAGTCAGCCAAAAACCATCTACTGGCTCCTCTTCGTATGCTGGCTCCTCTTCTATCCGAACGCCCCGTACGTTTTGACTGACCTTTTTCACCTTGCGCGAATGAATCCCTACGATCCGGCAACCGGATTGATGAAATTTGACCTGCACCTTTGGCTTTACTTCACCAACCTTGTCATAAGCGCTTTGGCCTGTTGCCTGATGGGCGTCTGGAGTCTCGAATACGTCACGCAGACGCTTCAGGTCAGGTTCCGCAAGCCGGGTCTCGGTTGGCGCACGATCATCGTGACGGTCCTGACGATTTTCTCATCAGTCGGTGTCTACGTTGGCAGATTCCTGCGTCTGCACACGGCCTACCTCTTCTTTGATCCCGGTTTCGTCATCAAAGAACTTATCACCATGTGGAGTCCGCGCATGCTGGCCTTCGTTTTCATGATGTTTCTCCTGCAGATGACGGTCTGGGTTTCGATCACGATCGGCCGCATCACGATTACGAACCTCGATTCAAAATATAATCTTCAATGAGTCAGACGTTTGTCTGGCTTTTTTGTTAATCGCAGTCCCTCTTTCGCTGCAGCCGCTGATTTGAATCCGAAAAGCGCCCTCTTCGGTCAAATCCAGTGCCTGCGGACCCCAAAGTAGACAAAAAACAGGCTTTCCTACCGAATTTTGTCTACTCACCAGGCCAAATCCAGCGCCTGCGGACCCCAAGGTAGACAAAAAATGGGCTTTTCCACCGAATTTTGTCTACCGCCGCATCAAAATCCGCCGACCGCGACCCCGAAAGTAGAACAAAATCTCCAAAAATTGAAAAAATGTTCTACCGCCGACTCAAAATCCGGCCCGCGCGCCTCCGAAAGTAGAACAAAAATCCCCAAAATTGAAAAAATGTTCTACCGCCGACTCAAAATCCTCATTCACCGCCTGAAGACAATGCTTTCACCACCCCTCTGCCTCAATTCACGCCTCCGCCTCAGCCTAAAACAGCGCTTTCACCTCCTCCCACACACCCCTCTCCCACATCCCCCACCCACGCACAAAAAAATAGCGAGAATTTCCACCCAGAAAATCCTCACTATTTCGCCTCATCGATCACAAAACCAAATCTTAGTCAAAAACCTTAAATCTCACGTCGTCTTCCAAAAATTTCTTGTCGCCCGCAGGAGCTTCGATCGACCCGAACGGCATTTCGGCACGCAGTCTCCAGCTTTCCGGAAGATCGAATTGCTGCCTGATCGCATCATCGATCAACGGGTTATAGTGCTGAAGCGAAGCACCGACGCCATTTGCTGCCAAAACTTCCCAAACGGCCTGCTGTGCGCCGCCGATGCCTTGTTCCGCCCAATCGGCAAAATTGTCGGCGTAAAGCGGGAAATCTTTTTCCAATTTCTTGACGGTTGCTGTTTCCGTAAAATACAGTACCGTTCCGAAACCTGCCTTGAAAGTTGCGATTTTTTCTTTCGTCTTCAAAAAAGCACCGTCATCTTTGACGACTTTTCTGAGTTCATCCAAAACAATGTCCCAAACACGATCCGAAGATTCGCCGAACGTAATCACTGCACGGACCGTCTGACTGTTGAATGCGGTCGGAGAATTCTTGACTGCTCCTTCGATCAGTTCGGTAATCTCCTCATTATTCAGTTCGATGTTCTTTCCGATTGCGTAAATAGAGCGCCGTTTCTTTAAAAATTCAATTGCGTTATTCATGTCTGCTCAGCCTCTCTTATTACTTACTTTCCATAAGTATAACGCACAATCGAAGCAAAGTAAAAGATTATGCTCACTGCTTTCAAATCCAATAATCATCGTCACCCATCGCCTCAACGCTGCCAAGCAAATAACCGTTTCCGACCTGAGAGAAGAAATCGTGATTCGACGTTGACGTCGAAATGCCGTTCATGACGACGGGGTTGACGTCTGTGGCCGTTTCTTCAAACAATGGCTCAAACCCAAGATTCATCAAGGCTTTGTTGGCATTGTATCGTAAAAAGATGCCGACGTCTTCGGTCCATCCTAGTTCATCGTAAAGTTCATGCGTGTACTTTTCTTCATTTTGATACAGATCGTAGAGCAGGTTGACGATTTCAAATTTCAGTTTCTCCTGTTCTTCTTCTGCCAAAGCCCTGTATCTTATCTGAAACTTATATCCGATGTAAGTTCCGTGAACCGACTCGTCTCTCAAAATCAGCTTGATTATTTCGGCCACGTTGTTGAGTCGATTGTGTCCGAGAAAATAAAGCGGCGCATAAAAGCCTGAATAAAACAGAAACGACTCCAGGAAAACGGAGGCCGCCTTCTTCATCAAAGCATCGTCTCCGCGATAAATCGCACAGATCTTTTCTGCCTTGTACTGAAGATACTCGTTTTTTTCCGTCCATTCAAAAATCTCTTCAATTTCTGCCGGCGTATTGAGCGTCGAAAAAATCGACGAATAGCTTTTGGCATGCACGGATTCCATAAATTCGATATTGTTCAGCACGGCCGTTTCATGCGAGGTCAAAGCATCCTTTTTAAGCGCGCTCATCCCGTCAACCGACTGCAGCGTGTCAAGCAGGGTCAGCCCTCCGAAAACTTTTTCGACCAGCGCATGCTCTTCTTCTTTCATTTTCTTCCAATCGTTGAGATCGTTTGACAAGGGAATTCTGGTATCAAGCCAGAATTGCTCCGTCAGCTTTTCCCAAACCGCCTTGTCCAAGGCATCATCCAATACGTTCCAGTTTATGGCCCGATATGTTTTTTCCATTTAAATCACACAACTTTCACATTCGGCAAACTTGTCTTCTTCATCCTGATCGGTAAACGTTCTGACGTAATAAATCGATTTGATTTTCTTTCGGAAGGCATAGTGCCTGAGAATCGTCAAATCGCGCGTCGTCAGTTCCTCTTTGTGACCTTTTTTCCACTCGTAAAGCTCAGCAGACGGCTTCGATCGCATGAACAAAGTCAGGCTCATCCCCTGATCGACGTGCTTTTGCGCCGCCGCATAAGTGTCGATGACGCACCTCATGTCAAGGTCATAGGCGCTCGTGTAGTAAGGCAGCGTTTCTTCGGAAAGCCCGGGCGCCGGGTAGTAGATCTTGCCGATCTTCTTTTCCTGCCGCTCTTCCACGACCCTGACGATCGGCTGCAGGGATGCGGTCGTGTCGTTGATGTAAGAAATCGATCCGGTTGGCGCAACGGCAAGCCTGTTTTGATTGTACAACCCGTGTCTCATTACGTTTTGGCGCAGTCTGCCCCAGTCTTTTGCGCTCGGAATGAAGATTCCTTTGAAGAGTTCTTTTGTTTTTGAAAAATGCAGTGTCGAATCAGCATTTTCATATTCTTCGAAATAGCTTCCGTCCGCATACCCGCTTTCTAAAAAGCCGTCAAACATCTGCTTCTTCTCAATCGCAATTTCGTTTGAAGCAACCAGCGTCCAATAGTTCAGCAGCATGAAATACGTCGAAACGAATTCCAGGGCTTCTTTTGAACCGTAGCGAATTTTATTTTGCGCAAGGAAGGAATGAAGACCCATTGCCCCCAGTCCGATGGCATGCGCCGTTTCGTTTCCGTGAGCTACGGAAGGCACGCTTTTGATGTTTGATTCGTCGGAAACTTCCGTCAAGGCTTTCACCATCGTTTTGACGGAACGCCCAAAGTCAGGTGCCTTCATCAAATTTGCAATATTCGTTGACCCAAGGTTGCAGCTGATATCACGTCCAAGCTTGACGTATTCCTGCTCGTCGTTGATGACGGACGGCTCCTGCACCTGCAGAATCTCTGAACAGAGGTTGCTCATGACGATTTTTCCTTTGATCGGATTGCTTTCGTTGACCGTATCGATATTGACGATATAAGGATAGCCCGATTCCTGCTGAAGCTTTGAAATCTCTTCTTCAAGCATTCTCGCAGAGATTTTCTTCTTCTCGATCCGAGGATTTTCGACCATCTTCTCGTATTCTTTGGTCAGATCGACGTAAGAAAACGGACAATGGTATTCTTTTTCGACCGTGTAAGGTTCAAAAAGGCACATCTCCTCGTTTTTGCGCGCAAGCTCGTAAAACTTGTCAGGAACGACGAGTCCCAAAGAAAGCGTCTTGACCCTGATTTTTTCATCGGCATTTTCCTTTTTGGTCCCGAGAAATTCCAAAACGTCCGGATGAAAAACGTTCAGATAAACGGCGCCCGCACCTTGTCTTTGCCCCAACTGATTTGAATAGGAGAAACTGTCTTCAAGAAGCTTCATCACGGGAACGACGCCTGAAGCCGCCCCTTTGATCTGCTTGATGCTGGCTCCCCGCCCGCGCAGATTGGAAAGGTTGACGCCAACGCCGCCACCGATTCTTGACAGCTGCAGAGCCGAATTGATCATCCGTCCGATCGAGTTCATGTCGTCGGTCGTCTGAAGCAAAAAGCATGACACGAACTCACCGCGTCGTTTTCGTCCGGCGTTCAGAAAACTCGGCGTTGCCGGCTGAAACCGCTGATGAACGATTTCTTCTCCGATCATCTCCGCAAGTTCTTCATCACCGTCGGCAAACGTCAACGCACATGCCAGAACCCTGTCGCAAAAATCTTCGAGCCAGATTTTTTGATCATTCGTTTTCATGGCATACTGCGCATAAAACTTGTAGGCAGACATGAACGTCCTGAATCTGAATCCTGCTTTTCGCAGCCTTTCATCCAGTCCGTCGATGAACTCAGCAGTGTATCTTTCGAAGACTTCCTCATCGTAATAGTCGTTTTCGACCATCCATTTCACGTGCTCGTGCTTTTTTTCAAACCGCTTGATCTTTGGCTTGACTTCGTTTTCCAAAAACAGCTTTAACGCTGCCTGATCCTTGTCCAGTCTGATCCGCCCGTCTTCCGGCAGATTCAGTTCATTGTTGAGCTCGAACCATGGTTGTTTTTCGTTCAAGTTCTCTCACCTCTTCTTCAAAATTGTCAACGTCTTCCTTCGTTCCGGAAAACTCGAACGCATATATCAGCGGAACGCCGTACTTTTTGGCAATCTCCTTTGCGGAAAAAACAAACAGCTCGGCAAAGTTTCGATTGCCCGATCCCGAAACGCCGACCAGGAATTTCTGATTCTCACCGGTTTCAAGAAAATCAAAAACGGGCGCGATAAACTCTGCTTCATAGGTCGGGACCACCAGTACGTACGGCTCTTTCATCTCCATCTCAGCAGTCGGATCGATTTCAATCGTCTCGTAAGCGTTGAGTTTGGCCGCAAACCGTTTAGTCTGCCCGGTCACGCTAAAGTACACGATTTTCATAGGTTAAAGGCCTTTTTCATTTTTTCTTGGTCAAATCCAGAGCAGACGACTTCGTTCGAGTCTTCGACCACCGGCAGACTTTTGACTCCGAGTCTGTGCAGTCTTGCCATTGCGGCTTCATCTTCATCAACGTCGACTTCTTTAAAATCAAGGTTGTGTTCATTTAAAAATCTTTTGGTCATCATGCACTTCATGCAGCCTTTGCGACTGAATACGGTTATGTTCATAATATCAAGCCCTTCGTTTCAATTTACAATGATTATAACCGCTTAAATTCGTCAACACAACATATCGAACACATTTTGTTTCACACACAAGATATTGTATTAACCGTTGACTTAGCTTAGAATCTTTTTAAACTGGCATTTGGCAGACTTTTTATGTCCATGAAACTTTATCAACTGAAACCGGAAAAAACTATGCTTCAAATTAAAAACCCGCTGATTTGCAATCAATTTCAAATCGGCTTTGTTTTTGTGCCATTCGCAACAATATCTCAAACATAAGCAGCAAAAACTTCAAAATCATTCATCAGCCGTTTGTTGTTAAAAAAGAGTTTTGATGTTACAATGAGGACGTAGAAGTGTATCTTCACAGTGACGACCTTAATTTATTATTACGTTTAGTCGCCTCTGAACTTTGGTAGGTTAAGGATAAAAGCACGCCCGATAATGAGCGTGCTTTTTATTTTTCAGCATCTTCCAAGCCATCCCTGCAAAGCATTATGTCAAGGAGGCCTTACGGGCAAATTTCCGTTTTTTCAAACCTGCCCGTAAAACCCGCCCCACGGTTACGGGCAAATCTCCGTTTTTTCAAATCTGCCCGTAAAACCCGCCTCACGGTTACGGGCAAATCCCCGTTTTTTCAAATCTGCCCGTAAATGCCTCTCGATTACGGACAAAACGTCGATTTCCGTGATTTGCCCGTCCCCCCCAAACCAAATCATTGACAAACCCGCCACTTTCGCTCCCCTTTTCCGCACATCACCCCAGCGCTGCATAAAAAAACCGGATGATTCGCAATAATCGCAAATCATCCGGTTCTTTAATTTGAGGCTGGTTTGCCCCAACCTTTTGACAAATTATTTATTAACGCTCAATCTGTCCGTTTCGTTCTTCAAGTTGTCTGCAATATCGCGCAAGTCGGCAACGTGTTGCGTGAATTCATCCATCGTTGCCAAAACTTCTTCGGAATTTGCGGAAACTTCTTCCGTTCCGGCCGCATTTTCCTGCGTTGAAGCAGAGATGCTTTCAAGTCCTTCAAGCACTTTGCCTTGAACTTCTTCAATCTTTTCTGAAGATTTGGCAACGCCTGCGACTTTTTGTGCCATTTCCTGATTGCGCTTGAAGACTTCCAACGTCGACTTGATGGCATCCTGAATCAGCTTGGACTGCTTTTGACCGCCCTCAACGGAACTGTTCGTCTTATCGACCATTTCCGTCGACTGATTCTTGATGTTGTCGATAATGTCTTCGATTTCCTTCGTCGAAGCCGCGCTTTGTTCGGCAAGCTTGCGAATTTCTGCCGCAACGACTGAGAAGCCTTTGCCGGCTTCGCCTGCGCTGGCAGCTTCAATCGAAGCATTCAAGGCAAGCAGGTTCGTCTGACGCGAAATCTCGTTGATGACGTTAATGATCTTGGTAATGTCCTGAATATCCGCATTCATATTCTGAACGCTCTGAGACAAAGCCTTCATATCATCGAGTTCAGCCACCCAGTTGCTGTTGACATTGTCCATCGTGTTCATGTTGGCCTGATTGATTTTGGCAGATTCGTCGGATTCAGCATTCATGGCCTGAACGCTTTCGTTCAACTCATCGATAACCTTGGAAAGTTCTTCCAGTTTCGTTACGCTTTGTTGGGTTTCTTGTGCTTGTGAACTCGTAACTTCGGCAATGCCCGTAATCGTTTGGGCAACTTCTTCCGTTGCCTTGCCCGTCTGCTTGGAGAGTTCAAGCAATGAAGCGGATTTTTCCGCAACGTTTGCCGACTGTTTCTTGACGTTTCCAATCAATTCACCGACGGCATCGATCATTTTATTGTAACCGAACGCGATTCTGTTGAATTCGCTGCCATTCTGGTCCGGAGCAACAAGTCTTGCGGCAATCCTGTCCTTGAACGAATTTCCACCTTTGTCAACCCTGATTTCATCCAGGTTGCCGCTTTCCGCCTTCTTGAAGTACCAGAGCAGCGTTTCGGAAATCGCCTTGAATGCACCTGAAATGAACAAGGCGACAATGATGACGACAATGGCAACGACAACGGCAATTACTCCCGCCGTAATCATCATCGTATGACGTTCATTGTTCAGGTCACTTGCCATCACATATGCATAGGCCCAGTACTCGCTGCCAGCTTCGCCCTTGTTGAAGTAAATATCGGCAACCTTCGACTCACCGTCGATGTGCACGAAGCCCTTGCGCTTGTTCGAAGCCTTGATTGCCTTGTACATCTTGTCGTTGCTGAGATTGTTTCCGCGACTGTAATGACTGTCGTCAACCGCACCCTTTGAAGCAAGCGCGATGCCGTCATCGGAAACGAGCGCCACGCGACCGGTGTGCCCGATTCTGAGATTGTCCAGCGGACGTTCAATCGCATTGAACGACACATCAGACGTCACCACGCGCGTCTTGCCGTCCTGGGCCTTGTAGGCATAAGCTGCCGTGATGACATACACGCCCGTTTCCGCATCTTTATAAGGGAGAGTCCAAATCACGCTGCCCATGTCCGCCACAGCCTTCCTGTACCAGTCGCGGCTCGTCGGCCTGAATCCCGCCGGAAGCTTTTCAGAGCTTGCACAGTTGTCGTCCTGGTCGGCAACGGTCGTCGTCAACAGAGCATCATTGGCGTTGCACGTCTTCTTCACTTCGCGTACAAGCTGCTGTCTGTCAAATTTCTTCGCTGTAAATTCAGGGTAGGTAGCCATTTTCTTCAGCATGGCTTCAGATGTCTTCTGCAGATGTTCCCGCTCTTCCTGAATGAGGTCAACGGCGCTTTCCTTCGAGAGATTGTTGCGTTCAATCAAAACGCCAGTCGTCGTGCTGATTGAACTGATCAGCATGACGACGATTGGCACGATACCTACGGCAACAAGGATACCGGCTATCCACTTGCCGATTGACCGGTATTTTGCATATGATGTGTTGTTGTTCATAAATTATACGTCCTTTCAATAATATTTGGTACAACAATCCTTACAGACTTTATCGGATGAATAATTATGAAATTTTATGCAAGCAATATGAAAAAATATCGAACATAAAGTGAACACCGTCATTTCAATTACAAATTTCACTCTTTTTAAGCTAACGTACAGTTATGTATATACATAAAAGGCGACAGACGCCATGCGCCTGCCGCCTTCGCAGCTGCCGTTTCATTCCTTTTTCAACTTACCGTATGAATACTTCAACCAAAGCTTCTGTCTGAACTTACCAAAGCGCGTATTCAGTCTCAACTCAAATGTCCTCATCAAAATCCCTCCCAGCAAAAACCAGTGACAACAGATTTTGACTCATCAAAAGCAATGTCGTCCTGTCTCCCCCAAAAGCCAGGCAATCAATGCTTTGCATCTGAATCATTGTAGGCCTACAAATATAATAACGAATGGGTGAAGGAAATTTGAACGGGATTGAGAAATAAATATATTACGCAATTAAACAATCTCCATTCACCTTATTCTTAATCTATGTAATTTCATACCTCCATCATTTTGAGATTACCAATCAATCAACTTATCATTGGCAGTCAATTTATCTGTCATATCCTTCTTATTTTCCAAAGAGATAATATTGTCGTCCCAAATCCTCACTACTTTTTGATCAAACATATACTGAATAGAACGCATGATGTGAGACGGTTTGTACATTGATCTATCCGTGACAATTTGCGTCCCTGCAGGCATTTCCCATCTTTCAATATTATTTTGAGAAAGAATAGGAAGTTCTCCTTTCTTGGCCTTGGATAAATAACGAGAAAGCATGCAGCGATTTTCAATAACCGAACCAAAATTATTTTTAGATGATTTTAGTAATTTTTTCATGTTTCTGTAAACTATCTTATTGGTCATGTCAGTGGCAAAATATGGGGTCACCTTTCCATCTAAAATATTCAGATAAACGTGATTGTAATAATTTATATCAACAATACACCCATGAACGGTCCCGATACCGCCAATAGAACGCACTTCAGCAGAAATAGCCATGATAGCTTCTCGATATGAAGCAAATGCGCTATACACTTTTTGAACGTATTCCGGAAGGTTGTCAAAGTAATAATTGATGTCATGATTGAGCTTATGCCTTTTCCACCCTTCTAAAAGGCACAGACCACTTTTAGTTTTCAAAACAAACATATAAAAACCATTACGTTTCAAAGCATACACATCACCAGGATATCCCTTGCCATTCATCTCTATTCCCTGATATCGATTAAAATCAACATATTGTTTTCTCGTGATTTTCCAAATTCCGTCTGGATAATTTTTAAAGGGATCGAATCTATGAAAATCAGTCGTAAAACTTTTAAGGGACCAAGGTTTTCTATGATACCCAATTTGATTATCAGAAAAGACAGCCAAATTGCGTTGCAACAAAAACGTGTTTTGATGAGTGTGACCGCTCACATAAATCCAATTCTCCTTATAATTGTCATCTGACCAATCCCTCACCGGATTATGAGTCAGCACAATTACTCGAAAATTTGCCGCACTTTTAAGAACCTTTTCATATATTGCCTGAAAACGTCTTGAACGTTTAATATCTTCTTTTGGCGAAACAGTATTTCTGTAAAGACCCATTTTGGCATTGTAAAAAGGATTAAGTCCGGAAAATCCGATTCCTCCAAGCACTAAAAATGCAGCCTCGGAAAATTTTTCACTGAGTTTTTTGATGCTTGCATTAAGAATCGTCTGCTCATCCATTATATCGATATCATTATCTTTGTAAAAAATAAGCAACTCGTTTTCTAACAAAATTACCTGCTTAGGAATAAATTGACGATAATTGGAAATGATTTTATCAATTTTACGTAAATATTTGTGACTTGAGTTTAACTTAAAGTTGCCCCAAATAAACGATGATATCTTCTTAGATAATGACTCGAATCTCATTGGATAAGAATTCCATAATTCATGGTTTCCCAGAATTGCAATAATCCTTCCTCTATTTCCATAAAGCGAAACAAGCTGTTCATAAAACATCTTCTCTAATATGACGCTATCCGCCACATCGCCTCCAATGAGCAAGGTGGCATGGTCATCTTTCGGTACGGATGACAGCATTTCGACAATCTTATCATTAATACGATGGCGTATTTTATTCAGAGGCATCCCTTCAAGATCTTCTGGATCATTGACAATCTGATGCTCAAGATGGATGTCAGTTATATAGTAAATCTTCTCAGCGGAATTAGTAGTATTAACCAAACTACTAATTCTATCAGTGTCCGAAACCATCTGTTTAGATTCACGATCAAGTACTGGCATCGCAAGTTCAACCGGCTCATGTTTTTTTATGGCATAATCTGTCCTAAAGTTATTTTCAAATTTCTTTTTTAATCCCTCAAAAGTCTTTTTAATAAAAACAATGCTTCCCTTCACCAAAGCATTATGACAGATTTTAAATTCAATAACTGCTAAAATAGCCAAAGGATTGGTCTCGATTGCAAATTTCACCAGTTCTTTATCTGGACTAGGCACATACCTTAAATTCATAGGATTCCGTTCGATCATTTCAAGACAGAGATTATGAGAAACAAATTTTTTTGGAGCATACTGTAGGCTCTCAGGATAAAGTCGAGCAGATAAAACAACCATCTCTTCTGACATAAATTTATCCGGAACAACTGACAAGACCGGATAATCTCTATAATAAATGCCTTTAGTCGAACGTGAACCATCAGGCAAGAGAACATCTTTGACTGGTGCAGATGTTTCAATTGCTAATTTAACAAGATCGCTTGTTATTAAATGATCAGGAACATATTTGATGGAGTAGCCATTCGAAAGTACAGCCGCCCTGCACAAAGATTTCCCGACTTTTCCTTGAAGATATCGGTCCGGCACAAACGAAAGAGCATAGCCCCCAAAGCCTTTACGTACAGCCATATCGCATATTTCGTAGCCTCTGTCTCCAAACAATATGCAATCAGGAGCATACTTTAAAGCATCTCCTTCTCCTTGAACCGCCAACATACACATGTCAGCATCCTTATACTGTTCAGGCACGAACTCAAGATTCAATCCGTTATTTTTCACGGCAACCTCGCACACTTCGTGCGTGAGAAGCCTTCTTGAAATAACCTCAAGAATTTTATATTCGGGATTGTCAACGATGAATTCATTAACTGCTTTATCCGCCATCTCTTTTGTTTGGACACGCTTTCCAGCATCTTTCAAATAATAATACCAGTAAAACGGATTATCCTTACCTATTTGGAACAATTTATTTTTCAAACATTTTATCAATTTTGATGAACGAACAAAAAGATTGTCTTTCATATTCTTCCGCCCTTTCAATTACGATTTGAAAATCGCTATCAAAGCAAGCAGTGTTAAAATAAACGGATGGTCGTACAAGATGGTATCATATAAAAAAGAAACTGCAGAAATTATACAATTTTATTCTGCCTTGACACATTGGTCACTAAATTACTTTAAGACCAATCGAGTATACATCTCAAACAATGACAATAAAAACAAGTCTTCCATGTTATCTATATTTTCACCATCATAACTCCCTGGACATCCGTATCTTTTTCCGTTATCCTTGCCACCATATATTGCAACACGCATCGCTAAAGTTGTTACAAATTGACATGCTTCAATTTCCTTTGATGTTTTAAAACTATATATTTCTTCAAGTTCAGAGATTGTCTGTCGGTAATTATCACCAGAAAAAGAAGCACTTAAAAATTCATCAATATAATGATGATAATAAGGAACAGTATCACCAAGTGGGCAATTAGAAAATTTGTTATCTATATTAATTGAGTCAGTTGGAATTTTAGAACTTCCAAAAGTATCCAGACTATTAGATATATATTTAAAGTTATCATAAAATGGTGAGTCATCTTCTTGGGGAAGAATATCGTTAAATACTTTTTCAACTTCATTAGTGCATCTTTTAAAAATATTGCTTTCTTCTATTACACGCAAGTCTAATTTGCAATATTCCAAGATACAATTTTGCACTTCCATAGTCATACAACAAAATTCACGATACATTTCCCGTGAATAATAGTATAAATCATTATGCATAGCAGCGATTGCGCACAACGGTATCAACCCTCTATTTGAATAATTTTTTGATATAAAGGATATTGCTTGTGACTTCACGCTTGCAGCGTGTCTTGTTTCATCACGTTTATCCTGCCTGTGTTCAAAATCACTTAATCGCTTGTTTTGCCATATTTGAAAAAAGCCGATCAAAAATGCAACGCCGATACTTATCCAATCCGAAATATCCATTTTTTCTCCATACATCTTGATTACTACATAATCAAAAATAATTTCACCAGAAGTAGAAATAACACATCTATAAAGATTACATAAAATTAAATATTTTTAGATTTATAGATACATCAATTTCTATATCCAATGATTTTACTTTCAACTTCCGAAATAACTCCACCGTTAATATTATTTACATCTATCCGATACACAGTGTTCGTCCTCGGATTATAAATTCCAAGATACTTTATTTTTTTAAGCTCTTGATATTCAGAACGCAGTCCCATACGCCAATAAACAAGCAATTGAAGCGTATGGTCACTTTTAGGTTTTTCTTTAGTTGTCTTAAAATCCCACAAAGTGTCTTTAGTTATGAAGTCGCCATCTCCTCTAATTACAACGTCCCCATACCAATATTCTAAACTGAAACCATCTAACACCTTTGGTCCATATTTTTCAAAAAACTTCAATGAACGCTCCACCATTGTGCGAATATTATCAATTGTTGCACCATCCGGTTTGATACTGTCTACTGGTTTGTAATAGTTAGCATTCCTTGTGCGATAGCATACATCAAATCCTGATAATTTTACAGCATTTTCAATCGATTTGTCATCTAGTCCTTTTATATCCAGCATCATCTCTTGTGCTTTATCTTCTTCCCCAATAATCATAGAACCTCTCATGCTAATTTTAAAAGCATCTTCCACTGACGATCCAGACATAAACCTTGATAAATAATCAACTGCAGTTCCAATAAGACCTTTGTTTATATTTTCATTTGAATTCAACTCATCAATGCCGTCACCTAGTTTTATAATATCCATCATTTTAGGATTTATATACCCTCCTCTAGGTTGCTTAGCTTCCTTGACAAGCTTTGTAATGGGATATATCTTAACCATAGCAAATAAACCACCCTTTTATCATTTTAAAATATTTAAGTCATTATCCTATTTCTATCCACGCCTAAATTGTCCTAACATCTTTCCCATCATAAAACTTCTCATACACATTGCTTATTTCTTCTAAAACGTCATTTCCGGTGTAACTAAGCGTTCTTCCGTGATTTATTGCCCGCAAAAAATTAACGAGTTCATACTTGAATCCTTCTCCTTCAAGCTCATAGAAGAAACGCTTATTTCTGTTTTGATCTTCATATCTTATTTCAAAGTAGTCGGTTTTCCACCAAGGAGAAGGAACGTAGGCATATCCTTTGGTTCCAGAAACAATCATTTCACCTTCTGATTTGACACCTTTACCTATTTTGGCAGTTGCAACGGCATTTTTATAAACAAAGTCCATTTTCGTAAAAAGATCAAAATAACCGTCAATTTTTTTAGAAACGATCATACTGTCAACGTAGTCCGTGCCTAAAATTTGAAAAATCGGCATTAATGCGGTTGCTCCCCATGCATCCATCGCGCTCCAAATATCGTTTTTTTGATAATTTTTTATCTTTGAAACCTCATCAAGACTTGTACAAGTAGTTTCGATAGAAGCAACATCACCGATTTCACCACTTTTGATCATCAGCAACAGGCGATAATATGCGGTTGAATAAGCCGTCTTAATCCCAGACATCAAAACACAATCATTTTTCTTGGCTATTTCCAATAATTCGTGCTGTTGACTTCTTCCGATTGCCATCGGCAAATAACACAATACGTGTTTTCCTCGTTCTAACGAATATTTGATCTGTTCGTACCTGTTCTTTATATCAGATTCGATAAAAACGGCATCGACTTTTTCAATCAACTCTTCAAAAGAATAATCATCTAATTTTTTCAATCGTCTATCGTACCCTGCACCGCTCGTCCCGACTATATCAAGTCCATTTATTGAGATGGCTTCGTTTGCAATCTTCCACAAACGTTTAGCTTTGCCGACAAGGCCTAACTTAAGGTGATTATTTTTTGATCGTATTTGGGTGCTGGATATTCCCTTGGTCCTTTCCAAATAGACAACTTTGCAAAATTCTGATAAATAATCAAATTTTCCTTGCCAGTCAGAACCGATTGCAAAAATATCAACGCCGAAACGATTGACGTCATCAATCTTTTGACCCTCATATTCTTCAATAATGATCTGATCTGCCAAGCCTGTTTCTTTTACACCTTCTACCCGTTCCATCATTGATTGCTGAACGTTGATTTTGCCTCTGCGAGAATCAAAGTCATCGCTTGTGACACCGACAATCAAATAATCCCCAAGTTCTTTGGCTCTTTTCAAGATGTTTAAATGACCTTGATGAAGCATGTCAAACGTTCCATAAGTTATTACTTTTTTCAAAAAAACACCCTCTTGTCAATCGATCATTGATCAAATATGTCTCCAAAAGATATTTCGCTAGCATGGTTATGAGGATATCGTTCTTCTTCAGGCGGCATTTGCATGTAGTCTTTGCCGTATGAAATGATCAACTGTTCTTTAAAATATTTTGTAGCCAAAAATTTACGTCCCTCAAATTCCAGCTCACATAAATCATCATATAATTTGTTGGGATACCCGAAAAACGCATTATCCTCAATCCCCCATGTATAGATTCTTGACAGTTCCGTATCTTTTGCATTGTATTTCTTTTGAATTCTGTCCAGCCTGTCAAACAACCTGTCTTTAGGAATCAGATCCAGCATTCTGTAAAACGACCTTTTAAACCAACTATATGAAGTATATTTAAATATTTTCGAATTGAGCGCGTTTCTGATAACATACAGTTCAAACTTATTCAATAACCTTCCTATGGTGCCATCAGGAATATTGTCATATATGAACAGATCCATAAAAATACCGTCACGTTGCTTTATATGCCCCTGACCTTTTCTCCTGAATACAGTATTTTTTCTTCTTAATTTACCATACCCAAACAGGTAATTCGGATCAGTTCGATGCTCTTGCAAAAAGAATTTTGAAGTATCCAAGTCCTTTTTGCATGCTTCAAAAAATTTCTCATATTCATCTCGCTTAAAAACAACGTCGCAATCATCATCCCATGGAATAAATCCACCGTTTCTTACGGCTCCTAAAAGCGTTCCGTACATGATTGAATATTTGATATTATTTTTTCGACAAATTCGATCAACCTCAATTAACATCTCCAATTCAACCTTCTGCAATTTTTTCAATAAGTCTTTGGTGATTTCAAAACTTTTTTCCATCATTTTTCATCCTCTTGGCACAGCTTCTCCAACATGTAGTTGTTTATTTTGAATCCGCTATTCTCTAAATCAAGATGTTTTCCATATTTCAATTCATCATTACCAGCGATAATGTCAACAATATTCTCAAGGAAATAATCAGGTTCACTGACAACGTTGCTTTCTTTTAACTCATTTAAAAGATTTTCTGCACTACGCTTAGAAACAAAATTTGTCAATTTAGGAGCATCTTCTAAAATGATCTTTCCGGTATACTTATAAAGTTCAGTCATGCTTGAAGTTTTGTAACCATAGTACATATCGGACCAAAACATCGCATAGTGCATGCTTGGATTAGTATCAAGCACCCCATAGTCTCCATTTACGAATTCATTCATTATCTCATTGTACTCATTAACCAGATCAGGTAACATGGATGTCAAAGTCTGCTTCATCAAAGGGTGCGGTCTCCAAATAACAAAAGCTTTCTCGCTATTCTCTTTAAAAAAGGCCAATGTCTCTTTAACTTTATCAAGGGTTCTGGATTCAAAAATCTCATCTAATGTCGTATTGTATACAACGTTCACTCGTGATTTGATTACTTTCCCTTTCCAATCATCCAGCATCGGCACATTGTCCTTGCTTAATGAAAGAACTTTGTCTACTTCAGGACTTCCCAGATTAATCAGTTTCTTTTCCATAGCTTTTCTGACCACGATAGTTTCCAACCCTAAAATGGTTGCATATTCAGGCGATGCTTCTATACACCTCTTGACTGCATCATCTGAACTCTGTACGGTATAGTCCGCATAGTACATTGCCGATTTAAACGATGCCGAAGATACGCCGTCAACCCACTTGTAATAAGGAACATAGACCAGTTTTTCGCAATATTTCTTTAAATTCCAGGAATAATATCTGCTGTCGACTCTCGTAACCAAATTGGTATTATCATATGGATTGTGAATATAAATTATATCCGGAAGATCATTTTCCAAATCATATTCTTCATCGTTGATCGTATTGACATATTCTGGAAATAAATCTCGCTCATTTATTTTATTTTTTTTATCCTGATTGCTATCTAGCTCGTAATATGTGATTGGTACAACCAATGTCTCACAACGCTCATCTTTATCCGCAGCCATCCAGATGCTTTCCAAAGAATCCCACATCGAAGCTTTATAAGGCATAAAAACAACTTTATAAATAACACTCTTAGAAATCAATTCTTTCAATCTCTTCGAAATTTCCGCAGCATCTTCAAGATTGACCTTGCTTACTGACTTTTTAAACTTGTCCAATAATTCAAGATATTCTTTGTTCTTAATACTATCTGAATTTTTTTCCAAAGCAGCCATGTTGTCGCTGCACAGCTTGTTTATTTTAGCTGAAATATAACTGTTTCCTTTGAAATTTCGAAACATCTCCAAACTGGATAAAATATCGTCCACGCATTTTAGCAATTTTTCCGATGTTTTCTTTCTCATATATAAAAGCCTCCCTGGTCTGCGATTAGATCAAATCGTGTCTTTGCATGTTTTCAAATGACTCAAGCTACTCATTACTGGTCCGACCGTAAAATTAAGCATACGAAATCCCTCCTAAAACTATTGAATAATCTCATCTTCATCTTGAAACTTTATTTTGCAAAACGGTGCGTGCGGCTGGCGCTCATCTTCAGGAGGAAGCTGCATATAATCTTCGTATATGTACCTCAACACATCATCATATTTTTTCGGAACATAGAAATCATGTCCCTCAAAAGTCATCAAAGTTCGATCCAAGAACCATTCCTTAGGCATGCCATACCTTTCTTTCAATGGCAATTTGCGCTTTCTTTTATACAATTTCCCCATTGCGGGAAAAAGCAAGCATCTGACTTTGTTATTCGTTTTATTATTGCTTTTGTCGGTATATTTGGTGATTCGCTTATACACGTATGACATCGGTATTTTTGACAGCAGCTCATAAAGTATTTTTGCAAAGCCCTTTGAATTGTATTTTCCTACTTCTGAATACAATGTCTTTCTCATGACAAAACAATCAAAATCTTGCATCATCTGACCGACAACATTCTCGGGGACATCATCCATCGGAAAAATATCGACAAATATTCCGGTTTTGCACTTTATTCGTTCCTGACCTTCCCTTACAAATACGGTATTGCTTCTGCGTAATTTACCGTACTCCCAACGATATTCCGGATCAGTTTCATGATTTTGGAAATAGCATATCTCAGGATTGAGGTCACTAGAAACCTTTTTAAATTTTTCATAATCTTCACGCAATATTCCTATGTCCGCATCATCATCCCAAGGAATAAAGCCCTTATGCCGAACCGCTCCCAAAAGCGTTCCCGTAAAAATAACGTAATTTATATCATGTTTCCGACACACTCTGTCAAAATCAATCAACATGTCAAGTTGAGCCAACTGCATCTTTCTAAATTGTTTTGGAGTTAATTCTTTTGCCGACATCTTAATTCACCCTTATCAGATAATTTCTCCATTAATGCATACCCTTCGAAAAGCTTGATATCCTCTTTCGTAGTAATTTTGATATTCGTTTGATCTCCGTAAGCATAATTAACGTTATCCCCCAACGCATACATCAGACTTGTAGTATGAGGTTCAGTCTTATCAACGATTCCCTTATCTTCCGCTCTTTGATAGATATCCAAAAGATATTCAAATCTGAACCCTTGTGGACATGCAATTTGAATGTATTTATCGCGATCGACAAATTTTTGCGACGTATCCTCAGAATCGCGACTCCCAAGCAATTGGTAGCATGGAGTGGCAGTTACCGCACTCCCTTTTTCCTTGGTCATTTCAACTACAGCAGAAACTATCTTCTGACTGGTAAAAGGTGCCCCGCCGTATTGGATATATACGTTGTCGTTCAGCGAAATTTCTCCATCGTCAACCAGCTTCTCAAGATGCCTAATCCCGTTCATAACAGAATATTGGAAAGTTCCTCCGCCTTCAACTATCCACTTGACCTTGCTGATGTTGTTTTCTTTTACCATATTTTTGCAATAGTCGATCCAATCACGATGGCAAACTATCTCAATTGCATCAATCTCTTGATTTTTTTGAAAAATATCACAAGTATACGCTAAAATAGGTCTTCCCAAAACTTCAACAAATTGTTTCGGCCGATCCAATCCTGTTCTCGACCCAACTCCGCCAGCAAGTATAATTACAATGTTTTTAGCCATAATACCACCTTATGCTATTCATAGTTTTCAAGCGCAACGTCTATAAATCTTACTAAATTTCTATACGATGAAAGGAAGAAGAAACTGTCATCTTCCCCAACGCTGCCCTTGTACAATCCCCAACAGAACCAATAGTAAGCACTGATCGGTATGTATGCATAATAGAATCTTCTTTCTTTTTCCGTTAGGTCATGGCCAACATATGCCTTGATATACCGTTCAATCTGTTCATCGTTAAAATCATAGCGACAGATAATGCTGCCTATGTCATTAGCAGCATAATTCAATCCAGCATATTCCCAATCTACCAGGTAAACCTTGCCATCACTGTCATAAATGAAATTCGGCTCATATACATCGTTATGACACAACACAAGTTTATAATCCATCTTAACGGCATCATCTTTGATATGCTTATAGAGACGTTTGACTTTTTCAATCAAGTCAGAAAACTCTCTTTTTAAATTTCCTTTTGTCAACGATGCTATTTCAAGCAACTTATTTCCTTCAACAACGTTATCAAAAATCTTGACATCATCTTTAACGTCAACATCAATGTTGTGAATTCTGTGAAGATAACCCATAATTGTTTCAAGCTGCTCATCAGAACTTTCCAGGTCGCAATTTTTGGCATCAGTAATATAATGCGAAATTTTCCAGCCTGACAGATCCATCTTGATTACCGAATTATCAATTCCTAGTTCTTTTGCTTTGTTTTGTGCAAATAGCTCCGTTTTTCGATTTATCAAATTACCTGATGTTCCGCCTGGATGGCGATAAACGTACTTTTTTCGACAGCACTCAAACGAAAAAGAAACGTTGGTCAATCCTGCATTGATAACATTTATATCAGAAATATCATTTGGCGAACATTGCAATGTTTTGCAAATGTTTGAGATTATATCTGAATCAATGTTCATTAAGAATTCAGAATCAAACTTCCTTAATGCATCGATATCTTCAAATTCATATATATCATCAGAAGCGTATTCTTTCATGAAAAAAGTCAGATTGTGTAAATGTTTCGCATAAAATTCTTCCCAGAAAAGGTCGGATACGCCAAAATCGTTTATCTCGTTTTCAATAAATTTTCTGAATAAGGCAGAAAAGCCTTCATTCATATAGGCGTGTCCCACCATTGCCATTTTGTCGCTTCCGCCGACATCGACTCCTGTTATAACCTTGGCATCCGAATAATCAATTGCGAATTCTTTAAATTTTCCAGGAATATACATGCATGCTCGATACGATAGATTGCCCGGATTATCATCAAGATAAGGATTCTTTGAGAAATAATGATCAGCACAGCATACGTAAGTGTTGCCTAAATGTTTTCTAGCAACATACAAGCTGTAAAGATTTCCTTTCTTTCCAAATTGATTGTTAATCAGAAGCTTAACCCCATATTTTTGTTCAAGATAGAAGAACTTTTCCTTCATGTATCCGACAACTACGTATATCTCATTGATTCCTGCTTCATGCAGCTGTTCAATTTGTCGTTCAATCAAAACATCACCTTTGACACAAAATAGGCCTTTAGGCTTTTCATAGGTGAATGGTGCAAATCTGTCCGATTTACCGGCCGCTAATATAATCGCATTTTTAATCAATCCCAACACCTCCTAATTTCTATTAAATGACATCTAGTTTTAACAGTGTTTTCAAAAACATCTTCATGTATTTTTTTTCACCTGTTGTAACTCTGAGACATTTTCCAAATTTTCCAATACCGTTATACGACTTAATTAATATACCTTCTTGCTTCATGTTTTCAACCAAAACATCAGCGTCTGTTTTAGGTTTGATAAAAATAAAGTTTCCTGCATCCCCCTCGTATTCATATCCCAAGTCAGACAAATTCTTTTTCAAATATTCTCGTCCATTATTGTGTTTTTCAATCAATTCATCAATCATGCCGGGAGTTTCAATAATTTTTTGTGCAAAAAGCTCCGCAAAAGCGTTAACATTGTGAGGAGTACATAACTTCTGAACTAATTCAATTTCTTCTGGACACCCAACAACGTACCCCAATCTTGCTCCAGCCATTGAAAATAATTTTGAAAATGTTCTGGTAATTAAAACATGTCTATTGTTTATAGCATATTTAATAAATGTATTCGGATAAAAATAATGATATGCTTCATCCACCAAAATTGTAATTTCCAATTCTCTTGCCTTGGCAAAAATTTCTTGAAATTCCTCTTCAGTATAAGTATTTCCAACAGGGTTGTTTGGATTTACTAAAATCAACAATTGAACATCTTTATCAAGCTTGCTGATTATCCTTTCTGTCGACATTTTCATTTCACTAGTATAAGCTACAGGGATGTAATTTCTGCCATACATTTCGGAATAAACTTCAAACATGGCATAAGTAGGCGTTACGCCTACTATCTTCCCCCCCGGTTCAGTGAATGCTTCGATAATATACCGTATTCCCTCCGCTGAACCGTTAACCAAGCATATATGCTCTTTATCAGTATTTAGATAATCTGCAAGTTTTTCCGAAAATTCCAACGTTTCAGGATATTCTGCCAAAAACTGGGGCGAAACATCTGCTAAGACCTTGTTAATGAATTCTTGAGAAATACCCCCAGGATTTTCATTTAAGTCAAGCCTTAAATATTCTTTTCGACTATTTTGATCAAAAACCCTTTTTAAATTTTTGACGTTTTGATTAACATAATACATTAAATTCATTCCTCCGTATAGTTGGTAAAATTGAGATCATAGTCAGATTTTTTGTAATCGCTCAAGATTTGCTCAAATTGTTTTTTATACCATTCCGACTGCATTATCACATAATCTGCATAAAACTCAGCTTCACCCATGGTGACCATAACTTCCTTGTCTTCCGTATAAGATACGTAATACGGCACATAAATCACGACTCGATCTTTGCACACCAATTTGTTTGTATAATATTTTGGATGAATGCTTGTTACCCGATTATTTCCATCATACGGATTATGGATAAAAATAACATCTGGATCTATTTCATCAACCTGATTGTCTTGCCATGAAATGATTCCGACGTCATCCGGATACGATTCCGATTCATCATGCATTTCGGTCAAATTGCCTTCTTGATCTTTATCATAGTATGGAATAGGCATCACATAGGCTTCACAATTTTCGTCTTCTTTGACTGCTTCAAAGATGCTTGCAAAAGAATCCCACATGGAATACTTATAAGTCAAAAACAAAACGCGATAATTTTCGTTTTCCTTTTGAATTTGCTGAAAAAATACGTCAAGCACTTTTTGATTAAGTCAGCATCATACTCAGGTGAATTAATCAATTTATTGTATTCTCCCAACACTTCATGTTCTTCAACCGAACAATCGGATATTTCAATCTCATCAACCAATTTATTACATTCACGCAAAATTTTATCAAACAAATACTTGCTTGAGCCTCTGTATTTTTCCAAAGTTTTGTCGTATTCAACCAGTTTATCAACTGTTTTGAGTATTTTCTGCTTATCTTTTGCTATCATAACTATTCATCACTTTGTTTATACAAAATCTGCCAGTCTCCCACAACTTTTCTCGGCTCATAATCACTGAGCGGCATTTCCTCTGCCGTATGAATTGCCAGGGAACCGCCATCTTTTAAACGCTCAAGCAGCTTGAGCAACAACATTAAATCAAGCAATTTATCGTTGATCTTTTCCATCACGATATAATCAAACCGAGCATTCGGGAAACATTTGTCAAAGTCTTTATCCCAATCAGAGATGAATCGACTCTTTTTGGCAATTGTCTCAAGATCGCGCTCATAGGCTTCTTCTTCATTGAGACTATAGATATTTGTCCGAAGATTTTTTGATTCTTCTCTGACACGATCTTGAATCGCTAACAGATTGATTCCGAAGCTGCTGTTGATTCCTAAAATATCGACTCTTTTTTCTTTATTTTTAAAATCAAGTTCAGACAGCAAATCTTGATCAACGTCTTGTTCAAGCATCGGGTTGATTCCCATGATTCGCTCAAATTGCTTGATTCCTTCCAAAGCGATGTCTTCGTCCTTTTCTTTATGAACTCTGCATGCCAAAGCATCCCCAGCCTCATACAGAAGTTTCCCGTTTCTTCGACCAATCAAAGACATTGCCTTGCTTGAAAATTCCGTATATCGTTTTGCCATAAACGGGAAATATGCTCCAAGCATCGTCGGCATCAAGATTTCGTTTGATTGGGCTAAAACAACGTCCGTGTTCAATTCTGATTTTTGATGCCACAGATACTCATTGCTTTTGGTATCATCAAGTTTGTCTTCTTCAACGAATGCAGGACAGACGGCACCGATTTTTTTATCCGACGTCAAGCATTTCATCATGTTGGAAACTGCCGTTTTCGACAAAATATTTTCTGTCGTCAAAAACAAGACGTCTTTGCCTTCAACCAGCTGATATATTACGCTCGGGGCGTTTGTTCGATGCTTGTAATTAATGACCTTGACATTCTTATCCGCATGATCATCGAAATACTTTGCAACTTTTTCCCCTGCACCGTCATTGAACAAAACGTATTCGCATCTCAATTCTTCAGGAACTGCGTCATTTAAGGATTTTAGGCATTTTTCAACTTGTTCAACATCAGTATTTGCCATCACTGCAACGGACAACTCATAACGATAGCGACCTTTATCCGTTTCTGGCGCAGGATAAAACTCTTTCATCTGATTGTTGTAATATTCAAACATTGCATCCGGATCAGGGAAGCATCCGCCCCAAAACAACAAATCAACGTATGCTTCGCCGATTTCAGGGATCAGTTCATTTTTGATTATTCTGAGTTTTCTCTTTTTTTCGCTGATTTCACCGAGTTTTTCCAACGTGTCCAAAGCGTTGTCAACTAACAGATTACACTTTAGTGCCGGTTCTTCAACGACCAAACCGGTGACGTTTCCCTTGATTCCAATCAACAGTGCCTGCATCGTTTTAACGAAATCTTCTAACCTTTCGTTATCATTTAAAACCATTGAATAAAGCTCATAAGCTGCTTCGTTCAATGTCTCAATGCTTTCTAAAAGTTTCTTTCCCATCTCTTTGTCTTTGATCATTTGATTTCCTCCGTACCGTCAGTTTGCGTTAACTATATTGTCTGATAAAATTGTTAATTTTCTAATTCCTGTTTATGTAAAACTCTTAACAATTTTATGTAAATTAAATCATTAAGAATTCAAACATAATCTAAACAAAAGACGGAAGAAAAAATCTTCCGCCCCTTTCTTATTTAGTAATCTGCTTCCAAGCATCGAGCAGCTCATTCAACATCGTCAACGCAATTTCAAGATGATTTTTGTCTTTATGAATATTTGCCTGAATCAATTCCTGCTCAACAACATCATATATTGAAATCAGCTGTTGCGGAATGTCACCTTCAATTTCTTTATTAACGCTGAACTTTAATTCATCCACAATGTCTTGCGCATGAACGATTTCATTGTTTGCTGCTTCGATTTTTTTATCCTCGATTGCCATCTCAGCTTTCTTGATGCTTTTAATCGCACCCTCAATCAGCATTTCAATCAGCTTATTAGGAGAAGCACTCATCACCTGATTTCTCAGATAATCATTCTTATGACTAGCGTAAGGATTTGCCATCTCTTCCTCCTTGTTTAATAGTAAAGTTCAATTCTTGAAGAAAGTTCTTTATCGTCAACGTAACCTTTTGCCAACTTTTCTGCTTGGGTTAATCTTCCGATTTCACGCGATACGTCAACTTTTTGATCTTCAGTCCAAATCATTAATTCCTGATATTTGGCATTAATTTTGTCAACTAATTGAGCTTCGTCGGAACTTAATGCAGAAAAATCAAGTGCCTCTCTTCCTTCAAGAAGCTTTGCGTTCTTTTGAATAACGTCTTCGATTGAAGAAAGCTTCTTGTCGCATTCGTCAAGATTGCTAAGAACCTCTCTAAGAAAAGCCGTCGTTTCTTTTTTATCCGCCATAAATCAACACCCTCTGACTGACTAACTATTGCTTGATGAGTTTTGAGACTGGAAGTATGAGAACTGTGACTGCAAATTACCGATTGCCGTATCCAGATTGGTAAACATCGTGACGTAGCGTGCACGCTTTGTTGCAATCTGTTCCGTGATTCGTTCAATCTGCTTGTTGTAATCGGTGATTTCGCTTTGATACGAGGACTTGCGTAGCGAAATGACGCCTTCGCTGCCTGATTTGGTTGAAGTATAACGATCAAGAATCGCTTTGAAATCAGCCGTATAACCTGTCCCTGTCTTTTCTGTGGAATATTTATTAGAAGTATCCTTGAAGAAGAAGTCTTTAACCGAATTAGGATCTTTTGCAAGCTGTGCCTTGAATTTCGTTTCATCAAGCGAAAGCGTGCCGTTACGATCAACACTCAGTCCAAGCGTTGATGCACTGACGCCATTTACTGACTTGCCGCCTAAAACCGTGCTTTGCAACTTCGATTGCAACGAAATCAAGGTCGAATCTCCAGCCAAAGCACCGGTCGTATTGTCAGATTTGGAAGGATCGCCGACATCCATCTTTTCGCTGAGAAAACTCATGACGCTATTGTACTGGTTGACGAAATCCTTGACTGCGGAAAGTTCCTTGTCCGTATCGTTCGTTAATCCGAGCGTAATCGTTTTAGAAGCATCAGCTTTCTTGAAATTAAGCGTAACTCCGTCAACAACGTCCGTTGGCGTATTGCTGTTTCGCTCCATTTCGATGCCGTCAAGCGTAAATTTGCTGCTTTGACCTCTTGTTGTCTGCGAATTTGCAAAACCAAGGCTGTCTTTCAGGTCGCCGCCGATCGTCAATGTTCTGTCGCCCATTTCTTCTGATGAGACGACAAGCTGATTGTTGACGATCGTTGCTTTAAGGCCTGCGCCCTTTGTTCCTGTGGAATCTGAAGGATCTTTGGCATTATTGATGGCGTTTGCGATGTCTTTTAAAGAATCCGTTGCCTTGACGTCAATTTCGACCGTCAATGCCGTATCGCTGCCGTCGGTTGCGCCATTCGTAATCGTCAGCTTGCCGCTATAACCTAACGCATCTTTAGTCGAAATTTTAGTCGTCCCATCTGCCTTTGAAACAACGCCGCCCGTAATCTTGCTTGCAGTTGCAAGTTGCTTAACAACAAGGTCGTATGAACCTTCCATTGAATCTGAAGTTCCTGAAATAGTTGCTATCGTATCATCACTTGATGTAACCTTTTTCGTTTGATAAGTAGCTTCATCCTGCAAAACATCAAGCTTGCTTGTTAAATTGCTTAAACGCGTACTGATGTCGGTCCATGCCTGAGACTTGGTATTAATCTTGTCAATCTTATTTTGAATAACGGTCTTTCTGAGTTCGTCTGACTGAAGCAGTTGATCGATCGTATCAGAAGTAATGCCGGTATATTGACCCATATAGCTTGAAGAACTAACGGATCCTGCCGTTGTAGAAGTTGTAATGCTACTCATGATGTTCACTATCCTTTCTTATCTACTGCAATTCCCATTTCATCCCAAATTCTGCCAATCATGTCAAGCATCTTTTTGGAAGGAATCTCTTTGACGACTTTTTTAGTTGTCTTGTCTACCATTTCAACGTAAATTCGATGCGTTCTTTGATGCATCTTGAACTCCAGATTGATATTTTTATTCGTCAATCTGTCATTTATTTTTTTAAGTTCTTCGCTGATCTGTTCTTTGAACAAATCCATTTCCTCATCCAGCTCCATGTCATCGGAACCGTCTGATTGAACGTTTTGACCTCGTTGTTTTTGATTAGACGTCTCATAGCCGTTCAAATGTTCTTGATCGCGACTGACGTTTGTTTTGATTGAATTCTCAGCCGGATTATAGACATTGGTATTTATTTTTTGAACCCGATTAACCCCAGACATCGGCTGGAGCGGCTGAATTCCTTGCGTTCCATCTAAGTTCATAGCCTTACCCTCTTTCAACATAACATAATCAGTGTCGGACATGATGAATCCTTTTACTACTCTTTTATATCGACAAAAAGTAAGGGCTTTTTAATGCTTAATTTCTTAAATTTTCACAAAAACAACAAAAAACAACCGAGAAAAGTTTACATAATTGTGTTTTACGCCTGACATAATTTCTCAAGCGTCGCAAGATCCGGATCGGATGGCGTTATTTGTTTCAGTTCATTCAGCAGACTGGCAGCAACTTCATTTTGCCCTTGAGAAATCAATGCTATAATCTGTGATTTGACCTGATTGCCGAGTCTTGCCATTTCATCATCCACTTTAATCTGTTTTCGTTGATCAAGTTCAATTTCTTGAATAATTCGCCTGATCAATGTTTCAGCTTCATTGAAAACATCGAGGGACTGTTGAAGATATGCCAAACATTCCTTTAATTCGCCCGATTTTTTAAGATTCAGCGCCTTGCCGAACAAAACGGCAAATCTGATTTCCTTAGGAAGAAGCACCGATGCTGAATCACAAAGTTCCGTCAAATAAATGCTCTTGGCATATTCAATCATATTACGGCAATATTTTTCGCTTTCCTCCAAAACTTTATTCAAAGGCATTGTCCCTTGGAAGATATAACGTTTCCTCAAAGAAGCCAAAAGATAGTTTCTTTGAACTGAGGATTGCCAAACGTTTTCAATTTCAGCTGCAAACAACGGAATTCGATCAAGATGATTTTCTTCCTTGGCAACGATTGCACTGACTGATTTTTCGACATCCTCAAACGATACTTTTTCAACGTACTTTTGCGGAGAAATTCCATTCCTGATACAAATTCTGACAAGATCTTCGTTCGGATATGCAAATGTCGTTTCATCTCCCAACGAACGTTCCAACTCGTCTTCTGAAACTTTTTTTCTAGCGTGCTGCTTAATCCAAAGAGAATCACTTGCAACATCATCAATAAATTCGATCAACTGATCAAATTTTTCCTGAGCCGTATCGGATTCAATTCCGATATCGACTCGATCAAGCTGCTCAAAGAATTCTTCGCTCATAATTTCGTCATGCATAAAAGTATCACATAAAAATTTTACCGTTTCCTTATCTTCTTCATTGATGGACTGCTTCAAGCTTAAGGCTAAAACCTCGCTTCTTTTGGATGAAAAAATATGCCAAGGAACATCAAAAATCATTTTCTTGATATCATCATATGAATCTTGACTTTCTTTCAAGCAAAGATTGAAATACATTGTTGTTATTTTATACACATTTGCCTTATTTATATCGTTTGAAAAGAAGTATGATACTTCCTTTTCATCTCGATTTACATAGTACTTTACTGCATCAAAATAGATATGAATCCAATCACTCGTTTTTTTGATCCCAATGTCGTCCAAATCACGGCTAAGCTCAAATATGGCAGCTATCCCTCTAAAGAAAGGATTTTTGACATGTTTCAAAAACTCGTCAACATTTTCATCAAGCTTAGCCCACATTTTCAAACGGGCATATGACTTCATTCGATAAAGAAAGATTTCAATCCAATCTTGATTGTTCCAATCTGATAATTCAAGTTTTCTAAGTTCAAAAATTGCTTTTTCGGACAAATCAAGCGTTTCATCTGCATCGTTCCCTACCCCTGCAATCTGTTGAAGCCATAAATGAAGATTGTCAGGGTGCTTTTCGAGTTCAGCATCCATAATTTTACGATTACGGCCGTTTTTTTTATCGCTTAGTTTGCCGATATATCCGACGTGATGCACAAAAGTTCCCTTAAGATCATATTCATTTCTATAGACAACTCCCTTGAGTATTTCATGAACGGGATTTACAAACTTTGCTTCCGGAGTCAATGCGGTTATTCTTGAAAATCCGTTGCTTTCATAGTCCATCTGCGTTGCTGAAGTATAACTGTGTTCCATCATTGAAACACGATCATAATTTTCGTAAAGCTCAGGCTTGGAGAAAAAATCGATCAGCGGACCTGCATCATCAAACCATTCATCGTCATCCAGATAAATCAGCCACTTTCCACGTGCTTCTTTAAGGCCGGCATTTCTTGCCGCCGCAAAGTCGTCACACCATTCAAAATGAACGATCTTATCGGCATATTTTCTTGCAACGTCAATTGATCCATCTGATTTTTCATCACCAACCGTATCAACCGCAATAAATTCACTTGGAATCTGTTCCAAAAGCGGTCTAAATGACTCAAAACATTTTTCAACCGTATCGATTCGGTTCGAAACCAGCATCGAAATCGTTACCAGACATTCTGTCGTATTTACTCTGGAAAAAAACTTTTTCTTAGGTAATTCTTCAACCCATGTCTCCAAACTAATCACCTCTTCTCTTACTGTATCGAAAAAAAGCTGATAACCTTAAAGAAGGATATCAGCTTTTTCTAAGTTATTTCAAACTATTTTCAATTTTAGCCTTGAAGAAGGTTAAGCACTGAGTTTGGCATTGCGTTTGCTTGCGCAAGCATTGATGTTGCTGCTTGAGAAAGAATGTTGCTCTTCGTGAACGTCATCATTTCTTCAGCCATGTCAACGTCACGGATACGTGAGTTGGCATCTGACAAGTTTTCGTTCGTTGCCGTCAAGTTGTTGATCGTATGTTCCAAACGGTTTTGAACGGCACCAAGATCTGCACGTTGATCAGAAACTTTAGCAATTGCAGCATCGATACTCTTGATCATCGCACCAGCATTTGTGCCAGCAGAATTAAGACTGAATTTAGTATCGTCAGACACGAGAAGAGCTTTTCCGCCCATGGCAGTAATTGCAACGCTCAAAGTCTGACCGGCATTGGCACCGATTTGGAAAGTAAATGTAACTGCCTTTTTTTCCGTTTGTGAGAACAACTTCTGCGTGTTGAATTCGGTCGTGCTGGAAATGCGCGTAAGTTCTTGGTGAAGAGCCTTCAATTCCTTGTTGATGGATCCGCGATCCGATGACGTCAGTGTACCGTTAGAACCTTGAACCGCCAAGTCGCGCATACGTTCGAGAATGCTGTGAGTTTCGTTCAAAGCACCTTCAGCTGTTTGTACCAAAGAGATGCCGTCTTGGGCATTACGCTTTGCCTGTGTCAAGCCGCCGATTTGTGACTTCATCTTTTCTGAAATTGCCAAACCTGCAGCGTCATCGCCGGCCTTGTTGATACGCAAACCGGATGAAAGCTTTGCCAATGAGTTTGATTTTGCGGTATTTGCAGCTGTCAAACGGCTGTATGTGTTCATAGCTGCGACGTTTGTGTTAATACGCATGTTAAATTCCTCCATTTCTCTTGTATCATTAACTGATTACATGATTATATATCGTCAGCATCTCAGATCTTTTAAGCTGTTTCTTAAAATTTTTCGCAAAAAAACTGCCGTCCAAAACGGACGGCGGCTTTAGCGTAATCAGTTAATAACATTCATGCCTGATCAAAACGAAGCTTCGCGCTTGAACCGACGTCTGAACCAACGCATGATCAAAGAGGATTCTTTCATAAGCATCTTATATTCGAAAGATGAGGTGTCAGGATCTTCAATCCCGGATTCGCGGAGCAGATCCAAGACGACAGGTCGGCTGTCGCCGGCAGTCAAAACAATGTCCAGACGACTGAGACGCTTTTCTTCATCATGTTCTTCGACCAAGCGATAATTGAAGTTTTCCTTATTATCTGCAATTACGGAGAAGAAAGCAGCATCTTCCCGTTCTGCTCCGAAGATTGAAACGGCTGGCTGCGAGATGAAGTAATAACGCCCGAAGCATAAATCGCATGCTTGCGCCAGAACGCTCTCCTTAACTTTTGTACCCGTTTTCATACCTTTGACCTCATTTTCTTTTGATGATTATCGAGCAGAGACCCCCATCGCTGCTCATCTGATATTTTACATAATTTGATTAAAAATTTCCAGTATTTTTTCACATTTCATTCTAGTTTTTATCAAATATTTCACAAGCCATCCGTCTGATGCTGTTGCGCGCACGATAAACTTTGGTGTGCGTCTGTTTCAGATGCCGTGAAATCTCCATTTCGGTGTATCCTTTCAATTTATATCCAAGATATTCGCGTTCAAACTCGTTGCATCTTTTGAATAGTTCGCTTAACTGATCCTTGATGGTGACCAGCGTTTCAGCATCGACGTCATTGTCCGGAAGCTTGGCAAAGTAATCATTGGACGTTTCATCGACGACATCCGTTCTGTGTTCTTCTTCACGCTTTTTTCTTCTCAATTCGTCCAAAATCCCCCATTTTATCTTTTGATACAAATATGCGTTGATCCTGTTTTCTTCTGCGTCAGGATCCCTGTTCATTAATTCGACGTAGCCTTTGACGAACAAAATCATCCCCAACACGACGTAATCATCATAGCTGCTTGAATACCTGCTTATGCCGAAGCGTTTGATGATTCCGTAGATCATCCCTTCATGATTTTTTTCTTTCATATATTCGACTGCCTCTTCTTCATGTTCTTCCATGGACATCCCCCCGTTTTTCAAGATAGTTGTTATTTTAAGGGACTCTTTGATCTGAATAAACCTGTAATCTCATTTTGGATTATCTTTCAAACAAGCTGTTTTGAACCGAAAACGGTTGTCATTCGTGTTAAAAGGAGGACTTTAGTCCACTTTGCTTGAAACGCGCTAAAAACTAATATTACATTTATGTTAAAATAAAGAAAAAACTTGATTTAATTTAAATTACATTTTAAACTGAAATTGTTCTTTTTCAAAAGAACGCCAAAATTTAACTGTTATCGGGGGAATTATATGAACAAAAAACAGGAATCAAACTGCGCTTGTTGTCAGGTAGTTGATTTTTCAAAAGACGGATTCAAGCATTTGATGCGACATGCCGTGTTTGAAAGAGAAGCAAGGATCGATATTTGCAAAACCAATCTGATCCTGAATTTCAGGCCAAATGAGGGTGAATACCCTGAATTTGCCAGGATCAATGCCATGCTTGTTGAAGCTGACCGCGTGATCGTTACTCAAAAACAGACCAAGCGCCTGATCAACGAGTTGATTGAAACGCAGGGAATCGGACTTTTTGTCGACCGTGCCTGCCTTGGGCTTAGGCAAAAAAAGCGCATCGCTCCTTTGAGCTACGTGTGGGGGGAAATTGAGCTTATGCCGCTTGGCGGAACGTACCGTCATTCAACGAACTGGATCATGCTGAACAAGGTCAAACTCGACCTGCGTTCCGGTGAAAAAACGATGGCCGTCACGTTTTGCGACAGTCAAACATGCTATCTCTTGCCAACGTCACCGCAAATGTACTTTGAAAACAAGAAAAACTGCAGATATATCTATGAAAAAGAACATCAGGTCATCGGTGAAGTTTTGAATGCGTTCAATTTGAACAAAACGATTGAAATCTATGAGAAATTTTGCCAAACGGAATTTAACGAAGAAGATAATCCGATTGCTGCGCTCAAGCAAAGCGCACGCAAGCTTTTGACGGATTCGATTTTAAAAATGCTTTTTAATGAAGAAGAAATCACTGAGATGCTGTTTGCTGATGTCATGAACGGAATCAGCAGCAGGTACGATAAACTTAATTCGTAGAAATAAAAAAACTTGGAACTCGCTTGAGTCCCAAGTTTTTTCTTACATATAATCAAGTACCGTCGTCTGCATGATTTTCGTGCCCATCGCAAGCGTTGACTTGTAAGCAAGCATCTGGTTTTGATATTCCATGTACTTTTGCGCAATATCAACGTCCTGGCGCGTCGACAACGTGTTCTTCAACGTTATCTTCTCGCTGTCGTTGCGATCTTTGGCCGCATCGATCCGGTTTTCGATTGCCCCGATGCGAGTATTGTAGTTGACGACGTTGTTCTTGAACACGTCGACTTCGCCGAGCTTCTTCGACAAGTCTGCAATTGATGCTTCGTCATGCTTGTCAAGGTCGGCAACGAGTTCGTTAAAGAACGTTCCCAAATCTTTTCCGGCACCTTGAGCGTTCATGACCGAGTTGCCGTTGGTCAGCAGGTTGATCGAAACGCCGTTGGAAATTTCACGCGGAAGATTGGTTTCATCGCCGTTATACTTCAAGCCGTTGACTTCGCCGTTGGCATCCTTCGTAACTTCAAACGGCGGTTCCGTCGTCTTCGATCCGCCAAAGATGTAGCGACCGTCATAGTTGGTGTTCATTGCGTCGACGACCGTGCCGATTTCCTGTTGAAGCTCAGATCTGTATGCCTTAAATTCGTCATTGGTCAAAGTCCCTGAGTTGTTAGCGGAAACGATAATGTTGCGGATGTTGTTCATTGACTTCTCGACCAGCTGCAAAGCACCGTCCTGAGTCGTCGTCCAGTCCTTGGCATCGCTGATTGTCATTGCGTATGAACTGTTTTGTGAAATAGACACGTTCAAGTCAAGAATTTTCGAAACAAGCAACGGATTGTCGGAAGCCTTGTTGACTTCCTTCAGACTTGCCAGCTGATTCATCGTATTTTGAACCTTGTTTGTCGTTGTTGCCAGATTATTCAAGAAATCGGCATTAACCATGTTAGTCGAAATTCGCATCTAAATTACACCCCCGTTTTGTTGACAAGCGTATCGAGCATTTCTGCAATTACGCTCAGCACTCTGGTATTTGCCTGGAAGCCTTGTTGGAACTTGATCACGTCGGACATTTCTTCGTTGATGTTGACGCCGGACATTGATTCGTTCTTGTTTTCCAGGTTGTTCAAAACGACCTTTTGTGCGGCCGCCATGTTGTCTGCCTTTTGTTTTGAAATCCCGTTTTTCGTCACGATATTGTTGAACGTTTCGGCAAACGTCTGACCGTCCTGGCTTTCGGTAAATTTCATCGTTGATTCGTCGTAAGTATCAAGATCGGCATCGCTGACCGGAGTCTTGAACTTCGTCTTCATTGCCCAGGAAACGGCCAACGCTCTGGAGCCGTCACCGGCACTGCCAGTGCCGTCAAGTGCCTTGCCGGCCGGAATCTTTGAAGGATCCTTTGCAATCGCATCGTTGACCTTGAAGTCAAGCGCATATCTTGAAGGATCGTTGCCCAACGTGAAGAATCCGTCAAGCTTGTTTTGTCCGCCGGTCATGACCATGTTGGTGGCCTTGCCGATTTTGGCAATGAAATCGTTCAATTCGTCCATGTGTTCAAGGATTTCCTTGGCAGATTCCTGATAGCCGCCCATGTCGCCTTCTGACGTCTTGATTTCGGAGTACGTTGCGTTGCCCGCATCATCTTTCTTCGTCAGCATGACCGTGCCGACTTCGACCTGACGACCCAAAGCAACGTTTGCCTTTGATGAATCGCCGCGATCGGAAACGAGCGCATTGCCGTTGGCGTCTGTTCCGACAACGACGCTGAGCGTATTGTGCGTTTCATTCTTGAAGTCAAGAATCGTTTGCCCGTCAACGGAAAGCGTCGTGCGTCCGTATTCGTCAAATTCGGTATTGATGTTGACGAGACCGGAAATATCCTTCAACAGGGTATCGCGCTGATCAAGCAAATCGTTTGGCGTTTCGCCGCGAGACGTCAACGTGAACACTTTCTTGTTGATGTCTGCCAATTGATCAATCTTTTCATTGAAATCAAGCACTGATTTTTGCAGATTCGAAACCGAATCCTTGTGCAGCTGATTGATCTGCGTTGCCATTTGGTGAATCGAATCAGCAAACGAGTTGGCATTTTCAACGACCAAAGTCTTGGAAGTCCCAAGTTCAGGGTTTTCTGCCAATTTTTGCCAACTGTCGGTCAAAGTGTTGAGCGACTTGATCACGCCGTCTTCTGACGGTTCATGCAAAATATCTTCCAACTGACCGAGCGTGTCTGATTTTTGCGTATTGTAAGTATATTTAGAATTTGCTTCACGAATCTGAGAACGAACGAACTCGTCAACCACGCGTTCTACGCCGGTAACGTTAACGCCCGTTCCGATTGTTCCGGTTCCCGCGATCACGTATGGAGGCTTCGTCGTCATGTGGACACGTTGTCTTGAATAGCCATCCGTATTCGTGTTCGCAATATTATGTGCAGTTGTCTGAAGGGCAACCTGATTGGCAGTGATGCCGCTCGTGGCCGTGCCCAATGTGCCAAATAAACCTGACATGTTTTCTCCTCCTCTTAAGCCTGCTGATCAACCAGAGACACCGAACTTTCCTTTGGCATCTGCTTGTACTTCGAATACGTCCCGCTTGGCTGTTTCAGATTGGCTTGAATCGCATCCATCAATGTCTTTTGAAAAGCAATTGCCTGATTCGTCAGCATCAGGTTGACTGATTGCAATTCCTGAATCTCACCAATCATTGCTTTTGTTTTATCAGAAACGGGACCGTCATAGTTTTCAAAAATCGGAATGAACTTCTCTTTTTGGGAAACTGTTTCGGTCACCTTTTCACCGTCATTTTTAATCAGATAGCGCTTTTCGCGCTTCAAAATAGCTTTGAATCTCGTTAAATTGCGTTGAAATTCGGCCTCGTTCATGTTTATGCCCTCTCTTCATCGACGGCATCAAGCATTTTATCAGCAATCTTTTCAGCTGATACCTGGTATGAGCCGTCGTTAATAGCGGCCTTCAAACGTGCAACCTTGTCGGGATCGATGCCTGAATGAGAAGACTGGACTTCAGCACGGCAAAGAAGCTGCTTTGCCGTGTCTGAAAGGTTGATCTTGTCATTTGAAGCATTGATTGCTTGACTTTGCCTGGCAACGTTCTTAGAACCCTTAACGGTTGGTAAGTTCGTATATTCTGTATAACTTCTTTGGATCTTCATGGAAGTTCGCCTCCTTAAACGATTTTTCTGCTCAATATATTATATCGACAGGTAGAAAAAAAGTTAAACCTCAAAATTCGATTTTTTTCAAAATAATGAATTTTTTTGGAAGACAAAGCGAAATAAAATCCCCATTAAAAAAAGAAGCCGCTGACAGGCTCCTTTTTTATTTAGCGCATGTTATTGATTCTTTGGCTCTGTGACAAAATATTCGTGATGCGAACGCCAAAGTTGTCATTGATGACGACGACTTCGCCTTGCGCGATCAATTTGCCGTTGAGCAAAATATCAAGCGGCTCATCGGTCAGTTTCTCAAGTTCGATAACCGAACCGGTGTTGAAACTGAGAATCTCACGCACGGACTTCCTGCTTGTTCCGAGCACGACGCTCAAGTTAAGCGGAATGTCCATCAACAGGTCAAGATTGTCGCCTTCGACCTGTGCATGACCATCGAGCGTTTGGAACGAAGGCTGACTGACTTCAACAGGCGGCTGCTTCGGTTGCGGTGCCGGCTGCGGTGCGACTTGCGGTTGTGGCTGAGCTTGCGGCTGCGGTTGAGGTGTCGGAGCAGCAGCCGGAGCCGGTTCAGGCTGCGGTGCGGCCGGTGCCGGCTGCTCTTCTGCAGGAACCTCGCGGTCGTTAACGACCGTTGCCTTGTCGGCCATCATTGCGGCCGCAATATCGTTGACCATTTCTTTCGTGAAAATCTGCATGATTTCACTTTCAATCAGTCCTTCAACGTCCAGATTGAACGAAATTCGATAGACGATGCTGTCGGGATTGATGCCGTCATAGCTGATGTTGTCCGGTTCTCCCCAAAGTTTGACCATTGGCGGCAAAATATCGACCTTGCGATTGATCATCGTTGCCATGGAAGTTGAAGCAGAACCAATCATCTGGTTCATGGCTTCAGCAACGGCGCTTAATTCCAGATCCCCGAATTCGGCATCCTCTTTGGCGTTTCCGGGACCGCCCATCATCAGGTCGGCAATGATCGAAGCATCCCTGACCTGTAAAAGCATCAGGTTCGTCCCGATCACGCCTTCCTTATATTCAACCGTCGTTGCGACCTTAGGCGTCTTGATTCCTTCCATCAAAGAAGCGAATCTGATCTTCGTTACTCTTGGCGTCGTAATCGAAACGCGGTGATTAAGAATCGAAGAAAGCGTCGTTGCCGCCTGCGACATCGAAATGTTGCCGACTTCTCCGATCAGGTCCATTCGAGCCTGTTCGTCCATGCCGGCGATGATCTCATCGTCAACGTCAAGCGTTGCATCTTCCACGGCTTCTTTTTCAATCTCTGCTTCAGATTGTTCCGTCTTTTCTTCTACTTTTTCTTCTTTGCTGTCATCTTCTGCTGCGGCTGAACCGCCATTCATCAATGCATCAATTTCTGCTTGTGATAAACCGTCGCTCATTGATCTTCTTCTCCTTCCATCTTATCCAGTAATTCGATTGCCAACTGTCCATCCTTTTGACCTGGCTTGACATAAAAGAATGGTTCACCTTCAATATAAGTTTCCAGCGGTGAAGTCGTCTTCTTATCCAGTCGAATGACATCCCCTGCTTCCAAGTTCAAGAAGTCCGCAAAACTCATTTGCGCATCGCCAAGTTTCGTCTCGATCACCATCTCGACGTTGTTCAATCCGCGTTTGATTTCAAGTGAATCATCTTCATTGTCGTCTTTGCTGGAATCGAACCAATTACGGATACTTAATTTGTCCAAAATACCTTCAAAGAAGACATATGGAATGCATAAGTTGATGAAAGTGCTGATTCCAAACACCTTGACTGTAAAGGTTACTAACACGACTGGTTCATTTGGCGACATTGCCTGTGAAAGCTGCGGATTCGTATCGATCGTGTCAAACTTCGAATTGAGCTCAACGATATCTTTCCATGACGTCTTGTAAACATTCACGATTTCCTTGAACAGTTCACGCATCAATGCCAGATCAATATCCGAAAACGATTCAAGCGAAGTAATCTTTTCGTCCGGATGCTGCGTCCTGACGTCGAGTCCCCCGCATAAAAGTTCAACCATCAAGCTGCATAACTGGGGATTGATTTCCAACAGCTGCGTTCCCTTTAAAGGCTCGGAGTGAAACATCCCAAGCAAGGTTACTCTTGGAATCGAATGCATGAATTCGTCGTAACTGATCTGTTCGATTGCGGCCAGATCAACGGACACGTTCGTCCTGAGCTGCGTTGACAATACGTTACCGGTCATCTTGGAAAAGTCCTCGAAGATCATGTGCAAGGTATTGATATATTCTTTTGAAAGGCGCGTTGGGCGTCTGAAGTCGTATTCTCTGACTTTAGGCGCATCGTTTTTTTCCTCTTCGATTGTATCTTCGCTGATCTCGCCGGTGTTCATTGCGTTGAGAAGAGCGTCGATTTCTTCTTGCGACAGTACCTGATCCACATGTATCCTTCCTTTTCCGATTTAAATTCCTGATCAAACAACTAACTGCTGACTGTTTTTATGCCTTTGCCGTGTTTTTTTCAAAAATCATTTTTGAAACGTTGACGACATTGGCAACCTTGTCTTCGAACGAAACGACTCCGACGTAAGACGTCTGATCCGACTTCTCAGGCGGAAGCTCGATGTCTTCCTCGTTGATGTCGACGACTTCGCTGACTTCTTCGATCAGAAGTCCTTTTCGCTCTTCTTCATTTTCTTCATTTTTCATAATGAGGATGTTCATGCATTTTTCAGGAGAAGGAATCCCGATCAGCTCGGATAATCCGATTACGGTCATCACGTTGCCGCGAAGGTTGATCAACCCCTTGACCCAGTTCGGAGCAAGCGGAACGTATGTAATCGGAACCGTATCGATGATTTCTTCAACCGACTTAGCTGAAATCAGATAATACTCATCGCTCATTTTGAACATGATCATCTGCATAATATCATCTCCAAATCATTAAGAAAGCGCTTTGTCCAAGGACTGGATAACGCGTTCCGTATCGAACGGCTTAACGATGAAGTCAACGGCACCTGACTTGATCGCATCCATAACCATGCCTTGCTGACCCATGGCACTGCACATAACGACTTTGGCGTTGGCATCTGCCTGCTTGATCATCTTCAAAGCTTGAAGTCCGTCAACTTCAGGCATCGTGATGTCCATCGTGACAAGATCCGGCTTTTCAGCTTGATACTTGTCAAAAGCTTCCTGGCCGTTTTGTGCTTCTCCGGCTACTTCATAGCCGTTCTTTTCCAAAATGTCCTTCAATTTCATACGCATGAAGACCGCGTCGTCTACGATTAAAATTCTTTTTGCCACTGTAGTTATCTCCTCTCAAATTCCTAATGACTTAAACATTCTGTCAAGCATGCCGACTTCAGGTATCAAAAACAGCGATGCATCCAGCTTGTCATCCATATACAAGAACTCGTTTCTGATTACCATCACCTGCTCGTCATACTGATCCAACGCCATATATGCGCTTGAAATTACGGCACCGAAATAATCATATGAGGTTGCAGGCAATGAAGCAATCAGCTGGATGTTAAGCATCGTCCCGATTGCCCGAAGAAACGAGTTTGCCACGATGTTCGTCAGCTCGCTTACGGCTGAAGCCTTGACTTCTCTGGAAACTCCTTCGACATCGCTTCCCATCATCAGTCCGGCAAGCTTGTCTGCTGCAGCGTCAGAAAGCACGAACAGCAATGCTCCTTCAAAATCGCCCACGAATCGGCTTAAAATCGCATGCACTTCGACATCATCGGCTATCACGCGCTTGTATAAATCTCCGTATGACAAGATTTCCACGCTCGGAACCTTCATGTCGATTTTGCTGTTCACCATTTGCGAAATGCTCGTTGCAGCATTTCCGCCGCCAATATTCATGATTTCTTTCAGTCCGTCAAGTTCTAAATCGGTGTATCTCTTATCCATGGCAATACCCCTTACTGTCGACTGTTGCAAATTGCATTTACGTCAAGAATCAAAGCAATTGAGCCGTTTCCAAGAATCGTTGCGCCCTGGTACTTCTTGATCTTTTGAAGCATCGGATCGATCTTTTTGATAACGATTTCCTGCTGTCCGACCATTTTGTCAACCAGCACGCCGTAGTATTGCTTGCCGATCTTGACGATGATCGCATACTTCTTGTCTGATGAAGAAGACGGCACTTGAAGCAGCTTGTCCGTTCTGATGATCGGAATCAAGCCTTCTTGGAACTTGCATACTTCTTGATTGGAGGTTTGCATGATGTCTTTTTCGCGAACCATTACGACGCGTTCAACAACATCCAACGGAATCGCAAAACTCTCCTTACCAATTTGTACCATTAAAGCTTGAATAATTGATAAAGTTAATGGTAATTTTATGATAAATGTCGTTCCGACATCAACTTTGCTGTCCATTTCGATGGATCCGCCAAGTTCGGCAATCTTTGCCTGAACGGCATCAAGACCAACACCGCGTCCTGAAATGTTCGTAATCTTCTTGGCAGTCGAGAATCCCGGGTGGAAGACAAGCATTTGAAGCTCGCGATCGGTCATTCCCGTCGTATCGATGCCCTTCTTTTCAGCACTTGCCTTGATGATTTCAGGCTTCAATCCTTTACCGTCGTCAGACAGCGTGATCAAAACCTTGTTTCCTTCCTGATAAGCCGCAAGGGTAATCGTCCCGACTTCAGGCTTGCCGAGCTTCTTTCTTGTTTCAGGATCTTCAATGCCGTGATCAGCTGAATTCCTGAGCAAGTGAATCAACGGTTCTGAAAGTTCAGAAACGACCGTCTTGTCCAATTCCGTTTCTTCACCGATGATTTCAAGCTTCATTTCCTTGTTCAGCTGGTTGGACAAGTCGCGCACCATGCGCGGGAAGCGAGAGAAGACGACGCTGACTTGCTGCATGCGAATCTTCAAAACAAGATCCTGCAACTCGGAAGTCAATCGGGAAACCTGCTCCAAGGAATCGCGAATCTCGCCGATGCTTTCGCGATCAGTTGCGTCTTCCAACTGATTGCGGTAGACCACGATTTCTGAAACGAGGTTCAAGAATCGATCAAGCCTTGTCAGATCGACACGAATTGCTTGATTTTTAGCCTTGTGCGCAGGTGCCTGCGTTTTGGCTGCAGGTTTCTTTGCGGCCGGCTTCTTTTCTTCAGCAGGTTTTTCTTCTGTTTTCTTTTCTTCTGTTTCAGTTTTTTCTTCGGCTTTTTCTTCTTCAGCAGCGGGTTCCTTGAATTCTTCAACGATATAGCTGTCGATTTCCGTATTTGATTCGATGATACTCTTGACTTCGTCAACGCTGTCCTTGGTCAGATAGATCATTCTGAAATCAGTATCGAAATCTCCTTCTTCAAGCAAGTCGGCCGATGGTTCCGTCCTGATGATCTCGCCGTCTTTTTCAAGATGTTCCGTAATCAGGAACACGCGCGGCCCTTTGAGCATCGTATCTTTATCAAGACGAATCGCAATCGTATAAGCGTTCATCCCGCCAGCCTTGGCATCATTGACGACGTCCGTATCGGCATCGTCATAACATTCGAATTTCGTCGACAAAGCACCTTCGTCATGTTCCTCAACCGGAGCAGGAGCTTCGGCTTCGCCTGCAGATGATTCGACGCGATCAAGCTCGTTCCAAAGATCCGTAATCTGGCTTTCTTCAAGCTCTTTATCGTCGCGCAGATCGTCAACAAGTTCCTGCAGCTTGTCCAGGCACTTGAAAACAAGCGAGATATGATCCGTGTTGACCTTCATTTTGCCGGTTTTGAAAAGGTCGAACATGTCTTCCATCTTATGCGTAAGTTTGGTCATAACGTCATATCCCATCGTTGCGGACATGCCTTTCAAGGTATGGGCAACGCGGAAGATGCTGTTGATCAGGTCAATGTTGTCCGGTTCCTGTTCAAGTTCAAGAATACTGTCGTTTAATGTTTGTAAATTGTCATCACTTTCTTCAAAGAAGAGATCGCGATAAACACTGTTATCATCAGCCATGAATTTTTTTCCTCCTTCTCTTCAGCTTATGCCTTCTGATAGATGAATGAAGCAACCTTCTTCAATCCGAACTGTTCGGGATTATTGATCGTTTCCGTTGCACCGGTGAAGAAAATTCCGCCCTTGTTGAGCGCATCAGCAAAATTTTGATAAACTTCGTCACGGGCATCAGGCTTGAAGTAGATCGTCACGTTCCGACACACGATCACGTCGCAGCGACTTTCGTAGCGATCCTTCAGCAAATCGTGTCGTTTGAAAGTAATTTTTTGTTTCAAACTGGGCTTTACTTCGTAATCGCCATCTTCTCTTTTTGAAAAATAATTGCTGATATCTGTTTTTGAAACGTTCTTAAGCTCGTGCAAAGAATATCTTCCGCTTTTCGCCTTGTCCAGGATAACCTTGTCGATATCCGTCGCGACGATCGAACCGTTGATTTTGTTTTTGTCAAGAATCATTGCGAGCGTGTACGGTTCAGCCCCGGTAGAGCAGGCTGCGCTCCAGATCTTTGGTCTTGACGTATTCTTTACCACGATTTTTTTCAAAACGTCTTCGAACTCGTCGAAAATATCCTTGTTTCTGTAGAATTCAGTCACGTTGATCGTCAAATGCTCGATAAAATCTTCGCGAGCCTTGCTGTCTTTTGAAAGAATCTTCGCATATTCTTCCAAAGTCTTGGCTCCCGTCGTCTGCATAATATTTCCGATTCGACGCTGCATTTGACGTTCCTTATATGCTTCCAAACGAATGCCCAGATTATCCTGCACCCATTTGTTGAAAAAATCAAAGTTCATTGCCATCTTGATCACCTAACAATCCGATTTACTCTAGTTGCAATCTCATCAAGTCCGAGGACTTCGTTTACGACGTCTTTTTCAATTGCGGCCCTCGGCATTCCGAAGACGACGCACGTTTCTTTGTTTTGCGCAAAATTATACCCACCGTTTTTAGCAATCTCAACCATTCCGTCAGCACCGTCATGGCCCATGCCGGTCAGGATGACCGCGACCAGATGATTGCGATAGGCCTTGGCTGCGCTTTTGAACAGATAGTCGACTGCAGGTCTGGTTCCGTGAAGCTTTGGCTCCTGATTCAGGTAAATCTTGACGCCGTCCGTCGTCATATGATAATCGCCAGGAGCCAGATAAACCGTGTTCGGCTCGACCAGCATCCCGTCCTGTGCTTCAACGACGTGCGGTCCGCATTCGGCATCGAGCCTTTCGGCAAATGATTTAGTAAACCCTTTCGGCATATGCTGAACAATAAAAATCGGAACCTTGGATCTTCTTGGCAAAGCCTTTGCCACAGTCAAAAGCGATCTTGGTCCGCCGGTTGAAGAACCGATTACCAAAGCATGGATGCCGCGGTTGAGTTCCACATCCGTCTTCTTTTCCTTGAGCGCAACTTCCCGGCGAAGTTTTTTGTCTCGTTCAATCGTCGGATGAAGACGCTCGTTTTTTTTCATCTGCGAGCCCTTGATCTTTCTTTCCAGGTCGCGCGTCCAATCGCTTTCGATTGCAGTCAGGTTAACGGGCTTCGTTACGAAATCCGTTGCGCCAAGTTCCAAAGCTTCGATCGTAATTTCCTTGTTGCTCAATGCGCTAAGCATAATAACCGGAGTTGAGTATTTCTGCTTGATTTGTTTTAAGGCTTCGATACCATTCATGATCGGCATTTCAATGTCCATCAGCACAAGATCGATGTCATTGTGGGCTGCCAAGTAATCAACCGCAGCCTTGCCGTTTCTGGCGATCTCAGCCGGTTCAACACCATTCATCTTTTTCAAAAGGTCAGTGATTACTTTGCGCATGAAAGCTGAATCATCAACTATTAATACTCTTATCAACGAGGTATCTTCCCTTCTAAATATAAATCACATCTTGATGCACGATCCTCACCATGCAGGTGAAGTCATTGAGGTCAACAATCATCGTCCTCCCCGAATTTCCTCCTGTATGCGATGCTACGACCGGAATACGCAGTTCCTTTAAAACCTCCATGACGGCTTCGGCATTTCGCTGTCCGATATTGCCGGTTCCTGACGTTGCGGATTTGAAAGAAAACATATTTGCCCCGCCAACGACTTTTGCCTTAAAACGTCCGTTTGGCACCTTTCTTTTTAGCTGCTGATACATCAAGGGAATTGCCGTATCGGCAAATTTGGCCGGATTGACGTCAGACTTTGCCGCAAACGGCTTGCTGTCCGGCAGCATGATGTGGCTCAATCCGCCGACTTTGCTTTTTTCATCATAGATGATCGTTCCGATGCAGGAACCAAGTCCGACCGTCATGATGCGATGCGGAGCCTGTCCGATTTTGTAATCGGCAATTCCGACCCTGATATCGTCGCTACTCATTTTCCCCGTCCTCAGAAGCACTGGATTTCAAAGCCTGATCAGCTTCCAAATCATCAAGTGACTCCATGAGTCCATCAGCTTCCTTGTTATCGAATAAATAATCAAGTTCAAGCGAAATGACGACGTCGTCTTTCATCTTGAGGAACTTGCCGACATAGCCCCGCTTTAATTTTGCCTTTTCAAGTTCTTTTTCATTATCATTCGTTTCGAGATAAACGATTCCGACGATCTTTTCAACGTAGATTCCAAGCGATTGTTCTTTCCAGTTGCACAAGATGACCTTGGCCTCTTGCGTCTGTTCCGTAAAATCGTTGAAAAGCTTGCGTCCCAGATCAATAATCGGAAGCATTTGTTCTTCATATTCGTAAACGCCCAAAACATAATCGGCAACTTCCGGAAGCGGAATGAATTTGTTTGTCTCAACAACACGACGAACAATAGTTACAGGCAATCCGAAAAGCTGATCATGACTTTTAAATACTACATATTGTTCCATTTTGCCGCCAATTCCTTTCATCGTTTAGTTTTACAGTTTGAAAGCTTCCTGTTGAAGTTTCTTGATGTCAGCAGCTTCCTGCAGCTCATCGACGCTCTTTTCAAATTCAGAGATCAGATCGCGCACGTCTTCGAAGCTTGCGGCAACCTGTTGCGTGCCGGCTGAAGTCTGGCTGATTTCTTCTGCGATGTTCATATAAGCATCCGTTACGCGATCCTTGACGTCAACAACGCCTTGAATGCTTGTCTGCATCTCTTTGATGCCTTGCGCGAATTCGTGAACGATGTCAGAAATGTCGCGTGAAGCAACCATTGCCTGACCGAGTTCTTCGTTTTGTTCTTCGCCGTTGTCATAAGCAGCGTTCAGATCGCTCGTGATTCTTTCGGACTTGTTTCTGATTTGTTCGATGATTTCACGAATGCTCTTCGTGGAATTGCCTGACTGTTCAGCCAAGGAACGAACTTCTTCGGCAACGATCGCAAAGCCCTTGCCGGCTTCACCCGCGCGTGCAGCTTCAATGGAAGCGTTCAAGGCAAGCAGGTTCGTTTGTTCCGAAATATCGTTGATCAGAGAAACGATGTTGCCGATGTTTTGGATGTCCTTGTTCATTTCGTCCATTTCCTTGACGAGACGTGCCTGGTTTTCGCGTTCTGCGCTCCATGACTTGGATACGGCACCCATGATTTCAGTGTTGCGCTGATTCGTTTCCTGGGACTTGTCGGCAGATTCGCCGAGACGTCCGATCACGTCATTGATGTTTTCAATGTCTGAAGAAAGCGAGTCGATGTCGTCCGTTGCCGTTTGCGCATGCTGTGCCAAAACCTGTGAAGTATCGGAAAGCGTTGCAAGCGTGTCGCCGACGCTTTCCGTTGAGCTCTTGGCCTTGCCGCAAGCAGATGACAGCGTTGCGACCATCTTTTCGTTGTCCTTTGTATCTTCTCCCCATTGAACGGCAAAGCCCCTGAACGTATTGCCGACCGCATGAAGCGAAGTTGCGATTCGACCCATGTCCGTAATGTCGTCTTCTGTATCGGCCAATTCGTCAATGTTTCTCAAATCACCGTTGGCAATTTGTTCCATGTGTTCTTCAATGTACTTCAGGTTCGTGCCGACGCCCGTCTGGCTGGCAATCTTGCCGCCGAAAACGAGATAAACCGCTTGCGCAACAATCAAAATAACTGCTAATACCCAGTATGTGGCAACGTTTGCCGGCACGCACAGGAAATATCCGGCAATTACCGCTATGATCGTGACAAACACCGGCACTAGTTTTTGTACAATATTCTTTGTCTTGTTATTCATGATAATTTTCCTTTCAATAATGAAATTAATCCTAATTGACCTCTGTGTAGATCAAGCAAAAAACCACTTTCACCTCACAAAAACATATTAACCTGACAGCGATCCCATGCTATTCATATCGGTTGATAATGAAGCGATTTTAAGTAAACTACGCGTGTTACTATGCGGAGTTTCTGTGATTTTTAGCCTAAAATATAGAACGATTTATCTGAAATTTGTAATTTTTGTGACTTTTTCTTTAAAATGCAGAGCTTATATTTTGAACTGAATTTAAAATCAATTTGTAATTCCGGTATGACGCTATGATTATTTCAAATATCGGTCAGTCTCTTGACCTTCCGTTTGCGTCTACCATACATACACGTTTTTAGGATCATTCGTTGCCGAATACCCGCCTTTTTTGTCATCCCTGATCAAGTTGCCGTAAGAAAGCTCCAACGTTCGCCGACGCAGCGTATTCACCATCGTCGAATCATGCGTCGCAAACACGACCGTCATTCCCTGCCGGTTGATCTTGTTAAAAAGTTTCATTACGTCCATCGCCGACCGGTTGTCCAGATTGGCCGTTGCCTCATCTGCGATCAAAACCGGAGGCGAAGTCACGATTGCCCTTGCAATCGCAATTTTCTTCTGTTGTCCGATTGACAACTCATATGTACGATGCTCGCGAAAATTCCACATGCCAACGGTCGTAAATGCATCCAAAATCCGCTTGTCCCATTCTTCTCTTGGAACCTCGCACGCACTCAGAACATATTCGACGTTTTCATATGCGCTTCGATTAGGCAAAAACAAATCCTTTTGCCGGATTACGCCGACCTGGCGTCTCAACTTATAGACCTGATTATTCTTCAATCTCGAAATCTTGACGTTTCCCATTAAGATTTCGCCGGACGTCGGCATGTCTTCACGATTGAACATTTTGAGCAGAGTCGACTTGCCCGCGCCGCTTTTTCCGACGACGTAGACAAATTCCCCTTGTTCAATCTTAAAGGAAACATCTTTTAGACCATAATTTCCGTTGTCATATTTTTTGCTGATATGCGTAAATTTAATCACGAGACATCATTCCCCATTATTATTATTCCGTAAACTTGTTGATCGTCTGCAGCATTTCGTCCGTCGACTGCAGGGCCTTGCTGTTCATCTGATACGCGCGCTGGGTGATGATCATTTTAGACATCGTATCGGCAACGTCAACGTTTGACAGTTCGACCAGGCCTTGATTGATCTGACCGAACCCGGCGTTGTTATTTGCCGACGAAATCAAGTTCCCGTCGCAACGGTAAAGATTGTTCCCGATGTCGTTCATATCGATCGAATTTTGCGGACGAAACAGCAGGATGCGCCCGACCCTGACGTTTCCGATCGAAACGTAACCGGATGTCGAAATGCTGACCTCGCCGTCTTTCGGCCACTGACTTGAAGGAACGTTTGATTGAACTTCAACCTTCATTCCTTTGCTCGTCACAAGGTTTCCGTCGGCATCGCGTCTGAAGCTGCCGTCTCTTGTCAGGTACAGATTGTTTGCACCGTCCCTGACCCCGAAGTATCCTTCGCCGTCAATTGCCAGATCATAAGTTCCGGCAGTCGATTTGAACGCTCCCTGGCTTAAATTTTCGTTGACCTGTTGCACGTTTAATCCAGCATTGATGGCAACGTTGCCGGCATTTTGCGACAGACCGACCTCGTTTGCGTTGGTTCCGTTATTCAAAAGTTCCTGAAACGTTGTTCGTTTGTCCTTGTATCCGAGCGTATCGACGTTCGCAAGGTTGTTTGAAACGACGTCCATTTCGCGTTGATAGGCATTAAGCCCCGAACGACTGATGGACAAAATCTGACTCATGTTCATTGTTAAATCCTCCGCTAAATCTTGCCAAGCTCATTTACGGCTTTGCTGAGCGTTTGGTTGGCAGTGCTTAAAACTTTCTGGTTGGCTTCAAATTCACGTGAAGTCTGAATCAGATCCACCATGTTTTGTGCCGTATCCGTATTCGATCCTTCAAGCATGCCCTGCACGACTTCGCTTCTGATCTGCGTTCCTGCGGTATTGCTCGTATAGATCGTATTGCCTTGGTTTTGCAAGGCGGACGCATTGTTGAACGAAACGATCATAAAATTCGGATTGTCTTCATTTGCTTGGATCGCCTGGCCGTTTGCCCCAAGAACAGCATATCCTTCCTGAGTTACCAGCTGTCCTTGACGATTTTCGGTAAAGTTGCCGTTTCTCGTATAGCCGATCTGACCGTTGTTCATGCGAACCGTGAAATAGCCTGCTCCGTTGATTGCAAAATCAGTTTTCAAGTCCGTTTCATGCATCGAACCGGATTGAGTATTCAAATATGAACCGTCTATCTGATTTCCGAACGTGAAATTTCCGACGTCGACTCGCTGTTCATTTTTTAATCCGCCCATGAAGTTGTGCAGCTGAACGTTTTTCAGCGTCGACTGGAACAGTTTCTTTTCTTGATAACCGTTCGTATTTACGTTGGCAATATTTGCAGAAATTGCTTCCTGCCTCTTTTGCAGTACTTCAAAATTGCTTTTCAAGGTATCAATTGATCTGATCATTCCTGATTTGCCTCCTCAATATAGCCTCTGATCTTGGCAATCGCCCGGCCGTGAATCTGTGAAACGCGGGCAATCGAAACATCCAAAATTGCGGCTATTTCTTTTAATGTCGCATCTTCTTCGTAATACAGACTCAAAACGAGCTGTTCACGTTCCGAGAGACGCTTGATTGCTTCAACCAGTTCTTTTCTTCTCTCTTGCTTCATTAATTCCTTCTCTCCGCTCGGAGCCTTGGAATCTCTTAGCGTGTCTTGAACCATGACCGTTTCGTCGTTATTTGAATAAAGCGTGCTTTCAAGCGAAACCGATGAAAGGTATTGAATGCTGTCATAAATGTCGCCCAGCTGGGATGAGGTGATTCCCATCTTCTTCATGATTTCCTTGTCGGTCACTTCACGTTTCATTTCCTGTTCAAGTTCTTGCTTAGCCTGATAGAAGCTGTTGACGTTCCCCATTTTGTAACGAGATATTTTTGAATGGCGTCTGACTTCATCGATGATGGCTCCGCGAATTCTGATGGCCGCATAGTTTTCAAACGGAACTTTCTTTGACGAATCAAACTTCTGCATTGCATCAATCAAACCAATAACGCCGATGTTATACAGATCATCATATTCATATTCAGTATTTTTGATGGAGATGCGGTTGGCAACACGTTCTACCAAGGGCAAGTATTTCAATATTTCCTGTTCTCGATCAACCTCGTACATGAAACGGCACTGCCCCTTTCTTTGATTAATCCGCTGCATCAGATTTCAATGTTCCCGATTGATTCAATTGCGATTTCATTTGGAATTTCATTCAACGAAAGCACTGCAACGTCAGGAAAGTTGAATGCGATCAGTTTTCTGAAGGCCAAACGAATCTTTGGCGACGTCAAAATGACGTAATTCATGTTTTGTGCCGCCATTTGTTGCGAAATGTCGCCGATTGCGGTCAAAATCTTGTTGACGGAATCAGGCTTCATTACCGGATATGATCCGGTTGCGGTCTTTTGAATGCTTTGCGAAACCATCTCTTCGACTTTCGGATGAATCGTGACCACGTTGATACGATCGTTTTCATCCGCATATTTATTGGCAATCGTTCGCCTGAGTCCTTGACGGACATACTCTGTCAAAACTTCGGTATCTTTCGTAACCGTTCCGTAATCGGCCAGAGTTTCAAGAATCGTGGCCAAGTCATTGATTGGAACGTTTTCTTCAAGCAGATTTTGAAGAACCTTTTCGACTTCGCCCAAACGCATGATGTCAGGAATCAATTCATCGATGACGACGTTGTTGTTGGCCTTGATGCCTTCAAGAAGCTTTTGCACTTCCTGTCTGCCAAGAAGCTCCGGCGCATGCGCATGAATGATTTCTTTAAGGTGCGTTGCAATGACCGTCAGCGGTTCGATCACCGTGAAGCCTTGCAGATCTGCATTTTCCTTATCCTTTTCATCGATCCAAAGCGCATCGAGCTGAAAGGCCGGTTCCTTGGTCGGAATTCCCTGGAACGGGAAGCTTCCGTCATCAGACTGGCTGATGATCATGTATTTGTCAGGATAGATGTCTCCGTGACCGACTTCATTGCCGCGAATTTTGATCGAATAGTCGTTGGCGTTCAGATACAGGTTGTCGCGAATGCGGACCGGACTGACCAAAATTCCGAGCTCATGGGCCGTTTGCCGTCTGATGGCAGAAATTCTGTTCATCAGACTGTTGTCGATCGTGCTGTCGACCAAAGGAATCAGGCCATAGCCGATTTCAATCGACAACGGCTCGACCTGAAACGATGCCACGTCGTCGTCTTCTTCCTGCTCTTCTTTTTTACGCTGCAATGCAAGCGTCTGTTCTTCCTTGATTCTTTCCTTGATTCTTTGTTCCTCTTTTTGCTTGACCAAAACGTTGGCGGCAAACATTGCCAGTGACAGCGCGATGAAAGGAATCTTTGGAAATCCAGGGACGAGCGCCAAAACCAGCAGGATGACCCCGACGACTTTGAAAAGCTGCGGATTTCTCAATGCGTCGCTTGCGATATCAGTCCCAAAAGTGCTGTTGTCTTCAGAACGCGTTACGATCACGCCGGTTGCCAGGGAAATCAGAAGCGACGGGACGGAACTTACCAAACCGTCACCGATCGCCAATTTTCCGAACTGGCTGAGCGCATCTGTAATCGACAAATCGCCTTTGGCAGTAAAAATGATGGTTCCGCCGATCAGATTGACCAGCACGATGATGATTCCGGCGATCGCATCACCTTTAACGAACTTTGAAGCACCATCCATCGATCCGTAGAAATCAGCTTCGCGCTGCAGATCCTTGCGACGCTGTCTTGCTTGTTCTTCAGTAATCGCCCCTGAATTCAAGTCAGAGTCAATCGCCATTTGCTTGCCGGGCATCGCATCCAAAGTAAAACGAGCAGAAACTTCGGAGACACGACCTGAACCGTTTGTCACGACGACCAGCTGAACGATCATGATGATCACGAACAGGATAATGCCGACGATGTAATTTTCGCCGGCCACGACATCGGCAAAGGCCTCAATCACGTGTCCACCGTTTCCCGTCGTCAGGATGGAGCGCGTCGACGACATGTTCAAACCGAGTTTAAACATCGTCGTAATCAGCAAAACAGTCGGAAAAGTCGAAAATTCCAAAACTGATTTGGTAAACAACGTAATGAGCAAAATATTAATTGCAATCGTCAAGTTCGTAACGATAAAAATATCAAGCAATGACGTCGGGAGCGGAATGATGATCAATCCGACGATGCCTATGACAAGAAAAGAGATTACAATTTCAGCGGGCGTCAACCCGCCCTTTTTTGCTTTCGCTTTATTGTCCAACTTACTTCCTCCTGACTAAATCTTTCCTTTTGCTTCCTGCTCAAGCTTGTAAACAAGAGCAATGACTTCTGCGATGGCTTCATAAAATTCGACCGGAATAAAATCGCCGGCATCGACTTTAGGATAAAGCGCTCGTGCCAACGGTTTGTTTTCGATGATCGGCACGTTTTGCTTTTTGGCTTCTTCCTTGATTCTCATTGCCACGTCATCGGCCCCTTTGGCCAAAACCTGGGGAACGCCGGCACCTTCCGCATCATATTTGATCGCGATTGCCAAGTGCGTCGGGTTGGCTAAAACAACCGTGGCATCTTTGACCTGCGCGACCGCATTTCGAATCATTTCGCGGTGCTTGGCTTTGCGTTGGGCCTTGACCTGAGGATCGCCTTCCATTTGCTTCATTTCATCTTTGATTTCCTGTTTTGACATCTTCAAGCTCTTCATATGCGTGTAGCGTTGAAACGCATAGTCAAAAACAGAAACAACGACAAGCAGGATGCCGATCTGCGTCGCAAGGTCCTTGCAGATGTTCAGCATGAACAACAGGACCTTGCCCGTTCCGACTTCAGACAGGCTCGTCAGAGTCGGAATCGTTTCAACGTATTTCTTGTAGCAAAGGTATCCGACAATAATCAGCTTGACCAACGACTTGGCCAGATTCTGCAATGCTCTCAGACTGAACATCTGCTTAAGGCCGTTCAGCGGATTGAGTTTTTTGAAATCCGGCTTGATCGGAGTCGCCGTCAAGAGCAGTCCGACCTGAACGATGTTGCCGACGATGCCGATTACGATCGCAATCAGCATGAACGGCCCCGTCATGATAAAAATCATCAAAATTGCCTGAAACGCAATTTTTCCCAGGCTTCCGATCATCTGATCGGGATTTGCCAGCATCTCAAGATAATTGACAAAATAAGGCGAGAAGTGGTTTATGGAAAATTCGCAAAGTGGAACAAATAGCATCGCAAAGACAAACAACGCGACTGCCGCAACGACATCCGGGCTCTTTGCTACCTCACCGCGTTTCCGTGAATCACGAATCCGCTTCGGGGTGGGTTTTTCTGTTTTTCCATCCTTGTCTCCCATATCACTTCTCACCTGCCTCTCCTAAGCGATTGATTTGATAAAGTCGGCCATATTTTGAATCATCTCTGAAAAGTTGCTTGCCAAAAAATCGACCATGTTCGGCAAAACCAGCATGCAGATAATAAAACTGACTGTCGTCTTCACGTTCAACGACAGCATCAAAACGTTCAGCTGCGGAATCGAACGCGATAAAATTCCAAGCACGATATCGATTACGAGAATCGAAATAATGATCGGTGCTCCCATGTTGAAGGCCATCTCAAACGTCTTGGCAAACAGCTTGACGATTCCTCCGATCGATTCGTCCGTCAAAGTCGGATATCCGAGACTGACGATGTCAAACGATGTCATCAGACCTCTGATCATCTGCCTGTACAACCCGCTGGCAAAAAAGACCATGATTGCAAGCCAATAGTACATTTTGCCAAATTGCGACGTTGATGCCTGCATCGTAGGATCGTACGCCTGCGCCATGATGAAACCGTCCTGAAAATCAATGAGCTGGCCCGTAATCATGACCCCGAAAAAAACCAGTCGGCATAAATATCCCATCGCCAAGCCAAAAATCGTTTCCTTGACTGCCATCAAAATGAAGACGGCCAAAGCAACTTCTTCTTCGAAGGCTGCTGCAAGCGAAAACGCCGACAGAATCAACCCGCCTCCGATAATCAGCTTGCAAAGATTCGGAAAATTCCTTTCTGAAAGAATCGGGGCAACTGACATGAACGAAAACACGCGGCATGCAATCAAACCTAATATTTGGATCTGCACCATGCTCATGCCTTTCACCTCACAAGTTGCTGATCATTCTGAAAATATGCCGAGTAAATTCAAGCAAAATGTTGATCATGAAATTTCCCGCTATGATCAGCGTGATGAAGATCGCTGCCAGCTTTGGAACAAAACTCAGCGTCTGTTCCTGAATCTGCGTCGTTGCCTGAAAAATACTGATGATCAAGCCGACGATCATTGCAACTAAAATGACAGGTGCCGAGACGATCAGAACGCGAATCAACGCGTCACGCATCACATCTGTTACGACTTCAATACTCATTTGCCTGCCCCCTTAATTGAAACTTTGAACGAGCGATTCGACCAGAAGGTACCAACCGTCGACCAAAACAAACAGCAAAATCTTGAACGGAAGCGAGATCATGATCGGGGACAACATAATCATCCCCATCGACATCAGGATGCTGGCCACGACCAGGTCGATGATCATAAACGGTATGAACAGCAAAAAGCCGATGCTGAATGCGGTTTTCAATTCGCTTAAGATAAAGGCCGGTGCCATTACCGTAAACGGAATGTCCTTATATGTACGATATTTGATCTTCTTTCGTTCGTTTTTTTGATCCATATCCTTGAACAGCTTGACGTCTTTTTTGTCGGCCTGCTTATACATGAATTCCTTCATGCGGTTTTCAGACCTGTCGAACACTTCTTGCTGAGTAATCTTGTTTTCATTGTATGGCTGAATCGCATTATGATAAATATCGTTATAGACGGGGCGCATCGTAAACAGCGTCAAGAACAGCGCCAGCCCGATCAGAACCTGATTGGGAGGATTTTGCTGAGTCCCAAGCGACGACCTAACAAACGACAAGACGACGATGATTCGCGTAAACGAAGTCGTCATGATCAAGATCAGCGGAATGATCGACAGCAGCGTCATGATGACGAACGTATCGACGATCTTGCTCGATGAGCCCTGATCGTTTCCGTTGATCAGCTTGTTGACCGTATTCGTCACGTCGCTCGTGCTTACTGCGGCAACGTGGTCAGGCAGCCTGACCGCGATCAAAAAACAGGCCATCATTCCGAAAAGTACCAGTGCCGCAATTTTGATATTCTTTTTATTGAACTTCATCATTACTTCCTCTTAGCTTTCTCGAAAATTTTCTTGAAGTTTTCAGCCATTTCGAGCTGCCTTTCTTCATTTTGCCTGTTTTCCCGAATCAGCTTTTCTGCTTCTTCCTTTGACAATTCCTTTATGATCTTGTTTTCCTGTTCCGAAAAACTCATCACGTAATATTTATCGACAATCAACACGATTGCCAAAGATGACGATTTCGTGACCGCAATCTTCTTCACGACGCGAAAATTTTCATTCGCCTGACTTGTGAAGCGATTCAGATACTTCAGCGTCAAAACGATCAGCAGCAAAACCGCCGCCAATCCGGCAATCATTTTGACCAAGGCCAAAATCCCGTCCATACAACAAAACCTCCAACTAACTGACGCGGATCAAACCGCAGAATTCATTAATTGAGTGTATTTTACATAATGCTTAAAACTCAATCAACAGAATTACATCTAACTTTTTAAGAAGTTTTATTGAACAACCAAATCCGTTACGTAAACCTGAATTGCCAGCGTTTCGCCGAGCTCTTCGTTGATTCCGTCTTTTAATTCGTTCTTCAAAGCCGTTACGCTGCCGGAATTGCTCAAAATGTCCGAGGCCTTTTTCTTCTTCATTACATTGATGACGGCGTCACGAATCACAGCCATGTTTTTCTTGGCTTCAGCGGCCTTCTCGTCATTTTCGACCAGGATCGAAATCTTCAGACGCGCATACTGCGTATTGGCCGGATCGTCCGTTGCAAGGTTGACGACGAACTTCGGCACGCTGACCAGTTTTTCGTCATCGGAAAGCTTGCCCGTTCCGGCGTTGCGCTTGGCGGAAGAACTTGCCTGTTCGGTCTTAGGCGCAAGGAAATGCGTTGCGAGGACCGTGCCGCCGACACTGCCGCAAATCGTCAAGATCACGATCAAAGGAATCAGGATTCCCCACTTTGGACCTTTTTTAACTTCTGTTTCTTCAATTGCCGCAGGCTTTTTTGCCTTTGCTTTCGGTGCTTCTTTTTTATTATCCATTTTCACCCAACTCTCTCTCGTTTTCTGAGGATTTGTAGTCATCCTCCGTTGCATTTGCGTCTAACAATCTGCTAAAAACAAGGCGGCGATATGCAGTGATTTTTTCAACCGCTTCTTTTGCGGTATCCTTGACGACGATCGGCGTTCCGTCCGTCAAAGTAATCACCGTATCCGGTCGTTCGTCGATTCTGACGATCATGTCCGGATTGAGATAAAATTTTTCGCCGCTCCATGCTGTTAATTCAATCACGCTACCACTCACTTTTTATTTATTTCGCAATTAGCGCTTCAGGTTCAGCAATTCCTGCAGCATTTCGTCCGAAGTCGTAATGCTGCGCGAGTTTGCCTGGTATGCACGACTTGCGATGATCATTTGCGAGAACTGATCGGCCAGATCGACGTTTGACATTTCCAAGAATCCTGATTCCAAAGTACCGGTACCGCCAAGACCTGGAGTTGCAAAGTTCGGATCGCCCGAGTTGTTCGTGACGGAGAAGTTGTTGCTGCCTGATTTTTTCAAACCGGACGGGTTGTTGAACTTGGCAAGTTCAATCTTGCCCATTGCATAGCGCGTATCACCGTATTTTGCAACGACAAGACCTGAATTATCGATCGTGACTGATTCGAAACGCTGACCGTTGACCATTTCAGGAATATTGATGTCAGCGAGATTTGAACCCGTAGCGTTCGGATTACCGAAATAGTTTTCACTCTTGAAATTGTTGTCCCAAGCGGCAGGAATGTTTCCCTTTGTCGGTTGACCCTTGACGTGATAACCATTGGAGTTGACGAGCAACCCTTGGCTATCGCGCTTGAAGGCACCGTCACGCGTGTAGTATGTCACGGCATCAGAATCGGCCGTTGCTTCCTTGCGCACGACGAAGTAGCCTTCGCCTTGAATGTAAAGGTCCATGTCCTGACCGGTAGATTCCATGTTGCCACGGCCCGTCATCGTATCAACGGCACCGGTCTGCATCCCAAGTCCGACCTGCTTGCCGTTGACACCGCCAAGGCCCAGGCCGGGCGCTGAGGCTGACGTCGTATTCTGGCTGACCATGTCCTGGAATAAAACACGACCTGCTTTGAAACCGTGCGTATTAACATTTGAAACGTTGTTGGCAATAACGTCCATTTGAGTCTGAAAACCCTTCATGCCGCTAACGCCTGAGTAAAGAGATCTTAACATTTAAAAATTCCTCCTGTTAAATGATTGCATCTTTTTCAGTCGTTCGAAAGATGCAGCAGCTTCCTTTCGGTCCGGCTGCTATTTGATAAACTTGGTACTGTCGATGTTCGTGACAGTTCCGATTTCGTTCATGTCCATCGCCGTGATAATCGTTCTGTTCTGAACGTTTGCGATGAGTCCCATGTCTTTGTACAAGAGCAAAGACTCCCGACTTCCTTTTTCCTGAAGCTCAGAGACTGCTTTTGAAATTTGAACATAATCGTCATCCGCAAGATTTAATTTTCTGGCACTCATTCTCTTTTGAGCGTGATTAGAAATTTTCAATTGCGCTTTTTCAAGTTCATTTCCAAAATCTTGCTGATTCCTCTTTTTTTGTGCCTGGGTCGTTGCGTGATTTTGATTTCCCAAGCCAACTTGAGAAATGCGCATCATTTATTCACCAACCCCGCTAAGAGAACTCATGTCATAATACTTGCCGTTGACGCTGATCTGAGCAAACCCGTTTTTGAACGAAACGCGTTCGACCTTGCCGGTAAACGGCTGTTTCTTCTCATCAACCATGTCAACCGTTTTGCCGATCAATGAAAATGCCTGTTGCTGCTGTGAAATCATCATTGCCGTCGTAACGGTCTTGTTCAGCTCATTTAAAGTTTCCATCGTTGAAAATTGAGCCATCTGCGAAATGTAGTCGGTCCCGCTTGAACCTGACGATGACGAATCGCCGGAAAGCGACGGATTGCTCATCGCAGTCGAAATAATTTTCAAGAAGTCGTCAATCTTGATCGTCGAGTTGTTGTTCCCGATGTTCTTCAACGTCTGGGAATTAGCCGCACCGGCAACCGCCTTGGAAACGTCGGCCGTTCTCAACGCTTGACTGATGGCCGTATTGTTAACTACTTCTGTCATCTCTTTCTCCTTTCCTATGCCAGAATGCTGATCGTGCTCGTCGGCACTTGTTCTTTTTTGTCCTCGTCTTCCTGCTTTGTCTCAAGAACCGGGGCTTTGCGATAGCCGTTGACCGTTCTCATCTGACGCATGCCGTTTTGATTGAACTGTTGAGATCCGTTTTGGTTCGAATTCAACAGACTGCTCGTATCCTGTTCAAATTGCGGCGTCTTCGTCACGGTTTCAGGCTGATCCGTCTTTTGAAGATTGAAGCTTTGCGTTGCTCGCTGCGTCGAATTGGCCTCTGCATTTTTCAAAATCTGTTCAAGCTTGCCTGTAACCGACTGCAGCAGCTGTTTTGCCTGATCGGTCTGAACGTTGAACTTGAGCGAAATGCCCTGCTCGGAAACGTGCATCACGACGCGCACGTTGCCGAGCTTGGCCGGCGTCAGCTGCAGCGTGATCGTTTTAAGTCCGCCGTTTTGACCGACCGATGTCGAAACTTTTTCAACGATCGGCTGGGCGAGTTTTTCAGCTGCTCTCGTTGTCGCAACGTTCATCTTGGCTGAAAATGCAGCCTTCGTATCTGCCGGAGAGCTTTGAAGCGCCTGTGCCTGATTGTTGAGCGTTGCAAGCTCGTTCAAATCGACCTTCGCATCGCTTGCTTGAGCCTCAACGTTTTGAACCGTGCCTACCTCTTCGACTTTGACGGTCGATTGAGTCTGTTGCGGCTGATTCGTCGCTTGCTGAACCTGATTTTGATTCGTCTGCTGAGTCTGTGCGACGCTTGTGGCCTGAACCGCTTGCATCTGTTCCTGAGACGTTTGAACGTTTGTTTGAACGTCAACGGTTTGCTCATTCTGTGCCATTGCTGCGGACGCTTGCGTTTTTTCGTCCGCATCCTCTGCCGGCTGCGCTTGAACTTCTTCAGTTTGAACATCAGTCGTGCCCGTTTGCTGAACCGTTGCGGACTTTTGGTCGGAATCTGATTCCAAAACTTCGGACACCGTCGCTGCATCAGACGTTTTGTTTTCAGTCACTGAAGGCTTCACGTCAGTTTCAGAAATTGCCTTGACTTCCTGGACCTGGACTTGCTGAACCTCAGCCTGAACAGTTGCAGTTTGATCTTTTTCCGTTTGCTTTTCGTCAGACTGCTGATCTTTGCCCGCAACTTTTTTGTCGTCGGCATCTTGCTTGGAATTGTCGGAAACTTTTTTCCCGTCATCTTTTCCGGCGTTGTTTTGACCGGCATTTCTTTGATTGACTTTTGCCTGCGTTTTCGACTTGCTCTTGTTGACAAGCTTGCTGAACGCATTCTTGTCGCTTGCCTTGACCGTCTTTTGCGATGTGCTCGAAACGGCTTCGACCGTGACTGAACCGACGTTTGGCATTACCTTTTCCATTTTTTCACCTCCCTTCAATTTCATGATTCTTACGCCATTTTATACTTGGGGCGATTGGCCATCTCATCAAGCTGTTTTTGTTCTTCATGATTTGCTTCAAGCTGATAGTCTTCTTTTTGCTTGTCGCGCAGCTTTTCCAAGACTTTGCGCTCTTTTTGCGCTTCGACGTATTCGTTCAAGGCTTTTTGATGTTCGGAATGAAGATCTCTCAAACGGCTCTGTGCCGCCATTATTTCGTTATCAAGCTCGGCCAGATACCTTCTTTGCACTTGAAGTCTGCCAAGATTGAATTCGCGAACGTCCATCATGTCGCGTTTTTCATGACCAAGCTCAACGATTTCCTGTTCGGTCTGATTGATCATCCTTTGAACGTTTGCAAATCTGGCCTTTGCCTGATCTTCCAACGTCATTCGATACTCCAAAACTCTTTGCAAAGAAAATTGAAATTTCTTCATTTAAAAATGCCCCTCTCCTTTGTCTTGTCAGCCGGACCATTGACCGCTCGGCACTTCTTCAAACAACCCGTGCAATCTGCTTTCCGTTTCTTCAAAACTCGAATATTCTTCAACGCGCTGCTTCAAGAAATCTTCAATCGGCACGTGCAGCGAGACCGCGTAATCAATCACTGCATTCGACCCTTTCTTGTAGGCCCCGATATCGATCAGATCCTTTGAATCGTTGTAAACGCCCATGTTTTCGCGTAACTCGCCGGCATCTTTCGTATGTTCTTCCGAAACGAGCTCCTTCATCAGACGACTCAGACTGACTTGGACGTCGATTGCCGGATAATGATTTTGCGAAGCGATTTTTCTTGAAAGAACGATGTGTCCGTCCAGGATACCGCGAACGGCATCGGCAATCGGCTCGTTCATGTCGTCGCCTTCGACCAGCACCGTATAAAATGCAGTGATCGAACCCTTCTCAGACATCCCGCTTCGTTCCAAAAGCTTTGGCAATTCAGCAAACACTGACGGCGTATAGCCTTTGGTTGTCGGCGGCTCACCGGTCGAAAGCCCGATTTCGCGCTGCGCCATCGCAAAGCGAGTCACGGAATCCATCATCAACACGACTTTTTTGCCCTGATCCCTGAAATATTCAGCAATCGCAGTCGCCGTATGCGCGCCTTTTAATCTGACAAGCGGCGGCGTATCGGACGTTGCGCAAACCACGACCGATTTGGCGTAGCCTTCTTTTCCCAGATCTTTTTCAACAAATTCCATCACTTCGCGACCACGTTCTCCAATCAGTCCGATCACGATCACGTCTGCCTGACAATATCTTGCAATCATCCCAAGCAAAGTACTCTTGCCGACGCCTGAGCCGGCAAAGATACCCATACGCTGACCTTCGCCAACGGTCAAAAGCCCGTCGATCGTTCTGACGCCGGTCGGCATGACGTTTGAGATTCGCTTTCTTCTGAAAGGATCCGGCGAATCTTGAATAACGGGATAATCGACCAGCTTGTCGGTGTCGATGTCCGAATCGTCAAACGGTCTGCCCAAGCCGTCAAGCGTGTGACCTAAAAGCTGCGGGCCGACTTTGACCTGAAGCGTCTTGCCTGTCGGTTTGACGACGCACCCCGGTCCGATTCCTTCAAGTTCGTCCAAAGGCATCAAAAGCACCGTTTCCTTGACGAATCCGACAACCTCTGCCAAAGCGACCTTGTCAGAACCTTTGACGGCCACTTCGCAAATTTCGCCGACGAACACGCTGAGTCCTTCAGCCTTGATGACCAAGCCGACGACTTCGCTGACTTTGCCATAAGTCGTATAAAATTTGTGATGTTCGGCTTGATATAAGTAATCTTCGGCCGGAAAACTCAAATCAATCATGCTCATTCTCCTCATCCAAGCTCTTTAAGAACTTTTCCAAATCTTCTTTGATGTCAACTGTGATAAACGACTCGTTTGACTCGACTTTCACCGTGTACGGCTCAAGGCCTTCATCTTCCAGCACAGAATAACGCAGATTCGGAACTTCTTTGTGCATCTTGTCCAAACGATCGATCAACGGCTGCTTGTAGCAGGCGTTTGCTCTGACGATAATCATTTCATCCGGTTTTTCCAGCTCCATGAAGACGGGAGCCAGAATATTGGTGATCGTCGAAGCATCGACATCAAGCTGCTTTTTGATCAGAATCTCAGCCAGCTTGATCGCAAATTTTCGCAAATCTTCTTCTTTTTCCTTGACGAACTTCTGGCAATCTTCATTTGCCTGATTCAAATTGCCTTTTTCCTGTTCGATGACTTTTTGCGCAATCTTCAATCCCGCTTGATAACCATCCTGGTAGCCTGATTGCTGACCGTCGTCATAGCCTTTCTTTTGAGCATCTTCTCTGATTTGTTCAGCCTCTGCATTTGCCTTCGCGATGATTTCTTGTTCCATCTGCTCAAGCTTTTTGCGATGCTCTTCACGTTCCTTGGCAAGTTTTCTTTCCGTCCGACTGATCAGGAGCTGTTCTTCGTTTGGCAAATTGTCCTCAGGTTCTTTTTTCTCAACGACCTTCGTGACGATTTCCTTTTCTTCTCCTTTGGTTACAGACGATAATTTGACTATGCTGCCTCTTTTACTTGACCACTGCATCTTGCTCGCCTCTTCCGATGTAAATCTCTCCTGCATCGTCTAAGCGACGGATAACTGCAACGACTTTTTGCTGTGCTTCTTCGACGGACGACAAACGAACCGGTCCCATGTACTCGAGATCTTCTCTGATGTTGTCGGCTGCACGTGTCGACAGGTTCTTGAAAATGAACTCTCTGATATCTTCTGCAGAACCTTTGAGCGCAAGTTCCAAAACGTCGTTAGGCACATCGCGCAAGACCTTTTGCACATCGCGACCTTCCAACGTGATAATGTCGTCGAACGTGAAGAGGTTGGCCTTGACTTCTGCGCCGAGTTCCGGCTGACGTTTTTCCAAATCGTCGATGATGTTCTTTTCCGTGCTGCGACTTGCAGAGTTGAGAATATTGACCAACGTGTTGACGCCGCCGACCTTTTCCGTTTCCGCTTCATCGAAGCTCGTGAACTTGCTTTTCATTACCTGTTCGATTGCCTTGATGACCCAAGGCGACGTTGATGAAATCGACCCGATTCGCTCTGCGACTTCTGCTTGAAGCTCTGTCGGAAGTTCTGCCAAAACGCTTGCCGCCTTATCCGGCTGAAGGTAGCACATGATCAGCGCGATCGTTTGTGGCTGTTCTTCAAGCAAAAGATTCAGCAGCTGCTTTTCATCAGCCTTGCGCGCGATGTCGAACGGACGCTCACGCAGCTGAATCTGATTCAAAACATCGATGACTTCTTTTGCTTTTTGCGGTCCCAACGCCTGATTAAGCAAGTTTCTGGCGTATTCGATCCCGCCGTCAAGCACGTATTGACGTGCCTGAGCAGTGTTGACGAATTCGTTCATTACCTCATCGCGTTCTTCGGGAGAAACGTAATCGGTATTGGCGATTTCGTAACTGACCTGCTGAATCATCGACTCGGGAAGCTGTTTCATGATTTTTGAAGAAGTTTCCGAGCCAAGTGCGATCATTAAAATCGCTGCCCTTTTTATTCCGCTTAATTCTGCCATTTACTCAAAACACCCCAATCTACTGCTTATTCCCTTTTCCGCCTTCCTTGACCCATGCTGAAATCAAGTCAGCAACGACATCAGGATGCTTCGTAGCGTATTCTTTTGCCTTTTGTTCGGTTGAAACGGCAAGTTTACGCTTGGTTTCTGCTTCTTTTCTTTGACGTTCCTGTTCTGCCAAAATTTCCGGATCGAGTTCTTCAGCGGCTTCTTCTGCCTCTTCCTCTTCTTCTCCTTCATCGGTTACGTCAACGTCATAATCATCATCATAGTATTCTTCTTCCTCTTCAGCCAAACGACGGCGACGACGGATCACGAGGAAGATGATCGTTCCAAGCGTAAGAACGCCTGCCGCGATCAATGCTCCGATCAATACCCAGTTCGTCTTCTTGACTGGTTTCCTGGCAACCGTCTTCTTCTTCGTCGACTTCGCTCTTGCAAAGTTGACTGCCTGAACGTAAGCGGTCGTTAAAATAGCGGTGTATACACGAATAGCCCGAGATAGTATGATTATCTCAGGTTATCATGTATGCATCGTTTTATTTTTGGATTTTATTAAGTTAGATCAATGTTCCACGGAAGGA
>ENA-OQKO01000148-OQKO01000148.1-human-gut-metagenome-genome-assembly--contig:-NODE-148-length-81655-cov-6.268141_pt1 | contig 81655 bp, 78 predicted proteins | sample MGYA00242777_ERZ504796 | MGnify/ENA primary metagenome ERZ504796 (study PRJEB26092, sample SAMD00036404) | human gut metagenome | host: Homo sapiens | study: EMG produced TPA metagenomics assembly of... | reverse complement strand
CGGTAAAGACATCATCCGTTTCCATACTATTTACTGGCCTATCTTTCTGATGTCACTTGACTTGCCGCTTCCGAAACAGGTATTCGGACATCCATGGCTTCTCCAGGGTGATGGAAAGATGAGTAAATCCAAAGGAAACGTAATCTATGCAGATGAGCTCGTAGATTTCTTTGGTGTAGATGCTGTCCGTTATTTCGTACTTCATGAAATGCCGTTCGAAAATGATGGTGTCATCACATGGGAACTGATGGTAGAGAGACTGAATTCCGAGCTTGCAAATACTCTCGGAAACCTTGTAAACCGTACTATTTCCATGTCCAACAAATACTTTGGAGGTCTTGTAGAAAACAAAGGTGTTGTTGAGCCGGTTGACGAGGATCTCAAAGCATTTGCACTGGCTGTTCCGGGCAAAGTTGCCGAGAAGATGGACAAACTGCGTGTCGCAGATGCAATGACAGAAGTCTTTACTCTGTTCAAACGTCTGAACAAATATATTGACGAAACTATGCCATGGGCGCTTGCAAAAGATGAAGCAAAGAAAGACCGTCTGGCAACAGTTCTCTACAATCTGGTCGAAGGAATCACAATGGGTGCAACTCTTCTGGAAGCCTTCATGCCGGAAACAACAGAACGTATTCTTGCACAGCTGAATGCAGAAAAACGTACTTTGGAAGATCTCAAGACCTTCGGACTCTATCCGTCAGGAAACAAAGTAACAGAGAAACCGGAGATCCTGTTTGCACGTCTTGACCTCAAAGAAGTGCTTGCAAAAGTAGAAGAACTTCATCCAAAGAAAGCAGAACCGGTTGAAGAGAAAAAAGAAGAAAATGTGATTGATATTGAAGCAAAACCAGAGATCACATTTGACGATTTTGGGAAACTTCAGTTCCAGGTTGGTGAGATTATCGCCTGCGAAGAAGTAAAGAAATCCCGTAAACTTCTCTGTTCTCAGGTCAAGATCGGAAGTCAGGTACGCCAGATCGTATCCGGAATCAAATCTCACTACAGTGCAGAAGAGATGGTTGGAAAGAAAGTCATGGTCGTTACGAACCTGAAACCAGCCAAACTTGCCGGAATCCTCAGTGAAGGAATGATTCTTTGTGCAGAAGATGCAGATGGAAATCTTTCTCTGATGGTGCCGGAAAAAGAAATGCCGGCAGGAGCAGAAATCTGCTAAATGTGAGATAGCATTTGAATAGTTAGTGTAAATAAAATTATAGTAACTGAAAGTCTGATCCCCTGTGTATCGTGAAAGCGAACACGGGGGATTTGTTTTTGTATTATACTTGCGAAGCAATATGGTTTATGGGTATACTGTAGATAATTAATATTGCAGATAACAGTCAGACGTAAGATCAGACATGCGACCAAAATAATCTGCGTAAGATTTCAGGGAGGAAAAAGCCATGGAAAATGGACTTACACATTTTGATAAAGAAGGAAATGCAGTGATGGTGGATGTTTCCGGAAAGAATGTTACTTATCGGACTGCACTGGCAACCGGATATATTGCGGTAGGTCCGGAAATCATGGCATGCGTTACGAAGGGAAATGTCAAAAAAGGCGATGTCCTTGGCGTGGCGAGGGTGGCTGGAATCATGGGCGTGAAAAAAACATCTGAACTGATTCCCATGTGTCATCCGCTTCCGATTCAGAAATGTGCGATCGATTATGAACTGGATCAGGAAAAGAACCGGATCCATGTTTTCTGTACAGTAAAGACAGAAGGTAAAACAGGTGTGGAGATGGAAGCACTGACTGGTGTGCAGGTGACGCTTCTGACAATTTATGATATGTGCAAAGCAATTGACAAGCATATGGTGATGTCAGAAATCCATCTGATAGAAAAAACAGGAGGCAAAAGCGGAGATTTTCGTTTTGAAGAAAAAAATGATTGATCGTTGTGGAAGAAAGATAGATTATCTGAGAATTTCTGTGACAGACCGCTGTAATCTTCGCTGTATCTACTGCATGCCTGAAGATGGTATCCGATTAACTGAACGTGAAAAAATATTGCAGGAGCCGGAAATCCTTCGCATATGCAGAGTAATGTCAGAACTTGGAATCACGAAGATTAAAATCACCGGCGGAGAGCCGCTGGTACGTCCCCGGATTCCAGGATTGATTCGCCAGATTAAAGAAATACCAGGCATTCAGAAAGTGACAATTACAACCAATGGTATTTTACTGAAAGACCAGATGCAGGAACTTGCAGAATCCGGGCTGGATAGTCTGAACATCAGCCTTGATACTCTGGACAGAGAATGTTTCTGCAAAATTACCCGAAGGGATCTTTTGGATGGAACACTCGATGGAATCAAAGAGGCAATGAAATATCCGGAAGTACAGTTAAAGATCAATTGTGTTCCACTGGGATTGGAAGAACAGGATCTTTGTGGGATAGCAGAGTTTGCACGTAAAAATCCGGTTCATGTACGTTTTATTGAAATGATGCCGATTGGATATGGAAGTTCTTTTGCAGGAATGCCACAGGAAAAGATTATGAATTTGGTGGAACAGAAATTTGGAAAAATGATTCCATATAATGGAAAACCTCTTGGAAATGGGCCATGTACGTATTATACTGTTGATGGATTTGAGGGAAAAATTGGGTTTATCAGCGCAATCAGCCATAAATTCTGCCGCCAGTGTAATCGTATACGGCTTACGTCACAGGGATATCTGAAAACCTGTCTGCAATATACGGCGGGACGTGATCTGCGTGCCGTTCTCAGAAACGGAGGAACAGATGAGGAGCTGAAGGACAGGATCAGAGCCGCACTGGCAGAAAAACCGGATGGCCATCATTTCAGAGAAAAAGCAAAAGAAGACGATACAGAGAGTTTGTGCATGTCACAGATAGGAGGATAATATGAAACGCGCAGCAATTATAACAGCAAGTGATTCCGGATACAGGGGAGAACGGGAAGATTTAAGCGGGCCCGCGATCAGGGAGATTCTGGAAAGAGAAGGATATGAAGTGATTTCCATGGATATCCTTCCGGATGATCAGGTAATGCTTGCAGGTAAATTGCAGGAAATAGCAGATTCAGAAAAAGCAGAATTGATTTTGACGACAGGTGGAACTGGTTTTTCTGAGAGAGATGTAACGCCGGAAGCAACAGAGGAAGTCATTGAACGTAAGGTTCCGGGAATTCCGGAAGCGATTCGTGCTTATAGTATGACGATCACAAAGCGTGCAATGTTGAGCCGTGCAACTGCAGGAATTCGAGGAAAGACACTGATCATCAATCTGCCGGGAAGTCCAAAGGCAGTGCGGGAAAGTCTGGAATATATCATTGATGCACTGGGCCATGGAATAGAGATCCTTACGGGCGAAGCCGGTAATTGTGCACGAAAATAATAATATAGAAAAATACAGATGACCAGTCCAGGACTGGTCAATTGTAATATAGGAGAATTTGATTATGGGTAAAGTGATCGCAGTCTGTATCAGTGAAAAAAAGGGGACGCAGAAACATCCGGTAGAGGAAGCAGAATTTGTAGAGGACTGGGGAATTAAAAATGATGCACATGCAAGCAAATGGCATCGACAGGTCAGCCTTCTGTCTTATGACAAAATAGAAGCTTTTCGTGCGAGAGGTGCCGAAGTAGAGGATGGAGCGTTTGGAGAAAATCTTGTAGTGCAGGGGTTTGATTTTTCATCACTTCCGGTTGGAACCAGATTTCGTTGTGGAGAAGTTGTTCTGGAAATGACGCAGATTGGTAAGGAATGCCATCATGGATGTGCAATCTTTCAGAAGATGGGGGATTGTATTATGCCGCGAGAGGGTGTTTTTACAAGAGTTCTGCATGGAGGAAGCATCCGTGCGGGAATGGAGTTTGAACAGATTGACGGAGTAAACAGAGATGAGAGTTTATGATTGAGGAGCGGAAAGACGGATGGAAACACATATGATTTTTGAGACACATGCACATTATGATGATGAGGCTTTTGAACAGGACAGAGAGGCATTATTGAATTCTATGGAAGCACATGGAATTGGACATATTGTAAATGCATGTGCATCGATCGAGAGTCTGAAAGCGACAGAAGAACTGATGGAAAAATATCCCTTTGTCTATGGCGCCTTTGGAATTCACCCGGATGATGCGGAAAAGATGACAGAGGATACATTGAATGAGATCCGTCGTCTGTGCCATCTGCCAAAGGCAGTTGCGATCGGAGAGATTGGATTGGATTATTATTGGCATAAAGAAGAACGGGAACATGAGATTCAGAAGAAGATGTTTCGCGCACAGATGGAGATTGCCAGAGAGGAAAAAATGCCGTTTATGATCCACAGCAGGGATGCAGCCAGGGATACGCTGGAGCTGGTGAAGGAATGCATGAAAGAGGGAATGCATGGAGGGATTATCCATTGTTTTTCTTATGGAAAGGAAATGGCAAGGGAATACCTGAATATGGGACTTTATCTTGGAATTGGCGGAGTTGTGACGTTTAAGAATGCGAAGAAGCTGAAGGAAGTGGTGGAGTATGCGCCGCTTGAGCAGCTTGTGTTGGAGACGGACAGTCCGTACTTAAGTCCGGAGCCGAATCGTGGTAAAAGAAACAGTTCGCTGAATCTTCCGTATGTGGCAGCGATGATCGCGGAGCTGAAAGGAATCAGCGGCGAAGAAGTGATCGCTGTGACAGAGGAGAATGCAAAGCGGCTTTTGTTCCGGAAGTGAGAAAGAACTAAAAAATATAATTAAAACTCCTGCTATGTATTCAGCAATAGACAATTCAGAAATTCAGAAGTACTAGCAAGAAAAAATATTATTAAAAGCGTATCAAAAAATGATGAACTCGCTACGCTCAGACAGCATCATTTTTTGATACAACATAATATTTTGTCTTTAAGTGCTTCTACAAATTTCTTCAGGCGTCTATTTGCCCGAATACATAGCAGGAGTTTTATTTTACAACATTGTAATTTTTTCTCAGCTTCCGGAACGGAGGAGCCTGAACCGGAAGCTGGTGATTATTCTTCTGAATAGTCGGAGTAATCGGACTCGTCGGAGTAGTCGGATTCATCAGAGTCATCTGATGAGTCACTGTAATCGTAGTCGTCAGACGAGTCGGAACTATCATCAGAACTGTCTGAGGACTCATCAGAGCTGTCGGAGTTATCGGCAGCGGTATCATCCTGGGCGTTGGCTGCACTTACAGACCAGGTATCGTCTACGTATTCTCCATTAGAGTTGACCATATCACCATCGGAATTGAAGGTAACATCGAGGAGATCGGTGTTGGAGGAAGGTTTTACGCTCAGGGACATGATTTCTTTAAAGCGGGCCTGGAGATTGGCAAGTGTAAAGGAATCATCTCCAAGGACTGTTCGTACTTCATGCTGTGAAGCAAGTTCTTCGGTGTAATCGGACAGCATGTACGGACTGAATACGCCGGCATCTTTGTTGTAATGCATTACCATTGGCTTTACTTCAGGATCCAGGATTTCTACGGTTGTTTTTCCGTTCTGGACGGTTTTCTGGATAGTGAAGTAGCCCATTCCTTCGAGAAGTGCATCAAAGGACTCCTGAGTGGATACGAAGTTTCCGAGTGAATAGAAGATCAGCATACTGTGGCCTTCTTTATCAGACATAGTTCCGTATGGCTGAAGGGTATGCGGATGACCGCCGATCACAACGTCAACACCCTGCTGCATAAGGAAGGTTGCCCATTCTTTTTCGTATTCAGTAGGCATTGGTTCCATTTCTTTGCCCCAGTGAGCGACAAAGATCAATACATCGCTGTTTTCTTTGGCTTTCTGGATCATGGAAGCTACTTTGTCTTTTTCAAAGATGTCGATCATGTATTCTTTGCCTTCGCCGGCACCGGAATTGTTGGTACCATATGTATAATCAAGGAAAGAAATCTTAATACCGTTTACCTCCAGCACTTTGACGGAATTTGCATCTTCTTCTGTCTCATGGATTCCGAGAACCGGTACATCCGGATGACTGGTTTTCCAGTAATTCAGTGTCTGTGCCATATAGTCATATCCGTAGTCATCGATATGATTGGTTGCAGACTCGATTACATCGAATCCTGCATTGATCAGTGCATCACCAACTTCCGTCGGAGTTGCAAAGGATGGATAACCACTGACAGCATCATGGTCTGTTGTAAAGACGGTTTCCTGGTCTACCATGGCAATATCGGCAGCCTGGATCTCATCTTTGACATTTTCGTAAATTTTGTCATAGTTCCATGTACCAGAGTCGGATTTGCCGGATTCAATCAGTGAATCATGAAAGAGATTGTCACCGACTGCGACAACAGTTGCAGTGGAAATTTCCGGAGCTTTGGCAGCTGCCTCGGCTTTTTCCTTTTGCTTGGCTGCTTCTTTTGCAGCCTGGTCTGCAGGTTTCTGGATCAGTTGATAATCAAGCTGGTGAAAAACAAGAACCAGAAGGAGCATGACTACAATGGAACAGATCAGGCCAATGCGGGAATTGATCTGTTCTTTCAGGTTTAAGGGGATGTTTTTGTTTTTTTTCATAATAAATTCCTTTGTGTATTTTGTGAGACCTAAAAAAGTCTGTTTATGTTCAATTCACCATTATAGCAAATAGATTACTTTAAAGAAAGAATTAAGTTAAAAAAATAAGTGTAAAAATACTTTGTGCTTCAAATAAAGATACGCTATAATAAAAAATAACGAATACAGAGAGACTGCGCCCAGGGGTCAGGAAGCGGAGGAGAGACGCATGAATTCATATGAAACAGTGAATAATATTCTGGTGAGGTTGTTTAAAGATATTCTTGATATTGAAGAACGAGCACTGATCACATCAGAATATAAAGATATATCAGTAAATGATATGCATATTATGGAAGCGATCGGTATACAGGAATCCAAGAATATGTCTACAGTGGCCAAAACAATGTCTGTTACGGTGGGAACACTGACGATTGCAATCAACCATCTTGTGAAAAAAGGCTATGTAGAACGAACCAGAAGTGAAGAGGACAGGAGAGTTGTCCTGGTTTCTCTTTCAGAAAAAGGAGAAAAAGCTTATCTTCATCATAAAATCTTTCATGAGAAGATGGTCATGGCAGTGCTTGACAGCCTGAATCCGCAGGAAACCAAGGATTTAACGAAAGCATTGCTGAAACTGCAGAGATTTTTTGATGATTATGGAAAAGAGTAGGAGGTGCAAATAGCTGCACCTCCTTTTTGTATCTGAATTTACAGCGGCAGAATGGCCGTTTTCTTTGACTGTCAGTTTTTGGAGATGTTTCTGCATGTATTTTTGCAGTACTGGAAACTGGACAGGACCGATTTCAAGAAGATATTGGTGAAAAGCTTTTGGATTAAAGTTGTTGCCGAGTACAGTTTGCCATTCTGTCTTCAGATCAAGAAAACAGAGGTATCCCCAGCAGTATTTCAGATAATTGGCGGGCGTTTCCACGATATACTGGTAGATCTCAGATATTGCATTTGTATTTGTGATTCCAAAAAGTTTCAGCAATCTGGCGGCTTCGTCCTGACTCCAGCCATAATAATGGATGCCGATGTCCAGAAGGGAATAGATGCACAGATTAATACTGCGGTTCAGCCAGGTAAGACAGACATAGTCAGAGCCATCATTATCATCCAGATAATTGGAAGCATACTGATATCCATAAGATTCTATATAAGTTGCCCAGCCTTCGATGTAGCCGCTGGAGGTGATCAGATAGCGGATATCAGAAGGTTCTGTGTTTCCAAAGAAGATAGTCTGATACAGATGTCCTGGAAATCCCTCATGAGACAAAGTTGTAAAAAGTTCCAGGTTACTGCGCTGGTCTGAAGGATTAATATAGATGATATTGGGTGTTCGGGTGTCAAGCGGAGGAGTCAGATAGAAAGCCGGACTCAGGTATTCCTGCATGGATCTATGTACATAGCGTACGGTGTAGTCTGTCTCTGGCAGAGCCGGAAAATCTTTACCAGTTTTTTGGCAGAGAGCAGTAAGAATGTCCTGTGGTTCCATTTCGGGAAGGTCGAAATGGCTGTTCAATTTGCGAAGCAGAGAAGGATTTTGCTTCAGAATTTTCTGTGCATTGTTCATATCAGCTGCAATCTGCCCGGCAAGTCGTTTCTGCATTTCTCTGACTGGTGTATAGGAGCCGGTCTGGCTCTTTATCAGATATTCATAATATTTTTTTCCTCCATTTAAGTGTGCAAGTCCCTGACTTGGGCGGCCAGTGCCACGGAGGGACTGCAGACCAAGAATCAGATTCTGATAGGCAGGAATTACCTTGTTCAGAAGAATCTGTTTATGTTTTTGGATGAGAATATCCTGTTCTTTTTGAGGAAGTTTTCCGAAAGATTTCAATTTTTCGGCGAAAATATCCAGCATATAATTGGAATCGGGCTCCTTGATAAAGCTACGGCATTGGTCCAGAACACGGTCCAGTGTTGTATCACTCATAAAATATCCCTGCTGTGATTTTTCCTGTTCAAAAGCAAGAATGCTTTCAAAATATGGTTCTACAGAGACAAGAAGGTTCAGATAGTCTGCGATATCCTGCTTCTGATAGAAGGCATATTCGGCGAGCAGGACGGGAAGTTGTGCCTGAATTCCAAGACTGGGACTTAAAGGTTCATAAAGGATGGAATAGTCCTGATAGTCAGCCTGTGTTTTGTAATACAGAAGAAGCATGTCGAGTGTGGGCCGGTTGGATTCAGAAAGACCGGAGGCTTTGAATGTCTGAAGTTTTTTGAGCGTTTGGGATGTAAAATCTTCTGCTTCAGAGGAGGTATTGGAAAGGGAGGCAGAAGATGTGTCTGTTAATTGTGAAGAAGGCAGAGAAATTGTACCAAGTGTAGCTTTGGGGCGTTGTATCCCTTTCTTTTCCGGATAAGCCAGTGAATAATGAAGGTTCAGCATATTGCCGGAAACTTCTTTTTGAAAAAGTTCTTCTGTAAATTGCTCAAAACGACTGTCTGCGGAGAGCAGGTGTGTGTTTGCCCAGCCAAGGACAGTTCCAAGCAGAAAAACGAGACACAACGTGCCTGCAATCAGAATACGGGATGTTGGTCTGTGGAAAGATAACTTCATAAAGACCTCGAAGGAGTGCTTTTTACTATCTTATTGGAAAAAAAACGATTGTATGCTAAACTGATAGGTAGCAGCTGTGAGTGAACAGCAACGTAGAAAGTGAGGCGAAAGCTGATGGAAAATAATATATATGATCTGGCAATTCTTGGTGCAGGGCCGGCAGGAATCTGTGCTGCAATCTATGCCACAAGAGCAAAGTTAAATACAATCTGGCTGGACAGAAAATTTGTGCAGGGCGGACAGATCGTGGACACATATGAAGTAGACAATTATCCGGGACTTCCTGGAATCACCGGACTGGATCTGGGTGAGGCGATGGCAGGCCATGCGGAAAAACTTGGACTGAAACCAAAGAGAGAGCCAGTTCTTTCTGTTACAGACGAGGGAGAGATCAAGGTGATCCGGACCAAAAAGAATGAATATCATGCAAGGGCGGTAATCATAGCCTGTGGAGCGACACACCGTCATCTTGGAATTCCCGGAGAGGAAGAACTGGGTGGTATGGGAGTTTCCTATTGTGCAACCTGTGATGCGGCCTTTTTCCAGGAAGGGACAGTTGCAGTAGTAGGAGGCGGAAATGTGGCTGTGGAAGATGCAATTCTTCTTTCCCGGACTTGCAAGAAAGTTTATCTGGTACACAGACGTGATGAACTTCGTGCGGAAAAAATTCTTCAGGACAGCTTATTTGTCTGCCATAATGTTGAACTGGTGTGGGACAGTGTACCGGTATCTGTGGAAGGTGAGGACAAAGTGATGGCACTGAAAGTACGAAATGTAAAAACGGATGAGGAAAAGGAAATTTCGGTGGATGGAGTGTTTATTGCAGTAGGAATCGTGCCGGGAAGTGGAAAGTTCAAAGATCTTGTGAAGATGGATGAAAGCGGCTATATCATTGCTGGAGAAGATGGCGTGACAAGTACACCGGGCATCTTTGCCGCCGGCGATATCCGAACCAAGAATCTGCGTCAGGTAGTAACTGCAGTGGCAGATGGAGCCAATGCAGTGGCATCTGTTCAGCGCTATTTGATGGAGTATTAAAGCGTAAATAAAGAAAAATTTGACAAATCTATTACAATTGTGTTAAGATACATAACTGTTGCGCGTAAATTATGTATTTAACAAACGCAAAGGAGTAATAGATGAAGAAAAAAATAACAGCAATGTTATTGGCAATATGTTGTATCAGCAGTACATGGACCGTTTATGCAGATGATTTTTCCAGTGGTTCATCGGAGGTTGAGATTGAGATCACAGAAGATGAGGATGCGGATGTGGACGATGTTGAGATCACAGAAGACGCAGATGCAAATGATGAAATGTTTTCTGACGGGACAGAAAGCAGTACTTCCGGTGGGGATATCAGTGCAATGGCTAATCAGATCGTAGCGCGGGCAGAGATACAGGCACAGGAATATCAGCAGCTGAAAAAAGAAGCAAAGAAATATGCAGATGCACAGGAAGTGGCAAGACGTGCGCAGGAGATCAAAGAAGAAACTGCCCGTATTCGTAAGCAGGCATTAAAGGAGGCTGCACGAAGAAAAGAAGAAAAGCGTGTGGCGAATCGCCAGGCAGTTGCGGATTTTGCAGTACAGTTTGTTGGCAATCCATACGTATGGGGCGGAACAAGCCTCACGAACGGTGCAGACTGCTCTGGATTCGTGATGTCTGTATTTGCAAACTTTGGCTATGAGCTACCGCGAGTGGCAGCAGCTCAGTACAGTGCATCCCAGAAGAGAGATCTGAGCCAGATGGAAGTCGGAGATCTTGTCTTTTATGGCAGTGGAATTTCTCATGTAGCCCTGTATATTGGAGATGGCAAAGTCGTACATGCGCTGAACTCCAATAAAGGGATTGTAATTACAGATTATAATTACGATACACCGGTTGGTGTTGGAAGTTATATGGAATAAAATCAAAGAGTTATAGTTCTACGCAATTTGTAGAACTGTGACTCTTTTCTTTTGGCAAAAATTGTCGAAGAAAGAGGGGTATTTAGCAAATTGCACAAAGGCTGTCGAATAAAGGGGGAAAATGTGGATAACGCGAAAAATGGTGTAAAAGTTATCCACATCTTGGAAAGGTTGAAAAATCGAGATATTTGAGTTATACACAAAGTTATCCACATTATCCACAAAAAATTAATGTGGAATAAGAGATTTACATAAATAAATAAAAAACAAATGTTTTGGTTAATAATGATGAAATTAAGAAATTCGACAAAAAAATAAAAAAATCTATTGACTTTTTCATAGTGAAAATATTAAAGAATTTTGCATTCAAAAGAAAAATTTTAAACTTTCAAAGAACAATTATCTGACAATAATGCGGGCCGTATATAGGTATGATTTGCTGCCCGGGACAAAAAAAGCAGGAGGGGATCACCCCTTCTGCTTCATTCGTTTAATAACTTTCAGGCGAGTAAATTCCTCACGCTCTTTTTCCTCAAGTGCATTCTGGATGTCCTTGGTAAGTGCTTCATAACGAGGAATCGTAATATTCTTGAGAGCATTCGCTCTTTTCTGTGTTTTTTTGATGTTTGCAGCCAGACGGATCGCGGCATTTTCGATACCGGCGAGCTGGATAGAGAGCTCTTTTACCTTTTCGAAGGCAGCTTTTGCCTGATCAAGAGAAACTCTGGTGCTGTAGTAAGCATAGGTAGGCGTGTTTGTCAGCTGTTTGTCATATTCAACCAGAGGAATTTCAGTTCCCATAACGCTGCGTGTCTTGATCCTCACAGAATCTTCCACAGGGACAGTATAAGAAACCTGCTGTACAAATGCGATTCCAAGCTCCATATTGGCTTTCTGGAGCGCTGCATAGGCGGTACGGAAGGTTTCATCAATCTGAGCCTGTATATCCTTGGCTTGGTCGATCAGTTCCATCATTTCACGGATCAGGATGTTTCGTTTCTTGTCCATCAGCTCAAATCCCTGACGGGAAAGAGCCAGAGAATTTTTGGCAAGTATCAGATTACCCTTGGTGGGGAAGGTATTTGGATCCATAAACAGTCACCTCCCCTTAGCGTACAGTCTCTTTATAGTACTTGTTCAGGATTTTTGTATCGATTCGGTCGAGTTCTTCTTTCGGAAGAAGCCCCAGAAGCTCCCAGCCTTTATCAAGGGTTTCTGTGATACTTCTGTTTTCTGTTTCACCCTGTCCGACAAATTCTGCTTCAAATGCTTTACCGAAGACAAGGTAACGTTTGTCAATCGGGGAAAGTTCATCTTCACCGATAACGGAAGCCAGAGCTCTTGCATCGCCTACTTTTGCATAGCAGGAGAAGAGCTGGTTTGCAACGTCCTGATGATCTTCTCTGGTGAAGCCTTCTCCAATACCATCCTTCATCAGACGGGACAGAGATGGAAGTACGTTGATCGGCGGATAGATTGCCTGGCCATGCAGCTGGCGGTCCAGAACGATCTGACCTTCGGTGATATATCCGGTAAGGTCAGGAATCGGATGCGTAATATCATCGTTCGGCATGGTCAGGATCGGAATCTGTGTGACAGAACCGGTGCCGCCCTGTACGATACCGGCACGCTCATAAAGAGTAGCCAGTTCACTGTACAGATATCCCGGGTAGCCTTTACGGGAAGGAATCTCACCTTTAGAGGAGGAAACTTCACGCATGGCTTCACAGAAAGATGTGATATCTGTCAGAATGACCAGGATATGCATGCCTTTTTCAAATGCCAGATACTCTGCAGCGGTAAGTGCGATCTTTGGTGTCAGCAGTCGTTCAACGACCGGGTCGTTTGCCAGGTTCAGGAACATGACAACGTGATCAGAAGCACCGCTTTCTTCGAAAGTACGGCGGAAAAATTCTGCAACATCGTATTTAACACCCATAGCTGCAAAAACGATTGCAAAGTTTTCATCGGAATCACCGCCCAGAGAAGCCTGCTGTACGATCTGTGCAGCCAGCTTGTCGTGTGGAAGACCATTTCCGGAAAAGATTGGAAGTTTCTGACCACGGATCAGAGTAGTCAGACCATCAATTGCAGAAATACCGGTATTGATATAGTTTCGTGGATATTCTCGCGTGACCGGATTCAGCGGAAGACCGTTGATATTAAGGTTAACCTCCGGAGTTATCGCACCGAGTCCGTCGATCGGCTGACCAATACCGTTGAAGGTACGGCCGAGGATTTCCGGTGAAAGACCGATCTCCATCGGATGTCCGGTGAGTCGGGTATGTGTGTTGCCAAGGGACATATTGTCAGTTCCTTCAAATACCTGGATAACTGCTTTGTCCTCATAAATCTCAATGATACGGCCGATCTTCTGTGTTCCGTCATCCATATGGAATTCGACGATCTCCTCAAAAGAGGCATTCTTTACACCTTCCAGAACTACCAGAGGGCCGTTTATTTCACTTAAACCTAAATATTCAATTGCCATAAAAACGTTCCTCCTGTCAGCCGTTCTTCTCTAATACTTTGTCATAAAATGCGTCGATGTCTTTTCGGTACTGTTCAAATTTGTCTAGCTGATTGTTTGGAACATCATATTTAATAGAAATGATGCGTTCAAAGATGTTGTCCTCTTTCAGTACAGAAACCGGCATGCCTCGGTTGATGAGTGCTTTGGATTTTTCGTACAGATAAAGGATGATCTCCATCATCTCAAACTGTTTTTCCATTGGAACGCAGGTATCTTCCTGATGGAAGGCATTCTGCTGAAGGAAGCCAAGTCGGATGACTCTGGCAATCTCAAGAGTCAGCTTCTGATCATCCGGGAGTACATCACTGCCGATCAGTTTAACGATCTCCATCAGAGAGCTTTCCTGATTCAGGATCGCCATCAGCTGATTTCGGTCAGCCACGAATTTTGGAGATACATGATCGCGGTACCATGGGGTCAGGTCTTCGAGGTATTCACTGTAGCTTGTGAGCCAGTGGATCGCCGGGAAGTGTCTTGCATAAGCAAGAGCCTTATCAAGTCCCCAGAAGCATCGTACAAATCGTTTGGTATTCTGAGTGACTGGTTCAGAGAAGTCACCGCCCTGTGGGGAAACTGCACCGATGATGGAGACAGAACCTTCTGTACCATTGAGATTCTGCATCATTCCGGCACGCTCATAAAAAGCGGAAAGCTTGGAAGCCAGGTAAGCAGGGAAACCTTCCTCTGCCGGCATTTCCTCAAGTCGTCCGGAAAGCTCTCGAAGAGCCTCGGCCCAACGGGAGGTGGAGTCTGCCATGATCGCTACATCGTAACCCATGTCACGATAATATTCAGCCAGAGTAACACCTGTGTAGATAGATGCTTCACGGGCAGCAACCGGCATGTTGGATGTGTTGGCGATCAGAGTAGTACGGTCCATCATCAGGTTTCCGGATTTCGGGTCGATCAGCTTGCTGAAGTCCTCCAGAACCTGTGTCATCTCATTTCCACGCTCGCCGCAGCCGATATAGATGATGATATCTGCATCGGACCATTTGGCAATCTGGTGCTGTGTCATGGTCTTTCCGGTTCCAAAACCACCCGGAACGGCAGCCGTACCGCCTTTGGCAATCGGGAACAGAGTGTCAAGGATACGCTGTCCTGTGACAAGCGGAACGCTTGCAGGGTAGCGCAAATGCGTCGGACGAGGAATACGGATCGGCCATTTCTGAGCCAGTGCAAGCTCTTTAGTGGTTCCGTCATTCAGCTGTATTGTGACAATTGGTTCCAGAATGGTGTAATCACCGTCCGGAGCTGCCTTGATAACAGTTCCCTCTGTGATACTCGGAGGAACCATGGATTTATGGAGGATAGAAGCAGTTTCCTGTGTCTCGGCGATGATCGTGCCAGGACCTACTACGTCTCCTTCTTTAACTGTGATATGTGAGTGCCATTTTTTCTGGGTGTCCAGTGAATCTACGCTGACACCACGGGAAATATATTTTCCGGAGGATTTGGCAATCTCCTCCAGAGGGCGCTGGATACCGTCAACAATATTGTGGATGATACCAGGTCCTAAAAGTACAGAGATGGCATCGCCGGTACCGGTAACGGTTTCGCCCGGGCGAAGTCCTGTGGTCTCCTCAAATACCTGAACGGTTGTCATACCCTTTTTAAGGCCGATGACCTCGCCAACCAGGTTTTCCTTACCTACATAGACCATCTCGGAGATTTTGAATCCGGAATCGCCTTTTAAGTAAACGACAGGGCCATTGATGCCATAGATGATACCAGTTTTACTCATTCTTCAGCCCTCCGTCAAATTTGAATTCTCTGCACATTGAAGCAAGATTTGCAGAAAAAGAATTATCGATAAGTATGTTTTTATGTGGAATCTCTGCGCGGATACCGCCGATAAAATCTTCTTTTGAGACCTGGAGCGGGGTACCTGTTTTCTGCGCAAGATCATTTGCTTTGGATTTGTCGGAAGAAGAGAGATAGATCTGGATCTCATCGTCTCCGGCAAATTTTACAGCTTCGTTGATCCTGCGGCAGAGATATTCATCGTATTCTGCAGTAGTGATAAACTGCTGAACCTTGGTCTTAACTTCTGCAAAAAGAGTTTCTTTCAGTTCTTCCTGTTTTCTGGACAAGTCTCTTCTGAGAGTGATCTGTTCGGCAGAAAGAGCCTTGTTGACTTCACGACGGACATGGCCGGTCTCTGCTTTTATCTCAGCTTCAGCATTCTGGCGGCTTGTCTGTTTGTGATCTTCCAGTGTACGGGCAAGATGTTCTTTGTGTTCCTGGATAGCCTGTGCGGCATCTTCGCGGGCTTCATCGAGAGAAACCTCGTAAAAATGCTGCAGTTTTTCGTCTATTGTCATGATATTGTTACCTCCTGCCTACAATTTCAGTCCGATCGCTTCATTAACATATGAAGTGATAAAATCCGGTTTACGGCCGGTGCCGTGTCTGTCAGGAATTTCAATGATCAGAGGTGTTTTGTGATGCAGACGGACATCGTCGATGATCTCAGGAAATTCTCTTCCGAATTTTTCGGTGAGAAGAATGATCCCTACTTCTTTATCTGCAATCGTATGTTCCAGAGCTTCTTTAAGCTCAGCGCGTTCATGGACGACAACACCTTCCACACCTGCCAGACGCATGCCTGTGTAGGTATCAATGTTATCACTGATCAAATACATTTTCATAGAGACGCTCCTTAAAGCTTACCAAGGATCATAAAGGAAATGATCAGTCCGTAAAGTGCGATACCTTCGGCCATAGCTACGAAGATGATGGATTTACCAAAGAGAGATCCGTCTTCGCTCAGAGCACCGAGAGCTGCACTTGCGGAGCTTGCAACGGCGATACCGGAACCAAGACCGGAAATACCTGTAACAAGAGCTGCACCAAGATATCCGAGACCTGTAGCAAGACCATCAGCTGAAGAGCCGGCAGCCTGTACGCTTGCAGTTCCTGCAAAGCTGACTACAGTGGCTACAAGAAGTACACCGAAGAACATAAAGCAGTTGGCGATGAGAGATTTTTTATAACGTTTTTTATTTTTCTCTCCAAGGAAAAAGCATCCAAAAGGTACGATAATACTGAGAATCAGTGCAATAGCTGTTGTAATCTGAATGATCATGTTCATGATGATATCCTCCTGATATATGTAATTTTATTGGATGGGACAAATGTCCCTGCGGTATTTAATTTTTATGCGCTGCCTTCATAAATGGTTTGAATTCGCGTCCGTTACCTGCATAGAAACGGCTGAAGATCTCGTAGTATTCCAGACGAAGAACCTGGATACCTACGATCAGACCTTCCATGGCACACACGAAGATGTTTCCAAGAACGACTACGATCCAGTTCGGGCTGCCGCCATTGGTAGCGCCGGCAAGCATCAGTACAACTTCCATCATAGCTGCGTGGCTGACTGCAAATGCGCCGATACGCAGGAAAGAAAGTGTGTTGGAAAGGTAGCTGAGCAGAACTTCAAACAGTTCGAAGAAGCTCTGAACAAAGAACATGCCTTTCTGTTCTGGTAAAATCTCGGATTTCTTTTCAACCAGGTTGGTGAGTGGCTCCTTAAGGAACATCAGAAGCAGCGGTACGCCAAACATAATGACCAGAATAGCTGCTGCCGGAAGTTTTTTGCCGGAGATAAACAGTCCGATGGTCAGTACGATGGATCCGTAAAATACGAGACCGGCTACAGCGTTGCTGTCAAACCAGGTTTTTTCGGTATCGCCTCTTCGGATGGAATTTATGATGTTGAATACCATACAGATGAGGATGATAAACATACCAAATCCAATTGCAATCACAAATACTGCATTCAGTCTTCCGACCAGCGGGACATCCATCATCTGGTTCATAGGCTTCAGCCATATGGCCTTGAGTACATCTTCAAAACCAAAGAAACTGCCGTACATAAATCCGAAAAAGACGGAAAATACACCGGCACAGCTGATGATTCCTGCAAGATCCATCTTCTTGGTCTTATAAAGGAAAAGTCCACCGAGGAAAAGTACAAGTCCCTGTCCTACGTCTCCGAACATTGCGCCGAAGATGAAGGAATATGTGATAGCCACAAACCAGGTCGGGTCCATTTCGTTGTATGCCGGCAGACCATACATCTTGACATACATTTCAAAAGGTTTGAAAAGCTTAGGGTTTCGCAGCTTTGTAGGCGGTTTCTGTGTGGCAGGTGCTTTCTGGTCTTCCATAAGACAGAAGATCTTTTCATCATTCTGGATATCTTTCTGGAAAGCAAGAGCGTCCTTTTCAGTCATCCAGCCACATAAAATATAGAAAGTATTCGTGTCACCAGGAGTGCATGCGGCCAGTTTGCGGATATCAAAGCTGGAAGAGCATGCATCCAGTGCAGCTTTGGCTGAAACAATCTTTGTGCTGTTGTCCTGAAGGAATTTGCGGGATGCCTCTTTGTTGGCATCCAGAGCTTTGTGAATCTCATGATGGCGGGTGTCAAGCTTTTCGAAAGCCTCTGCGGCGGTTCCATGGTATTCATTTGGAATAAAAATACGTTCAAAGTGCATGGAAGAGTATACGGCATGAACTTTGTGTGCCTGATGCTCCGGTACAAAATAAACACCGTAGACATACATTTCATCTTCTCCGCACTTGATAAACAGAGTGTCCAGGTTATCGTAGATATATTTTTCGAATTTCTGAAGATACTGTTTTTCAATACGTCCGAAACGATAGTGAATATACTTGAAATTCAAAATCTCTGAGACATCAAAATTGAGATTTTTGAATGGACGGATGATCTTCAGCGGATCCAGTATTTCTGCATGCTCGGACTGAAGTCTGGACTTTTCTTCTTCCAGGCATCGGAATCCGTCCTGAACCGCCCGGACAGTTTTGATGGCCTTTTCGATATCCATCGGTTCCGGGCTTATCTGAGAAGGATCTTCCAGCTGTTCATAGAAGCTGTCAATCGTCGAAAGAGCCTCTTTGTAAGGGTTGATCTCCAGAAACGGTGACAGACTGGCTACTTCCGTGAGCTCGGAGAGAGCATTTTCCAAATGTATCTCATATTTGGAAAGATAAGTTTCGGTCATTCTGTCAATGTCTGCCTTGGGCCCGGTGATGCTTAAAAATTTCATTTTTTCAATCATTACCATACCTCCCGGGATAGTTAATTGTTACGAATATACTGCATTGCCTCGTCTGGGGCCACGCCATAACGGATACATTCAATAGCGATGGTCAGACGATTTACTTCGTGCTCCTTGTGGTACATGTAGGAATAAAGCATTGCCACGGAATAGGGATCCTTGCGGGATGCCTTTTCCAGAGTGGTACGGAGCATATAATTATAGAATTCTTCGAGATTGTGGGCAGAAAGATGATCATACTTTTTGCCGTAGTACGTCTTGCGAAAGATCTGCTGGGCTTCTTCGCGAGTGGAGGCCTCTACGAGTGCAGTGATTTCTTCTTTTTTCAGCTTGTAATTCATTGGAATCAGCAGCGCATAAATATCTGCAGGTGCCATACTGAAATAACGTTTTGATCGAGATATAAACTGCAGGTTCAGCATATCAAATTTTTCACCGTAGGCAGTGGTGATCTGTTCAAGATCCTTGCCGGAGAAAAGCTTCTTACGTACGTTCCAGATCATAGAAAAATAATAAAGATCCAGAGCCATTCCATAGTCAAAGAGAAGAGCAGTGTCATGATTCTGGATTCTGGACAAAGGTACGTAAAACTCATTTCCTTTCAGAGCATTGATAAACTCATCCATAGTCGTGCATGCTGTCAGTCTGTCCAGATCGAGCTTGGAATGTCTGCGGAAAAAATCACAGTAAGGTGAAACATCCACGGCATCTGTGCTTTTGTGATCGAACAGATTGGTCATGATCTCCTTCAGTACACGAATCTCATAGCGCCTGGAATAAAGATCCAAAAATTTGCGCTGTTCCGGATTTGCGAACTGATATATTTTGGAAAAATCTTTAAAGATCGAAGCCTTGAGCAGTTTTTCTATCTGACCGCGGTGAAGAGAATTTTCATCAAGATCCGCCCATGCTTTGGCATATTCCGGAGTACGTTTCAACCAGGCCGCTGCATGTGAGACGCTGGTGAACTGAAGCATTTCCTGAATTTCTGATTCGGATATCAGTTTACTCTGCATGGCACGGATCTTTGTTGATATTCCGCTGTAGGAAAGGAGTCTTCCCATATCGGATCACCCCTTTCAGTATCTGAGAAGCTGTTGGAATAAGTCTTCCGCCAGCTGCTGGTGATTCTGCCTGTAATACGTATCCAGATCTTCAAGCTGCTGTTCGGTCCTGTGACGGAGAGACGTTAGTTCCTGATCCTTCTGAGCTTCCAGATTATCCTTCAGCTCCTGTATTTTACGGTTGGTTTCCTGCTCCAGTTCTGCGTCAAAGTTCCTGCACTGCTGTTCCATTTCTGCCGAAAGGGCGGCTTTGGATCTGCCTGCATCTTCCATGATGCGCTGCGCTGTGATTTCAATCTCAGATAACTTATTAAGTATCTGTTCCATATTCACCCTCCTTTTCTATGATTTTTTTGGAACTTTATCATATAATACACCTTCCGTTAAATAATTGCTATACGAAATTGCACAATGAAAGGTTAAAATCTTTTGAAAAAAACAAATAATTTAACAAAAACAGTCATTTTAATTTTGAATCTGTTTTTTTCGGAAAATCATATACCAGAAAAGGAAAAATAACAGTGCCGAACCAGAGACGGCCAGACCAATATAAAAAGTATGTGGAACATATCGCAGTTCAATTTTACAGATCTCTGTATCTGCGGGAAGTTTTACTCCAAGCAGTGCATCTGCAAGTTTTACAGAAGTGGACGGTTGGCCATTCACGTAAATTTCCCAGTCTGTATCATAAGGAATCGTAAAAAGTGCAAGAGGCTTTGCCTGGGTGTTTTTTACAAATCCTGTGATGTGATCGTCACTGAAAGAAGTAATCTGCATAGAATTATCCTGCATGGATGAAAAGAACTTTTCAAACGCAGAAGAATTCTGGTATGCGATGCAGAAGCTGTTCAGGGCAGATTTAGAAGTCTGCGGAACGATCCGGATATGTACGGTTTCTCCTTTGTCAAATGAACCGATGGAGGTAATCTGATAGGAAGGGTTAAAAACATTGATTTCTTTGTCATTTACATACATTTTGAGCCGACAATAAGCCGGAGCATCAATGTAACAGAAAACGGGCTCATTTGAGGCAGCAGTGAAAGTGTAGTCAAAGAAGGCCTCCTGTTCAGGGGCAATAACGCGGTATGGATACCGGGCGCCTTCTTTAACACGTAGATTATGCAAAACAGGTGTCAGAGTTTGTGTGTCAAAAATGTTTTCAGAGGAATCATTCTGCATACAGCTGAAAAGTTGATTCTGCGTTTCAAAAGGCTGACGGGGCTTCTGCACTGTCGGGTGAAATGCTTCAGCGGAGGAATCGGCGGTCATTCCAAGAGTAAGTGCATATGGATTTTCATAAATATAAATATCACCAATCTGTCTGACAAGATGGTATGGTTCGGAGAGCGTATGGCAGGAAAGCAGGTAGCGAATACCAAAAAAACAATTCATTGTATCAAATGTGGTGTTATAGTAGCCGCTGTAGGCAAACGTGCGTGGGAAACCTAAGGCTTCCAGAAAATCAAGCACCTGTGTGGTTTCGGAAGAACTGAAATGTGACAGTCCGGCATAGTCGAGCAGCATGGGGTCATTTGCTCTCTGGCGGAAATCTTTTTCTATCCGGTAAAAATCTGTATCATTTGTTCTGATCCAGGAAAGTACCTCAGAGGTATCATTGACAAATGTCTGAAAATCGGAATTATCCTTATAAGCGTAGCAGGACAGATATTGAATACCATTTCCAGTCAGATCCAGCATACACAGGAGAGACATAAGGACTATAAAAATTTGTTTTCGACAGTAAATATATGCAGTCAGGAAAATGGCAGAAACAAAAACGATTCCTGCGTTGAGAAGATATCTGCCTGTGGTCATGCCGGGGGAAACTTTTTGCATCAGTACCAGTATGGACACGATCAGAACTCCTGCAATGGCAGCCGGATACCAGATTTTGACAGTACCAGCATCCAGGTGTTCCAGGCTGTACCATGCAGTCAGGATCAGCAGGAACGAAAAGAGAAAACTGTAGCGGTACGGGAAACTGGATGGAGGATTGAAACCATGCCATACCAGATTAAAAATCTGAAAATAAAAGGAAAGACAGAGCGTAACTAACAGGAAACCGGCACCGAGTTTCTTGCACAGTCCAATACGGGAATTCATGAAAAACAGAATGCAGAGAAAAAGAATCATAATTCCACAGAAGATATTTGGCAGACCTGAAACGGTGTTGTTTTTGAAGTAGAAGCAGCCGTTGAGAAATTTGATAAAAAAATCCCTCCAGCTGAAATTGCCGGAAAAAGTAAAAAGAGAAGTGTCAAAAGTGGCTTTTCCACCGGATAATCCTTTTAGCGTTGGCAGGAGAATGAACACGGAAAGAAGACCGGCAACCAGGGAAGCCAGTCCATAATTGAAAAATATAGAAAAATCACGGATCAGTCGCTTTTTCTGTACTGCACAGAGGGTACAGAAATAAAAAACAGAAAAAATACACAGCATAAAACCGATATAGTAATTAAAAAGAATGGCAAAGCCCAGACTGAGTGTGTAAAGAGCAGGAAAATGCCCTTCCAGAATCCGGTGAAGGCCAAGTATGATGAGCGGAAGCAGAATAATACTGTCCAGCCACATCAAATGGAAAAAATATGCCATATTGTAAGCCATCAATGCGTAGGAAATAGAAAAAATCAGCCAGACGGTCTGACACGGGCACTGAGATGACTGATCAAAAAGTAGAATGTCAGACTACAGAGACTGATCTTGACAAGAATCAGAAGTTCAATTGCCTGTGGGAGCCATTCGGTTCTGAAAAAAAGCAGAATGATGTTCAGAGGACTCATCAGGTAATAGGCATATAAGCTGAGCATTTCACCCCCGAATGTTTTGGAAAAAGTATAAAAGATACTATGGTTTCCTTTATAAATTTCTCTGAGATAAGAGAAAAACTGGACATACTGATTTTCAAGATCTGACGTGAGAATGGTTTTTGTACCAAATGGCCAGATGCCAGTTATGGACAGAATGATGATCATAAGAATAAAGGGGATAAAAAAAGCCCCTGCGTAGCAGCAGAATATGAAAGTCCGGTTGTTTTTTTTTCATGGTGTACCTCCGTCTGGAATGACGCAATTATAGCATATACAGATGTAGGGGATGTTATGATTTTATTAAAAGAAAAAGACGATATTATTTACGGTACGGGCAAAGACAGAATACAGGCGTTCTGGCTTGATGTTGACGGATGAATCATGTATGATAGAAGGCAGAGTTGCTGAAAATGCAATACAGATAGAAAACAGGAGAATTATTTTATGAGATTAAGAAATATACCTGGCGCAAAAGCTGCCATTACAGGAAGTAGTTATGTTGTACAGAATCCTGAAGAGTGGAAAGGTAAATGGAAGCAGTGTTTTACAAAAGAACAACCGCTTCATATAGAGGTTGGAATGGGAAAAGGCCGTTTTTTGATGGATATGGCGAGCCTTCACCCGGAGATCAATTATATAGGTGTTGAGATGTATGACAGTGTTCTGCTTCGTGCACTGCAGAAGAGAGAAAGAATGGAAGCAGACGGAGAAAAACTGGATAATCTGAAGTTTATGTGTGTTGATGCAAGGATTCTTCCGGATATTTTTGAAAAAGGAGAGGTACAACGTATTTATCTGAATTTTTCTGATCCGTGGCCAAAGGCACGTCATGCAAAAAGAAGACTGACTTCCAGAGAATTTCTGGCTCGTTACAGTCAGATCCTGACAACTGGTGAAACGGTAGAATTTAAAACGGACAATAAAGATCTGTTTGAATTTTCCCTCGAGGAAGTGACAGAAGCGGAAGGATGGACTCTTCTGGCACATACCTTTGATCTGCACCACCAGGAGGATATGATGGTGGGAAATGTCATGACAGAATATGAAGAAAAGTTTTCTTCTATGGGAAATCCCATCTGCAAGCTGATTGCACGATGTGAAGAATAATTGCATATTAATATAGAAAGAATGATCCGGACAGGAAATGAATGTACTGTCCGGATGGAAGTTACAGGAGTGGTAACTGCATGGGCTGCAAGAAAGGAAAATGCCACCGACAGGCATTGCTCGCACAGTTCTGTTATGAGCATCAGAAACTTGAATGCTGCATGCGAAAAATTCGTAAAAATGCGGAAGAACTATGTAAAATACTGGATTCCATGCCACCGAAAAAAGAAAAGGAAAAGGAGAATAAAAAATAATTAAAAAAATTATAAATTTTTTCTTGACTTTTAGTCTAGGGTTTCATATAATAGTTTTTGCGTTGAGAAAATAGCCAATGCAAAATTTTATAAAGTATGCGCTTTTAGCTCAGTTGGTAGAGCACCTGACTCTTAATCAGGGTGTCCAGGGTTCGAACCCCTGAAGGCGCACTAAGGACACTGTTTTTGCGGACATTGCGATTGCCGCGGGGACGGTGTTTTTTTGTTCTTGAAAACTCAGTGTTTATGCGGGTTTGCGGGCTCTTAATCATTTTGTTATATGCCTCAAAAAACTTTCTAACATCTTTTTTACATCTTCTAAAGCAAATCTTAATTTGAATACAATGTATTCAAGATATCTTTAAAGCATTTTCCATAAGATTCATCTTTTCAAGTTCTGTATGCGTGTCAAAGCAATAGTATTTTAATGTTGTCTTTTCGTCTGAGTGACCTAACATTATTCTTGTGGTGTTGAGACTAACACCACCGTCCAAGAGAGAAGAACCATAAGTTTTTCTTACTTTATGACTGCTTCTGTACAAGATTCCGAGTTTGCTGCAATATTTTTTCAATAATGAAGTGATACATCGTTCGGTGATTGGCTCACTTGTTAATGAAAAAATATAGCCTGCTGCCTTTCCGTTCGATTTTTCTTGACGTTCCTTTGCAATGGCTATAAGTTTTCTTGCTTCTTTTGTTAAAAAAACATATCTGTCGCCGCAGTCTGTTTTTGTATGCGGAATAACTTCTTTAGTATCACGTCTGAGCATTCTCTGGATATGAATATAATTTTCATTCTCGATATCAGAAAATTTCACAGCACACAATTCACCGATTCTCAATCCTGTTTGAAATTGAAACATAAGAGCAAGGGGAGAAAGTTCATAGAATTTCACAGCATTTTTATAATCTTCCCATGCAAGAGGAATCATCATTTTTCTTTCATCAACGGTGTAGACTTGTGTATCATCAGGTTTCTTTTGCTCTTTTCTGAAAATCTTTTTATCAATTTTAAGCCCCTTCATGGGGTTGCTCTCGATAATATCCAAATCAACTGCATATTCAAGCGCTTGTCTCATAATGACTTGAACATTTACATATTTTTTTCGAGTCATATCATAATCTTTTATAAGTTGGTGAGCCCAAACGTCCAATGTCAGTTTATTGATTTTTTTCAAAGGTATTTTTATGATAGGGGTTCCCACGTAAAAAGATTTCCAATCACTTTCAATTCTTGTGATATAAGTTGAAGCAGTTGTATGAAGTCGCTTATATTTCAACCATTCGTGATAAAAAATTTCTAAGTTCACTTTATCCAAAAGATTGTCAAGCAGCTTCTCTTTGTAGAAGTCATTTAGCCATTCATAAAGTTCTTCTTCTGTTGCTTTGACGATGAGTTTCCTTCCATATTTTTTCGTTTTATCTGGAATGTAAGTTCTCCAACGTTGGTCTTTTCCATTACCTTTGCCGATAGAATATGGATGCTTTTTCTGTATTTCTGCTTTGATTAAATCGTTCATTTTCAAGGCACATCGCTTGTCTTGATATTAGCATTTTTTATTCATGAAATCAATAGTAAGTGCCAAAAGAATGACTCACTATTATCTATATAGAGGTATACTAATATCATCAAAGAGAGGAACACAAAACAAACAGAAAGAAAGAGGTAAATAAAATGTACTGCACAAATACAATGAAAATTAAAATGAACAACAACATTAAGGCGATTAAAGCAATGGATATCATTAAAAATTTAATCATGGAAAATAAAGATGCTTACAATAAAAATTATCGCAAAGATGCTTCTCAGATGCTTCTTGATGCACTTGCGATTGATAATAACTGTATTATTATTTCAGATGAACTTTTTGGCGAATTTTTTCCAGAAGACTCTAAAATGTTTACAGATATTGTAAATGCACTTGCAAATCAGTTAAAAAGTGAATTTGAAGCAAAAATTTGCAATACTTCTGATTACTCAGAGATGTGGATAAAAGCATTTTGCGATGGCAAAGAATTAGAACTTGAAACAACTTACTTTCCATGTGGATTTAGTGAAGTATCTATTTGTCCTGAATGTGATGAAGAACTAAAGCTTTATGAAAAAATTGAAATTGCGCCAAACAAGTATGCTATTCATATTTTTGACGAGTTTGTATCTGGAACATATACTTGCCCTAATTGCGGAGAAATAATAGATATCTCAGAGGAATTACCTGTTATAACTAAAACAATCAGAAATATCTAAAATACCAATAGAATGACTCACTATTTTCTATACAGAGTTATACTAATATCATCAAAGAGAGAAACACAAAACAAACGAAAAGAAAAGGTTTTAAGGAGGATTCAAATAATGTATTACAATGGTGAATATTATACAGATGATGACATCGAGGGAATGGCAGAAAGTATTGGCATGGCAGCAGAGGATTGTATATGGCATTGTGCTGATGGACATATACTTAGAAGTGAAGAAATTGCTTCATGGTCAAATGAAATGATTATAGAAATGTTTACTATAATATATCTTTCATAAAGTACCACTAAAATGACTCACTATTATCTATATAGAGTTATACTAATATCATCAAGAGAGGAAAACAAAACCTCAGAAAATAAAAACGAAATAAAATAAGGGCAGCGACCAAGCGCTAAACGCCAAGAGGCGAAGAAAGGAAAATATTATGTTTATCAATTATGAAATGGATACAATCGAAATCACAAAGGCAGAAGCAAAAGAAGCAGGTGTTTTCAAATCTGATATGTACAATAATCTTGCAAAAGCCAAAGCAGAGACAGGTTACAAAGTTGTAGTAAAAGAATCTAAGAAAAGAACAGATACAATGAAAGGTCTTACTTACGCTTATATGACAGTTTATATTGAAAAGAAAGCAGGTGAGCGAAAAGAAGAACTTATGGCTGAATTTAATGAACTTCGTGGCTGCATTGATGGAAAAAGAAATCCTCTGGCAGAAAAGGCTTCTTATGGCGAAGTCAGAGCTTGGTTCCTCGAGCAGTTTACAGAGATTACAGAATTTAATGAAAAACTTGCTGCAAAGAGAGCAATCCTTCGTGAAGAAAGAGAAATGAAAAAACTTGAAGCTTTATTCGCTTAATATGTCGCATTAAAATGACTCATAGTTATTTGCAATCCACTATAATAAAATCATAAAGAACAGAAAACAAAATCCAAAAGAAAGAGGTAATAAATCATGAAATCTCCTATCACAATCGACTTCGTAAATGCAACAATTACAGTAAACGCAGCTTATGCCAAGAAAGCAAGCAATCCTTTTTCAGCAGAATATGCACAGATTCAGAAAGTACGTGCTGATTATCCAACTTTCACAGTAAGAACAAGAAGTATTAAAAAGAATGCTGCTAAAGATTCCTATAAAGGTCTTACCTACGATTACATGAGAGCCTACATCATGAGCCATGAAAAAGGGGAAGATAGAGTAAATGCGTTAATGGAATTTGACGAACTGCTTCTTATCTCTCAGTGCCACAGCAAAGGACGCAGATATCCTGTTATTAAAAGTTGGTTTCTTGACAACTATCCAGAAATTAAGAACTTTGGAATGATTGAAATGCCTGGGTTTGAGATTGTGCCAAAAGATGAAAACAAGGTTGCGGACTTTCCAAAAGATGAAAAAGTCAGTGCATAATACTAAGAAAGGACAGCGCACAATTTTCCTTAAAGGTTTAGCGGATATTTAAATTATATTCTCTGATAAAGGTTATAGGAAAAATGCTGAAATTGAAAATGCTTATTCAAAAATTAGAAAAACGCTTTTATCCACGAATGGAAATCGCTGAAATTATGGAACTTTCTACAAGAGACAAAAATTTTGCTGACAAAGTTAAGACTCGATTAAAAAATTGGGGATATAAATATATCTATATTAAAAGAAGAGGCGTTGAGATTACTGGAATCCCTTCAACTGCGGAAGAGAAGGTACAAGAACTATTAATCAGAAAATTAAATCTTGATAGTCAGACAAATTTAAAAGCGTTTGCCATTATGATGTATCTGCTTGCTTCTGATTATGAATTTGCAACGTCTCCATGGCTGACAAGAGAAAATATTATCTGGAAAGAATATGGCATTGAAATTTCAGAAAGTGCAATGAGAAATTGGGCGAAAAAACTTGCTAAAGAAGATATTCTTACGAAAATTACGGATTCCCCTGAAATATGGCGTTCTTATAGAGATGAATTTGATATGAAGCATCAAGAAAGAGTTTCTGATGATGAAGAGAAATTAGACGAATATGAGAAATATAAAGCTAAAAAAAGTCAGTATCTCAAAGAAGCAGATAAGGCATATCAAGAGGAAAATGATACCCTTCTTCCTTCGCCTACTCGTTGGAAAGAAACTTATTCAAAATTATGGCATGAATTTAATTGCTGCTATTATAGCGTAAAGCCATTTGTATTTAATGCGTTTTATGATGATGATTACAGAGAGCTTTTTGAGCTTACAGAGGAAATTGTTCAAAATCTAATAATAGAAGTGGCTGATAAAAAAGAGACTGCGGCAGCAGCAGAAAAATTTGTTTTCTGATTTTTCCTTAAAGGTTTAGCAGAAATAAAAAATAATTTTCTGATAAAGGTTTTAGGAAAAATCCTTAAGAATTGCGGCATAACATTCAAGAGACAGATTTAGATAATCTGTCCACAATGAATTTCATATATAGTAGATTAAAGAAAGGCGGTTTATAATTATGACAAATGTTGAAAGAGTAGAACGTGACATTGCAAGAGAAAAGATGTTCAGAGAAGCGTTTATGAATGGCAAAGAGCCAACAGACGAAGATAGAGCTGCGTGGGCGCTTGCAGACGCGCATAATCAAATGAGTCTTGATTATGCAAGACAACTTGATGCAAAAGAGGCAGTTACTAATATTAAAATTTCAAGCGAGGTAAAAATTAAAAAATGAGTGAGGAAAGAAAGAGAAAGAAGAAAAAGGGGAAAGATGATGAATCTATTCTTGAAAATGAGATTTTTCACATAATGGAAGTCAGTCTGAAAGAGGCTTTAGACATGGCTCTTGATGACATACTAAAAGAATGGAAGTAAAAAAGGCAAGCTATGAAAGGACGGTTGTCCTTTTAGCTTGCCTTTTTTTGCGTTTCTCTGCCGATATTTTCGACAGAGTTTTTTTGCGTTCAGAGCCAAGAGCCTCGTGATCTGGAATGAAAATCGCTCTTGCTAGGACAGTTGACCACCACATATTGCAAAAATCGTTGTAAAAATTGCAATTCCCGAAAAGGGCGCCCCCTGTTAATAGCTACCTGCTGCCATTCTGTCCCCTTTAAACGTTCTTCTTGGAACGTGCTAAAAAGCTATTCTGCGGCTTCTGGCGTGTCCTCTGCCACGTATTCGACTAAATCCCCCACTTGACAATTTAAGAGCCTACAAAGCGTGTCTATAGTTTTCCAAGACACTAATTCATTGTGTCTTATCTGTTGAAGATAAGATTGTCCAATTAACTTCTCTTCTCTTATTCTTGTAGAAGTATAACCGTTCTTTTTCAACTCTGCCATAATATCTATTTTATATCTGAGTGCCATTTCAAAGTCCTCCTTCTCCATTTTACTTAATAATAGCATATATTTGCACTAATTTCCAGTGTGAATAATGCACTAATTTCAAGTGCTTTATTGCACTATATTTTGGTGCTTTTGCCAATGGACTGCACTAATATATAGTGCTATAATAAAGACAAGTTAAGAGAGAGGAACAAGTCAAGGATAGACGAAAGTAGGCAGCAGCCGAAACCAAGAATACAAGGTCAGAGTGGAAAGGGATAAGGGAGACTGGGACGCACTAAGAAGAACGCTAAATACTTAAATAGCCCACCACCACTTGAACCTCTCACACATATCAAAAGAAAAGGGGATAACAAATTATGACAAACGAAAAAATCAACGCAACAGTAGAAGAAATCATGGAATATGAGGCTCTTTTAGATGAAGTGAAAGGAATCGTGGACGGACTGAAAGATAACTTGAAAAATGAGATGGCAGAGAGAAAAGTGGAAAGCCTTTCCACAGACCGCTATACAGTCAGATGGACAGAGGTTCTTACTTCCAAGTTTAATTCTAAGGAATTTAAAAAGGTTTATGAGAATCTTTACACCGCTTTTCTTCGTCAGACTCGTTCAAGACGTTTTTCAATCAGTGCGTAACGGAATCTGCTTCTCTCTTGGTTCTGAAAATGAGCCAAGAGAGGAAAGTTCCTAAAATATAAATTATAAGAACAATAAAATCCATTGTTTCTGCGGCTTGTCAGAAATTTGCAGAAAATATGGAACTATTCACTCACAAAATAAGAACTTTTAAGGGGGAACCGCAAAATGAAATTCTGTAAAATCCAAGACACATTGAACAGATGCAGCAGCTTTCTTGATGTTGCCTGTATCGCACTTGACAATGAACACTTCTTTCCAGAGGGAAACACAATCAGTTTACTCTTGGAAGATGTAAACAATCGTATCAATAGTTGTGTTGAAGAATTGGAAAAGATGAAAGGAAACAATAAAAAATGAATAAGAGGACAATCGCTCTTACCACAGAACAATACAAGAAAATTATTCAGACCATGAGAGAAGGATTCTGCGGTTGCCGTCCAAATGAACGAATTGCAACTGCTCTTGTCTTAGAGGGCAATCTTGGGCTTAGAATATCTGATATTCTGAGCCTGCGGCTCTCAGATATTGTGAGGGATGGCGACAGATACAGATTAGAGATAACAGAACAGAAAACAAAAAAGAAACGAGTTTTTACAGTTCCCCTTGTTATTCAGCAGTATATTGAAAATTATTGTTTGAGAAATGGAATTGAAAAAACTGAAAGGATTTTTAATCTGACTGAACGTGCAATCAGTAAGCAGCTTGCCCTTGTCTGCGATTATCTTGGATTTGAGGGAATCGGCACACACTCTTTCAGAAAGTGGTATGCAACGGAAATTTACAAAAATAATGGCTATGATATTACTTTAGTCCAACGACTGCTCCAACATAGTTCTGCTGCCATTACACAGCGTTATATTGGAATTGAGCCACAGCGGATAGAAGAAGCCATTGAGGGACACGCACAGCTATTATAAGAGTCTTACGAATAGATAAAAAACGGAGCAGGGCACGTACCCTGCTCCAAGTTATTCCCTTCTACAATCCAAGTAACTGTTTTTTCTTTGCGTCAAATTCTTCTTGTGTAATGATGCCAGAATCAAGAAGTTCTTTATATTTTTTTATTTCATCAGCATTGCTCTGATGGCTCTCTTGGTTGATGGTAGGAGCTTTCATTGCATGACTATTGTGCTGACGTTCCATAAGAAGTTTGTTGATTTCTTCATAAATTTCATTTCTATTATCAATTTCAGAAAAAGCAATCTTACCAGAAGATGTTGATACGATAATGCTATGACCAAAACCTATGGCAACAGCAGAAATGGAATCCAAAGGCAAATCAACACGTTTCCCCCAAAACGCTTTGCCGTAAACTCTCATGTTAGTTACGCAAATATTAGTTCTCGTACTAAAAAATATAAGTGCAAGGAAAATGATGGGAATAAAAATACGTCTTACAAACCAGTAACCAAAAGTAGTCCATGCGTCATTGCTGAGGTACATCGCTTCGCAATAAACCACATATAATACTATGATTATTGCACTGCATATAACATTAATTTTTTTAGAATGCGTGCTTTCAATAATAATTTTTTCTTCCATAGATGTTTCCTCCAATAACATATAGTTGTTTTGTTTTTATAATATCATAGTTCTTTCAAGGCTGCAATCTAATTGTATTACTAATAGATATTTATTCGTAATATATAAAACAGTCATTCTAAACTCTATAATCGAATACAGATTAAGGAGTGATACAACATGAAAAATGAACCTTTAATACTAAAAAAGCGTGGCGAAGATGGTAGCAGAGTTATCACAGTCAGAATAAAAGAGGATATTTTAGCATCTTTAGACCAGCTTGCAGCGGAAAGCAATTATTCACGAAATGAATTGATAAATATTATCTTGCGACATGGGATTGAGAATATAAAGATTGAATGAGAGTGGAATCCACTCTTTTTTCTTTGCTCTTGGAATGATAGAATAAAAGAAAAATGTTTGGGGTTATACTTATGAGAAAAGAATTTGACGAAGAAGACGAACTGAAAAAGTCAACCAGAGGAAAGAAAAATAACCAAAAAATGAAACCTTTCCTTGTATATCAATATCTTATGAGACATACAGACGAAAATCATGTTATCAGAGCAGATGATATTTGTCTTGCTATGGCTGAGACTTATGGTATAGACGCGGAACGGAGAGGGATTTACAGAGATATTGACGAAATCAATAAAGCGATTCTTGCTTTTGAAGAAGGCATTTCTATAAAAGAAGCTGCTGAGTGGATTGAAGATGATGAAAGTCTGAAAAATATTATTTTCGATAAGCACCAAAAGGGCTTCTGTATGCAGCAGCGGCACTATGATTACACAGATATTCAACTTTTGGTTGAAAGTATCTATGCGTCAAAATATCTGTCTGAGCCGCAGGCAGAACGCTTGATAAAGATATTATGTGAGTTCGTCAGTGAGTTCCAAGAGAAGAAAATTCGCCACAATGCTATTTTGACAGATAGAGTAAAAACAAACAATTCTGGTGTTTTGAATAATATTGAAAAAATAGATACTGCAATGAGCATGGAAGATAAGCACACTCCTGAAAAAATCAGCTTTAAATATTTAAAATATTCCATTAGCAATCTGAATCAGCAGGTGGAACGGCGGCATGGCAGCAGGTACGAAGTCAGCCCCTATGCACTTCTTATCAATGATGGCAACTATTACCTTTTGGCTTATAACGATTATGTAAAGGACTTGCGGACGTATCGTGTTGACAGAATGAAAGATGTAAAACTACTTGGTATTGAACGAGAGGGGAAAGAAGTCTTTAATAAAATTAACCTCAAAAATTATACACAGCGAGTTTTTTCTATGTTCGGTGGAGAGCAGCAGGTAATCACAATACAGTTTATCAATTCTCTTTTGGATGCGGTTGTAGATAGGTTTGGAAAGAAAGGAATCCTTTATAATGTAGTAGATGATAAGCATTTCAGCATTACTGCACCTGTTGAAATCAGCGACCAGTTTTATGGTTGGGTTCTTGGTTTTGGAAATAAGGCGAAGATTTTAAAGCCGCAGAAGGTAGTTGAGGGATTTACAGAGTACTTGGATAAGATTAGAAATATGTATGAAAGTTGATGAAAAGATGTTAAAAGTTAGTATGAAGTTGCTTATTTGTTACTTAAAACATGATTATTTATTGTTTGAATACACTTTGAATACACTGGACAGTGCGATGTGCCAAAACCTCCTTTCTTAGCGGCGAAGCCGCAGGGTGTCCAGGGTTCGAACCCCTGAAGGCGCACTAAGAACACTGTTTTTGTAGACACAGGAGCTACGGGGACGGTGTTTTTTTGTTCATGAAAATAATAAAACAAAGTATTTGTAAAGGCAGGCAATATATGAGGACTCTACTGGTTGGAAATACGGGGTATATTACAAATAAATTTGTTGAGGAAGCATTTCCGGAAAGCCTGGTAATGGTAATGGGAGATACTAATATCAGGAAAAATCGTAAGAAAAATCTGTTTGTGCGTCCGTTTGTGAAAAATGAAAAAGAACTGGAAGATATTTTCAGCACATATGATTTTGAACAGATCATTTATTTCTCCAATTATCTGACATTCCATGGAGAAACACGTGGAGAAGCTGAGATGCTTCGTAAAATACTGCAGTTGTGCAGAGGAAAAAGGAATATGCGTATTGTATATCTGACAGGTCCTGAACGCTTGTATGATGTTACGACCGGAAAAACACTGTTGGTTTCCGAAATGGAAAATTTGAGCAGAGAATACGCAAAACTCTATAAGACCACTGTAAAAATAATCAGGTCTCCTTATTTATATTCAGAACAGTACGAGAAAGATTTCCTGAATACGGTTTTCCGTGAAATTTCTGCAGAGCAGAAAATAACCTTTCAGGAAGATGAGTCACAGAGAATGTTTTTCCTGTCAATGCAGGATCTGGCAGAACTTATGTATAAAATTTTTGATAACTGGGATGAGGATGAAGAAATTCTCAATATAGCGGATGGGTTTGATCATTGCTTTAAGGATCTGGGAGATAAACTGACAGAATTGTGTCCTCATCTTAAGGTTTCATATGCACGATACAGCATAATGGAAAATATGTTAAAGGATGACAAAATAATCCGCTATAAATACGGCTGGTTTCCTAAAATCTCAATATTGGAAGAGCTTCCGGAACTTTATGAACATTATCAGGAAAGAAATAATATAAAGGAAGGCCGTCTGGACAGTTTAAAACATATTATATCAAAACACAAAGCAGCTGTGAGAGTTGCTGAGTTTGCGGCATTTTTTATTTTGTTTGAATTGCTGAATGGAATAGCCGGAAATCAGGCACAGTTTAAAATGATCGATCTTCGTTTGATTTTTGTCGTGTTGTTTGGCAGTACGTATGGGATCAATTACGGAATAGCAGCGGCAGCAGCAGAAAGCTTATCACTTATACGTGCGTTTGAAGCAGAAGGAAGCAGCTGGTATGTACTGTTCTATGAACCTTCAAACTGGATTCCATTTATCTTTTATTTTGCGGTTGGAGCGATCTGCGGTTATATCCGGATGAAAAATAAGGATAATGTACAATTTATTAAAGAAGAAAATAATTTGCTTCAGGAGAAATTTCTTTTTACCCGTGAAATGTATCAGGAAACCATAGAGGATAAAAACCTGTATAAAAAACAAATACTTGGAAGTAAAGACAGCTTTGGAAAGATTTTTGATATCACAAGAAAACTGGATGTGATCCAGCCGCAGGAACTATATATTGAAACGATCCGTGTTCTGGAAGATGTTTTGGAAAATAAAACCTTTGGACTTTACACATTGAATCGGGAAAATGGTTATGGACGTCTGGAGACAGCATCCGCACAGGTGCAGGGAAATTATCCGAATTCGATAAAACTGAGTGAGTATTCAGCTGCAATGGAAGAACTGGAAAATGGAAATGTGTGGGCAAACCGGGAATTCCTGGAAAAATATCCTATGTATATGGCGGGAGTCCGGAAAAACGGAGAGCTCGTAATGCTGATCTGTATTCAGCAGGCCAGTCGCGAGCAGATGTCATTGTATTTCCTGAATCTTTTTAAGATTCTTTCCGGCCTGGTGGAAACGTCTCTTCTGCGTGCATTGGAATATCAGAAAGCAGTGGAATATCGACAGTATGTGAAAGGAACGCATATATTAAAAACAGAATATTTTGAAGAGCGGCTGAAAGTACAGCATGATATGCGGGAACAGAAGCTGGCATCTTACGTATTGCTGAAAGTTGAATATTCGGAAATGTCACTGAAGGAAGCAGATGAGATTCTGCGCTCCAAGGTGAGAGAAAATGATGTCTGGGGAATCTCAGAAAGCAAAGAATTATATCTGATGCTGGTTCAGACGGATAAAGAAGCTCTTCCGATCATCCTTGCAAGGCTGAAGCAGGCCGGGCTTGTGTGCAGACAGATAGACGAAGAGCTTACAGGCAATAACAGAACAGGAGAAAACAAATGATCCGGACAGTAAGTGGAATCGTGCTGCTCATCCTGCATCTGACGGTTTGTATTCTTATATGGGCAGGAATCAGAAGTGGTATGCTTAAAGTAAAAAAATACCTGATAATACCTGTGATTTTTGTACCTGTATGGGGAGCTTTAAGCATGTTGATCCTCCATCTTCAGGTTTTTAGCAAAGCTGAAAACAGCAGAAAAATAGGTATAGAAAAGCTTCAGGTCAATGAAGAGATATACAAAAATAACTTCAGGTTAAGGGAAGAAAATGATCATGATATTGTTCCTCTGGAGGAAGCACTTCTGATCAATGATCCGGAAAAACGCAGAAAGCTGATCATGGATATTCTGAATGATGATCCTTCAAAATATATCGAACTTCTGGAGAAGGCCCGGATGAATGAGGATGTGGAGGTTGTTCATTATGCGATCACTGCCATGGTAGAACTGTCTAAGGATTATGACAGCAAACTGCAGACTTTTGAACGCACATATGCAGCTGCACCGGAGGATCCGGTTGTACTGGATGAGTATTGTGATTTTATGGAAGAATATCTGCAGCAGGGATTGCTTGAAAAACAGGTGGAACATATGCAGAGAAATCAGTACACACAGCTTCTTCAGAAGAAAATCAAAACAGATATGAATTTCCACAGCTGTTTGTGTCTGGCAGACAATTTAATGAAGCTTAAAGATTACTCAGGAGCTCAGCAGATTCTGGATGTTATAGATAAAAAATGGCACAGAAGAGAAGAATACTGGGTGAGAAAAATCCAGTTATTTGCAGAGCAGAAAAATGGCAGGGCAATTCAGGCAGCTCTGAAACAGATGAAAGAGGAGCATATTTATTTGTCTTCAAAGAGTAAGGAGGTTCTGGCTTTTTGGTTAGATTCATAAAGAAGATCAGGAATTTTCAGTTTAAGGGGATTTTGATGATTCTGGGCTGTTTTATACTGATCGCGGCTGCGCTTTTTGCAGAAAGATCTGGGGTTCAATACCAGGAAAAAAAGAGACAGATTTCTTATATAGATAAGAATAAAATCATAACAGAAAAAGAGGCGGCAGATTCATTAAAAAAGACATGTCTGGTTTTGCGTGACAGCAGCCAGAAAGAGAGTGAACAAGCCTGGATAGAGTTTCAGCGTATTTTTATGGATATGCGTGTTGGAACTGATGTGATTGATATACAAAAGGATACAATTCCCGATCTGGACGCCTATGAGACAGTTGTGCTTCTGCTCAGTGATCTTGATCCGTTAAAAGAGAAGGTTCTGGATATCTGTGAATGGGTAGAAGATGGTGGAAGTGCAATGTTTGCGCTGACACTGCAGAAGAATACATATGTGTCTCTGATAGAGCAAAAGCTTGGAATTATCTCATCAGGTTATGAGAATACAGAAGTGGATAGCATCTACTTTGATAAGGAGTTTCTGATCGGTGGCGGACAGGCTTATACGATCATGGATCCATATGACTCCGCATGGGAAGTGGAACTTGCGGAAACCGCAAGGGTTTATGCCAGAGTTGGAGATCAGAGTGGAACACCAGTAATCTGGGAAGAGGATTATGGCAAAGGCAGATTTGTAGTTGATAATTTTGGATTATATGAAAAAGCGGTCAGAGGCTTTTATGCTGCTTCTTATAGTCTACTTACGGATGCGGGAGTTTATCCTGTGATCAATGGCTCTGTGTTTTATCTGGATGATTTTCCTTCCCCGGTACCGGGAGGAGATGGTACCTATGTCAGACGTGATTATAACACTAATATTGCAGATTTTTATTCCAATATCTGGTGGCCGGATATGATGTCACTTGCAGCAGAGCATGGCGTCAGATATACGGGTGTGATGATCGAAAACTATGAAGATGAGACAGATGGAGAAATCGTAAAACAGACAGATACGCAGAGATTTCAGTACTTTGGAAATATGATCCTGCATCAGGGTGGAGAACTGGGCTACCATGGGTATAACCACCAGCCATTAAGTCTGTCAAATGTGGATTATGGAGATGTTCTTCCATATAAGACGTGGATAAGTATGAAAGCAATGCAGGATGCACTTGGTGAACTGATTCGTTTTGGAAAAGAGATGTTTCCCGGAACAGAGCTGTCGGTGTATGTACCACCTTCAAATGTACTCTCAGAAGAAGGCAGAAAAATGCTGGCTGAAAAATTTCCGGAGATCCGAACAATAGCAAGTAACTATTTCCCTGGTGAATACGCATATGTACAGGAGTTTGAGACGGCGGATGATGGAATTGTTGAACAGCCCAGAATCATATCCGGTGCGATCATTGATGATTATATGCAGATGGCAGCACTTTCAGAACTGAATATGCATTTTGTAAACAGTCACTTTATGCACCCGGATGATCTTCTGGATGAAGATCGTGGAGCTGCACTGGGATGGGAAAAACTAAGAGCAAGACTGGATGAATATATGACCTGGATGAATGAATCAGCACCGTCACTCCGAAATCTTACAGGTTCGGAGCTGGCAGGAGCTGTTCAGCGCTATGGTGCCCTGACCGTAGACAAAGAGATCACAGATCAGGAGATCAGAATTCATCTTGGAAATTTCTATGATGAAGCCTATCTGATGGTCAGAATCAACGATGGTACACCGGGACAGGTTACAGGCGGCGAACTTACAAATGTTACCGGAAATCTTTATCTTCTGCATGCGCAGGAGAGCGAAGTGGTGATTGAGCGAAATTGAGGAGAAAACAGTGAAGATCTGTCTGATTTTGGAGGGATGTTATCCCTATGTGTTTGGTGGGGTTTCCACCTGGATGCACCAGTATATCAATAAAATGAAAGAACATGAATTTGTATTGTGGGTGATTGGTGCAAAGGCAGAAAACAGAGGAAAGTTTGTTTATGAGTTTCCGGAAAATGTTACGGAAGTACATGAGGTTTTTCTGGATGATGCGCTGAGGATGAAGGATACCGGCAGGTTAAGACATTCATTTTCTGACGAAGAAACACAGTCTCTCAGAGAATTGATGCTTTGTGGGAGACCGGACTGGGAAGTTTTGTTCCGGCTGTATCATGATAAACATATGAACCCAATGTCATTTCTGAAGAGTGAGGAATTTCTGCAGATCCTTATAGAATGCTGCGAAGAACACTACCCGTATATCGCATTTGCAGATGCTTTTCATACCATGCGTTCAATGCTGCTCCCGGTGCTGTATCTGATGGGGACAGAGGTGCCGAAGGCAGATGTATACCATGCAATCTGCACCGGTTATGGAGGTCTTCTTGCCTGTCTGGGAGGTTATGTGAACAAAAAAGACGTGCTTCTTACAGAGCATGGGATTTATACACGTGAAAGAGAAGAAGAGATCATCCGTGCTAAATGGGTGGTGCCATCTTTTAAGAAACAGTGGATTTCTTTTTTCTATATGCTGTCAGATATGATATATCAGAGAGCATTTCGCGTGACCAGTCTTTTTACCAACGCTATGCATACGCAGGTAAGCATGGGTTGTGATAAAGATAAATGCAGAGTGATATCTAACGGAATAGACTATGACCGACTGTCAGGGATTCCGCTGAAAGAGCCAGATGGCTGGATTGATATTGGCGCGGTAGTAAGACTGGCGCCGATCAAAGATATCAAAACGATGATATATGCATTTTTTGAGTTGTCAGCGCGGTTACAGAATGTGCGCCTGCATATCATGGGAGGCGTGGATGATGAAGAATATGCAGAGGAATGCTATGCGCTGGTTGACCAGCTGAAAATAAAAAATATAATTTTTACAGGGCGTGTAGATATTGTCAAATATATGGAAAAGCTGGATTTTACAATACTTACAAGCATTTCAGAAGGACAGCCACTATCGGTTCTGGAATCTTTTGCCGCAAGACGTCCGTGTGTGACAACGGATGTCGGATGCTGCAGAGAACTTCTTGAAGGAAGCGAGGGGGACTCTTTTGGGCGGGCCGGATATTATGTGGCACCTATGTATCGTGAGGGTCTGGCGGATGCAATGGAAAAGCTGTGTGTGTCGGAGCCAAGACGAAGAAGAATGGGAGAAAATGCTCAGAACAGAGTGAAAACCTATTACAAACATGAAGATATGATGGAGAATTATCGTAAAGTATACAGGGAGGTTGAAGAGAAAAATGGCTGGAATAGGATTTGAGCTGAAAAAACTTTTCAACAGACGTGGACTGTTTGCGACATTTCGGGCTTATGGATATGCCGGAGTTGTATGTACCGGACCAATGCTCCTGGGAGTTGTGCTTCTTCTTGGAGTTATGTTTTTGTGTGGCATCACAGGTGGTTCAAGACACAGCAGAGAGCTTCTGGTATGTATGATCACATATACTCTGCTGGCATCCCTGACTGTCACAAGTTTTCTTTCTATGGTGGTCACCAGATTTATTGCTGATCAGCTGTATGAAGAAAATTATGAGGCAGTACTGCCTTCGTTCTGGGGATCTTCAGGGCTTATGCTGATTGTGGGAGGCATTCTTTACGGAGTCTTTCTTATATTTTCAGGAGCCGGACTACTGGATGGATTCCTCTGCTTTGGATTTTTTGGAGAGCTGATCATTACCTGGAATGCGATGAGCTATCTTACTGCGATTAAAGATTACAGAGGAATTCTTCTTGCTTTTATCGCAGCGATCCTGGTGACATTTCTGACAGGGTGGATTCTCCTTATGACAGGGATTCCACATGTTGAGGCTTTGCTGATTGCTGTTTCTGTCGGTTATGGTGTAATGATGGTGTGGGATGTGACGCTTCTGTATCAGTATTTTCCATCGGGAAATGTAAGCGCCTTTTTCTTTCTGAGATGGGTGGATCAGTTTTTACCACTGGCATTTACGGGTCTTTTTATCAATATCGGATTGTTTGCGCATCTGGTGATCATGTGGATGGGACCACTGCAGGTAAAAGTACAGGGGCTTTTTGTCGGGGCGCCGTACCATGACGTTCCGGCGTTGATTGCTTTTCTTACTATATTAGTTACAACTGTAAATTTTGTGGTTTCAGTAGAGGTGAATTTCTATCCGAAATATCGAAATTATTACAGTCTGTTTAACGATAAGGGTGCAATAGGAGATATTAAACAGGCCGGAAAAGAGATGCGAAAAGTCTTAAATATGGAACTAAAATATACGGCACTGAAACAGCTGCTGACTACGGCTCTGGTGATTTCGGTGGGAGGTATCCTTCTGGAGTATCTGCCGCTTGGTTTCAACGATCTGATGGAAGGATATTTCCGGACACTTTGTGTGGGATATGGCCTTTATGCGGTAGCAAATACAATGCTGCTTCTCCTGTTATATTTTACAGATTACAAAGGTGCATTGTGGTCTTCCGGGATTTTTGCGGCAGGAACTTCTGTATTTACGATAATATCCCTGTTTTTCCCACAGGTATATTATGGTTTTGGTTTTCTGGCTGGATGTGTGGCGTTTTTTCTGTTCTCAGTTTTGAGACTGGATTACTATACAAAAAGGCTTCCGTATTACATCCTGAGTGTACAGCCGGTGGTTCAGGAGGAAAAAACAGGTATATTCACAGAACTTGGATATTTTCTTGATAAAAAACTAGAAGGGAGACAGGAGCTTGAGAAAATATAAAAAAGCAGCAGGATTGCTGGCAGTATCCCTGGTCATTTCGATGTGCAGCGGATGTGTTATGGACAGAGAAAAAAGCAGCGAAAGTCAGGCAGGTGAAACAGCGAATCTGACAGATGAAGATACAGAAATAAAAAAAGCTGCGAAACAGGACATCAATGAAGTACATCTGAGAGATAAAGATACTTTATACGAAAATGATGATGAGACCAGTGTGGTGACAATGTATCTGACTGTTTCGAGAGGAAATGTATCGGAGAATACAGATCATTCCTGGAAGGAAATCAACAATTATTCGGTATATGACTATGATACTATGGGAGTGGAACGTTATCAGGCTGCGGCTCTTCTGCAGGTCGGGGATGAAGATGGTCCACAGCAGGGAGCGGTCGGTTATGGAGAGACTGCTCCAAATGCCACAGTGCAGGTCCGGGGACAGACATCCAGCGAATATGCACAGAAGAATTACAAAATCGAGCTGAAAAAAAACAAGGGAACCTGGCGTGGACAGAGAACGATCAATCTGAATAAACATATGGGCGAAGGAATGCGTTTCCGAAATAAACTGGCCTATGATCTGATGAAGAAAATTCCGCAGATGCTTTCGCTCCGAACACAGTTTGTACATTTGTATGTGAAGGACAATACAGATGGAACGAGTGACAGCTTTGCAGATTATGGATTATATACGCAGGTAGAGCAGCTGAATAAAACAGGAATGAAGGCTCATGGCCTGGACTCGAATGGACAGCTGTACAAAATTAATTCTTTTGAATTCTATCGCTATGAGGACGTGATCAAAAAAGAAGATGATGCGGATTACGACCAGAAAAAGTTTGAAGAATATCTGGAAATAAAAGGAAATTCTGATCACAGTAAACTGATAGAGATGCTGGATACAGTCAATGATTACTCGATACCGATTGATGAGATCCTGAACCAGTACTTTGATATGGAAAATATTACCTATTGGATGGCATATCAGATCCTGACCGGAAATGTGGATACACAAAATAGAAATTCTTATATTTACAGTCCGCTTAATTCCGATACATGGTATTTTATCAGCTGGGATAATGATGGTTCTTTTATGAGAACAGAATATAAAATACGGCAATTTTCAGATCAGGGCGGCTGGGAATCCGGAATCAGTAATTACTGGGGAAATGTCTTATTTCAGAGATGCCTGAAATCACAGACATTCCGAGATAAATTAAATGATGCGATCCTGGATCTGAAGGAAAATTATCTTACAGAGGACAGGCTCACTACGATGATTGAGAGTTACAAGAGCGTTGTAAAACCCTATGCGTATTCCATGCCGGATCAGATGAATGAGCCTTTGACGGAGGAACAGTATGAGCAGGTGGCAGCTGCAATTCCCGGAGAGGTGGAAAAAAATTATCAACTGTATCTGAAAAGCCTGGAAAAGCCGATGCCATTTTATATTGGAGTACCGGTTATAGAGAATAATAAACTGAAGCTGGTCTGGGATGTTTCTTATGATTTTGATGCAGAGGATATTACATATACCGTTGAAGTTGCAAGAGATTATCTGTTTCAGGATGTTATTTACAGATCAGAGAATCAGCCGCTTCCGGAAATGGCGATGGATGTACCAGAAGCCGGACAGTACTTTGTCAGGGTGCGTGCAGGCAATAAATCCGGATATACACAGGATGCCTTTGATTATTATGTAACAGATTCCGGTAAGAATTATGGAATGAAATGCTTTTATGTCACAGAAGATAATCGGGTCGAGGAAGACACTTATGATGAAAAGTAAGAAAGAGTTATTTCGAAATGAGTGGAAATATTTGATCAGCGAGGGAGAAAAAGAACTTCTTCGTCTGCGTATGTCACCGTTTCTTCATCTGGATCCCCATGCAGATGAAGGGGGATATATGATCCGAAGCCTTTATTTTGATGATTACTGGAACAGTGCGTATGAGGAAAAAGAAGCTGGAATTCTGATGCGAAAAAAATATCGTATCCGAATCTATAATTATAGTGACAGATCCATAAAACTGGAGAGAAAGAAAAAGCATGGAAGCTATATCTTTAAAGAAAGCGCACCTCTGACTCGTGAAGAAGTAGAGAAGATTCTGGCTGGGGATTATGAATTTCTTCTGAAAAGCCAGTATCCTCTATGCAGAGAGTTTTATGTAGAGTGTGTGAGCAATATGATGCGTCCGCGTACGATCGTGGATTATGACAGAGAACCCTGGATCATGGATGAGGGGACTGTCAGAGTTACATTTGACAGAGATGTGAGAGCAGCAATTGGAAGTTTTGATATTTTTGATCCGACTTTGCCGACGCTTCCAGTGCTGGAACCCGGTAAACTTGTTATGGAAGTGAAATTTACAGAGATGCTTCCTCAGATTGTCAGAGATATTCTGCCGCCTCATGCAGCTGAATTTACGGCAGTTTCAAAATATGTACTCTGTTATGAGAAAACAAGATATATGAATGGGTTTGAATACTGGTATGAAACACAGGAAAGGGAGATATTATGAGTGTAAAAGACATGATAAAAAAGTCCGTGCTGGAATCAGGTGTATTTGATCAATATAATATTTCGAGTATTCTGGTCGCTCTGGCTGCAGCACTGGCGTTGGGAATTCTTATTTTTCTGGTATACAGAAGATTTTATACAGGCGTTATTTATTCAAGAACTTTTGCAGTGACTCTGGTAGGAATGACAGTTCTGACCTGTATGGTAACGCTGGCGATCAGCACCAATGTTGTAATTTCACTTGGTATGGTTGGTGCACTTTCTATTGTCCGTTTTCGTACTGCAGTAAAAGATCCAATGGATCTTTTGTATCTGTTTTGGGCGATCACCACGGGAATCACGGCAGGAGCCGGAATGTATGTGCTGGCGCTTCTTGCAGCAGCAATTATGATCTTTATGATAATACTGTTTTACAGCAGACAGCAGAGAGGGAAAATTTATATTGCAGTTATCCATTACAGTGGAGATGAAGCAGGAGATGAGGTTATCCGATGCTTTGGAAAACGAAAATATTTTATAAAGTCTAAAACTATGCGTAAAGAAAAAACGGAAATGGCAGTAGAGATCTTCTGTAAACAGACGGATATGGACTTTATGGAAAAAATCCGTGCGATCGAGCATGTAGATGATGTGACATTGATCCAGTATAATGGGGAATATCATGGCTAAAAAAAGAGTGATACGTTGTCTGATTATAATTCTGACAATCGTATTGGCAGCAGGAGTGGAAATGTTCTGGCTAAGCAGAAGAAAAACAATAAAACAATATAAAGAAAGTCAGGCGGCTTTTGGAAATCCGCTTATGGGATATGTCCCAAGTGCATGGTATAACGAGGTTTCGGAAGATATTTCACTTTTGTATATGGATATCACATGGGCGGAGCTGGAACCGGAAGAAGGTGTTTACAACTGGGCGTCAATTGACGAAGAAAATCAGATTTCGAGATGGCGAAAAGAGGGAAAGCATCTGGTACTCAGATTTGTCTGTGATATTCCGAGTGATGAAGAACATATGGATATCCCGGAATGGCTGTATGAGAAGAGTGGAGAGGCCGGCAGATGGTATGACGGAGAGGATGGCAAAGGTTTTGCACCGGATTATAATAATCCGACGATCATTTCCTGTCATAGAAAGGCAGTCAGGGCGATCGGAGAGCATTTTGGACAGGATGGTCTGATCAGCTATGTTGAGCTTGGAAGCCTTGGCCACTGGGGAGAGTGGCACGTGAATTACAGTGAGGGAATCCAGAGAATTCCAAGGGAAGCTGTAAGAGATAAATACATTCTTCCATGGACAGAAGCATTTCCTGATGCAATGATTCTTATGCGCAGACCTTTTGCATCAGCAGAAAAATATGGATTTGGACTGTACAACGACATGACCGGACAGCCGGAGGCCACACAGAGCTGGTTGGGCTGGATCAATAATGGTGGTGAATATGATCAGACAGGTGAAAAGAATGTAATTGTTCCAATGAATGATTTCTGGAAAACAGCACCTTCCGGAGGAGAATTCACGAGTTCTCTTTCAATGGAAGAAATGCTGGATACAAATCTGTCCGGGACTGTAGAAATGCTCCGGGAAGCACATACTACTTTTCTGGGACCAAAGATTCCGGATGAAAACTATGTGGATGGATATAAAGAAGTTTTGAAAAATATGGGATATCGGCTGTGGATTTCAATGGCAGAACTGAAGAATACCGCTAAAGGCAGCAGATTGAAGCTGACATGGGAAAACTCAGGAGTGGCGCCGATGTACAAGGAATGGCCGGTGTACGTGTATATTGAAGATGAGTCCGGCAAACTTGTTGAAAAGAGCAGGATCTCAATAAAAATATCTTCGCTGCTTCCGGGAGAAAAAGCGACTACATTGACTGCACTGGAAACGGAAAGACTGAATAGTCTTCTGGAAAAGGGATATCGGCTCTCGGTTGGGATTGAAGATCCTATGACGGAACTTCCTTGTGTTCGCTTTGCAATGGAAGCTTTGTACCAGGAAGGGAAAAACTATCTCTGGTAATAAATAAAAAGAATCCATAAAAATCCGTAAAAAGAAGGAGGGCCGGGCTGTCAGGCCCGGCGAGTATGAAAAAGAAAAATATATGTAAAAAAGCATTTGCTTTATTTGCTTATTAATATACAGGGAATCTGTGATGAAACTGTGATGAGAAATTGAAGAAAACGTGAGGGATTTCTAAAGAAGAAATAAATTTTATTAAAGAAGCAGAAAAGCAGCTGGAAAATACAGAGACACAAAAATAAAAAGAAATTAGCCGTTGTAAAAGTCCTCCTACTCATTTATAATGAAAAAAGATTCTAAAGAGAGTTCTGTTACTGTGCACGAAGTGAACAGTAACGAATTTATAGGGAAAACAGGAGGAAAGCCTTGAAAAAAGAGTTAGTTATTGTTATTGATTTTGGCGGTCAGTACAATCAGCTGGTTGCAAGACGTGTCAGAGAATGTAACGTATATTGCGAAATCTATTCATACAAGACCGATCTTGAGAAGATTAAAGCGATGAATCCTAAGGGAATTATCCTTACCGGCGGCCCGAACAGCTGCTACGAAGCAGATTCACCGACTTATCAGAAGGAGCTGTTTGAACTTGGTGTTCCGGTTCTTGGACTTTGCTACGGCGCTCAGCTTATGATGCATGTCCTTGGCGGTAAAGTTGAAAAAGCAGATGTCAGCGAATATGGTAAGACAGAACTGCTGGTTGACAAAAAAGACTCCAGCATTTTCAAAAACGTATCAGAAAAAACAATCGTTTGGATGAGCCATACAGATTACATTTCCAAAGCGGCACCTGGATTTGAAATCTCTGCACATACAGCAGACTGCCCGGTAGCAACAGCAGAAAACGCAGAAAAGAAACTGTATGCAATTCAGTTCCATCCGGAAGTACTTCATTCTGTAGAAGGAAAGACAATGCTGTCCAACTTCGTACTGGGTGTATGTGGATGTGCCGGTGACTGGAAGATGGATGCTTTTGTTGAGCATACGATTAAGGAAATCCGCGAAAAAGTTGGCGATGGCAAAGTACTTCTTGCCCTGTCCGGTGGAGTTGATTCTTCTGTTGCAGCAGGTCTCCTTTCCAGAGCAATCGGAAAGCAGCTTACCTGCGTATTTGTAGATCATGGTCTTCTCCGCAAAGACGAAGGTGATGAAGTGGAAGGCGTATTCGGACCGAATGGACAGTTCGATCTGAATTTCATCCGTGTCAATGCGCAGCAGAGATACTATGATAAACTTGCCGGTGTAACAGAGCCGGAAGCAAAACGTAAGATCATCGGTGAAGAATTCATCCGAATTTTCGAAGAAGAGGCAAAGAAGATTGGAGCAGTGGATTTCCTTGCACAGGGAACTATTTATCCTGACGTTGTAGAGAGTGGTCTTGGCGGAGAATCCGCAGTGATCAAATCCCATCACAACGTAGGCGGTCTTCCGGATTTCGTAGACTTCAAAGAAATCATTGAGCCACTTCGTGATCTTTTCAAGGATGAAGTCCGTAAAGCCGGCCTGGAGCTTGGAATTCCGGAGAGACTGGTATTCCGTCAGCCATTCCCGGGACCGGGACTTGGAATCCGTATTATCGGAGAAGTGACCGAAGAAAAAGTACGCATCGTACAGGATGCAGATTTCATCTATCGTGAAGAAGTCGACAAAGCAGCCGCCGACTACAAGAAAGAACATGGAGAAGAACCATCCTGGATGCCGAACCAGTACTTCGCAGCGCTTACCAACATGCGAAGTGTAGGGGTTATGGGCGACTTCAGAACTTATGATTATGCAGTTGCACTTCGTGCAGTCAAGACTATCGACTTCATGACAGCAGAGTCCGCAGAGATTCCATATGCAGTGCTGAATAAGGTAATGAACCGTATTATTAATGAGGTTAGAGGAGTTAATCGCGTATTCTATGATCTGACCAGTAAGCCACCGGGAACGATCGAGTTCGAATAATCCACACAATTTGACAAAGCCAGTATTTATGCGTATTACAAGCAAATTTGCTTAGTGATTGGCAACAAAATGGCAACATTTTGTGATTATTCAAGAGATAAAAATTTTATTTCATAACGTATATAAAGAAACCTTACTGATTTTCAGAAGTAAAAAACTGAATATCGGTAAGGTTTTTCTATTTTCTTCTTTTATTTTTCTTTTTTAGTCAATTCTTTTACGAGGTAATCACTCAGTTCTTGAGATGGTACCTTGGCACGTTTCTGGTAAGTATCCAGTTCCGGATACTTATATCTCCATTCATCATATTCTTCCTTGCTGATATCACCGTTTTCCAGCTTGTCAGCCTGTTCCATCCATGCACGAAGCATTTCATCGACAGATGAGCCGGGAGCAGATATGGAAGAGTCAAGACAGAGATGGGGCTGTCCATCTACATTTTTTACCTTTAGACCATATATATCTTCCAGTGCAAATAGTGTGTGCATCAGACCTATGTGAGTATCAATATCTGGAACTGTTAAAGCATGAGTATTGACATCAAAAATCTGAGACATTTGTTTTACAAGATCAATCTTAGGAACTCTGGCTTCAGATTCATACTGAGCCATGCGGACATCTGAGGTTTTTCCTTTAAATCCCAGTTTTTCTCCCAGTTGCTTTTGTGTCATGCCGATACGGTTACGGAAATATTTGATACGCTGCCCGATTGCCATAGTTGTTTGCCTCCTTATAGTGGTCATTCTTGTTGCCATAATTAATTGTGATAGAAAATAAAACAATTCTGTTTAAGTTCAGTATAACATGAGCTATTTTGGATAGCAAGAAGAACTTAAACAAAAAAATTTAATATTCTTGTCGAAACTACTTGACTTAAATAAATATGTTTAGTATCATGCAAAATGTAGCGACCTAAACAAAATGCGTTAAGATAGAAGGGAGAGATGCGATGTGACGAACAGAACTTTTATGACAGTAGATGAAGTTGCAGCGGAACTGGGAGTTTCCAAGTCTTATGCTTATAAGATTGTCAAACAGCTAAATGAAGAATTACAGAAGCTGGGTTATCTTACGGTAGCTGGCAGAGTAAACACCAATTATTTCCGCAAAAAAGTATGTTACAGCGAAATGTAAGAGAAAGAGAGGAGAATTTGTATGAGTATTTACAAAGATAATGTCACGGGGAAGTGGCGAGTGGTTTATCGGTATACCGATTGGACAGGGAAAACACACCAGTCGTCGAAAAGAGGATTTCCTACAAAACGAGAAGCGTTGATGTGGGAACGGGAGCTGTTACTGAAGAAAGAAGCAAAACTGGATATGACTTTTGAAAGCTTCTATGAGATTTATGTGGAGGATATGAAAAACCGAATCCGTGATAATACCTGGGGAACAAAAACAAATATCGCCAGAACCAAAATTCTTCCCTATTTTGGGAAGCGTAAGATAGGAGAAATTGAGCCAAGAGACATTATTGCATGGCAGAATGAACTGCTTGCGATCCGACAGCCAAACGGAAAGCCGTATTCATCCTCTTATCTTCAGAAAATTCACAGTCAGTTAAGTGCTATTTTCAATCATGCAGTTAATTTTTACCATCTTCCATCTAATCCAGCACAGAAAGCTGGAAATATGGGAAAAGAGGAACACAGGGAAATGCTGTTCTGGACAAAAGAAGAATATCTGAAATTTGCAGATGTCATGATGGACGAGCCCGTTTCCTATTATGCGTTTGAAATACTTTATTGGTGCGGGCTTCGCATGGGCGAGTTATTAGCACTTACACCAGCAGATTTCAATTTTGAAACGCATACACTACGGATTAACAAGTCCTATCAGAGACTGCACCGGGAAGATGTGATTACACCGCCAAAGACATTAAAAAGTAATCGAACCATTAAGATGCCGCAGTTTTTGTGTGATGAGATGCAGGATTATCTGAAAATGCTGTATGAGCCGAAAGAGGACGAACGGATTTTCACAATTTCCAAATCTTATCTGCATCATGAAATGAACAGAGGCTCAAAAGTATCTGGGGTGAAACGAATTCGAGTGCATGACTTGAGGCATTCCCATGTATCGTTATTGATCAATATGGGATTTACGGTATTGGCAATCGCAGACCGAATGGGACATGAGAGCATTGATATCACTTACCGATATGCACATCTGTTTCCAAGTGAGCAGACACAGATGGCAGAACAGCTGGATATTGAAAGGATGGAAAAATCAAATGGAGAAAAATCTGGACAGTAAAGGAAGATGGAGAAACAAAATCGTAGCATTCCGGGTATCACCGGAAGAAGCAGAGCAGATTGATGCATGTGTCCGATTGTCAGGACTTAGCAAGCAGGACTATATCACAAAACGATTAACTAATCGAGAAATTGTGGTACAGGGAAATCCAAGAGTGTATAAAGCATTGCGAAATCAGATGGCAGAGATTTATGAAGAATTGAAGCGTCTGGAAAAATGCAGTGAGGAAAATGAAGAGTTGCTGAGTACCCTGAGATTGGTCGCAGAGACATTGTATGGATTGAAAGGGGAAAATGAATGACAGCAAAAGAAAAAATGACTGCTCCGATTGCATCTGTTGGCGCAGATGTGGAACAGCCATCAAGTAATAAATTAACCAACCAAAGTATAGCAGATTTGCCCGGTAAGGGCAATCTGCAAGCCACAAATAATGCGGAAAATGCAGCAAAATCAGCAAATAAAAAGAATACAGATGATCTGGAAACAGTTTCCATGATGGAATTATATGATACTGCATATCCACCAAAACTGCCGATTATAGATGGACTTCTGTATAACGGAACTTACCTGTTTGTCGGTTCACCGAAAATTGGAAAATCATTTTTCATGGCACAGATCGGGTATCACATCAGTAAAGGACTTCCATTGTGGGGATTTTCAGTCAGACAGGGAACGGTTCTGTATCTGGCATTGGAAGATGATTATGCAAGGTTGCAAAAGCGGTTATCACAGATGTTTGGAATGGAAGGCAGTGAGAACTTTTATTTTGCTACAAAGTCTAAATCATTAAATGCCGGATTGGAACAGCAGCTTGTGCAGTTTGTAACAAATCATAAAGACGCAAGGCTCATTATTATTGATACGCTTCAGAAAGTCCGGGAAGTCGGTGGAGATAAATTCAGCTACGCCAGTGACTATGAGATTGTGACGAAGCTGAAAGCATTCAGTGACCATTATGGAATTTGCTTTCTGGTGGTGCATCACACAAGAAAAATGGAATCCTCAGACAGTTTTGATATGATTTCCGGCACAAACGGACTGCTGGGAGCTGCGGATGGAGCATTCGTTATGCAGAAAGAAAAAAGGACAGATAACAAGGCAGTGCTGGAGGTGGCAGGTCGTGACCAGCAGGATCAGAAGCTGTGGCTGAATTTTAATCGGGAAAGATGTGTCTGGGAGTTAACTAAGACAGAAACAGAACTCTGGAAAGAACCGGAAGATCCCTTGCTTGAAAAAATCAAAGAACTTGTAACAGAGATTACGCCAGAGTGGGCAGGAACAGCAACAGAGCTTGTGGAAGTATTGCAGGAGGAAATGCAGCCGAACGCATTATCACGAAAATTAAATGTCAGCCTGGAACGATTGATTCTGGAATATGGAATCCAGTATAAAGCGGAACGAGGACATGATGGAAGAAAGATCAGATTAGCCTTTGTTGGAAAACAAGCGTGACGATATGTGACGGTTGTGACGGTATTTTATATAGCGTGTCGGTAGTGAAAATATCGTCACTATCGTCACGACCGTCACGGAAAGGAGAAACATGGAAAGAAAATCACAGGTGCAGATACCAAAAGATTTATTACTGGCATTGTTCCAGTACCATCTTGCCGGGAATGAGGAATATCTGCCAGAGATAGAAAAAGCATTGATGGAAAAATTAGATAGTGTGGTAAAACATCAGTTATATACAACATTTAAAACAGCACCAACTGAGGAAGAACGGGAAAAGGCAAGACAAGAGTATTTGGATAAGTGTGGAATGCATGAGGACTTTCGTTGGTAAAGATTCTGTTTGATTACCTTATGACAGGAGCGTGGCACGCACCTGTAGATAGCAGACAAAGAGAAGGTCTGTAAGGTGTAGCTGGTAGTTGATTGGCGAAGAAAAAACTTTTTAAAAGGGGGCCCTGATTCAGGGCGTCCCTGAGGAAATGATAAATGAAGGGAGAATGACACCATGAGAGAAGGAAGATTAGGTTACAACAGTTATAACAAGAGATATGGCTTATTATCATCAGACTTATGGATTGATACAGGATTTCACTGCGGAGAATGTATGGAAGTTCTAGTTGATGATCAGTGGGTAAAAACCCGAATGGAAATGAATCTGTCGAGAGAATGGTATTTGGTTGGAACACCGTACTGCGGAGATCTGGAGTATGTACGGGCAAGGATACCGGAATAAAGCAAACAGGAAGAGGAATAGTCGGGTTGTTGTTAGTGAAAAAATAAGCCCGGATACGGGCAGAAAAAGAGGGCGGATACGCCCAAAATGAAAAGTGAAAGCCAAGTTGTGATAGATGTAAGAAGCATCTCACAAAGCCCTCGGCGTTTGAGAGCGAAATACCCCCATCACACAAATCAAAGATTTGTACTCAGGATATTTCGCCCTGCCGGGAGTTGTTCCGTTGACAGGCGGATAGTTCGTAAACGGATGCCGATGCATCCACTCACAAATGATATGGCAGAATTTATTTTGCCGAAGACAAGGAGGGAGTGCCTATCGGAAGAAATTCATTTATTCAAATGACGAAATTAAGCAATGTAAAAGGCAGGATCACTTATATATCCAGTCATGCAAAACAGGAAAATCTTTATGCAGTTTATGAAACCACAGAACGGAAATTCTGGCGGGAACTTGCAAAATGTAATCAGGAAGAATTTGTAAAAAGCGGGACAGAAGGGAAATGCATTGAGGCAAGAGAATTGATCATTGCTTTGCCAGAGAGCTTTACAGAATTCCAGCCAGACAGATTGTTGCAACTTTTTACAAATCATTTTAAACAGAATTATGGAACAGAGTGTATTGCTGCTTTGCACCACAATAAAAGAAAGACCAATTATCACATTCATTTGATATTTGCAGAACGGAAACTACTGGATGAACCAATCATTAAGACTGCCAGTAGAAATATGTTTTATGATGAAAATGGAAAACATGTCCGAACCAAGAAAGAGATATTAGGAGAAGATGGCGAAATCCGAGAAGGCTGCAGTATTGTGAAGAAAGGAGAAGTCTATGATAAGAAGTTGTTTACTGCGAAAGATGAACGCTTCAAGAGCAATTCATTTCTGGATGAGGTAAAGCATTCTTATACCGATTTAATCAATATTTATGTGCAGGACGAGAAACAGAAACTACAGGTATTTGAGCGTGGCAGTGTTTATCTTGCAACAAAGAAAATCGGAAAAAATAATCCGAAGGCACAGGAAATAGAAGCAGATAACCAAAAACGCCGGGAATGGAACAGAGCTGTTGATATGGCATTGATTAGTGGAGTGCCGGAACCGAAGATAATGGAAGTGAAGCGGAAAGAAATCACGGAGCCAATCAGGGAATCAATTGCCCGGCGTGGAAACAGACCACGATTATTTTCCAAAGTTGTAACAGTGGCTGTTGAGGTATTGGAGTTTTTGATAGCAAGTGTGCTGTTTAAGAAACCCAGGGAAATGCCAAAACAGATAGAGCAAACGGGAACTGAACACCCAGAGCATGTTGCTGAAAATAGCATAGCAGCAGTCAAGACAACAAAAGAAGAAAAGGCAGAACCGGAACAACCTAAAATGACGAGGCTTGCATCAAAGTATCCGAAACTATTTAAAGTGAATAAAGAACTAGAAGAACAAAACGGTGCAATTCAACAGAAACAAAAACAGCTTTCCGCAAAGAAGAAAGAACTGTCAGAGGTCAAGGGATGGTTTAAAGGAAGAAAGAAAAAAGAATTGCAGAAAGAAATTGATGAACTGAAAAGTCAGATCAGAGATATGAAAGATTATCTTCCAAGGATTGTGCAGAAAATCGAATATAGAAGTGTACAGGAATTTTTAAAGGATTTTAAGGCTTCTCAAACTGAGTATAGTCAGTATCGAACTGCAATAGAAAAATGGAAGAAAGAAACAGGAAAAGAGCCAGTAGCGCATGGTATTAGGGCGAAGCTGGCAGAAAAGAAACAAGAAATACAGAATGAACAGAAAAATAAACAGCATACCCATAGTCAGAATAAAGACCGGGGAGCAAGATAGGAGGACAATCATGGAGAAACACATTATGGGAGAAAATGGAATCAGTTATACTTTAGGAGAGGACGGTCTGTATTATCCAGACCTGTACCTCCCGGAAGAGACAGAGTATCCGATTGGAAAGTATGGAATGTTGAGAAAGATATATTTGCAGGAGCATCGGAAAGGATTATATCTGGAGTTGGTACTTGCCGGGAAGTTAAATGAGCATCTGCATCAGATTGACAAGGAATGTAATCAGATGATGGACAGATTAGTGGAGCAGATGAAAGAAAAGCAAGGCGTGACGGAAGAATTGAAGATGCAGGATCAGATGGCATGGGTTGGGAGAATGAATAATATCCGGGCTTGTGTGGAGGAGATTGTATTGAATAAAATAGTATATAGATAAATGGAAAAGGTGGTTATAGTTGCCACCTTTTTTAATTGTAGTCGGAGCATGTTTGTGAAAATAGGATGGAGCAATTCTCTCAATTATGATAAAATTTGAATAGAACTATGTCTGTGTTGGATATAATTCTTGAGCTTATAAAGAATGTGAAGATTGGAATTATGAGGAATATGGAAAAGAAAAAAATGACGCAAGAAGACATTATGAAATTATTAGACTCTTGTTATGAAAAATGTTTAAATGGAATACCGATGGTCAGTCCTGGTGTTGAAGATATGGCAAATGATTATTTGTCAAAGCACGAGACAAAGGAAAAAGCTTGTAGGGATATGCTGAAGAATCAAATTGCTAAATGTACAACATCTGGAGTTGTAACAGGACTTGGTGGCTTTATAACAATGCCAGTTGCGATACCAGCGAATATTGGAAGTGTAATTTATGTACAAATGCGGATGATAGCATGTACAGCATATATGGCTGATTATGATTTGAATAGTGATCAGACACAAACCTTTGTATATGCTTGTCTTGCAGGAGTGGCAGTGAATAGTTTATTAAAACAGGCAGGAATCAAATTTGGCGTAAAATTTGCAAATAATGTTATAAAAAAGATACCAGGAAAGGTCCTGACAAAGATTAATCAGAAGGTTGGATTCAGATTTATTACAAAATTTGGTTCAAAAGGTATTGTAAATCTTGGAAAGATGTTACCAGGAGTAGGTGCTATTGTAGGTGGCGGACTGGACTTAGTGGAAACGAAGGTTATCGCAGATCGTGCTTATAAATGGTTTATGACAGGAGATTTTTCTGTCAAAGGTGAGAGTAACGACGATGTTATAGATATAGATGATAATGATTATAATACAGCGGAAATAAAAGAATAGAACATAAGTTTGGAAGAACGTTGAAAAAGGTTCTGGGCTATAGTATAATAGCAAGAAATAGAAGGCTTGCAGGTAGGTGGAATATGCTAGAAAAAATTGTAGAACTTACAAACGAATATATAGAGAGTATGCCGAAAAAAGAACGCAAAAAATACGGACAGTTTTTTACCAGCATGGAAACTGCCCGTTTTATGGCGGGATTATATAAGTTAGATAAGAAAACAGGTAAAGTAAGTGTGCTTGATGCAGGGGCTGGTTCAGGTATATTATCATGTGCTTTTATTGAGCGAATGGAAACAATAGATTCTATTCAGGAGATTGAGCTTACCTGCTATGAGAACGATGAAAATGTATTGCCACTGTTGAAACGTAATCTGGAATATTGTAAAGAGGAGACAAAGAAAAAACTTACAGTTAATATCGTTGAAGATAATTATATTCTGAGTCAGTATCTGGATTTTAATCATATGTTGGGAGGAAATGCGGAGCCTAAGAAATATGATTTTGTAATTGGAAATCCGCCGTATATGAAAATTCCGAAAGATGCGCCAGAAGCTACAGCAATGCCAGAGGTATGTTATGGTGCACCAAATTTATATTTCATTTTTGCATCTATGGGATTATTTAATTTATGTGAAAATGGAGAGATGGTTTACATCATTCCAAGGTCATGGACATCTGGAGCGTATTTTAAACGTTTTCGGGAATATTTTTTGACAGAAGGGAAATTGGAACATATTCACCTTTTTGTTAGCAGAAATAAGGTTTTTGACAAAGAAAGTGTGTTACAGGAAACAATTATTATTAAAGTAAGGAAGACGAGCGAAAAGCCAGAAACCGTTACGATTACATCATCGAAATCAAATAGTGATTTTGGAGAGTTGACATCATTGACAGTTCCGTATGATCTGGTTGTTGCAGGATCAGACTATTATGTTTATCTTGTAACAGATGAAAATGAAGTGAAAGTATTAAAGAAATTGCATAAATTTGATAAGACACTTCCGGCAATTGGTGTAAAAATGAAAACGGGATTGACCGTAGACTTCCGTAATCGTGAGATTTTGAGGGATGAAGCGGAAGAAGGGGCAATACCTTTATTTTATTCACAACATATAAGGCAAGGAAAGGTAGAATTTCCAATCCAGAAAGAACATGAATATGTGGTGACAGAACAAAAGGGATTAATGCAAGAGAACAAAAATTATCTATTTGTAAAGCGATTTACGGCAAAGGAAGAACCTCGAAGATTACAGTGTGGAGTATATTTAGCCAAAAGATTTCCGCAGTACCAAAAGATAAGTACACAGAATAAAATTAATTTTGTGGACGGTGTATTAACGGAAATGTCAGAATGCCTGGTGTATGGGTTGTATGTATTATTTAATTCTACACTTTATGACGAATATTATCGTATTTTGAATGGGTCTACACAGGTTAATTCAACAGAAATTAATGCAATGCCTGTACCGAATTTAGAGGATATTCAGGAAATGGGCAGAAAAGTGCTTAAAAGTAAGGATTATTCGGAGGCAAATTGCAATTTAATATTGGAGGGGTACTGTGGATAAGAAGATAGAAGAAACAAGGGAATTTCTGCAAACAATAGGTATGCCTAAGGCACAGCAAGCGGATATATGTTGCTACGTGATACTGGCAATGGCGGGAGTAAAACCAGATATGTCATGGAGTGAAGCAACAAATGAATGGATTCGTATTCATGATATTATTCAGTTTGTTAATACTTTTTATGGTATGAGTTATGCGGAAAACAGTAGAGAAACGTTTAGAAAACAGGCTCTGCATAGATTCCGTACTGCTGCTTTGATAGAGGATAATGGAAAAGCAACTAATAGCCCGAATTATCGGTACAGATTGACAGAAGAAACAGTGCAAATACTAAGAACTATGGGAACTCAAAAGTGGAAGGAATCTATAAAACGATTTCTTTGTTACCATGAGAAGTTAATTGATTTGTATGCTTCTAAAAAGAAGATGACAATGATGCCGGTAAATATAAATGGTGAAAGTTTTAAATTCTCTACAGGTAAGCACAATGAGCTGCAAAAAGTCATTATAGAGGAATTTGCACCGAGGTTCGCACCAAATTCAGATTGTTTATATGTTGGAGATACAATAGAAAAAGATCTGGTAAAGAATGTCGAAAAACTGAAAGAGCTAGGATTTGAAATTACGTTACATGATAAGATGCCGGACGTTGTGCTGTATCGGGAAGATAAGGACTGGATTTATTTTGTAGAATCGGTAACATCGGTTGGTCCGATGGATCCGAAGCGCATATTGGAAATTGAAGAAATGACAAAAGATGTTATGGCAGGAAAAATATTTGTAACAGCTTTTCTGGATTTTAAGACATACAAAAAGTTTGCAGAGGAACTTGCATGGGAGACAGAGGTCTGGATCGCTGAAATGCCGGAGCATATGATACATCTGAATGGTGATAGGTTTATGGGACCGAGATAGCGGATAAAATGTATTATGGGGGGATATGATGTATTCAAAGTATAGCATAGAAATTAGTAATAGTTTTTACAATAGAGAATTAAATAGACATTTGGAAACAGGAAAAAAGATATATCAAAAACATGAAGAAATGGCAAAGAAAAGTTTGAAAGAATTCATCTATGATAATGGGCACATTGATGGAGATTCTATGAAGAGCAATTGGTTTCAAATGGAAAATGTTGATATATTTATATCGCATTCACATCAAGATATAACTAAGGTTAAAGCATTTGCAGGTTGGTTGTATGATGAATTTAAGTTGACTGCATTTATAGACTCATGTGTGTGGGGATATTGCAATGATTTACTACAACAAATTGATGATGAATATTGCAAAAAGAAAGATGGAAAAACTTATGATTATAATCTTCGAAATTATACAACTAGTCATGTACATATGATGTTAGCTACTGCGTTAACAGAGATGATTGATAATACAGAGTGCATTATGTTCTATAATACGCCTAATTCTGTTTTATTAGCAGATGACTTACAAAAGATAAAAAATGAAAAGAAAAAAGTGACATTATCTCCATGGATATATCATGAATTGGCTATGACATCTTTGGTACGAATTTGTAAACCTAGTAGAACAATACAATTATTAGAGAATGCTCTTGTTCACAAAGCATTTAGCGAATATAATGACATTAATATAGAACATAATATCAGTGATTATTTGGACAAAATGATTACTCTTAAATCAGAAGAACTTGAATTATGGGATAGAAGTTATGCAATTTTAACACATAGATTAGATGGCGAATCAGTTTTGAATATTACAGGATATGAGAAGATTCATTCATTAGATGTTCTTTATAATTTGCCGGTATTATCCAAAATTAAATAAAAGATATTTTGAATTTTAAAGTGAGTTGAGGAGATGATATGATGAGTGCAGATAATGATAAGATTTCAATAGAAGAAATTCATAAAGAAATTGATTTGATACAAGCGTGTATAACAAGAATGGCACAAAATTCATTTGTTATTAAAGGCTGGTTCGTATCCATTTATGCTGTGATTTTGGCTTTACTGCCTGAAAGGGTAAATATGTTTTTACTGTGTATATCATTAGTAGCTGTCAATGTGATTTTTTGGTATTTAGATGGATTTTTTCTTAGAACAGAGAAAATATATAGAAAAATATATGACTGGGTATTAGCGGAGAGACCACAAAATAATAGAGAATTAATGTATCAGTTGAATCCGATTAAGTTTAAAGGGAAAATTGAAGAGGTAGAATCCATTTGGACAGTAATGTGGTCAAAAACATTACGATGGTTTTATTTAATACCATTAGTGATTGTTATAGTTGTGTATATATTTGAGTTTTGGCCAATTTTATTTAAAATTATACCAATTTGTACATGTAGATAATATGGGGAGGAAAAATATGGGAAAAAAGATATTTGTTTCGTATAAATTTGCGGATAATCAAGTGGAAAACTTATCAATATATGAGAATTCAACCGTACGAGATTATGTCACAAAGTTTGAGGAAATATTGGATCCGTCTGATAATATATACAAAGGCGAAAGTGATGGAGAAGATTTGAGCAATTTATCAGAGGCAACTATTTGGGAAAAATTAAAAGACAGAATATATGATAGTTCTGTAACCATTGTATTTATATCACCAGGCATGAAAGAAAGTTGGAAAACTGAAAGAAATCAATGGATACCATGGGAAATCTCATACTCATTAAAAGAAGTATCACGAAAAAATAAAAATGGAGATGCTATTACAAGTAGGAGTAATGCAATGTTGGCAGTTGTATTACCAGATGAAAACGGCTCATATTCCTATTATTTAGAAAGTAGAAACTGCTGTAACAGCAGGTGTACTACGCACCATACGGATAGATTGTTTTCAATCATAAGAAAAAACAAATTTAATTTGAAAGAAGCAACCAAAAAGGTATGTGACAATGGGGACACAATTTGGTATGGGGAGTTTAGTTATATTAAAGCTGTGAAATGGAGCAACTTCATCAATGATTATAGTACATATATAGAGAGCGCATGCATAAGGCAAGATAACATTGATGATTATGAGATTTATAAAGATGTCTAGAAATATTTACACAATAAAGGAAGATTGGTATAATATATTTGTGGCAACAAATTGGCAACAGAAAATCAGCAAGCCCAAATAATATATGTAACAGAGATAAAATAACGGCAGAAAAGAGATAAAAACTAAACAAATATGTTTGGTTACACCTTTGGAGTTGCCGAGTTTGAATAATTTCTAATTTGTATAAGGAATTTTACGTAGCAGGTAGTCGATAAGATTGCCTGCTATTATTTTAATTATTTCATTTGCTGAAATTTAATATTATAAATGTTGTCAATAAAAATGTTTGATTAACACTCATAATAGGGTACAATATAATTAGCAAAATAAAATATCGCACCGGTGGTGCGAGAAATAATGAAAAATGGGGTATGAAAAATGGCAAGAGGCACAATATTTTCTGGAGAATCAAAAAATATTGAATACAAAGTTACTTTACCAGATAAAAGTGAAAAGTACATGAAAACAATCGTAGCTTTTGCCAATACTCAGGGCGGAAAGCTGATTGTAGGTGTAGATGACAAAACACACGAGATTGTGGGTGTGGAAACTGAAATATTATTTCAGTTGATGGATGGAATAGCCAATGCTATTTCAGATTCTTGTATGCCGCAGATTATTCCGGATATTGAACCCCAGACAATAGATGGAAAAACTGTTATTATTGTGTCCGTAGAAGCAGGAAAAAATCGGCCATATTATTTGAAATCAAAAGGGAAGGAGAATGGTACTTATATTCGTGTGGCAGGGACATCCAGACAAGCTTTTCCAGAGAAAATAAGAGAACTTGAGATGGAAGGGGCAAGAATTTCATGGGATGAACTTACTTGTGTAGGCTATCCTGTTTCAGAAAATGTAACAGAAAAACTATGCAGAGAGATTAAAAGCTTTCGGGAAAAAGCTGGAATGACAGAACATTCCGTAAAGAAAGAGCAACTTATTAACTGGAAAATTCTGAAGCAAAATGAAGGAAAGTTACTGGCAACGAATGCATATGCATTGTTAACTTCTGACTATTTTCCATTTTCTAAAACCCAATGTGCAGTCTTTAAAGGAACAGATAGGGCAGTATTTCTGGATAAGAGAGAATTTATAGGACCAATCTATACACAGATTGAATCAGCAGTAGATTTTGTTTTGAGAAACATAAGACTTGGAGCAACAATTGATGGCTTGGTGAGAAAGGAAAAATATGAACTTCCGCCAGAAGCAATCAGAGAAATGATTATCAATGCACATTGTCATCGAAATTTATTGGACGAATCTTGCATTCAAGTTGCAATATATGATAATCGACTGGAGGTGACTTCTCCGGGGGGACTGTACAATGGACTGACATACGAGGAAGTCATGAATGGTCATTCTAAAATCCGAAATAAAGCAATTGCCAATATTTTTAGCCAGATGGGACTGGTAGAAGCATGGGGTAGTGGGGTAAAAAGAATTCTTAATGCTGCGAAGGAATATGGACTTCCAGAACCAAAATTTCAAGAATTTGATAATATGTTTCGAGTAGAATTATTCCGTAATTCTTTACCGATGACTTCAGAAAATAAACACATCGGAGAAACATCGGAGAAGCATCGGAGAAACATCGGAGAAACATCGGAGAAACATGGAATAGTTGAGCTTAATAGTACTCAGCAGGAAATAGTAAAGTTACTTTTGGAGAATAACCAGTTATCAGCAGCAAAATTAGCAGAAAAGATTGGCGTTGCCAGTCGAAATATAGAAAGCAATATTAAAAAATTAAAAGAATTTGGTATTCTTGTCCGACATGGTTCTCCTAAAAATGGATATTGGGAAGTTACAGATTGTGGGGAAAAGAACAATGAAGATACCGAATGATGTCCTATCGCATGGAAATTGTAGAAGACAAGGATGAAGGCGGTATTGCAGCAGCTATGGGAAGCACCATGCCAACTACAGCAAATCCTACAGCACAGGGAATGATCTCTGTGATATCTTTTGCAGTAAATGTATTTATTTTTGCATACATTCTGAAACGTGCGAAAGCTCAGAAAAAGAATCCGTGGAAAGAAGAAATCTTCACAGACACAAGAGATTATCAGGAAGCAATGGCAAGAGCAAAATAAAGAGAATAAAAGAATTTAGAAGAATCCTGTACGGCTGCAGTAAAACTGTTTCTGTACAGGATTTCTTTGTCTTATTCTAACGCAATTATACGTGACAAACATGGTGCAATCACGTATACTCAAATCATATCAGAAAGTTATGGATGAAAGGGTGAAATCTATGATGTTACGGAAAAGTATTTTGTCAGTCGTGCTTACCATTGCAATGCTTATGCCGCTTGCGCAGGCTGTTACGGTGAAAGCTGCAGCTGATACAAAACAGATAGATGTCTTATTTACTCATGACACGCATTCCCACCTGGACAGCTTCTCCACGATCGTAAATGGAGAGCAAAAAGAAGTCGGCGGATTTGCAAAAATAAAGACACTGATTAATGAAAAAAAGAAAGAAGATCCAGACACGCTTATATTGGATGGCGGTGATTTTTCAATGGGAACGCTGATCCAGACGGTATATGATACTGAGGCAGCGGAGCTTAGAATGCTTGGATATCTTGGATATGATGTGACTACATTTGGCAACCATGAATCCGACTATCGATCCCAGGGGCTTGCCAACATGCTTAAGGCAGCCAAAAGCTCCGGAGAGACACTGCCTGAGATCGTAGTGTGCAATGTGGATTGGGACAGCATGGAAAAGGCTGGGCTAAACGACGGTCAGAAACAGATTCAGTCAGCGTTTGAAACATACGGTGTGAAGGACTATGTAATGGTACAGAAAGGTGACGCAAAGATCGCCGTTGTCGGTGTCTTCGGAAAAGATGCCCTGGAATGCGCACCAACCTGTGAATTATCCTTCAAGGATCCTGTTAAGGCCGTTAAGAAAACAGTAGAAGAAATCAAGAAAAACGAAGAAGCAGACATGATCGCCTGTGTTTCTCATGGTGGAACCTGGGAAGATGAAAGCAAGTCGGAGGACGAACTCCTTGCCAAGGCGGTTCCGGATCTTGATCTGATCATCAGTGGACATACACATTCAGAGCTGCAGGAGGCAATCCGGCACGGTAACACATACATCGTGTCCTGCGGTGAATACGGAAGAAATCTTGGCTCTCTTTCGATGACGCAGAATTCCGACGGACGCTGGAATCTGAGCGCTTATGAGTTGATTCCTGTATCTGAGGATGTAAAAGCCGACAAGGCAACACAGGAGCGCATCGACGCATTGATGGATACGGTGGATACGAATTACCTTGCAGACTTTGGTTACACAAGAAAAGAAGTTCTTGCGCAGAACGATGTGGAATTTAACAGCCTGGAGGAAATGGGCACAGAGCATAAAGAACTGAATCTTGGGGATATCATGGCAGATGCCTACGTATATGCTGTGGAAAATTCAGAGTATTATGATGGAGACCCGGTAGATGTAGCGGTTGTACCGAGTGGGACTGTACGTGACACGTATACAAAGGGTGATATTACCGTAGAAGATGTATACAATTCATTTTCACTTGGAATTGGCAAAGACGGAGTAGCCGGATATCCTCTGATCAACGCATACCTGACAGGAAAAGAACTGAAGCTGGTGGCTGAAGTGGACGCCTCCATTTCTGATTTTATGACGACTGCAAGATTATACTGCAGTGGCCTGAATTTTACATACAACCCGCATCGAATGATCCTGAATAAAGTGACAGACTGCTATCTGACCAGAGCAGTTGGAGAAAGGACAGAGATCGAGGATGATAAGCTGTATCATGTTGTAACAGATCTGTACACCGGACAGATGTTAGGTTCTGTAATGAAAATGTCTTACGGACTTCTGTCTCTTGAGCCAAAGGATAAAGATGGAAATCCAATTGAAAATCTGGAAGATCATGCAGTCATGGAAGGCAATAAGGAGCTGAAAGCATGGGATGCGATCGCAAGATATATGCAGTCTTTTGATGATGCAGATGGAGACGGCATTGCAAATGTATCTGAATACTATGCGACAACCCATGATCGTAAGGTTGTGGATGACAGCAAAAATATACTTGATCTGGTGAAAAAACCGAATAAATTTACCGCAATCATAGTATGTATCGGCCTGATTATTATTATAATAATTGTTCTTATAATAAACCTGATCCGAAGAATTGTCCGCAAGTCCAGAAAGAAGAAAAATATACATAACACAAATAGGTAAAATGTATACTTTGTATAAAGAGTATATTTTTATGAAAATTACTTGCAATAATTTGTGCAACATGTTATAGTAAACACACGTTAAACAAGTAATTGGAAAGTGAAGCTGTGAGAGGAGAGCGAATTCATATCAGTCGAAAGGCTGTTATAGAATGCGCTCTTTTTTATTTTTGAAATTGCAAGGAGTGAGAGGGTGAGCAGTTTTTTTATGAAGCAGTTGAGGATAATCCGATTATTGCGGCAGCATTGACATGGTATCGGTAAAGACAAAAGAAGACATTCCGAAAGGAAAAATCTTTGACTGTGTGAAAGCACTGAAAGGAATTGAGGTTCCGGCACCGGTTCATATTGGAGATGTGATTCTCAAAAATGTGGCAGACACAGGCGTAGATATTGTTGCGACAAAGAATGTAGAATAATAGAGAAGCAATAAAAGCGACAGAATATAGATTGTAAGACTGAATATAATAAAAAAGACCGAGAAGCTTCAGAAAATAAGCTTTTTCGGTCTTTTTCATACCATAAAAAATTGACCAAAGTTCATATTTTATTGAATTGATACGATATGCCAAATTACTTATAATTCTATCATATGTGTTTATGAGTAATTGTAATATTAACGTGGGCAGTTTAAAAGCTCCCGGAGTTAGAGTATGAAAAATAACAAAAAGAACAAAAAGAGAAAAAATGACCTTAGGCATTTAAGCAGAAAAGAACTGATCGATCTGATCTGTGATATGAGAAGGCCAAATCCTTCAAAAGAAGCTCCGACGATAGAAGAAGCTGAGAAAGAACAAAAAAGATTAAATCGTCGCGCGGCTTATCGCCAGACCTTCCGCGGTACAGCTGCAGTGCTGATCGTTGTGGCAGCGATCTCCGTGCTTGTGGCGACCTTGTGGATGCCGGTCCTGCAGATCTATGGTTCTTCCATGTCACCGACTCTGGAGCGGGGGCAGATCGTAATCTCAGTAAAGAACAAACATCTGAAAACCGGAGATATTGTTGCATTCTGGCAGGGCAACAAGCTTCTGGTCAAACGTGTGATCGCAGGCCCAGGACAGTGGGTCGACATTGATGCGAGCGGAGTGGTAACGGTTGACGGTCAGACACTTGATGAACCATACCTTAAGGAAGTGTCCCTTGGGAACTGTGATATTGAGCTTCCGCATCAGGTGGCAGAATCACACTGGTTTTTTATGGGGGACAACAGAGCTACGTCGGTCGATTCAAGAACTGCGTCCATAGGAGATGTCTCAGAGGATCAGATTGAAGGGCAGATCGTATTTCGGATCTGGCCATTGAATGCGGCAGGAAGTATGAGACAGAATTAACAGATCATAAAATCTGGACAAGGAATGTCTGTATTATATAAAAAAGTATCGTAGGAAAAGACGGAAAAGAAAGGCATCAGATACACCATAAAAAGAGTAGGTGGAACTGTGCAAAATAAGGGAACAGATTATATCAGAAGAATCTTAAGGGACAAGGCACGGCAGAAACGTTGGAGACAAATAATGCTGTGCCTTTCTTGTATAGTTGTTTTCTGTACAATATATGTACTGATTCTTCCGGCGATTACGCTGGAAAAGAAGACGACGTGTGAAGAGGAAGAACAGATCGCAATACAGGAAGAACAAACACCGATACAGGAAACGAACGAAAACACTGTCCAAAGTACCATCCCCAGTGATGATTCAGAGGATATAGAATTTGTATCGTGCGAGCCAATCGAAGAGGAAACCGATGACGTTGATGATGTCGAGATTGCCGAAGAGCCGGAAGAAGAGATGGATGTCGATTTTGCTTCGGGAGAAGAAGATGCCATTGCAGCGGCAGTAGACGAGACTGTGACGCCTGAGGCAGGTATGGTAGACGGATTTGATCTGAGTGCGGATCCAAATAAAATTGATGATGTTAAGTTATCTTATAAGCTGTCTGATAGTGGAACATGGCAGGAATGTAAGCCCGACAATGATACCGTGATACCGGCAAACGCAAAGATCAAGCTGCAGGTGGATTATAAGGATATACAGATTAAGAGTCTGAGATATGACTATTATTGTAAACTGACCTATGATCTTCCGGAGTTGATGCGTAATATAACGACGGAAGGTGGGATTTTTGACAGAGACAATAATAAGGTTGGAACGGTAACATGTGAAAACAGAAAAATAACAGTTATCTTTAATACGGATTACCTTGATAATCTTCAAAAAGATAGTCAAACCACAATTAACGGAAATTTTTATGCACAGGGCGATGTGAACCTGAGGGTAGTGCCAGATACGGGTGGTACGACAACTGTAACAACAGGAAATAAGACCTATCAGTTGAATTTTGAACCTGATGCCGTTGCGAAGTATGGACAGATAAGTGTTGATAAAACATGTACCAGCTCTCAGGTGATATCCACAGCGAATGGAGATTATCTTGCTTATACCATTACCGTGACGGCAGGTGAAGATGGCTGCCCGGATGTTTCGGTGGTTGATACGATCGTGAGCAGTTCAGATTGTGTGGATTCTTATGTGGGAATCGGAGCATCAAGCAGTACTCTTTTAGGAAGTTCAAATAATCAGAATCCATATGAGACGATTGCAGCAGATAAGAATCATGGAACAGTTTATCTGGGAAATCCTGATTCAGCAAATCCTGTCCCAACGCCAGGCGCGGCAAACATTACTAATAAACCGGGAAGTATGGTTTGGAAAATTGGCAACATGGCAGCATATGAGAGCCGCACGCTTACATATTATGTAAAGCTGAAGGATGATGTTAATTTAAGAAATAAAGAGATAAAAAATAAAGCAGCTGTGTATTCGAAAGCCTATGAGAGAGCTTACGATGATACATCCTTTACCCCGAAAATTGATTATAACATGGGGAAGGATCAGGTTGGAGATATTGTTCGGAACAGTGATGGAACATATACCATCAGCTACAGACTTGATTTCATTCTGAAAAAAGACACAAGTAATTACGCATTGAAGAATTTTGAGTTCAGAGATTTACTGGATGCGTCGGATATACATACGGATAAAGGAGCTCTTCCATATATCAGTTATGATCGCAATTCTGTAGAGTTATATGTAAAAACAGATGAAGCTTCAGATTATACTTCATTATCATCTGAGACAGATTACACTGTAGGCTGGGCAAAAGGCAACGATGACTATATAACACCTTGGAATGATTCAAATAGTAATCCAACTCGATTCAAGATTACAGGAGCAAAGGGCAAGCCGATAACTGTAAATCCAGGCGATTCTTACTATGTGACTTACTCAGTAACAGTGCAACCGGAAGCACTGGCAGCAATGAAGTCAGACCGTGTGGAAGTGAAAAACCGATATTATGCATATGCATCGAATGCAAAGTCTGACTCTGGAGGTGCTTTTGATCAAGTTTGGCATGGAGCAAATGTCGGAAACTATAAGTGGGATGAGAAAAAAGTCGAAACCGGAACTGCGACAGACCAGACGTTCACGATGAGCGGCGATAAGTATGAATATAAGTCATCTGAGTCATCTGCCAAACTGGAAAAGTCCGATTCTCAGACAGACACCTCATTCACCGTCCCTGCCGGAAGCTACCCATATACCGTAGATGTCAATCAGACACTGGGTGAGTGGGATGCAACGGATGTGTCGATGACGGACACACTAAGTTCGGATAAGATGAAATACATCGGATATGCAAAAGTAGAAGCTCGTGAGTACAATGCAACTACGAAAGCATATGATGTAAAAGAGACAAAATGGGTGAAGATTGATGGCCTGAGTTCGTTTGCTTTGAAACCTTCAAATCTTGGCTGGACAGATGTGAAATATGCATATAAATTTACCTACTATGCAAAGCCGGCAGACAGCAATTTTAGCGAGGTAAAGGTCACTAATACATTCTCATTGTTAGGAAATGTGATAAGAGGAAATAATAAATTCCTACTTGACGGGATATCTTCTAAGGGAGAGGTGACAGTTTCCGGTTCGTTCAAAATGAATGTCAAAAAAGAATCCTGGTATTATGAGGAACCAAAAACAGATGTTGCAATCTGGCAAAACGGAAAACTCTACTGGGTGATCGAAGTATCAGGAACAGAAATTATGAAGAACACATATTTCCGGGATGCCATATCAAAGGATTCAGGTCTGACAGATTCCTATCTGCACTCAGATTCACTGGCAGGAATTTATATGGGAACATTGCCAGATAATAAGACAATTATCGGATACAATAGTCTGGAAGAACTTCAGAAGACTGGAAAACTTAACAATGTAACTGACAAGTTTACGCCGGTACTGACTAACGGTAAAAACTTTACAGGTACGGATAATTACAGTGAACTGTCATTGCAGGCAAAGGAACAGATTACGCTTGGAACGGATAAGCTTTACTTCATTGTAAGGACAGAACCCCAGTCGCTGCCGACAAAATATCGTGATGCTTTCACATATAGAAATCATATCAGTACAAGCGACGATGGCAAGACCTGGATAGACCATGGCAGTGCAGATAAATTTCTGTGTGGAGGTGCAGACATCCTGAAGGAACTTGGACAGACATTTACCTATGATGGAACAACAGTAACCAGTAAGAACGACGGTGCAGATCAGGGTAATAGAGGTACAATCGTCACAAATGAACTGCTGGGGGCAGGACAGTATGCGGCCTGGGCATTTAAGGTGAACTATGCAGGGGAACTGTCAGGAGCCTATCGGGTGCTGGAGGCGATACCGGATGGTATGGAACTGGCATATATTCGAATCAAATGGGTTGGAGAAAAACAGAGAAACAGTGGCTCAATCCATTCGAATGAAATTACAGGACTTGATGAGGGATGGAAATCAAAAAATACGATTGCAAAGTCTGATAATAACGATGATATATCAACTACTTATTATGTTAAAGGTAATCAGGCTCTGATTGAGTTGGGTGATTTTGTTGCAGGAAAAGAAAGGGATTCTTATTCTGTTGACGTGCAGGTTGTATGCAGGGTAACAGACCCGGATGTACTGCTTGGAGGAGAAGAAAAAACATTTATGAATCATGTTACACTCCAGACAGCAGATGGACAGGATCTCAGTACAGCGATTTCTTCGGCAACCATAGAACCGCAGAAGAAACTGGACAAACAGATAACCGACAAGAGAGGCGAAAAAATAACATTTACAATCGAAGCCAATCCACTTGGCGAGGTACTTCCTGCGGAGAATGGTACGACACTGACGTTAGTTGATAAGCTGAGTTCCTCGTTGATTCTGGATACGGGATCAATCCGTGTGGTTAATTCAAAAACAAACGAAGAGGTTACTTATAAAGCTTCCTTTGATGCAACAACTAATACGCTGAAAATAGCGATTCCATGTAATGTGTCGGTTAAGATTACTTACGATGCAATGGTAGACGCACCACCGGACCAGTCAGTAAGCTTCTCAAATGAAGCATACTGGGAGAAATATTCATCGGCTGGCGGAGACAGTGTGGAAGAGAAGAATTATTCCTATGCTGCTGGCGGAACAGTAGGTGCCGGAAATAATATAAAGCTGAAAATCATCAAGAAGGATCAGAACAATCTGTCAGTCACATTAAAGGGAGCTAAATTTGAGATAGTCTCCTGTACAAGAAATAATGATGGTACATTTAAAGAGAACACAGAAAAATGGACCGGAACAACCGATGAAAATGGAGTAATTTCCTTTGGAGCAGGATCATCTGCAGATCATGTAATGGATTACAACACTATCTATAAAGTGACAGAGACCAAGGCACCGTCGGGATATGTGGAAAACAGCGAACCGATTTATATTATGGTTCCAAGGAAAGAAGAAAATAGCCAAGATTATTCGGAGGATGTGAAGGCTTGTATACAGGATTCGAGAATTCATAAACAGTACAAGTCGACCTATGAACTGACTGTTCTCAACCACAAGGGTGAGATCACAGTGGCGAAGAAGTTCAAGGATCCTGGTGGTCATGATGCGAGTCCGGTGAGTGGAACGTATAAGTTTGGATTGTATGAGAATGCAGATGGAACAAACACGACAAATTCAGACGGAACTACATCAACTACAGCACCGCTTCAGACGATCACGATTACATATAACGCAGCAGAGACAGGTTCCAGGACAGCGAAATTCACGAATCTGGATCTGACAAAGACATATTATGTTTTTGAACTTGATGATAACGGAAATCCGATTAAAGATTCCACCACAGCTGCGACTGTGAACAAAATGGAATACTTTACATCGTATGAGAAACCACAGACTGGAGGTACGGCAATAGGGGGAAACAGCGCAGTCAGTGGAGGCACGGTGACGGTTACCAACCAGATCCGTGTGAAAGAACTGCCTTCTACAGGCAGTTATGGTCCCCTTATTTTCAGGCTTGCAGGAGCGGTATTGATATTTTTCGCCGGACTGCAGATGCTGATCAATATAAAAAGAAGAGCCTGTAACAACAGGTAATACAAAGGAGGGTGTGCTGTACCTTCCAGAAAAATGAATTTTTTTTTGGGGGGGGGCAGTGACGCAAAACCAAGGAGGAAGAAATGAAACTGATTAAGAAAATTGCCGCCATTATGCTCTCTGTTATGATGGTATTGGGAATGGCCAGCGTGGTAAGCGCAGCAGGAACGACTGAAACAGGAACTATTACAATTAACGATGCAATCAATGGTCAGAAATATACCATTTATAAGTTGTTAGACTTAGAGAGTTATGACAAAGATAAGAACTTATATTCTTATAAACCTGCAGCAGAATGGAAGACATTCTTTGAACCAAACGAACAAGGTAAGGAATATGTAGATATTAATGCGAATGGTTATGTGACCTGGAAAGAGGGAGCGGATGCAGCAACATTAGCACAGAAAGCATTGGCATATGCTAAAGCTGGAACAAATGGTATTAATACGAAAACAGAAGTAACTGCATCAGGAACTACAGTAACATTTAGTGGTCTTGACCTTGGTTACTACCTTGTGGATTCCAGTCTGGGTGCACTTTGCTCACTTGATACAACAAATCCAACAGCAACAATTAAAGAAAAAAATGACATACCTACTGTAGAAAAGAAAGTTTCCAAAGATGGTCAATGGACAAATTTAGATACACAGAATTCAGTGAACTTAGGAGATACGGTTGCGTTCCAAACGACTATTAACGTAAAACCAGGTGCAGATAAGTATGTTTTACATGATGTAATGAATTCTCATTTAACTTTCCTTATGGTATCAGATGTTATTGTCAAGAATGATAGTGATGAACATCTCGCAGTCAATACATATTATACTGTTGAGCAAAACGCAACAGATAACTGTACTTTTGAATTGAGATTTACTGATGAATTTTATAAAAAATATGCTAATGATATAAATAACAAGAAAGTGCAACAGATACTTGTTCATTATGCTGCAACAGTAAAATCTGATGCACCAATTAATACAGCTATGAATAACAAAACATGGTTAACGTATGGTGATAAAAATACAGAGTCTAATAAGTCAGAAACAAATACTTATACATTTGGAATACCAGTATTCAAATATACTGGTAGCAATAAAGCTCTTGAAGGAGCAAAATTTAAGTTGTATACAGATGAACGATGTGATGATGACAATAATGCTCTTAAATTTAAAAAGAATAATGACAACAAGTATCGTTATGTTCAAACAACAACACAAGATGGAGATATAATTTTAACATCACTTAAGGATGGCCATATTGATATTGAAGGTATTAAAGAAGGAGTTTATTATCTTAAGGAAATTGAAGCACCAAAAGGTTATAACAAACTGAAAGATCCGATAAAAGTTAAGATTAGTGATTCTGGACAGGTATCTATTCTTAAGAGTGTACCCGGTGGTACAGAAACTTCAGAAGCTATAACGGACTATGTCAAAGTCCTGAACAACACTGGTACCATCCTCCCAACCACAGGTGGCAATGGTACATCTCTGATCTACTTCCTGGGTGCAGTTCTTGCACTTGTATCCGGTGTGGTACTGATCACAAAGCAACGAATGAAAAATAGTTAAAGTAATTTCGCTGTGCGGGGAATGGTTTTATTCCCTGTACAGCAGCAAGGAGAGGATTGTAAGATGAGAAAGCATGTTTCAACAATTACCACGGTGCTGGTCTTTCTTACAGGTCTGTCCTTGTTGCTGTATCCGACAGTCAGTAACTATTGGAACTCCAAGCATCAGACGCAGGCGGTCGCAGAGTATTCGGACCGGATTGAAAAGATGGATGAGCAGGAAAAGAAGCAGGCATTTGAGCAGGCGGAAAAATATAATGAAACGCTGATTTCAGATCCAGGCCGTTTTACTCCGACGGAGGAGCAGGATGAGTGGTATAAGAGTCTTTTGGATATAGACGGAACCGGAATGATAGGGTATATCACCATTCCGGAAATAAACTGTAAGCTTGCCGTCTATCACACGGTGGATGATTCTGTTCTGCAGGTGGGTGTCGGTCATATGGAAGGCTCCAGTCTGCCGGTCGGAGGCAGTGGAACGCACTGTGTTCTCTCCGGGCACAGGGGGCTTCCGAGTGCAAAGCTTTTTACGGATCTTGACAGGCTGCAGAAGGGTGACATTTTTCTGCTTCATATTTATGACCAGGTTTTTACGTATGAGGTCGATCAGATCCACATCGTGGAACCGATCGATTATGGCCTTCTGAATATTGAGGAAGGCGAGGATCTGTGTACGCTTCTTACCTGTACGCCTTATGGAATCAACACAGAGAGACTGCTAGTGCGCGGTCACAGGATCGCAAACCGGTCGGGAGATAATTCGAGGATCACATCGGATGCCGCAAAGGTGAGTACTGTGCTTGTTGCAGTAGGCATTGGAATTCCGCTTCTTATCATCAGTTTTATTGCAGTGGACGTATCGGAGCGCGTTCCAAAAAGAAAAAAGAAAAGTAAAAACAGAAGTAAAAACAGAAGAAGAAAAGCAACCATACAAACCAGAGCAAAACGAATCAGAACAAAACAAACCAGTGGGAGAAGAAGATGAAGTACCAATACAGGCAGAGCTGTTACAGTCGAATAAAGAGAATGATATGCATGCTGGCTTTTGCCGCTGTTTTTTCCGGGATGCTGATGAACACACCGGTTCTGGCTGCGGCGGAAGCAGAACAGACAAAGGGAAGTATTTCTCTTGGATGTCCGGCCGAGGGTCTGGAGTTTTCGCTGTATCGTGTGGCAGACTACAAAGATACAGGTGGTTTTGCACTGACAGAAAAATTTCAGAATTATCGGGTTTCCCTGGAATCAGATGAATGGAGAGGAACAGCGCGTACGCTTGCGGATTATGCGGAACGTGACGGAATCCAGGCAGATGCAGTGCTGAAATCAGGAAGTGACAAAACCGTATGCTTTGAAAATCTTTCAAATGGGATTTATCTGGTAAAAGGTCAGGAGATCGAGGTGCAGGAGAATGGAAAGGCAAAGATATCTGTTCCGCCTGTTTCACTGATTGCGCTTCCGGATGCTTCGCAGAAAGATCCGCTACATATAAAGGTAAACATGAAGTATGACGAGGAAGAAAGTGATAATATAGAAGTTTCCCAGACAAAGATCCATGTGCTGAAGGTATGGAAGCAGGATCAGGCAAAAGAACGTCCGGCTTCGGTGCAGGTTGATCTGCTGAGAACAGATCAGGATGGAACAACAACAGTTGCGGACAGTCAGATTCTGGAAAAGGAGAATCAGTGGTCCTATACCTGGGAAGATCTTTCATCACAGGTGAGTTGGAGCGTGGTGGAAACAGAAGTACCGTCAGGCTATACTGTGAGCACCAGCCGAGAGGGGAATACAGTTGTGCTGACAAACACTAAAACAGCAGATTCAGACGATAAACCAGAATCACCAGATAAAACGGGAACGTCTGGAGAAAATGGTGGAAATTCTTCTCAGAAGCTTCCACAGACAGGACAGCTCTGGTGGCCGGTTCCTCTTCTTATGCTGGCCGGTGTGATCTGTCTGTTAGTAGGTAAGCAGCTGCGAAAATCCATGGAAGAAAAGAAATAAAAAGATGCAGTATAAGAAAAAGAATCGAATTGGAAATATTTTAAAAGGAGCAGGACTGATTCTGGTGACAGCAGCAGTGCTGCTCCTGGTGTATAATCTGTGGGACGGACACCGTGCCCGGGAGAGCGAGGAGGCAATCCTGGCAGAATATCTGCAGGAAAACAAAAAAGCATCAGAGAGTCCTGATGCTTCGGATAAAGAAGATAAACAGAACATACCGGACTATATTCTAAACCCGGATATGGATATGCCTGAATACACGCTGAAAAGTCTGGGTGATGTGGCGTGTATAGGAATTCTGGAGATTCCGGCGCTGGATCTGGAACTTCCGGTTATCAGCAGCTGGAGTTATTCTTCTTTAAGGTTGGCACCCTGCCGTTATTCCGGAAGCGCCTACAAGGGGGATCTGGTAATCGCAGCGCATAATTATCAGTCTCATTTTGGGGGATTAAGAACTCTTCCGGAAGGAAGCGAGGTTTTTTTTACAGATGCTGTGGGAAACCGGTTTTCTTACTATGTGGCGGTAACGGAGGCACTGACTCCCTGGAGTGTGGACGATATGACGAGCGGAGAGTGGCCGCTCACCCTGTTTACCTGCACCCTGGACAGCCAGAACCGGGTCACCGTGCGTTGCGAATACAGCGAGGCAATGGAAAACTGGGACCGGAATGCGTATCGGTGAATTGCTTGCTAATGCTCATAGTCCATTTTTCAGTAACACGATCTAGTACTTTTTAAGATAAAGTAGAAATAGTGCAATTTTCACAGGATATTATACAAGAATTACATAGAAATATATCGTATTATTGATATAGTATTCTTGAATTGTATGTGAGGAGAAAACTATGGCAGCTGAAAGAAAAACATTAACACAGTTATCTGTGCCAATATGCTTAGAAACTTTATTTTATATGCTTTCAGGTATGGTCGATACGCTTATGCTATCATCTGTAAGCGACCAGGCTGTAGGAGCAGTGGGAACAGCAAATACATATATAGGTGTTTTTATTATCATGTTCGGCGTAATATCGTCGGGTATGATAGCTGTTATGTCACAAAATATCGGGGCCGGAAGACCGGGGATAGCGTATCAGGCAAGACAACTTGGACTTATATTCAACGCATTGATAGGTATCGTAATGTCTGTCATTCTTGCTACTTTTTCTGGTGGGATACTTCGAATCGTAAGTATTGCTCCGGCTTTGCTTGAGCCGGCTGAAATATATCTTAGAATTGTTGGCGGCGCATGTTTTTTAAATGCACTGATTCCTATTTTTTCCAGTTATTTGAGAGTGTTTGGATATACAAAACATTCTTTGATAGGAACTGTTGTTGGAAATGTTCTCAATATAATACTTAATTCAGTATTCTTATTTGTATTCAACTGGGGTGTAATGGGAGTTGCTGTTGCCACGGTTATTTCAAGAGGTGTAAATCTTATTATTGTAGCAGGTATGGGGGCTGTGCTTATAAAAGCAAAACAGAGTCCTGAGCGAATTGCATCAAGAAAGATATTTGCGCAAATTGTTAAGATTGGTTTTCCTTCTGCGCTTGAAACAGCACTTTACAACATCGCAATGACCTTTATTGTGCGTTTTATGAATCAGATGGATGTGGATGGAATGAATGTTACAGCACGCTCATATGCTGTACAGATTGCAAATTTCTCATATTGTGTGGGAGCTGCCCTTGCTCAGGCAAATGCAATTATGACCGGTTGGAGAATTGGAGCAAAAGAGTTTGAGGAATGTAACAGGGGAACGAGAAAAGCTGCGATATACGGTATCATCACAGCGACCTGTTTTTCCGTGACATTTGCATTGGCAGGACATTTTATCGTGCATATATTTACTGATGATACACAGATGATAAATCTTGTGGTAAAGTTGTTAATAGTAGATGTCTTTCTTGAATTTGGAAGGGTAACAAACCTTGTATATGGTCAGGCATTAAAAACGAGTGGAGACGCACTTTTCCCGGTTATACTAGGTGCAATATTTATGTATTTGTTTGCAGTTGGCGGAACTTATTTTCTCGGAATACACATGGGACTTCTGGCTGTAGGATCATATATTGCTATGGCAGGTGACGAATGTGCGAGAGCTGTGGGAATGGTACTTAGATGGAAGAGTGGAAAATGGAAAAGTAAAGGTCTTATAGAAGTATAGGAGAGATTATGTACTTTGAATTAAAGGAAAATAAACCGCATGGTACAAAGGATGATCCGTTTAGTACATATCATATAAAAAATGAGGGACGATCATTTCAGATACCGATACATTGGCATGATGAACTGGAAATTATATATGTAAAAAGTGGGTTTTTGACTGTAAGTATATCAGGAGAAAATTATATTGGAACCCCCGGGGATGCTTTTGTAGTGTCGCCGGGCAATCTGCATTTTATGGGTTCACAGGCTGGAGAAGTGGATTATTTTACTTTCCTTTTTCCACTTGAATATATCTCTTTTTGCACAGATGACATGTTAGATGATAAACTGCTTACTCCATTAAAAAATGGTCATTTGATGATAAGACCAAGGATCAAGGATGCGGCAAAAGGGTTGTGTGAGCAGTTGGCCGAAATATATATGGCAAAAAATGATGAAAAGAAGTTGGAAATAGCTGTTCAGATAAAGACAAAAATAATTCTTTTACAATTTATTCTTCACATGTGGGAGAATGGATTTATAATCGAAAATGATAAAAGTGGAAGAAATACTGTAGAAAAAGAGAGGATTTCATACATACAGCAGAGTTTTACAGGGGAGATATCATTAAAGGAATTTGGGGAACAGTTCCATCTTTCTGAAAAATATGTATCGCAATATTTTAAAGAACATTTTCATATTACGCTTTCAAAATATGTTACATATTTGCGGTTGGAGCATGGAAAAGGGGCAGTTTGATAAAAAGGCGGTGGAGAGATTAAATCGTATGACATGGTTGTATGAACGTCTTCCAGAAAAGGAAAATAAAATAGTGTAGCTAAGTAATACTGAATTTACGATGTATCAGGTTGGAACATATAAAAATAATTCATGGGCATTAGTGAGTGAGTTTGCAAAGTCTGGAGTCATATTTGATTTTGATGCTTCTTCCGCTCAGGCAGAAGCTGCAAAAAACTGGAAAAATATGTACAGGATAACAACATCAAAGGAATGTCCGGAAAGACCAACTCAGACGGAGAAGTTATGTACAGAGATCTGGAAAAAGGAGTGTATCTTTTTGTCCAGACACAAAAAACACAAATTAGCAATGCCCTAAAACTGCATTATAATACAAACAAGGATAGAACCCTGGTTAACTCTTCCTCAATTTCATGACATTTCTGTTCATTAGACGCCGTCCAAGATTCCGATATATAAAGGCTTTTAAGACAGAGAGTTCCTGTTGATGCTCTTTTAGCAGGTCATCTGGTGAATCGTAGATTCCGAAGTCCTGGGTGATACCTTCACTTTGAATATAGGTACTATTCCGGTTAAAATCAATAATGGGATTCTGGAAATTTTTGACTGCTACACCGTAACCACAAAAAGAACCTGTACAATCTGGGTATTTTTTCTGAAGATTATTTAAATAAGCACTATCGAGGATAAATGCCTCTAATTCATACCAGATATTTTCGAAATACACTTCTATCCAGCTGTGAAATATATTTTTGGGGGCACTTTTGTAGACAATACCGGTCATTGTGCCCTTTTGAAGCTTCTTGTCTATTGTAAATCCATGAATCCGGCAGGGAATATTGCAGGCTCGTAACAAAGCCATAAATAGTGTGCCCTTTGTATTACATTGTCCATATCCATCGGATAAGATTTTTGATGCAGGGATGCTGTCATCTACATTATATCCAAATAATATTTCATCTCGTACAAAATTGTATATAGATTTCAGACGTTCAAATTCATTCAATGTATTCCAGTCCCTTTCTGCTAAGAGTTGCTGGATATTCCTGGCAGAATAATTTAGCATAGGGGTTTCTTCTAAATATTTTTCCTTTGCAATACTTCTACGATATTCATTATAAAAATATCCCTGTTCATCTGTCTTTTTCGGATATTTTTTCAAATATGGACTTTTATCTCCGACGATCCAGTAATCACACACATTTCCATTTGCACAGGTCGTAGTGCGGATCAGACCGGCATGTAAAAGTTCCATGGCAGGGTAATCGCCATTACAGATTGCAGGCATGATTTCTAACAGATCATGCGCTTTGGCAAATTCCGCAATCGGGCACTGTTCAAAGCGGTAATGAATTCCTGTCTTTGGATCAAATGGTTCTGTTTGCATAATATATCCGGCAGGACAACTGTGGTGTTTTTTCTGATCACGCTTTGCCGTCGTTTCAAAAACAAAGTTCAATAATTTCAGCTGCCATGGATGGTTGATATTAAAGAGCTTTCCGAGCTTCCGAAACGGCGGAAGAAGAATTGCATTATTCATTTCATAGATTTCCTGAATGGATGGCTTACGGTCTAACACTTCGTAATATGCAAATAAAGCGATGCAGTCGTAGGTTCCGCCGGGAGCATTATGATTGTCTTTTGCACCGCCCAGATAAGGGAGCGTCTGTAAATATTCGGTATATTTCAACTGGATTTTTTCCCAGAGGATGTCAGCTTCTTTTTTAGAAAATTGCTTTTTCAGACAGTCTGTAATTACTTGTTTAACTGCTTCGGAATAGCAGACGTGCTTTGTACGGTCAAAAATAAGTTCATTTTCTTTCATAGATATTTCCTCAATATGATGTATTGCATTTTACAACGGTTTTATGTCTGCCTGATTTTGATTAGTATAAACTAACTTATCAGGATAAAAGAAACCGCGTAACTTGCAAGGTTTAATAAGTGTTCACGCAGTTTTTATAATGTTAGTATAGCATCAGTGAATTCAGGTAACAAGGTAATTTATATAAAGATATATATGATTAATGTATATAGGTTGCAGTTTTATAATAAATAATAACATATTCCTTAGGAGGGACAGACATGGAAACACGAGATATTCTCAAGAATTTGCGTGAAAAAAATAAACTTACACAAAGTCATTTGAACGGTGCTACAAAATAAGAAAAAACGCTTGACTCTACATCTGTTGTAGATTTTATAATACGGGTAGTTTAACCAAAAAGGAGGATTAGGCAATATGGAAAAGGACCTTACTACCGGCAGTGTGTTCAAAAATGTTGTATTATTATCATTGCCGTATCTGCTCTCGTATTTCCTTCAAACGCTCTATGGTATGGCTGACCTATTTATCATCGGACAGTTCGAGGGTGTAGCCAGTACTACCGCTGTTTCTATCGGCTCACAAGTGATGCACATGCTTACGGTTATGATTGTAGGGTTATCGATGGGAACAACCGTCAGCGTTGGTCAGGCAGTGGGGGCAGGAAATCGAAAACAGGCAGCGCATAACATCGGGAATACGGTAATATTGTTTCTGGTGCTTTCCATTGCACTTACGGCCATCCTGTTATCCCTTGTTCATCCCATTGTCGTTGCCATGTCTACGCCAGCGGATGCGGTGAGCGGTACGGTCACCTATTTGACCATCTGCTTTATCGGGATTCCGTTTATTACATCCTACAACATCATCAGTTCTATTTTTAGAGGGTTGGGCGACAGCAAAAGCCCGATGTGCTTTATTGCCACAGCCTGTGCTGCCAACATCGCTTTAGACTATCTTTTTATGGGTGTGCTGCACCTTGGGCCTGCGGGCGCAGCCCTTGGTACAACTCTCTCTCAGGCAATCAGTGTAGTTGTTTCCCTTACCGTTATTTTGAAACGCAGGAGCATCGTTCTGAAAAAAAGCGACTTCAAGCCTTGCCGTGCGGTCATGGGGAAAATTTTGGGGATCGGCATCCCAATTGCGTTTCAGGACGGCCTGATTCAAGTTGCTTTTATTATTATCACGATTATTGCCAATCAGCGTGGACTGAATGACGCAGCGGCGGTCGGGATTGTGGAGAAAGTGATCAGTTTTCTCTTTTTGGTCCCCTCCTCTATGCTGTCTACCGTTTCTGCCTTGGGAGCGCAAAATATCGGTGCGGGCAAACCGGATCGGGCCATTCAAACGCTGCGCTATGCGGTGATGCTCGCCGCAGGCTTTGGCGTGCTTGCTTCTATCGCGATTCAGTTTACAGCGGAAGGCATCGTTTCGCTGTTCACCGATCCCAGCACTGCGGACGGAGCGGCGGTGATCCTTTTCGGCGGCCAGTATCTGCGTGGTTACATTTTTGACTGTATTTTTGCTGGCATTCATTTTAGTTTTAGCGGCTTTTTTTGCGCATGCGGGAAATCCGGCCTGTCGTTTTTACACAATATTCTCGCCATTGTATTGATGCGTGTGCCTGGCGTTTATGTGACCTCAAAATTATTCCCGGCAACGCTTCTCCCGATGGGACTGGCTACCGCGGCAGGCTCACTGCTATCGGTCGTGATCTGCCTAATCGCCTTTGGAGTCATACGGCGCAAATCAACGCTTGTTCTGGTGGAGGAGTAAGATATGGATCGGAAAAATCTCTTCCCAATAGGTGAAGTGTCAAAATTGTTTCATATCAGTGTTAGTAGTTTGCGGCACTATGAACATATCGGTTTGCTTACACCAGAATACATTTCCTCAGATTCTGGCTATCGTTACTATGGCACCGAACAATTTGAAGTACTAAACACAATCAGGTATTTGCGGGCATTGGATATGCCTTTGTCCGAGATTGAGGACTTTCTCAAAAATAAGGATATCAGCCGTATTGAGGAAAAGTTGTTACAGCAAAAGCATGCAGTCCTGAAAAAGCAACAAGAATTACAACGTATAGAACAAAAGATTAACCACCGCTTAAATTGGCTGAGAGACGCACAAAGTGAGCCTTTGGATACCGTTTCCTTAATAGAGCTTCCGTCCTGTCGCATTGCTTGGGTAGACGTTCCACTGAAAGTAGATGGCTCTCTTGATATGGAAGTGCCGATTAGAAAGCTGGATCAATCTGATGCCGAAGCCGTTGTATTTCTTGGAAAGGTCGGACTTGGCATTTCCGCGGAACATTTGCAGCAATCAAAAGTAAATCGTTATGACAGCATTTTTCTAATACTGGATCAAGAGGACATTTATACAGGTGAAACCATTACTCTTCCCAAAACACTTTGTGTACGGTTGCGTTTTCGAGGCAGTCATATAGAAGCTCCAGCGCACTATGAAAAGCTCCTTGACTACATCACAAAAGAACAGATACAGATTGTTGGTTTTTCGCGAGAAATCACGCTCATAGACTATGGCATTACTAATGACAGTGAAAAATTTGTGACTGAAATATGTATTCCGGTCAAGTGCAGATAAGAAGGGCATAAAATGAGATTCGTTGTTAAAAAAGAAATTTTTGAAGAATTGCCGAGTGCCTGTTTTGGTGTTGTTATGGCAAAAGGCATTGATAATAATAACGCATGTTCACTCACTACGAGTACAAAACCAGACAGAATTTCTCATGTGCCATAAAGTAACATAAAAACCAACAGACAGCCGCCACAATTCCGTAATGATTGATGCTTGACAGTCTCCTTCAAGTTCGCTATAATGATAAACGCAAAATTTTAGTGGACTTTTCCGGATTCGGTCATCTTTTTGCCACACAGCTATCTTGTGATAGTTGTGTGGCTTTTTTGTTGCTTGT
>ENA-OQKO01000147-OQKO01000147.1-human-gut-metagenome-genome-assembly--contig:-NODE-147-length-82252-cov-6.648377_pt1 | contig 82252 bp, 67 predicted proteins | sample MGYA00242777_ERZ504796 | MGnify/ENA primary metagenome ERZ504796 (study PRJEB26092, sample SAMD00036404) | human gut metagenome | host: Homo sapiens | study: EMG produced TPA metagenomics assembly of... | reverse complement strand
GCCATACCAACGTCAATACCAGAGGTTCCATTTACGAGAAGGTTCGGATAACGGGATGGCAGTACAACCGGTTCCCGTTCTGTCTCATCAAAGTTCGGCTGGAAATCAACCGTATCTTTATTGATGTCAGCCAGCATTTCCATGGAAATTTTACTCAGACGTGCCTCTGTATATCGCATCGCAGCAGCTCCGTCACCATCCACAGAACCAAAGTTTCCATGACCGTCTACCAGCGGATATCTGGTTGACCAGTCCTGTGCCATATTTACAAGTGCGCCATAGATGGAACTGTCTCCATGCGGATGATATTTACCCATGGTATCACCAACGATACGGGCGCATTTACGATGTGGCTTATCCGGACCGTTGTTCAGCTCTATCATGGAATACAGCACCCTTCTCTGTACCGGTTTCAGACCGTCTCTGACGTCCGGAAGAGCACGGGAGGCAATAACACTCATGGCATAATCTATATAAGATTTTTCCATGGTCTTCTGCAGATCCACCTCATGGATTTTATCAAAAATATTGTCTTCCATTTTCTATTCTCCTAGATATCCAGATTTTCTACAAAGCGTGCGTTTTCTTCGATAAATTCACGTCTTGGTTCAACTTTGTCACCCATAAGAGTGGTAAATGTCAGGTCAATTTCAGAAGTTGCTGATTCATCCATAGTTACACGGAGAAGAATTCGTTTCTCCGGATCCATGGTTGTCTCCCAGAGCTGTTCTGCATCCATTTCTCCAAGACCTTTGTATCGCTGGATTTTATTGTTGTTGTCACGTCCGATCTGCTCAAGGATGTTGTTCAGTTCCGCATCATCATAAGCGTACCAGACTTTTTTGTTCTTTTCGACTTTGTACAGTGGCGGCTGAGCCAGGTATACATATCCCTGCTTGATCAGTTCCGGCATAAATCTGTAAAGGAATGTCAGAAGCAGTGTCGCAATGTGCGCACCATCGACATCGGCATCCGTCATGATAATGATTTTATGATAACGCAGTTTTGTGATATCAAAATCTTCATGAATACCAGTACCAAATGCAGTGATCATTGCTTTAATCTCTGCATTGCTGTAGATTCGGTCCAGACGGGCTTTCTCTACGTTGAGGATCTTACCACGCAGTGGAAGGATTGCCTGTGTTGCACGGTTTCTTGCAGTTTTTGCTGAACCACCGGCGGAATCTCCCTCTACGATGTAGATCTCGCAGTTTTCCGGATTCTTGTCTGAGCAGTCTGCAAGTTTACCTGGAAGAGACATTCCGTCAAGTGCAGATTTTCTTCTTGTAAGATCTCTTGCCTTACGTGCTGCTTCTCGTGCTCTCTGCGCAAGTACTGATTTCTCAACTGTTGCCTTCGCAACCGTCGGATTCTGCTCCAGAAAAATCTCCAGCTGTTTGCTGACTACAAAATCAACAGCTCCACGAGCCTCACTGTTACCAAGCTTCTGTTTCGTCTGTCCTTCGAACTGTGGCTCCTCGATCTTAACACTTACGATTGCTGTCAGACCTTCTCGAATGTCATCACCACTTAAATTCGGTTCACTGTCTTTAAGCAGCTTATTCTTTCTTGCATAATCGTTGAATGTCTTTGTCAGTGCATTACGGAAACCAACGATATGGGTACCACCTTCCGGTGTATTGATATTATTTACAAAGCCATAGCTGTTCTCTGTGTAGGAATCATTGTGCTGCATGGCAACCTCAACCATGACACCATCTTTTTCACCTTCACAGTAAATGACCTCTGGATACAGTGCTTCTTTACTTCTGTTGAGATAAGTAACAAATTCCCTGATACCACCTTCATAGTGGAAGATTTTTTCTTTTTCCTGGTCTGCTCTGGTATCTCTCAAAACGATACGCAGACCTTTTGTCAGGAAAGCCATCTCACGGAGGCGCTGTTTCAGAATATCGTAATCATAAACAGTTTCTTCAAAGATTTCTTTATCCGGCAGGAATGTTACCTTTGTTCCTGTCTCTTCAGGATCACAGACACCAATCTCTTTCAGAGGATACATAGTATGTCCTCTTTCATAACGCTGCTGATATTTCTTACCTTCACGGCAGATCGTAACTTCCAGCCATTCAGACAGTGCATTTACAACAGAGGCACCTACACCGTGAAGTCCACCAGATACCTTGTATCCTCCACCGCCAAATTTACCACCTGCATGAAGGATGGTAAATACAACTTCTACTGCCGGTATTCCTGCTTTATGGTTGATTCCTACCGGAATACCTCGTCCGTTATCAATTACTGTAATGGAATTATCCGGATTGATAGTTACCTGGATTTCGGTACAAAATCCTGCTAATGCTTCATCTACCGCATTATCCACGATCTCATATACAAGATGATGCAGGCCCCGGCTGGATGTACTTCCAATATACATACCTGGTCTTTTACGAACTGCTTCAAGTCCTTCCAGAATCTGAATCTGATCCGCGCCGTACTCTGTATTCTCTCCGCCCATTTGCTTCCTCCTGTCATTCTATATTCATTATAATGGAAACCGACATTTTTCGCATTTGCCGGTTTCCAGATAGGCATAATAATACTAATTTATTATAGCACAAAACAGCCCTCATTCCAACAAAATCCCTTTAAATAAGAAGAAAAAAACGAGAGCCCGGTTTACACCAGACTCCCGTCAAACGTCTTACACTTTATTTCTGTTTTCTCTTTTTGTAAGCAACTACTCCACCTGCGATCACGATCACAGATACCAGAAGAACCAGACCCCAGAATGCCGGATTCATCGGGTCACCAGTCTTAACCGGACGACTTGTTGCACTTCCGCCATGGCTGGATGCATCACTTCCACCGTTAGATGTACCAGAACCACCATTGCTTCCGCCAGGTGTTACAGTAGCATCCTTCTTGGTATTGGTAATCTCGATGCTTCCTTTATACTGATCAGACTCATTCAGCTTAACACTGCCTTCACCACTTACTACATATGCGAAAGAATCTTTATCGAGTACATTACCATCCTTATCGGTTTCCTTAACTGCATAAGTAACAGTAGCTTTTATATCTTCTGAGAATGGAACCGTAACAGTAACTTTATCATTCTGCTTCAGTTCAACGGTGCTTACCGCCTTACCAGAATCATCAAATACAGTTGCATAGAACTTGTCGTCTACAGTCTTTTTCACACCGTCCACTACAACGTTCTTTGTAATCTCGATCTTTCCATTTACAAAGAAGCCTTCCGGAAGAGTTGAAAAAATGTTATTTACATAAGCTGCGATATCTGTAGCAACCGTCTTATCATCCACTACAATACTGTTGTCTTCCTTGTCTGCTGCATTTGTAACATTGTAATGGAAGCTGTTTTCTTTATCAAGCTGCACCTCATCATTCAGCTTGATCGCCTTGTTGTTCTCATCAAGCTCGAATACATAATAGGTACCTCTTTGAACATTGCTGTAAGAAGCTTTGCCTGACTGTGCATTCTGGATATGGATCGTTCTGATGTAATCATCACCATATGGGATCGTACCATCCTTATCAAGGAAAAGACCAACCTTGTAAGTTGCATCGTCAGCAGTTATTTCATCCAGTTCAAACGTATTCGGGTTAATACGATACAGTCTCTTCTCAACTGTAATACCTGCAGTGTTGCTCTTCTCTGCCTTTGGATAAGCCTGTACATCGTAGATCCAGCCTTCCTCTGTGCTTGCAAAAGGAACTGTTAAGAGCATTGGAGTAACCTTAACGGAACTCTTCGCTGCACCGATTACCAGGTACATGCCCTCTTCCATATCGCTGTAAACAACCTTGCCCTGCTCATCCGAAACAGCCTCAACCGGCTTTACTGAAGAAGCAGCTGCAACCTCGGCAAGCTTTTCGGCTGCTGAATACCATTCACTTGCATTCTTGAAGGAATCAAAATCGTATCCTGCAGATGACATGGAGCTGGTCAGTACAAAATGCACATTTCCATCAAACGAAACATCCGCAACCCTGTAAAGCTCTAACTTAACACCTGTCAGCGGTGTTGTCTTGCCCTCGGCATCCGTCTGCTGAACCGTCAGATTAAGACTTCCCTTTTTTCCGGCTTCGTAAGAACCTGCCTGAACCGTTCCTGCCAGGCAGCATGTCAACATGACAAACATTCCCAGGAAAGCCAAAAGCTTATTCCACATTTTAAATTTCTTTTTCTTCTGTTTCACCACGATCGGCCTCCTTGTTATTTTCTGTGATCACTATTCGTCTTTGCGGCTACTCTCTTCTGTTTTTCGGTTTTTGCGCCGAATAACTATATAAACAATGATGATCATTATGACCATAGCTACAAGACCAATGATCATAATCTTCACCGGATCAACCTTTGCGATCTGCTGGATCGGTGTCTCCTCAGCTTCCTCCTCCGGTTCAACATACTCTGTCCGGATTCCCCTTATCAGAAGCCTGTGAGTGTTGACTCCATAAGGAGTACAGGTTACCAGCGTCACATGATCCTCTCCCTCGATGATATCCAGCTCACTGGATTCCTCCGGAAGAACCGTTTTAATCTGATCTACTTTGTATGCAAGAGTCTTTCCCAGAACATGGATCAGAAAAATATCTCCATTCTTCATCTGGTCAAGATCCGTAAAAATCTTTGCACTCGGAAGTCCCCTGTGTCCCGCCAGCACCGCATGTGTGCTCGTTCCACCTATTGGAAGACTTGTTCCCTCAACATGCCCGACACCCTTTTCCAGAACCTCTGTACTGAGGCCATGGTAAATAGCAAGTATCAGATTCAGCTTGGGAATCTCGATACTTCCCATCAGCCCGTCACCATTTGGATCAAGGACCTCATCGTAAGGATGACTGAGAACATAATCCTCTTCGTTAAAAGCATCTACGATCGTATTGACCTTATGCTCCGCGTTATATTCCTCAGCCTCCTGCCAGAGCTTTTCGTACTGGTCATCCGACAGATCACTGACGGATTCATTGTACTTGGTTACAAGCTGCGCATTTCGGTACTCGTTCCAGTAATTACTGATCGTTGGGTAAGTAAAGATACCCGCACCGACGAGAAAAAGTAATATGATAAATATATTAATAACTATAGAACCTTTTTTCTTCTTTTCTTTTGCCATAATCTATTTTTTACCGCCTTTATTCGCTCGCCTCTTCAGCTTTGTTTCCTTTAAGTATAACACAAAAATAAAGAGTGCGGTAACGGATAGACCAACAAATACCCAAAGAAGATAATTTGTGTGAAGACTGCTTCCACTGAGCACTGTCTTCTCTTCTTTGACTTCCTCTTCTACATAAGGTACTCTGTGACCACGAACCAGAAGTCGTTCTGTATTTACTCCATAAGGAGTACAGGTTAAAAGAGTTACTAAGTCCTGCCCATCTTCCACTGCAAGAGCAGTCGTATCTTCCGGTTTTACAACCGAAATCTTGTCTACTTCATAACATAAGGTTTCATCTAATACATGGAGCAGAAAATGATCTCCTGGTTTCATCTGATCCAGATCTGTAAAAAGTGATGCACTCGGAAGTCCACGGTGTGCAGAAATAACAGCATGTGTATTTGCTCCACCAACCGGAAGAGAACTTCCCTCCAGATGACCTGCACCCTTGTTCAAAACCTCTTCTTCCGTTGTGTGGTAGATCGGGATTTTGATATTGATTTTTGGTATCTCCACACTTCCCATCATCTCATCACCAGCAATGTTCAGTGTATTCATATAGACCGGATCTACTCCACTTGACTCAGCAAGTGCAAAAGAGTCAGGAAGAACACATGGAAGTAAGGCTTCGTTATAGTCTTCTGCTTTTTTACGCTCTGCATCATAGTCAATTCCTTCTGCTGCTTCCTTTTCAGAAACCACCTGCTCATAACCACTGATCAACTGTTTCTGTCTGTAGTTATTCCATTGATTGGCTACAAAGGGATACAGCAGCAAGGACAAACCAGCTAAAAATATGATGCAAATTACTAAATTGCCTGCTTTTTTTTTCATCCGAGCTCTCCTTGCTGTTGTATTATTTTTTTATGAATCCGGGGCAAATGCCCCGGATTCGATATTGCTTGGTTATAAACAATCACGAATGATTATTTGTTTGTTCTTTTGCGGCTTGCAAAGAATAAGCCAGCTGCTGTAACCATGATCAGGCATCCAGCGATTGTGAAGATTGTAGTACCGATACCACCTGTGGATGGAAGAGCGGAGAGTTTGGTATCGTTCATTTTGATATTTTCTGGGTTTTTAGCTTCAACACCAGTAACAACCTGATTTTCTACCTTCTCAATCATTTCAAATTTTACATCATTAGTATTAATAGAATATCCATCTGGAGCAACTACCTCCTGGAAGTAATACTCACCCATTTTAAGACCTTTTACTGTTGCAGTTCCCTCAGCTGATGTAGTGATACTTCCAATTCCTTCTGGTAATGCATGGTTTTCACCTTCTGGTCTCCACTCACCAGTAATCCATCCATTATCATCAATTACAGCATATTCTTTTACTGTATTTCCTTCTTTATTGACATTTCTGTAAACAACAAACTGTGCACCTGCTAACACATTAGTAGTCTCATCATACTTGGTAATAGTCGCATTACCAGTATAAGTTTTTGTTATAGTACCATCTGAATCATGTGTAGAATTAGCTGTATTGGTAATTTCATTTACTTTATTAACTTTTGCTGTATAAGTGATAACTACTTCCTGACCAGCATAGGTGTTTTTTGATGTAACAAGATTCTTTAAATCAAGAGTAAAAGTTGTTGCACCATTAAGTGTTTCATCCAACTTATCTAATCCTTCAACTGTTCTACCATTTACAGTAATTGTATTAACCGCTGCTTTTCCTTTTACTGCGTCACCTTTAAGATAATATGTTGCACCTGTTAATGTATCAGTCACGCTAAATGCTTCAACGTTACCATCCTGATATGGTACAGTTGTCTTTACTGTATATGTAATTAAATCTCCAATTTCTACATTTGTTGCATCAGCAGTTTTATCTGTTGTGTATCCTTCTGCCTTAGCAACTACAGTTTCATCTATTGGGCACAAAAGATTATTGCTTTCATCATACTTATATGTTTTAGCAACCATTGTATTATAAGTAGTTTTACCTGTTGTATCTGTTACAAGCACTAAATACGCACCTGCCTGCAAATTTTTAAATTCAACACTTCCTGCACTTGTTGTCTGAGTTGCCCCTGGCTCTAAAGTTATAGCTTTAGTTTTGAGTGCTTCTAGGATATTCTGGTCAGTTATATTTTTTGTAGTAACTCCAGTGCCCTCTGTCCAACTAGCAGGAACCCAATTATTATCATCATCATCCAATCTATAAATTTCATAAATATCAACTTTCTGATCTCCATTGGTTGCAAGACCTTTTACTGTAAGAGTAGCACCAGTTTTTGCTGCAAATGTTGTCATACTCATTGCGAGTACCATGGCCAGTGTTAATAACACTGCAAAGATTTTTCTCATCTTCTTCATAATCTTGTCTCCTTTACATTATCGGGCTTTGCCCATTTTTTATTGTTCCCTTATGCGGGATAATTACTTTCTTTTGTGGCAGGGAGCCACTGAAAAAATCAATCGTTACAATTATTTTCCCAGCACCTCCCTGCATTTGTTTTTATATAAGATCCATGCGGCTGCAGACATAAGTACCATGCCGCCGATCATATACCAGTAAATTCCGCTGCCACCGGTTGATGGGAGTGAGTAGAGCTTAATGTTTTCGATAAAAAATGCTCCATCATCGCTTTCAGCAACATCATCTCCATTTAATTTTACTTCAACTGACTGATCATCCTTTACTAGAACCTGCCATACATTGGCAGAAAGTGAATATCCATCTGGTGCTTTTGTTTCTTTCAGAACATATTTTCCAGGAACTAATCCATTCACTGTTGCTCTTCCATCCGAACCAGTCTTGATCTTGTCAGTTACCAGGTTACTTTCCTCATATGTGTAGTTATCATTTGCTGTATAAAGTGCAAATTCTGCATTATTCAGAAGATTTTTTTTATTATTTTTTTCAACTTTTATCAGATTCAATTTTGTAACAATCTTTGTATTTGTAATTGTCTGAGTAATCATTGTTCCATCTTCTGCTTTTTTACCATAAGACACTTTATATTTTGTATCGGTATTATTTGCTTTTGCCACAATAATGTCATTTTCTTTTACTTTGACATATCCTTTATTATTGATTGTAAATTCTGCATTTTCATTTACTGTTACCGGTCTAAGCTCATAAACCAAATCAGATGAACTCACATTTCCAAAAACATATCTGTATTGATTATATTCATTCAGTTCAACACATTTTAATGCTGTTCCATCCGCTTTATAAAGTCCTGCATATATAGAACTGTGCTTTATACCTCTATCTGACCATACTTTATTAACTGTCAGATCTACTTTTAATGTGTTTGTTATTATTACATGAGCATCCTTTTCCAAAGCAATCTTTCCGTCAGAACCTGTTACTGTACCACGATCACATGAACCATCTTCAACTTTTTTTATCGGATCCTTATATTTTGAATCATCTGGTTTAATTTCGTTTACCTTGAACTCAGTTCCTGAAAGAAGTTGATCAATTACAATCGTCTCATCCGGTGCTACGTCAGATATTATTCCCTGAGAACTAGCATTTCCTTCTCTAAGAAACTTGCCAGCTTTATTTATGACTTCATATCTTCCATCATAAGGGATAAACTGCCCATTCTGTCCTGTAAGATATACTTCAAAGCTGAATTTATCTGTAGTAGATAACCCATTCATCTGCTTGGTAATCTTTAGTTTGTTCAAATTCTTTGCATTACAGGTGTTTTTAAATTCTACCCTTGCTGCATTACCAGCAGTTTTCTCTTCACTTTGTGCCAAGTAAGTTTCAGTTTGCTCTGGTACCTTACCGTTGGATGTTTCAACTAGCTTTCCATTCAAATCGTGATATGTTACTTCCCAGTCTGTAATGTCAACCTTATCAAATTGATCCGAAAGGATACCAACTTCTTCCGCATAGAACTGGAGTCCTGAATCAATCCCCTCGAATACCGCTGATTCTCCTGCCTTTAAAGTAAATATATTATTTGCTCCCACATATCTTACTTCATCTGTAAGAGAATCATTTTTCTTAACTCTGTATGGTGTTCCTTCTGGAATTGCATTATACTGAACCGGCTCCTGCTTTCTGTCTTCTTCATCTTCAAGATATGCTTTGAACTGAAAATCAGTACTTGTATACTTTTCTTTATCTGAATTTGCAAGACTTTTTACTATTTCAATAGAATTCGTTGGTCTTGGTGGAAGATTAAATTTAATTGAACAGTTTGAATCACCTCGTCCACGCTCCATATAGAAGAGTTTCAATGAATGACTGGTATAATCTGCAAATGTATCACTATCACTATTAAATACACTCCCTAATGTTGGATTTGACTGGTTATTTACGTATACTTCACCATTTGCAAAATTGATACTTCCTGTTGCCCTCTCATGGACACCTCCAAGATCAAGCACCAATTTGTTATCTATAAATACCCAGACATCATCATCACCAGAGAAACTAAATACCATATCCTGTCCATTAATTTTACCATTTTTCGGTTGTAAGAACTCAAAAGATATCATCATACCAAAAGCAAATTTATTCTGAGATGCACCATCATCCCAAGAAGAATATGGCATGAATGAAGCAACGTGACGATTTCCCTCACCTTTGTCTTTACTTCTCTCATATACTATAAAATTCTTTTCCGTATTCCTACTACTATCAATATCATAATATGCATAATTCTTATCGCTATCATAGCTATATGTTCCTGTCCTTGAATCATATGAAAACAGATGATTCAATCCTGTAACATATGTATGTGGTATAACCTTATCCCAGGTACCATCAAAAAGGCCGTTTAATGATGTACCATTACCATTTTTTAATACCGGATATCCATCCTTAAGATATCCTTCTACTAAATTCTGTTTTACCGCTTCACTTCCTGTATAATCTGCGCTACCAAATTGAAAAGAACCTTGATAATTCTGGTTTTCAGAATAATTTGCCATACTGATATTGATAAGATTTCTAGTATCAGCTGTCTTTATTGTTTTTGGAACCTCTCCTTTAGCATCTGCTGTATAAATAAATTTCACAGGATTACTTCCAACATCCATCCAGTTTTCACCATCTTCACTATACTGTATTGGTGAATTACTTGAACTTGATTCCCGTCTTAGGGCTTTGACTTCAACTGATTCTTCTCCGATTCCTACAACTGTACGTTCATATGTATAGTTATTTCCGCTCAATCTCTTGTCACTGTCTTTTACACTTGTCGGAATTATATCATTTGCACTTGTTGTATATAAGATATCTATATTTGTCAAATTTACTGTTGATTGTCCTGATGCATATAACGTTATTCCGTTTTCTGAATAAAGGTTTGCCTTTTTTGTTAGTTCTGCATTTGAATAAACAAATATAACAGTCTGACCAATTTCCAGGTTTCTATAAGTTGTATCTCCTTTATACTGATACTTCATAACTCCACTATTGGAATCTTTTTCTTTTCTTCCCATAAGTTTCGTTACTTTATTGCTATCTACCAGACTATATTCATCTCTTGATGTTGTTGCAATGTATGCGCCTATAAAGCGATATGTTGTTTCACTTTCATAAAGTTGATACATTTCTTTATTTATTCCACTTGATGTAATAGTGCTCATGTATAGAACCGGGTTAGTATCTTCTGTTTCCAGAACCAGACTATTTGTTGCATTTACTGAATTCTTCAAATCAGTATATGTACTACCATTCTGTCCATTCTGTCCATTCTGTCTTACCAAATGTATTATTTTGTCAAAGTTAAATTCTTCTATATTTCCGCTTTTTCTTTTCCATGTGATTGTAAATACTGAAAAACTCTCTGTATTGAATTCTGCTTTTTGAATTTCACCATCTGTAGTAGTTTCAACGTTTGCCTGTCCCTGTTCTGTCATATTAACAACGTCTTGAACTTTACCATTCTGATCTTCAACAAAATGCATGACATCAATATTTGTATTTTTTTCTTCATTAACTTCTTCATCAACAGATACGACACTGATTTCTGATACGGTTGCCGGTACGGATGGTTCTGTGTAGTGCATGGAAACTTTTACGGAACCATCAACTGGTTCTATTTTATTTCCTTCACTGTCCTGGAAGTAAATATCGTATGCCAGGAAACCTGCGATTTCGTATCCATCTTCCTCAGCTTTTTCATTAAGCTTTGTTTCTGTTTCTGCGTACTGGTCAGGGTCTGTTTCCTGTACGATAGGAGTTACAACAAACTCTGCATTTCCTGGAAGAACATCTTTTGCAGCTGTTGCAGTTACAACCACATTGCCGATTGTCTGAGAGTAGGTTACTTCGTCTTCGACCTGAACGTCTGCTTCTTCTTCATTTGCATCTTCGTTTTCTGTACCCTGCTCTTCAGTCTCAACAACTTCCGCCATATCGCTTCTTACATAAGCTTCTGCTTCTTCGTAGGAAACTTTGTACCAGGTGAATTCATCTTCATCAGTTACTGTTTCAATAAGTGGAAGCTGAGTGTCTGTATCTACGGTTGCAATCACTTCTGCTTCTGTGGAAGGAGTTACGCGAAGATTAACTTCGTCTGCGATGACGCGGATCATTTTGGTCTGTTCCTGATCCGGTGCTTCTTCCGGATTCTGTTCTTCCTCAGAGTTTTCTACATTATTCTCTGTGTTGGTTTCTTCTTCGTTCTCTTCGGTATTTTCGGTGTTGGTGTCTGTATTAACTTCTTCGTTATTTACTTCACCGTTTTCTTCTTTATTCTCAGTGTTTTCATTATCATCTGCTGCCGGTGTGCTGCTCCATACAAATGTATATGCTGCGGTAGCTGCTGACTGGAAAGCTGCTTTTGTGAGCTGTCTGCTTTCATTTGTTTCAACTGTAAGCTTGTCCTCTTCGGCTTTGAGCTCTGTCAGTTCCAGTTCGGAAGTTTCTTTGTTGGTTCTGATCATGGCTGCTGTCACTGTAGATGCTGCCGGGTCTGTCAGTTCCGGTGAAGAAGCTTCTTTATAAATAAAGCTGTAAGTAACTTTGTCGGACGGTTCAACCGGGTTGCCATCTGCATCTGTAAAAGATACGTTGTAAGCAAGGAAGCCGTCGAGGTTTTTGCCCTGGCTCTGAAGCTGCTCTGTAATCTTGGCTGCCAGTTTGTTGTACTGGTCTGTCAGCTCGGCATCTTCGGTGTTGTTCTCGACTGCTTTGACGATCATCTGTGTTCCGTTTGGAAGGACACCTGCAGGAGCTTCGGCCTTGACCTCGATTGTTTCATTTTTAAGCTTTACGATACAGCTTACAGGCTGTGCTGCTTCTTCAGCTGGAGCGCTGCTCTCGGATGTTCCATCTGTGAACATGTTCTCGCCTGATGAGAAGTCGGCATCGCTGGAACCGAAATCATCGGATTCGCTGTATGTTTCGTCCGGACTCTCTTCCGATTCGAAATTCACATCTGTGTCGAGATCGTCTCCTGTATCTTCGGATGTATCAGCTGCTGCGGAATCCTCCTCAACTTCGACCATGTCTACCATGTCATCGAAGGAGCTTGCCTGAGATACATAGTCTGTATTTATTAATACAGTGGAGCAGAACAGCACGATTGCAAACATCATACTGAGCACCCGACATGTCAGGCTTCTGTTCTGATTCCGTTTCCTTTTTTTGATTTTTTTATTATTTTCTCTTTTCATATTAACATCCCCTATTATATGCATGATGATAATAAAAAAATTATCGTTAACTGCTTCACGTACAACTTATTTAAGATTTAACGACATTATAACAGGTGAACTGTTTCGTCACCTATTTCGTCAGCCGCTTTCAGCAACATTTTTAGTACTATTTTGACAATTTTCGATTATTTTGAGTAAATCGAGCTCGCTGTTGAAATCTTCTCGCTCGTTGTTTTTCATATGATAGACACTTCCCTGCCATGTAGCGCTCTGACGGTATCTGACATATACTGCCAGGGTGTCTATGCTGCCTCTTTGTTCAAGGATCCATTCACGGTTGCTGACCTCTGTAAAAGAGATTTTTTTTTCATTTGCTGGTTTCTGCTGTTTGTCTTCGTATGTCCGCAGCTCTGTTGATGACTGAGGAAAGTTCAGCTCGTTCATGAATCGCTCCATATAGCGGAAGAGTTCATGAATACTTCGGAAGAATATTGGTTCTTCACTGTAATAACAGTAAAATCTTCCGGACCTTTCTACTCCGTCTATGTTGTCTATGCAGACATTTACGATATTGGAAGCAGAAATGTTGAGCTTTTCTTTCATCATTCATCCACCTCCAGTGCTCCATCAATCAATCTGATCAGTTCAAGTGCACTCCTGAAACTTTTCTTTTTATTGGCTTCTGCCCAGGTCACCTCACCCTGCCATGTGGCATTGTCACAGTGACTCACATGTACTACAAATGTCCCTGTATGTTTTTTTTTGCCTTTTTCCATCTGCTCTGTTCCTCCGTCAAGATCCGACCACTGTATTTTTATTTTTAATCACACGATAACACGCACTTATTTCAGAGTATTTTTATTATATCATTGGGGTTATTTCTTCAACTATTTCGTGATTCTGCTTTTTGAACATTTTTTCATATTTTTTCGACAATGTTTCTGATAATTTACGAGGGGGGCTGAGATTTTTGGGGGGACGGGAGATTTCCGGGCGCAAAAAAACCCGGAGGGGATCTCCGGGCTGAATAGTTTTACTTCTATATTAATTATTAATGTTGTTTGTTTTAGTCGTTGCAGACCTCACCGAGTGAAGCAACGTAGTAGTCGATTGATACGTTCTTGCGGCGGGTGAGTCTTTTGTTGAATTCTTTGTTGATTCGTTTTGATACGAGTGTGCAGTTTTCCTGGGTTATCCCTATCAGCATTACGAGATACTGCTGGATGTTGTATCGGGTGTAAAAATCGCCTTTACGGACTGCTTTCTGAATGGACTCGCGGAGAAGTTCTGAATAGTATTTCTGATTTTCGTCGTCTGTCTCGATATTTATAAAGTTCAGGGTGCAGAGCATCAGGAATACGGACATGCCGGTTCGTTCCATCATGCGGCCGAACACGTGGTAAACGTCCACAAAGCTTGGATAGGTGCAGTAGTAAGCGCCTTCGATGGATTCTTTTTCGCGGAGGCGGTACTTGATGTCTTCGATTGCGCCTGCTGCCTGTGAGGTTCGCTCTCCCATAAGTTTGAATCGCTCGAGCATTCCGGCGGATGGTGACAGGCCGAGTTCGTCGAACATCAGCTTGGTTGTTCTTTTGTAGACATCGAGGCCGTCTTTGTAGCGGGACATTCCGATGAGGCTGTCGATTTCCCATATCTGCCAGTCGTAGAATGGATAGATTTCGGCTGCGCTGTGTGCAACACGGTAGAGTTCTTCGAATTTTTCTTCGGTTTTCAGGTAGTGGCACAGTTCTTCGACACAGTCGAAATACATATCTCGACATGCGATGTTTTCTACTGCCGCCCAGTCCTCGCCCATCATATCCGGGAGGAATTCTCCGGTGTAGAGTTTCCATGCTTTGGCGTAGATTTCCATTTTGGTCTTTTGGGATTTTTCGTGACGTGCTGATTCGATTGTCTGCTTGAAGTCGCATACGTCTACTGAAGTTTCGATATCCGGGTCCCAGGTACACATTCCACCATTTATATTGATGTAACTGCTTTCCGGAAGCCCCGCTGCGGTGAGCTGCTTTCGGAGCCTGAATATTGTGTTGTTGAGGCTGCCGTTTTTATTTTCGACATCGCTTCGGCCATACAGGGCATCGATGAGTGCTGCTTTGGAGATTCCTCCATCCTGTGTATGTAGAAGTAATAATTGAAACAGCTGTGTGGTCTTTGATACATTGTTACGGTCCAGGACCAGTTCTTTTCCTTTATATTCCAGTGTAAATCCACCTAACATTCGAACTTTCAGTATATTTTTCATACTTTTCTCCTTCAACAGATATCGTGTTCTGTTTCTTGTCTTTTCATTTTGATTAGACTTATCCTTATTTAGCATATCACTCAATATGTTAAAGTTCTACCACCAAAATACACAAAAAAAGACTGTTATTATTATTCAATCCTCTAATAACAACAGTCTTTTAAGCTCTATCTAGCAGATAATTCCTTTGCTATCTCATCTATTTTTTCCTGAGTATAACCGGTATACTCTTTTATCTTGTCCATAGTTTCATGATTCATAAGCATTTTCTCAATCAGCTCTCTTCGTCCAAATTCAATTCCCTCCTGTTTTGCTTCCTCCCGTAATTCATCAATTGCAAGACACATACTTGTTTCCTCCTTTTCTTCATTGAATTTCAGTTTTGAGTTAGTAAGTGTATTCAGCATGACTACCGTTTCTGTCTTCATGTTCTGAAATCCGTCATCGGTTTGGATCAGGTCAACCAGTTTTTCTTTTTCCTTCGAATATTTGATATACAACAGTACTTCCCGCAGATCTGTGTGAAAACGGTTGATTTCTCTGTTACGACCGAACGGCCGAAGATAATAAGATACAGTTTCCTGTAAAGAACAAAAAGAAATGTGATGCTTTGTTATATTTTAGCACAATATGCTCCGCAAGTCCACGAGAACATTTTGCTCTTTTTTCGACATAAAAAACAATCCCACCGCAATTGTTGTAGGATTCTTAATATCAACTTGGTGATAGGCATCTGCAAATTCATATCCAGCAAGTTGTGGATGCTTCCAACCCCGACCAGGCATCTGCAAATCCAATTCCAGCAAGTTGCAGATGCTTCCGACCCCGACCAGGCATCTGTAGCTCCCAAAACAACAAATCAAAGATGCCCACCGGTGAATTTTCTTCTCAAATTCGCTGGTGGGCATCTTTATTGCATCTCTATTTCATCAAATAGCTATATATGTCTCTTTTTGATACACCGCGGTCTTTCGCGACCTGCTTCATGGCATCTTTACGGGACATTCCCTTTTTTTCATAAATTTCCATATGTTCTTCTATGGAAATCTCTTCCCACGAGGCCACTGCTTCTTCTTTCAGTTCCTGACGGCTTTTGCCCTCGATGACCAGCACACATTCTCCGAGCGGTTTTTCTTTCTCATAATGCGCGATCAGATCATCAATTGTGGAATGAAAGGCTGTCTCATGCTTCTTGGTCAGTTCTCTGCAAAGTGTCATTCTGCGGTTTCCAAGTTTTTCCCTCAGATCACGCAGTGTCCTGACCAGTTTATGCGGAGCCTCATACAAAATAATCGTCCGGGTCTCATTGACCAGCTCTTCCAGAACTTCTTTGCGCTCTTTTTTGTCCATCGGAAGAAATGCTTCAAAAGCAAACCGTCTGGTAGGAAGTCCTGATAATGTAAGCGCGGTAATGCATGCTGCCGGACCCGGAAGGGATGTTACTTCGATTCCAGCCTCATAACACATAGCAGCCAGTTCTTCACCCGGATCCGAAATTCCCGGTGTCCCGGCATCCGTGATCAGTGCGATATTCATACCGTTCTGCATCTTCTCGATCAGTGTATATGCTTTTTCAATCTTGTTATATTCGTGATAACTGGTCATCGGTGTTTTGATTTCAAAATGATTCAGCAGTTTAATACTGTTTCGGGTATCTTCTGCCGCGATCAGATCCACTTCCTTCAATGTGCGGAGTACTCGAAGTGTAATATCTTCCAGATTTCCGATTGGGGTTGCACAAAGATATAATTTTCCACTCATCCGGGAATCCCCTTTCTCTCAGATTATTTGATTCTTTTATACTCTTCCGTATATTTCAAGAATATCACTGGTATAAACACCTGGTTTCTCATAGACGATCAATGGTCGCTCCACCGTTATTCTGGAATTTCCACCTTTTCGTGCTTCGATCAGAACCATATTGGGTTCACGATCTATGTACGGGTACACCAGCTGCATTCTCTTGGGTTCCAGTTTATATTTCATGAGAACCTGAAAGATTTCTGCCAGACGGAAAGGTCTGTGGACCATATAAAAACGTCCTCTGTCTTTCAGCACTGCTGCTGCCTGGCTCACTACATCTTCCAGTGTACAGAGAATCTCATGTCTTGCAATTGCTTTTGCCATGTATGGGTTCTGCAGACCATGCTGTCCGATCATATAGGGCGGATTGCTTGTCACTGCATGAAAAGAAGCTGCTCCAAAAATTTCAGCAGCTTCCTTTATGTCTCCGCATACGATATCAATATCAGCTTCCAGATGATTGTACGATACGCTTCGTCTCGCCATATCTGCACATTCTTCCTGGATCTCAAGTCCTGTCAGATGTGACCCCTTGTCTTTGGCTTTCAGCAGAAAAGGAATGATTCCCGTTCCGGTTCCCATATCCAGAACCTTTTCATTCTGTCGGATATCTGCAAATCCAGATAACAGAACTGCGTCCATTCCGAAGCAGAACTTTTCCGGATTCTGTATCACATACAAACCATTCTGAAGATCATCAACCCGTTCTCCCGGATATACCAGATCATTCTGCGGATTTTTTTCCATGGGATTTAGAATCTCCTTCTTTTTACTCAATGTCCCTTGTTTCTTTGTCAGTGTTCTTTGCTTTTTTCTTGCGTGACCGGAATTTCAGTTCTCCTACCGGATATTCCTGAATCTCCTTTTCATCATTGACTTCCACGATTACTTTGACTCTCTGTCTGAGAACATTTACACTGTGTACGATTCCCTGTAATCCATCCGGAAGAGTAACCGTATCTCCGGTTCCTGGAAGGCTCTTGTTCAGTGCTTCGTAGGTTTCCTGCTCATTCTTGAGACAACACATCAATCTGCCGCAGACACCGGAAATCTTGGTCTGGTTCAGTGACAGATTCTGCTCTTTTGCCATCTTGATAGACACAGGTGCAAACTCGGAAAGATAGGTGTGACAGCAAAGCTGTCTGCCGCAGATGCCGATTCCCCCAAGAATCTTAGTCTCATCTCTTACTCCGATCTGGCGAAGTTCGATTCTTGTCTTAAAGATAGCTGCCAGGTCCTTGACCAGCTGACGGAAATCAATTCTTCCATCTGCCGTAAAATAAAACAGCACTTTGTTATTGTCAAATGTATACTCCGCATCGATCAGTTTCATTTCCAGACCATGTTCGCGGATTTTTTTCTGGCAGATTTTAAATGCCTCTTTTTCTTTCAGGCGGTTCTGTTTCTCCCTGTCCTCATCTGCCTGTGTGGCAACGCGAAGGACTTCTTTCAGCGGATGGACCACCTCATCCTCACCCACTTCTTTCGGTCCGAGTACAACTCGTCCGAACTCCACACCGCGGGCAGTCTCTACGATCACATGATCACTGATCTTCATTTTATAGTTTTTCGGATCAAAATAATAAATCTTTCCGACATTTCTGAATCTTATACCAACAATTTTTGTCATTCTATCTCTCCCTGATTGTCAGGAACAGAAGTTCAAGTGCAAGTTCAAAATTAACGTTTGCACGAAGCCTTACTTTTGTTTTTTCCAGTGCTTCCAGAATCTTTTCCAGGTTCTCATAGGAACGCTGGCTCGCCTGTTCCTTTATATAATTGATTTCTTGTTTAAATACCAGGTTGTCAACCTCCTGAGTTGCCTTAAACATAAGAACATCCCTGAACCAGAACTGGAAAATATCCAGATAATCACTGATATTCTGCTTTTCATCAGAAAGTGCCTTGATCTCATCGGACAGTTCATATACTTCCATCGTATTTACATACTTGAGAATCTTCAGGGCTTTCTCCGTCATTCTGGAAAACTCTTCTGATGTAGCAGCTTCTTTGGCTCTGCCAATACTTCCCTGTGCAAAGGAAGCATCTATCTCTGCCTGATAATCCGGCACATGAAGCCGTTCCATCAGGTATTTCTTAACAAGGCTGTCATCAACCACCTTCAGATCCAGACGCACACATCTGGACTGGATCGTCGGCAGAAGTGCATCCACATTGCTGGTCAGCAGCATGATCACTGCATATTCCGGTGGTTCTTCTATTGTTTTGAGAAGAGCATTCTGTGCCTGTACCGTCATCATCTCCGCATCAGGAATAATGTAAATCTTGTGCGGACTGCTGTATGGCTTAATCGCAACATCGTGAATCACCTGTTCCCGGATCTCATCAATAGAGATTGTACCAGGTTTCTCATGATTGACCATAATGATGTCCGGATGATTCTTGCCCAATGCCTTCTTACAGGAGTCACATTTCTGACATGGCTCTGTTCCACCGGCTTCACACTGCAGTGTCATCGCATATGTGGTTGCAAGAAGCTTCTTGCCGGATCCGGGTCTGCCTGTAAAAATATATGAATGGGAAACTTTTCCCGTCTTCATGGCATTTTGGAGATGCCGGATAATTTCCTCGTGTCCGATAATATTATTGAAACTGACCATTCAGAATCACCTCTCTTGTTTATAGTTTCATATACGAATCTTTGTTCGCTATAGAGTCATTATACCATACTTTATTAGCCATTCAAAACTATTTTTAACTATGACATGGAATTTATATATTTTATAATATTTTCGACACATAAATCCAAATCATCATTAACAAATCTCTTCTGTATATCTGCCTCTTTTATTTTTTCTTCAGAGAAATCCTCTTCATCTGCAAGAAAACGCCTGCAAAGTTCTTTATACTTTGGTGTTTCCTGTTCCTGCTCTCTTCGGATTGCACGGATCAGACGTTCTCCATCTTCTACTTCAATATAAACAGGTATGACGGATTCTTTTCCGTAATAACATTTCATCTTCTGAAAAGACTCTAACGTACCGATTCCAAGATAATTTCCGTTCTTAAGGTCAATCTGTCCGTCGTCCGCTGTAAAATACGTCCAGACACCATAAACAGTATTATAAGCACGGGATTCAATAACCTTTCCCGCCTCTTCAAACTCTTTTAATTTCTGATTATCTGTAAAATAATACTGTACACCATCTTTTTCTCCGTCACGTATCGGTCTTGTTGTATACAGGACCAGTTTTTTCAGATTCAGTTCTTTATTACCGGCCAGTCTGGAATATATTTTATCTTTTCCAGAGGCACTTTTACCCATAATATAAAAAATCTTACCCATGAATTTCTTCGTCTTGCTCCTTTGTACTCTGGGGCTGTTGTTCTACCACAAGGATCGTCTTATTTGTATAGTCTTCCAGTCCCTGCAGATATAACCCCTTATCCATGTATATTCTCATATTACGGATAAATTGTCCAGTAATCTGTTCTCCCGGAGTGATCAGCGGAATTCCCGGTGGATACAGATAAGCAAATTCTGCTGAAATTCTGCCGATGCTTTCTTCCAGCGGACATTTTTCTGTCGGTGCTTCCATGGCATCTGCCATAGACATCATCTGCGTCAGTACAAAATGCATGGATCTGGTGTCCAGTTTTTTATTTTCTTCTGCCGGTATTCCTGCTTTTATCAGGTCTGCCTGTTCCTGATCCAGTTCTTCGATTGCCTGACACAATCGCTCAAAACCTTCTTCACGGTCTCCTACTGATGCAATAGCGAGCACATAATTTTCGGACTCCATTTCCATCTGAATATGGTAGCGATCAAGAAGGATATGATACAGGTCACTTCCTGACAGTAAAGAAGCTCTGGTAGAAAAGACCAGTTTGGAACGGTCATAATCGAAGACTCCATTCTTTCCTTTGACCGGATCTACCAGGCGGATATATTTGCACACGGAAAGTCTCTTTCTTGTCTGTTCCAGTATTCTGGTAAAATCACGGAACATCTGTTTTCCTTCTGCTGCCATCGTATCCATACAGGCATCGATACTTGCCATCAGAATATACGACGGGCTGCTGGTTTGATAGATTCCCATAAATCTGCGGATCAGCCTGCTGTCAACGCGGTCGCTACAGTTATGAAGTACGGCAGTCTGTGTCATGGCCGGCAGTGTCTTGTGAAAACTCTGGATCACGAGATCTGCCCCAAGTTCTGCTGCCGAAGCCGGAAAATAATTTGAAAAATGAAAATGTGCTCCATGTGCTTCATCTACGATCAGCGGCACTCCATATTTATGTGCGATCTCTGCAATCTCTTTTACATCTGAGACAACACCGTCATACGTAGGTGAAGTGATCAGTACCGCCTGTATCTCCGGATTCTCAGCCAGACATCTTTCCACTTTGTCCGGAAAAATTCCGCCGTTTATCCACCACTCACTGTCCATCTGTGGATAAATATAGGCAGGTTTCAAATTTCTAAGATAGATGGCATGATACACTGCTTTGTGGCAGTTTCTTGCAACAAGGATCTGTCCATTCCTCGGAACCGCCGCTGAGATTGCCGCAAGAAGTGCTGCGGTACTTCCATTAACACTGTAAAAGCTCTCTCTGGTCCCATACAGTTTCGCCACATTCTGTTGTGCCTCCAGAAGAAGGTCTTCCGGATGATGGAGATTATCAAAGCCTTCTATCTCAGTGATATCTCTTTCAAGAGGGAACTCCCCTCTGACAGATGCGGAATTTCTTTTGTGCCCCGGCATGTGAAACGGATAGTAATCAGCGCGGCTGTATTCTTCTAATTTTCTGTATAATCTCTCCATTAAAGATTCTCCATGTCTGTTATACCTTGAAGCGATAACCTACTCCCCATATAGTCTCTATATACTGAGGCTTCGCTGTATTGAATTCGATTTTTTCACGGATCTTCTTGATATGAACCGTGACAGTTGCAATATCTCCTACAGATTCCATATCCCAGATCTGGCGGAACAGTTCTGCTTTTGTAAATACGCGGTTCGGGTTCTCTGCCAGAAAAGTAAGGAGATCAAATTCCTTGGTCGTAAATGTTTTTTCTTCTCCGTTTACCCAGATACGTCTCGCAGTCTTGTCTATCTTGATGCCACGGATTTCAATAATATCATTCTTTACCACACTGGAACCTACCAGTCTGTTGTATCGCTCCATATGTGCTTTTACTCTGGCCACCAGTTCACTCGGACTGAATGGCTTGGTCATATAATCATCCGCGCCAAGACCGAGTCCACGGATCTTATCAATATCATCTTTCTTTGCAGATACCATAATGATCGGGATATTTTTCTCCTGACGTACCTGACGGCATATATCAAACCCATCTACTTCCGGAAGCATCAGATCCAGGATAATAAGATCATAATCTTCATTGAGTGCTTTTTCAAGGCCCACATCTCCTCTGTTTGCTATCTCTACTTCAAATCCGGAAAGTTCCAGATAATCCTTCTCCAGATCTGCAATTGCTTCTTCATCTTCGATGATCAGTATTTTACTCATTTCATAGGTACCTCCTGATATTTTCTCAAAACAAAGTACATGATCGTTCCGATTCCTTCCCGACTGGTTGCCCACACTTTGCCACCATGATCCTCCATAATCTTACGAACGATAGAAAGACCGATTCCGCTTCCTCCCTTGGATGAATTACGTGAAACATCCGTCCTGTAGAAACGGTCAAAAATATACGGCAGATCTTTGGCCGCAATTCCCTTGCCATTATCCTCAATCTCAACCTGCACGAAATCTCCGACATCTTTTACTCTTATCTGTATAATGCCCTTCATTCCGTTCTGCTTATCCATATATTTAATGGCATTGCTGATGATATTATGAATCACTCTTCGTATCTGTTCGCCATCTGCAATTACAAGCACATCTTTATCTACATAATTTGCATAGCAGAGCTGGATACCTCTTGTTTCCAGCTCCAGTCCCACTTCTTCTGCGCAGTCAGAGAAATAATCTTCTACATTCAGCTTACTGAATGTATATGGGATACGGTTCGTATCAATTTTAGAATAGAACGTCAGCTCATTGATCAGATGATCCATCTCATTGGTCTTATTGTAAATCGTCCGGACATAGCGGTCCATCTTCTCCGGTGTATCTGCCACACCATCCATGATTCCTTCTACATATCCCTTCACCGCTGTGATCGGAGTCTTGAGGTCATGGGAAATGTTGCTGATCAATTCTTTATTTTCTTTATCCATGGCGATTTTTTCTTCTGCTGATTCTTTCAGCCTGCGGCGCATCTCTTCAAAATCCCGGCAAAGCTCCGAAAATTCATCGGTTCCCTCGACATCCAGAACAAAATCCAGATTTCCTTCCTTGATATTCTGCGTCGCCTTTCGCAGTTTGACCAGCGGTGCCGCCACACTTCTGTATATCCACAGACCCACAGAAACGCCTGTGAAGATAAGAATGATAAAAGCAGTAAAAAAAAGATCCTTCGTCATGATCTGGATTCTTGCCTGACTGCTTCCCGTATCGGAAATTGTAATATCATAGGATGTCTCCTGCGCAGATTCACTATTGGCTGCATTCCTGTGCTGTGTCTCACTGATTCCAAACAGGGCAGCAGCAAATAAAAGAAGTGGTACCAATATTACCATCATGAATCCCACAATGATTCTGTTTTTCAGTTTCATGAAATTCCCTCGTTTCTGTAAAACTTATAATTGCTTCTTAAGCAAAAAATGAACGCACAATACCGAAGTTCTTCTTCGCTATATATGCGTTCATTATATCATATCACTATATTCTTATCTCTAAATTTTCTATAAAATCCATGAAAAAACGGTAGTTTTGAAAACCGTTGTGTATTTTACAGATATTTCTTAAGATTTTCGACTTTGTCCAGTTTTTCCCATGGAAGATCTACATCTGTACGTCCGAAATGTCCGTAAGCAGCAGTCTGTTTGTAGATTGGTCTTCTCAGGTCAAGCATACGGATGATTCCTGCCGGACGAAGATCGAAGTTTTCACGAATGATTTCTACAAGTTCTGTATCGGAAAGTTTGCCTGTTCCAAATGTGTTCACATTGATGGAAGTAGGTTTTGCTACACCGATTGCATAAGAAAGCTGGATTTCACATTTGTCAGCCAGTCCTGCTGCAACAATATTCTTTGCAACATAACGTGCTGCATAAGCTGCGGAACGGTCAACTTTTGTGCAGTCTTTACCAGAGAAAGCACCGCCGCCATGACGTCCTGCTCCACCGTAAGTATCAACGATGATCTTACGACCTGTAAGTCCACTGTCACCATGAGGTCCACCTATTACAAAACGTCCTGTAGGATTGATGAAATATTTTGTCTCGTCATCAACCATATCAGCAGGAATGATTTCATCGAATACATATTTTTTGATATCTTCATGAATCTGTTCCTGTGTAACTTCCGGATCATGCTGTGTAGAGCATACAACTGCATCGATACGGATCGGTTTTCCTTCTTCGTTATATTCAACAGTTACCTGTGTTTTTCCGTCTGGTCTTAAGTATGGCAGAGTTCCATCTTTGCGGACTTTTGTCAGCTGACGTGCAAGTTTGTGTGCCATGTTGATCGGATATGGCATATATTCTTCTGTTTCATTGGAAGCATATCCAAACATCATACCCTGGTCTCCGGCACCAATCGCATCGATCTCGTCTTCACCCATTTTTGCTTCCAGAGCTTTGTCAACTCCCATTGCGATGTCTGTGGACTGCTCATCGATTGCTGTGATAACTGCACATGTTTCTGCATCAAAACCGTATTTTCCACGTGTATAGCCGATTTCTCTTACGGTATCTCTTACGATTTTCTGGATGTCAACATAAGCACTTGTTGTAATCTCACCCATTACAAGTACAAGACCTGTTGTTGTTGCTGTCTCGCATGCAACACGTCCCATCGGGTCTTCTTTCATGATTGCGTCAAGAATCGCATCAGAAATGGCATCGCACATTTTGTCCGGATGGCCTTCTGTTACTGATTCAGAAGTAAATAAAATTTTTTCTTTCTCCATTGTTAACCTCTTTCTGTAAATAATCAGTTAAATGTTCTACGGATTGTTCCGTTACTTTGTAAATCCCACAATCCTTCAATAACAAAATAAGACAGCCCCAACAACAGGACTGTCTTGAAATTTATTTCAATCCTCTTATTGTTCGATGTCTCGCTCAGGTTGGCACCTTCCTCATACATAAAGGGGTTGCCGTGGCTTCTCAGATCCTTTGTATCTCCACCACTCTGAATAAAAGGCCGTTTTATTTAGTTATTCTTAGTTGATATTGCAGTACATACAATATACTCATTTTATATAATTGTCAAGTATAAGAAGTGACAATTTTTATCATCCTACGCGAAGACGGAATTTCTGGATTTCTTTCTCACTGGAAACTTTCTCAATCTCAGCACCGAGACTTCTCAGTTTCTCTTCGAAATTCTCATATCCACGCTGGATATAAACGATATCATCAACAACAGTGATTCCGTCTGCTGCCAGACCTGCAATGACAAGTGCTGCTCCTGCACGGAGATCCGGTGCACTTACTCTTGCGCCTGTCAGTTTCTTGACACCGTCGATGATTGCTGAATTACCTTCGACTTTAATGCATGCTCCCATTCTGGAAAGCTCGTCCGCATATTTGAAACGGTTTTCAAAAATACTCTCTGTAACAATACTGGTTCCTTCTGCAAGTGCCAGAGTTACTGCGATCTGCGGCTGCATATCTGTCGGATATCCCGGATAAGGAAGTGTCTTCACATGTGTGCGGTGAAGTCTCTTGCCTGCACGTACACGTACAGCATCATCAAATTCTTCAACCTCACAGCCGATTTCTTCCAGTTTGGCTGTAGTTGCTTCCAGATGTTTCGGGATAACATTCTTAACGGTAACATCACCACCGGTTGCTGCAGCTGCGAACATAAATGTTCCGGCTTCAATCTGATCCGGGATGATGGAATATTCAGTACGGTGAAGTTTCTCAACACCTTTGATACGGATAACATCTGTACCTGCACCTTTGATGTTGGCGCCCATGCTGTTCAGGAAGTTCGCAACATCAACGACATGCGGCTCTCTTGCTGCATTCTCAATTATCGTACGTCCTGACGCCATAGATGCTGCCATCATGATATTGATCGTAGCTCCTACAGAAACTACATCCAGGAAGATATGACTTCCGTGAAGATTCTCTGTCTCGGCAACGATCGCACCGTGAAGAATATTCACAGATGCACCAAGTGCACGGAATCCTTTGAGATGCTGGTCTATCGGACGACTTCCGATGTTGCATCCGCCAGGAAGCGGTACTTCTGCATGTTTGTATTTACCAAGTAATGCACCCAGAAGATAATAGGATGCACGGATTTTTTTAATATATTCATAATCAACGCTGATGTCGTTGATCGTAGAACCATTGATTTTTACTGTAGATCTGTCAATTCGCTCTACCTGTGCGCCAATACCGGCGATTGCTTCCAATAAAACATTAATGTCTCTTACATCAGGCAGGTTCTCGATAAGGATTGTTTCATCCGTCATAATTGCTGCAGAAAGAATTGCAAGTGCAGCATTTTTGGCGCCACCAATTTCTACTTCTCCCACTAACGGGTTGCCGCCTTTAATTACATACTGTTCCATAAAGCACCTCTATAATTATTTTCACTCCGTAAGCCGAAGCAAATATCAGAAATTTATTATCAGACTTTTAAAAACTTTTAATACTTTGTTAAAAAGCTCAGTTTCGTATTATAACACAAATTTCACATTTGTAAATAAAAATTTCCTCTGTACGCTTCTGCTCCCCTGCTTTTCAATGGTTACTCTTACTTTTCTTTCAGTGTTTTCAAAAGAATCTCCAGACTTGCTTCCAGATCTTTCCCCTCTTCATCTATCACAATATCTGCGTACTTTTCGTACAATGGAGTTCTTTCTTCATACAGATTCGTAAGGGTCTGTCCTTCTCTCAGCAAAACGCCTCTGCCCTTCAGATTTCCGAGTCGCTTTGAAAGAGCATTTAAAGACAATTTCAAATACACAACGGTTCCTATGGATTTCAGATGTTCCATGGCTTCTTCGCAGTAAACAACGCTTCCACCTGTTGCAATGACCGTATTCTCTGCCTCTATTGATGCATTGACACGATTCTCAACATCTTTAAATCCTTTATATCCTTCTTCTTCTATGATTTCGGACAGGCGTCTCTTTTCCTGTTTCTGAATCAGAAGATCGGAATCAAGGAACTGATAGCCCAATACCTTCGCCAGTACAACCCCTATTGTACTTTTTCCTGCTCCCGGCATTCCTATCAACGTTATATTATTCATAAAATTTCTTTTCTCCTGTCTCTTATGAATTGCTTAAAGAATATTTTACCATAAACAGCAGTATTCTGCAATCTCTTTTAAATCAAGGCTTGGCGGTCTTTTTCGTTTTTGGGGGAACAGCTTTTTTACGTTTTTTTACACTGTATCCAAAAGTTCCCAGCTTCTTTCCTGTGCCAAGATATTCTCCATGAGAATAGACCAGCGGTCTGGCTCTGTTCAGGTCAAAACGATTATTTTCGTCCATATAGCGTTCGTCTGCATGAACTGCAACAACCTCTGCCAGAAACATATGATGTGAACCAAGCTCTCTGATTTCTTTTACTCTGCATTCGATCGACACCGGAGCCTCTTTTATCATCGGTGCTTTTACGATATCCGCCTTTTCTCTCGTAAGTCCGGTCTCTTTGAATTTATCTACATCACGTCCGGATCTGACTCCACAGTAATCCGTTGCTGCAGCAAGTTCTTCTGTTGTCAGATTGATCACAAATTCTCCGGTTTCTTTTATCATGTGATAGGAAAAACGCTCCGGTCTTACTGAAATATAAGCCATCGGAGGATTGGTACAGATGGTACCGGTCCATGCAACCGTTATAATATCATCCTGCCCTTTCCCATCTGTAACGCTCACCATGACTGCCGGGATCGGGTATATCATATTGCCTGGTTTCCATGTTTGTTTTGCCATTTGTTTTCCTCCGATTTATACGTAATCGCTGCCGATCATCTGTGCGGCCTCCATAAGTGGCGGAATCAGCTGTTTCTTACGTGATACGACACCTTTCAGATAAATCGTTCCATCCTTAGGTTCAATCTTAAATGCATTAACAGCCATTTCCTCACTTCCCTCGCCATAGAACAGAAGCTCTGTAGACTGCTCCATAATATCTGTCAGCATAAAGTATACTCTTGATACACCGTGACGCCCGCATTCGCTGACCATAAACGGAATCAGACGCTCTTTGATCTCGCGCAGTTCATCTGCATCCATGGAGCTGATCTGACCTACACCGAAGCAGATATCTCCCTCTGCAATAAACTTCTTGTAATCCTGATAGAAGATTTCCTCCGGAGATTTGTCTTTCAGATTGCTTCCTGCCTTAAACATTTCTCTTGCAAATTCTTCAATGGAAATGTCTGCAATAAGTGCAAGTGCACCTGCAGCCATTTTGTCCTGCAGTGTACAGGTCGGAGAACGGAACATCAGTGTATCAGAAATGATCGCAGCGCAGAGAAGTCCGGCGATTTTAGGCGGAATCTCCAGTTTCTGTTCTCCATACATCTGATACATGATCGTGCCTGTACAGCCAACCGGCTGATTGCGGAAACTGATCGGCTGCATTGTCTGCAGTGTACCCAGTTTATGATGATCAATGATCTCCATGATATCAGCCTTATCAATATTATCTACAGCCTGGTCTTTTTCATTATGATCTACCAGAACCACTTTTTTCCTGTGCATGTCCAGAAAATTACGTCTGGAAATCGTACCAATACATTTGCCTTTTTTGTTGATGACCGGGAATGCACGATGACGATGTTTGATCATTACTTCCTGAATATCATCTGTAAAATCTTCTGTGTTAAATGTAACCAGATTATCTGTTTTCATGATATATTTAACAGGAATACTCTGATTGATCAGACGTGAGATCGTAAAGGTATCATACGGAGAAGAAATAATGACTATATCTTTCTCATGTGCCAGTTTCAGTACCTTTTCGGTAACTTCAATCCCCATTCCAACGATGATACAGCTTACATTCTGCTCAATCGCCTGCAGATGGTCTTCTTCACGATTACCCATGATGACCATATCATTTTCTTCTACATATTCTTTCATCTTATCCGGATTGGCAGTTGCTACCATAATCTTTCCCTGGATAAAATATCCATGTGCGTTACCTTCGATCACTTTTCCTCCGATTGTCTCAGCGATTCGCTGATACTGCGTTCTCGCTCTGGAAAGAAGATAGCTGTCTGTTGTATCCATATATGTTTTTGCAATATCACCAATTGTGATCAGGCCTTCCAATGTGCCGTCTTTTTCACGAATCGGCAGAGAAACGATGCTGTTTTCCTGCATCAGATCCCATGCATTTTTCAGTGACATGCTCTTATTTGCTTCCGGACTCAGGCGGATATCCATATCCTTTACCTGTGTTCCTATATTGCTTAAGTATCCTGGTGGATGTACTCCAAAACGATTCAGTACATATTCTGTTTCTTCATTGATCTGTCCTGCACGTTTTGGAATATATCTGCTTTCCTGCGTAGTTCTGTTTTTGATATCACAATAGGCGATTGCAGAACAGATGGAATCTGTATCCGGATTTTTGTGTCCGATAACAAAAATTTTTTCCTGATTTTTCATAAAAATAAAATCCTCTTATTAATTAATCTAATTTAATGTTTGCAAAAAGTGATCCCAGAGAAGTCGTTGCCTGCTCTCCTGCATCCGGCACTTCGTAAACCTCTTCTTCGATTTCCTTTGCCATCATATCTGTTGCTTCTTTGATGCTGAGACTGAGTTTGCCATCTTTGATCGCAGTAACTTTGACCTTTACTGTATCTCCCACTGCCAGAACCTCTGATGGTTTCTTGATCCTTTTTTCACAGATCTGTGAAATGTGAACCAGGCCGGAAAGTCCATTTCCAAGATTTACAAATGCCCCATATGGCTGAAGACTCTCTACAGTTCCTTCTGTTACAAGACCAATCTCCAGGTTTGAAACTTTATTTTTTCTTTCTTCTTCCGCTTTTGCTCTGAGAATTTCTTTGGCAGAAAGAATCAGTTTCTTACTTTCTTTGTCTACATCCAGCACCTGTACCTGAATCGGTTTATTCAGATATTCTTCTGTGTCCTCCACATAATTCAGTGCAAGTTTGGATGCTGGAATAAATCCCCTTACACCTTCCACATACGCAATAACACCGGCATTTGTGATTCCTTTTACTACAACATCCAGCACTTCACCGGATTCTTTCAGTTCTTTTAATTTATCCCATGCCAGCACGTCTACTGCCTCAACTCTGGAAAGAAGAATATTTCCCTGTCCATCGTCTTTTCTTACAACTGTTGCAGAGACTTCATCTCCTTCATGTACTTCATCCTTCAGGCTGAATCCCGGTTCTCTGCTGTAGTTTTCTGCCGGAATCACGCCCTCTGCATAATATTTCAGATCAAGGATTACTTCTTTTTCATCTACACTGATTACAGTCCCTGTAAGAATATCGCCTTCTTCTATTGTTTTCATAGACTCTTCCAGTTCTTTTTCATAATCTTTCATTGATTCAGCCATGATTTTCCGTTCTCCTTTACTTATACTTGTTATTCTTTATTTATTATCTGTATTATAGCATGCCACATGTTTTCGCAATGCATTTCCTTCAATACATTCTTTTGTACCCTGATATCAATTATATTATAACCTGTAAAATAAAAAAAGCCCCCAAAATAGGGGCTTATAAACGAGGAGTGCCCCGGCAGTGGTTTACCGGGGCGATTATTATGAAAAAATTTATGTGTAATGAAGAACATTACAACGTCTGTTTTGTGTAGCTCTTTCGAACTATCCTTATAGTACCAGTCATTTATGAACATAGTATGAACAAGTCATGAACCTTTCGTGTATTTGCACAATTTTTTCGTTTTTCATCCTTGTTTTTTATAAAAATGTAACATATGGTTTTTTTATGTTATTTTACTTGTTGTGTATTTTATACATTGTCATATAACAGAACTCTTCTTAGTTCAGAAATTCTTTTACAAGATCGACAAGTTTGCCAAGAATTCCCTTCACATCTTCTTTCGTAATTCCAAGGCTTTCCAGTTTGTCATACACTTTGTTTACCTGAGATCTCAGTTCATTCTCATCCAGATCCATGTTTTTGAATTTATTGTACAGCTGAATTAATGTGGATTTGTCAGAATCAGAAAGAGTTACCCCTAATTCTCCAGCTGCAACATCCAGTGCACTGCTGATCTGATCATCTGTTACATTTACTGTTCCCAGAGTTTCTTTGGCAGAGATAATAAGATCTACCACTTTATCCGGATCTGATAACAGGTCATCTACTCCACTCTGCTCCAGAAGTTCTACTGCCTGATCTACAGCAGCATCTGTTGTCTGATCTGCATAAACCATGGCAGGTGCAGTACATGTAAGAGCTCCTGCAAGAATAAATGCGCTTAATTTGTTTATTTTCATCATTTTAATTACCTCCTGAATAAATACAATTACAGTTTCTATCAATGATACGAACTGCATTATAACACACTCTGAAAAAAAAGCTGTAAAATATTCTTAATTCATAGAACTTTCGACAATCGTTCACTTTTTTTTCATAAGTTAAACATGATTCCATCACAATTTCTGGATATACTAAGACCATAAAAATAATACAGCCAACATTATTTTTATAAAATTTTCTTTTTCATATGTTGATTGCCGAAAAGCAATCAACTCTCCTTCCTTTTAAATTTAATAAATATTACTATAAAAGGCATCCGACCAGCCACCGGATGCCTTTTATAGTTGTTATTTTTATTATTTCATATCTACAAAAATATCTGCCAGTGCAGCAAACTGTTCCAGGGTAAGAGCCTCACCTCGGATATTCAGTGGAAGTCCACATTCCGTGATTGCCTGCTCAACCTGTTCTTTGGTAAACTGCAGTTCCTGTGAATTTTTTAATCCGTTTGCCAGTGTCTTTCTTCTCTGGTTAAAAGAAGCGCGGATAATACGGAACATCAGCTTTTCATCCTTTGCCTGTACCGGCGGATTCTGATGTCTGGTCAGCCGGATCACTGCACTGCCAACCTTCGGTCTCGGCATAAAACAGTTCGGCGGAACATTTGCCACGATCTCCGGTTTTGCATAATACTGTACTGCCAGTGATAAAGCGCCATAATCCTTGGATCCGGGACCTGTCTGCATTCTGTCTGCAACTTCTTTCTGAACCATTACCGTAATGGAATCTACAGGCACATGACTTTCAAACAGTCCCATGATGATCGGTGTTGTTATATAATACGGCAGATTTGCCACAACTTTGATCGGACGTCCCTGATTCTTTTCATCTGCAATCTTCCGGATATCTGTCTTCAGGATATCACCATGTATCACAGATACATTATCCCACTCTTTCAGCGTATCCTGAAGAATCGGGATCAACGCGTCATCAATCTCAACTGCAGTAACCTCTCTGGCCGCATCTGCCAGATACTGAGTCATCGTTCCGATTCCTGGTCCGATTTCCAGTACAAAATCATCTTTTGTAATTTCAGATGCCTCAATGATCCTGTCCAGAACACGGGTATCGATCAGAAAATTCTGACCAAACCTTTTCTGGAACACAAATCCGTACTTTTGAAGAACTTCAATGGTATATTTCGGGTTTCCAAGATAAGGTCTGGTCATAATTTCCTCCTGCTGCTTATGCTCATTTTAATTTTTCAGCTGAAATCTTTCTCGAAAAGTACCATGTATCCGTCAGGATTGACTTTCTTCTTGCCTATCAGCTTGCGAAGTCCGCCTTTGGATTTTGCAATGGCATTATCAATGATTTCTTTGACAGCGCCTACATTCATCGGCTGATCTTCTTTCTGGCTTGTACTGATCAGATTATACAGTGCAAGCATACCCATCTGATCAATAGTATATCCATTTTCTCTTGTGTACACTTTTGCAAAGTTAACAAGCTCATCATTGGTAAATACCGGAATATTGATCATAGATGTAAATTTGGATGTAAATTTCGGGAATCTCGCAATCAGTTTACGCATACCGATCTTTTCATCTTCGATGATAACGATCAGACCGTCTGTACGGAATTCCATTGCTTTGTTCAGCTGATTTACTGTTTCTTTGGTAAGCTGATTTGCGTTTTCGATAACCAGGAATCCTCCTGCCATCTTGCTGACGATCTCTGCAATATTCTTGCCATTGATCTGATCTGCAAATACATAGGCAACTTTGGATGCATCCAGATTCAGCTCTTTGCAGATTGCAGGAATCAGACTTGAGATCAGGCGGGTTTTTCCGGTTTCACGACCACCCATAACAATCACGTTACCTGTTCTGGATGTTTTATCTGCAGCACCCATCTGTACATCATAAAGCGTATCAAGGATCTGTTCTTTCAGTCCAGGTACTTTTGCAAAGTATGTAAAGAGCTTCTCTTCATCCTCTGTAAGTACTTTTTCCCTCGGAATGATATCTTCTGCATTTTTCTTAGGCTGCATAGAATCGATCAGCTGTTCCATTTCTTCTTCTTCTGAAACCGGTTTTTTTGCTTTTTTCGCAGGTTTGGATTTCTTAACTTCTCTGACAGGAATCTCCATTGTCTCTGCATTATCAATATCATTGAGGAAATCCATTCCTTTCAGCAGATCATCCTCATCTTCATAACCGTCTTCTTCTCCGAAATCTTCATCATCTTCCATCAGAGAATCAAATTCATCTGTTTCCGGTTCTTCCTGATCATTCTCATCGGATTCCGTTTCATCCTGTTCCGGCTCGGCTGCTTTTCCTGCCGGACCATTCATAAATTCATCCTCTGCACTCTGAAGATCTTCTTCGGACATATATTCTTCATCGTCCTCCGGAACAGTTTCCTGAACCTCTTCAGCTGGTTTCTTTGCCGGAATCGGTCCTTTCGGAATTTCAATTCCCTGGGCAGACGCAGCTGCAAGGATCGTATCTTCAAGATTAAATTCAAAATCATCTGAAGATGCATTTTCTGCACCTGGCAGGCAAATATCCGGTGCTTTTGGAATTTCTATTTCTTCAGGATTATCCAAATTCATATTCTTCATGGATTCCGGAATTTCAAGCTCCGGCATTTTCATTTCAACCGGCTGTTTTTCTGTATTCTCAGCCGCTTTATCTTCCTTCTCAGCTTCAACATTTTCAGCAGGCTCAGCTGCTTCCAGAGTATCCTCTGATTCCAGTATCTCCGTATTTTCTCCGGCAGTCGGTTCTTCCGGACCGCTCTTGATTTCCTCTTCGGTAACCTGCTCGATCATTTCTTCCATATTGCTGAAAACAGACTGTCCTGGATTCTTAGGCGGATGGATCATTGCATCTTCCGGCTCAAGTTCCGGAACATTCACATCAGTCTCATCAGAAGAAATGTCTTTGATAAGTTCCTCCTGGACTTCTTCCGGAGCTTCCTGTTCTTCTTTCATGAAATCTTCTTCAGTTTCTTTCTTTTTGTTTCCACTGAAGATATCTCTGATACCTTTCGAAATTTTTTCCTGAAGACTTTCTGCACTGTTGACATCTCTCTCATCGATTGCTACGCTCTCGATCACAGGTCCGTCCTCTTCTGCAGTTTTCACTTCCTGCGCAGGCTTTTCTTCATTGATAGAATCCGCATCTTCTACAGGTGTAAGTTTTGGAATAAACTGACTGTCATATTTTTCTTTTTCTTCTCCCGTCAGCATTCCCATTCTGTTCTTGAGATCCAGTGCCTTCATAACGTATTTTCCGTCACTGAACCAGAGAACCATTTCATCACAAAGACTCAGACACTTCTGAGTATCTCCATTCTGATAATACAGTTTTGCCAGTTCATAAGACCAGCGCTCTGTAAATTCTTTCTCTTTGTATTCTTCCAGGATTCTGATCTGTTCATCCAGAGAAACCTGTTTTTCCTTGCAGATTTTGTACTTGAGGATATATCTGGTGTTATCATTTGGTGCAACCTCCAGAAATTCCTCATAAAATTCTTCCGCTTCAGCGATATCCTTCATTTTGAGGGACACTTCAATCAGGCGGTATAAAATATTTTTGCCAATCGGTGCTCTGTGATAAGCCAGAAGGAAGATTTCCTTACTGTCTTCGTATCTTTTATTTGCTGCATAGATTTCTCCAACAACGCATAAGGTACGAACATTCTTAACACGACGCCAGTCAATACTGTCTACCACTTCCATAGCATCCTTGTAATTTTTCTTTTCTACAAGGCGATTTATTTCTTCGAGTTTGATCCGAAATTCCTCTTTATCCAATGCATTCACCAACTTTCCAATATTAAAAACAGTGTAACATATGCCATAATGCTTGTCAAAATGTGATAACCACAAAAATACTTTAATTTACAGGGTTAAACACCTCTCCTTTTACTACTTTGAAAACTTTGTTAATATGAAACTGGTGGCTTACAAAATCATCCAGTCCCGTACAGGTAATTAGCGTCTGTATATCATGAATGCTGTCCAGCAGATATGTCTGTCTGTTGCTGTCCAACTCTGAAAGTACATCATCCAGAAGAAGTATCGGCGTATCTTTGATTTTTTCTTTTACCAGATAGATTTCTGAAAGTTTCAAAGACAGGGCCGCTGTTCTCTGCTGTCCCTGTGAACCAAATTTCCGGATATCGATCCCGTTTACCATAAAACACAGATCATCTCTGTGTGGACCGGCAGATGTCATTTTCATCCGCATATCACGTTCTCTGTTTTTTTTCAAAGTTTCTTCAAAGCATTCTGACTCTGTACTCGGTTCATAAATAACCTCAAGATGTTCTTCTCCACCCGTCAGATTACGGTGGATATCCTGAATCACATCATTCAGGTCTCTGACAAAATCCCGCCTTTTTTCAATGATCTTCTTTCCGTACTGCAACATCTGAATGTCCCAGATTTCCAGTGTTTCCCGTAAAGAAGGATTCTGGTAAAGATCTTTCAGAAGACGGTTTCTCTGATTTACGATATGATTATATCCTGCCAGATCCGTCAGATATATCTGGTCAAGCTGGCATAATTCCAGATCCATAAATCTCCTTCTCTCACCAGGTCCGTTTTTGATGATATTCAGATCCTCCGGTGAGAAAAAAACAAGATTTACGATTCCAAATAATTCCCTGGCTTTTTTGATCGGCAATCCATTAATTGCCACGCCTTTTGCCTTATTTTTACGAAGATGCATGTCGATCTTATAAGAAAGCTCATCCTTTTTTACCATCATTCGAATATGAGATTCTTCCTCTCCAAAACGAATGATTTCTTTGTCTTTACTTCCTTTATGTGATTTCGTTGTCCCACAAATATACACAGATTCCAGAATATTGGTTTTACCCTGCGCATTATCTCCATAAAAAATATTGGTTCCTTTATCAAAATCCAGCTGCAGATCCTGATAATTTCTGAAATTCTTAAGTTCTATCGATTCTATATACATAATTATCTGATGACTTTGATTTCCTGATCTTCAAAAGTGATCACATCACCTTCATAAACCTTACGGCCTCTTCGCTGGTCAACTTCACCATTTACCTGAACAAGACCATCCTGAATCGCATACTTTGCTTCCACTCCGTCTTCTACGACTCCGGCAAGTTTCAAAGCCTGTCCGAGTTTTATAAATTCATCTCTGATTTTGATTTCCAAATCATTCACCTCTTATCTGGACTGATTCTATTTTTATCTATTCTGATTCTGACTGATATTTACCGGCAAGATCAGATATGTGTAGTTTTCTTCATCATCTCTGATAAAACATGGTGCTTTCGGGTTCATCAGATACATATGAATTACTTCATCATCTATAACTTTCAAAGCATCGATCAGGAATTTCGGGTTGAATCCGATGAGAATATCTTTACCATCTTTTTCAATATCAATCTCTTCATTCATGGAACCCATAGCAGAATCGATTTTCAGTTCCATGCTGTTGTCTTTGATCTCAATTACGATTGGTTTCTTATCACCTTCTCGTACCAGAAGTGTTGCTCGGTCAATACAGTCAAGGAATTCTTTTTTGTTTACGCTGACTTTTGTATCGTAATCACTGGAAAGCATCTGATCAATGCGGAAATATTCTCCTTCGATCAGTCTGGAAACAACCATGGTCTGGTCAAATTCAAACAGAATATGATTTTTTGTAAAATAGATACTTACCTGATCATCAATTTCACCGGACAGGATCTTGCTTATCTCACTTAATGTTTTGCCTGGAACAACGATCTTGCGATCTGAATATTCTTTTTTCAGAGGCATCTTCCGGATAGAGATACGATGACCATCCAGAGAAACAATTTTCAGACAATTATCTTTTATTTCAAATAATTCTCCGGTCATCAGGCGGTTATTTTCATTAACTGCAATGGAAAAGATTGTCTGACGAATCATTTCTTTCAAAGTAAACTGAGAAAGAGTCAGTGATTCATCTTTTTCAATAACCGGAAGATATGCAAAATCTTCGCCTGCTTTGCCCGGAATTGTAAATTTGGCTTTTTCACAGGTGATCGTAGCTACGAAATTGCTGTCTGTGGTAATGGTTACATCATTATCCGGAAGTCTTCGAATGATTTCATAGAAGATTTTTGCATCAAGAGCAACCATACCTTTTTCTTCAATATGGCCCTCAACGATTGTTTCAATACCAAGTTCCATGTCATTGGTAGTAAATTTGATCTGGTTTGTTGTTGCATCCATAAGAATACATTCAAGAATTGGCATTGTTGTTTTGGATGGTACAGCTTTCAAAGATATATTTACGCTTTTTAAAAGATTATTTTTTGAACAGATGATTTTCATGATGTGTATAACTCCTTTCCTGTTTCAGAATTGGCTTTATAAATAAAAATATATAAAGAAATCCGCCGTAGCCGCCTTAGGGGGGTGTGAATATGTGAAAAAGTCTTTCAAACCTTGAAAAACGGGGATTTCTTTACTGTATAACTCCGTGTATAAACGACTTTCAAAGTTAAAATTGTGTGTGGAAAAGTCTCTTAACCTTGTGGATTAATTTTTTTCCTTAACGTATCAATGGAGTTTTTGAGGTTATCATTTGTCTTTAATTCGTTCTCAATCTTTTCTATCCCGTGCATAACTGTGGTATGGTCACGGTCTCCCAGATTTTTGCCGATTGTTTTGAGCGAAGTATCTATAATATCACGGCACAGATACATTGCAATCTGTCGTGGCATAACGATTTTGGAGCTTCGTTTATTGCCGCAGAGATCTGCAACTGTTACGTGATAATGCTCAGCAACTACAGAAATAATGTAATCTGGAGTGATCACCTTCTGTTCATCCGGTGAAATAATGTCTTTTAATGCCTGTTCGGCAAGTTCCAGGGTTACTTCTTTCTTTTCCAGTTTGGAGCTGGCCATGACTTTGTTGAAAGCACCTTCCAGTTCTCGGATATTGGATTTGATATTTGTTGCGATATATTTGATGACTTCTTCGCTGATATTATAGCCTTCCAGTTCTTCTTTTTTATGAAGAATAGCCATTCGTGTCTCATAATCCGGAAGGGTGATATCTGCGATCAGCCCCCATTCGAATCTGGAACGGAAACGTTCTTCCAGGATTTCCATATCTTTTGGCGGTTTATCAGAAGATATGATGATCTGTTTTTTCGCACTGTGCAAACTGTTAAAGGTATGGAAAAATTCTTCCTGTGTAGATTCCTTTCCTATAATAAACTGAATATCATCGACAAGAAGAACATCGATGTTTCTGTATTTTTCACGGAATTTGGACATTGCTGAGTTGTTTCCGTTTCGGATCGTTTCAATCAGTTCATTGGTAAATTCTTCACTGGTAACATACAAAACTTTGCTGTTTTCATCGTGCTCAATAATATAATGAGCGATGGAATGCATAAGATGGGTTTTACCAAGGCCGGCACCTCCATAGATAAACAGTGGGTTGTATGTATCTCCCGGAGATTCAGCAACTGCAAGGGCTGCGGCCTGTGCAAATTTATTATTGTTACCGACGATAAAGGTATCAAAAATATATTTGGGATTGAGGTGAGCTTCTTCACAGCGACGGTCAATATCGGTAAGACCTGTTTCTGCTGCAGCATTATCATAAGAAGAAACTTCTTTTTTGGGTGCCTCATCAGGAGATATGAATTTGACTTCGCATTCATCCATGCCGGTTATTTCGCAAATAGTAACCTGAAGGAGAAGCTTATACTTCTTATTAAGAAGGTTTATTAAAACAACCTGTTCGGAAGGAACAAGAATTGTAATCACATTATCCTTGACATCATAGACTTTTAGCGGCTTCAGCCAGGTATTAAAGGCAACATCGCCTACATCGTAATCTGCTTTAACGGTTTGCAGAATTTTATCCCAATTTTCAATCACTTTATCCATGTTTCTATCTCCTGGTTTTTTGAAAGTTTATTGTATAAGTCAAAAGACATAAATATCCTTTTATATATTATAATAAATTCGCGTGATTAGCAACGGTTAATTGGGGGTATAAAGGGGGAAAATTCACAGGTTATAGGGATAGTTTTCCACTTTGTCCACATGTGTATAAGCATGAAATGGTGGATAAAATGCCATAAGTTTACATAACATAGGAAATAGTGGAAAAATGACTATGGGGATTGTGTATAAGTGTATCCACACTGAAAAAGATGTAAAATAAAGGTCTTTTTGAGTATGTTGTGTAAAAAACAGTCGAAAAATGGGGATAAAAACACAGGAAAAATTAGAGTTATCCACAAGTTATCCACAAAAAGTGGATAACTTTACGTTAACCATAACTTTCCACATAGATGTGTGGGTTAATCCACAATTGGCTGAAATGCTGATATTTCTTGAGATTTTTAATATTTTGGCTTGACGAACAGGGTCATTATGAATATAATTGAAATGATGTTCTAGGAAAATATTACGAATACGCTATAATAGATAAAGGAGGTGCTTTACCTATGAAAATGACATTTCAGCCAAAGAAAAGATCCAGAGCTAAAGTTCATGGATTCAGAGCTCGTATGAGCACAAAAGGTGGCCGTAAAGTATTAGCTGCCAGAAGATTAAAAGGAAGAAAACAGTTATCAGCCTAAAGATATAAGACCGCAGTTGATGTGGTCTTTTCTTCTATAATGAAAAAAGGAGGATTCGATGAAATATTCAGAGTCCTTAAAGAAAAACAGAGATTTTCAACAGGTTTACAAGCGTGGAACATCAAAAGCAAATCGGTATCTGGTGATGTACGTGCTGCCTAATCAGCACATGATGAATCGTCTGGGAATATCAGTAAGTAAAAAAGTAGGGAATAGTGTGGTTCGCCACAGACTCACCAGGCTGATCAGAGAAAGCTATCGTTTAAATGAAGAAAAATTTGACAGAAATCTTGATATTGTAGTGATCGCCCGTAATTCTGCAAAGGACAGAAGTTATCAGGAGATTGAGAGTGCCTTTATGAATCTGGCACAGAAGCATGCAATTGCAGGAGGAACGGATGAAGAAACTTCTTATTAAAATGATACGACTCTATCAGATCTATATTTCACCGATGAAGAGAACAAAATGTCCTTATATTCCCACATGTTCTCAATATGGTTTAGAAGCAATCGAAAAATATGGTGCGCTTAAGGGAGGATTACTTGCAGTATGGAGAATATTACGCTGTAATCCTTTTTCTCATGGAGGATATGATCCCGTACCATAAGGTGGATGAGGTGGTTTCAGGTAACTGCTTCATAAGATTATCCAGGAGGAACTAGAAAATTGGAAAGTATGATTTTGGCTACTAAGAGTGGTACCCCGATCATTGGTCAGATTGCAGTTGTAATGGGATGGATCATGAATGCAATCTACAAAGTACTGGATATGGTCGGAATCCAGAACCTTGGTCTTTGTATTATCATTTTCAGTATTCTGATCTATCTTTGTATGACTCCTCTGCAGATCAAACAGCAGAAGTTTTCTAAACTGAGTGCGATCATGCAGCCTGAGATTCAGAAAATTCAGAAGAAATATCAGGGTAAAAAAGATCAGGATTCTATGATGAAGATGCAGGAAGAAACACAGGCAGTATATCAGAAATATGGTGTATCTGCGACAGGAAGCTGTGTACAGCTTGCTATCCAGCTGCCGATTCTGTATGCTCTGTATCAGGTAATCCAGAACATTCCTGCATATGTTGGCAGTGTTTACAATGTATTCAATGGTGTCTGCACAAAGATCCTTGCAGTAGATGGATTTACAGATATCATCAATAATTTTATTGCAGATAACAAAATGACACGAGTAAGACAGGTTACAGATAATGCAGATTCTATCGTAGATTTCCTGTATGCTCTGTCTCCATCACAGTGGAAATCCTTACAGGATATCAGCCAGTTTTCTGGATTTTCAGATCAGATCAGCAAGACTGCTTCTGAAATTCAGAAGATGCAGACATTTGGTGTTCTGAACATTGCTGATCAGCCACTGAGTTATATCAAAACAGGATCACTGATTCTTATTATTGCAGCTCTTGCAATTCCGCTTCTTTCATGGGCTACACAGATGCTGAATCTGAAGCTTATGCCACAGGCAGCGACGCAGAATGGCAATGATGATAACAATGCCATGGCAAGTTCCATGAAGACGATGAACACAGTAATGCCTCTTATGTCCGCATTCTTCTGTTTTACCTTCCCGGTAGGTCTTGGTATTTACTGGATCGCCAGTGCGGTAGTAAGAAGTATTCAGCAGCTGCTTATCAACCGCCATCTGAATAAGATGAATATCGATGATCTCGTAAATGAAAATATGAGAAAAATGGAAGCCAAGAGAGCAAAAGAAGGACTTCCGCCTCAGAAGATCACAAACCAGGCTCATCAGAGTGCCAAAAATATCAATAAAGTAGAAAAAGGCATGAGCGGTACTGATGAAGCAAATCGTGCAAAAAAAGTAGAAGAAGCTTACAAGAATGCATCTCATGCAAAAGCCGGAAGTATCACAGCCAAGGCAAATCTTGTAAGAGATTTCGAAGAACGTAATAAGAAGAAATAAGGAAAGGAAGGTCGGGTTTTTACTATGGATGAATATATGCAGTTTTCAGCCAAAACAAAGAACGAGGCAATTACAAAGGCATGTATTGAACTGGGTGTATCCAGTGATCAGCTTGATATTCAGGTAGTCAGCGAAGGAAGTTCCGGATTTTTTGGAATCGGAAGTAAACCGGCAATTATCAAAGCTCGTAAAGTAGATGATAATTCTGAAGAAAAAGAAATCGAAAAAATCGTTGATTCTGTTAAAATTAATGCTTTTAAAGAAGATACCGTAAAAGAAACACAGAAATCTGCACCGAAATCCGTTTCCAGACAGAACGATGTGAAACCGGAGACTAAGACAGAAACCGCAAAAGCATCAAAAGAAGAAAAACAGCCGAGACCTGCAAAAGAAAAACCTGCAAAAGAGAAACCGGTAAAAGAACAGAAAGAAAGACCGGCGAAAGAAAAACAGGTAAAAGCATCAAAACCGATCGAAATCATTACAGATCCGGAAGAAATCAAAGATATTGAAGAGAGAGCAGTTGTATTTCTTCGCGATGTATTTGGTTCCATGGATCTTGGAGAAGTTCAGATCACTTCAAAATACAATACAACAGACGGTTGTCTGGAAGTTGATTTTGAAGGAGAAGATATGGGCATCCTTATCGGTAAGAGAGGACAGACACTGGATTCTCTCCAGTATCTGACAAGCCTTGTTGTAAATAAAGGCAAATCCGATTATATCCGTGTCAAACTTGATACAGAGGATTACAGAAGACGTCGTAAAGAGACTCTGGAAAACCTTGCAAGAGGAATTGCCTACAAGGTGAAAAAGACCAGAAAACCTGTTGTACTTGAGCCGATGAATCCATATGAAAGAAGAATCATCCACTCTGCACTGCAGGGAAATAAATTTGTTGAAACAGTCAGTGAAGGTGAGGAACCTTACCGTCATGTAGTTGTTAAATTAAAAAGATATTAATATATGAATCTAAAAAAGATGTTATTCTAGGTGAAAGCGTGAATAACACGTCTTGACGTGTGTGCTTACCTGGGGTAACATCTTTTTTTAGATAGAATACCAGGGTGAAAAGTTCTAAATCCACATGAGCTTGCGTAGCACGGAACAATCCGTAGGTATTCTAAATATTAGAATAATATCTGCGCCAGCAGATATATCCTTAGGAGGAAATATGGACGCAACAATTGCAGCAATCTCTACAGCAATGAGTGCTTCAGGTATTGGTATTGTCCGTATCAGTGGCGAAAATGCTATGGATGTGATCGCGAAGATCTATCGTTCCAAAAACGGAAAAAAAGATATTCATACAGTCGTCAGCCATACCATTCATTATGGATTTATCTATGATGGAGAAGAAGTTGTAGATGAAGTACTGGTTATGATCATGAGAGGACCTCACACATATACGGGTGAGGACACCGTAGAAATAGATTGTCATGGCGGTGTATATGCCATGAAACGTGTTCTGGAAACTGTCCTGAAAAATGGTGCAGTGATCGCAGAACCGGGAGAGTTTACAAAAAGAGCATTTCTGAACGGAAGGCTGGATCTGTCTCAGGCAGAGGCAGTTATGGATGTCATTCAGGCAAAGAATTCCATGGCACTCAAAAGTTCTGTCGAACAGTTAAAGGGTTCTGTACAGCGGGCTGTTAAAGAAATTCGTGCAAGACTGCTTCACCAGATTGCATATATAGAAACGGCACTGGATGATCCGGAACATTTTGACCTCACAGACTATCCACAGGAACTGCAGAAAATTGTGGAAAAAGAGAGTGAAAATATCAGTGAACTGTTGAAAACAGCGGACGATGGAAGAATGATACAGGAAGGAATCAAGACGGTTATCCTTGGAAAACCAAATGCAGGAAAGTCATCTCTTCTGAATTTTCTGGTTGGAGAAGACCGTGCGATCGTTACAGAAATTGCCGGAACGACAAGAGATATTCTGGAGGAATATATTTCTCTGAACGGGATCACGCTTCGCGTGATCGATACCGCTGGAATCCGTGAGACAGAAGATGTTGTCGAAAAGATCGGAGTAGGTAAGGCAAAACAGATGGCGGAAGATGCAGATCTGATCCTTTATGTTGTGGATTCTTCGTTGCCGCTGGATGATAATGACCGCGAGATCATGGAATTACTTTCCGGACGGAAGAGTATTGTGATTTACAATAAAACAGATCTTGAGGCGGCTGTTGATATTGAAGAATTAAAGGCTAAAACAGGAAGCCCGGTCATTCCGGTATCTGTTGTGGAAGAAACCGGAATCAGTCAGCTGGAGGATGAGATTAAGAGGATGTTTTTCCATGGAGAGCTTTCCTTTAATGATGAGGTATATATTACAAATGCCCGTCATAAGGCCGCACTTGAAGAATCAAAGGAAAGCCTGAAGCTTGTAATGGACAGTATTGCTATGGGAATGTCTGAGGATTTCTTTTCCATTGACCTGATGAATGCGTACGAGAGTCTTGGACGCATCGTGGGTGAATCTGTGGGAGAAGACCTTGTAAATGAGATTTTCAGCAAATTCTGCGTTGGTAAATAAGAAGGGAAGATAAATAATGGAGACAAAAACACTGGAAAAAACCTGTGATATTGTTGTAGTAGGAGCGGGACATGCAGGCTGTGAAGCATCACTTGCCTGTGCACGTCTGGGGCTGGATACAGTAATGTTTACGGTAAGCGTAGACAGTATTGCCTTAATGCCATGTAACCCGAATGTCGGCGGCAGCTCCAAGGGACATCTGGTAAAAGAACTGGATGCGCTTGGCGGAGAGATGGGAAAAAATATCGACAAAACTTTTATTCAGTCAAAGATGCTGAACAGTTCCAAGGGACCGGCAGTTCATTCACTGAGAGCACAGGCAGACAAACAGGCCTACAGCACAGAGATGAGAAAGACTCTGGAAAATCAGGAAAATCTGACCATTAAACAGGGAGAAGTCACAAAGCTTCTCGTGGAAGAAGGCAAAATTACAGGAGTGCAGCTTTATTCAGGTGCAGTTTATCACTGCCAGGCAGTTGTACTCTGTACAGGAACGTACCTGAAAGCAAGATGTATCTACGGTGATGTCAGCAATTATACCGGACCAAATGGACTGCAGGCGGCCAATTATCTGACAGATTCACTCAAAGAGCTTGGAATCGAGATGTTCCGCTTCAAGACAGGAACACCGGCACGAATTGCCGGAAATACGATCGATTATTCCAAAATGGAAGAGCAGTTTGGCGATGAAAGAGTAGTTCCATTCTCATTCTCAACGGATCCGGAGTCTGTACAGATCCAGCAGAAGTCCTGCTGGCTGACTTATACAAACGAAAAAACGCATGAGATCATCCGTAATAATCTGGACCGTTCGCCATTGTATTCCGGTATGATTGAAGGTACCGGACCGAGATACTGTCCATCTATCGAGGACAAGGTCGTTCGTTTTGCGGATAAAAAACGTCATCAGGTATTTATTGAACCAGAAGGACTTTATACGAATGAAATGTATATTGGAGGTATGTCCAGTTCTCTTCCGGAAGATGTACAGGATGAAATGTACCATTCTGTTCCGGGACTGGAACATGCAAAGATTGTTAAGAACGCCTATGCAATTGAGTATGACTGCATCAATCCACGGCAGCTGTATCCGACGTTGGAATTCAAAAAGATCAAAGGCCTGTTCAGTGGCGGACAGTTTAACGGAAGCTCCGGATATGAAGAAGCAGCAGCACAGGGGCTGATTGCCGGAATCAATGCAGCCATGGAGGTAAAAGGCCGGGAACAGCTGGTTCTGGACCGTTCCGAAGCTTATATTGGAGTACTGATCGATGACCTGGTTACAAAAGAGAACCATGAACCGTATCGAATGATGACAAGCCGTGCAGAATATCGTCTTCTGCTGAGACAGGATAATGCAGATCTTCGTCTCCGTAAAAAAGGATATCAGGTTGGTCTGATCGATGAAGAAACATATCAGGCAGTTCTTCGAAAAGAAGAGGCAATTCAGAAAGAAATCGAGCGTACCGAACATGCAACGATCGGTGGAACACCGGAGGTCCAGAAATTGCTGGAAGAAAAAGAAAGTACACTTCTGAAATCCGGAACAACGATTGCAGAACTGATCCGCAGACCGGAACTGAACTATGAAGATCTGGCACCAATTGACAAAGAAAGACCGGAGCTTCCATGGGATGTGAAGCAGCAGGTAGAGATCAATCTGAAATATGAAGGATATATCAAGAGACAGCTGAAGCAGGTAGAGCAGTTCAAAAAACTGGAAGCAAAGAAAATTCCGGAAGACCTGGATTATGAAAAGGTTGGCAGTCTTCGTATCGAAGCAAGGCAGAAACTGGAAGAATACCGTCCAATCTCTATCGGACAGGCATCTCGTATTTCAGGCGTATCTCCTGCGGATATCTCTGTACTGCTGGTTTATCTTGAACAATACAGAAGAAATTCAAATTCCTGAGAATAGGAGGATATAATATTGTCTTATGATCTGAAAGTACTGGAGCAAGGGTGTGAAGAACTCGGAATTGCTCTGAATGATACACAGAAACAGCAGTTTATTGCTTTTTATGAATATCTGGCAGAAAAAAACAAGGTCATGAACCTGACTGGTATTACCGAGTTTCAGGAAGTGCTGGTAAAGCATTTCCTGGACAGTCTTGCCTGTGTGAAGGCAGTAGATATGACAAAAGTCAGCAAAATTATGGATATCGGAACAGGAGCCGGATTTCCGGGAGTACCACTTAAGATTGCGTTTCCGCATCTGGAAGCCTGTCTTCTTGACTCATTGAAGAAGAGAGTTAATTTTCTCGAAGAAACCTTTGCTCTTCTGAAACTGGAAAATATTACTGCAATTCATGGCAGGGCAGAAGAATTTGCCAAAAATAAAGCATACCGTGAGCAGTATGATTTATGCGTATCCCGCGCGGTTTCCAATCTGGCTACGTTGTCTGAGTACTGTCTTCCATATGTAAAAGTGGGCGGAAATTTTATTTCTTACAAGTCTGGCACGGTTCAGGAAGAACTGCAGCAGGCAGAAAAAGCAGTTAAGATCCTCGGCGGCAAGATTCAGGATGTGGTTTATTTTAATCTTCCGGATTCTGAAATCCAGCGTTCTCTCGTTGTGATCGAGAAAATGAAACCAACACCGGGCCGCTATCCGCGTAAGGCAGGAACACCACTGAAAGAGCCTCTTTCATAAACAGAAACTGTTTTTAGAAAAACTATTTCAAAAATACGTTTTATTTTCACAAAATCATCACAGTTTTATCCAATTTTTATCACAACTTCCTCATAGAATATTTTCAGAGCAGACGTTAAAGCCGGCTCATGATGGAAGATGCTTCCAGGTACCCCCTATCTCTGTTTCACCTGGAGGCATCTTTTATTTTGTAAATATTTGCAGAATACAATATTCTGTTTAAAGAAAAAGGAGGAGAGACTTGTGATTGAAGTAAACAATCTGGTCAAACGCTATGGAGACCATACGGCAGTTGACCACCTTTCTTTTAAAATTGAGAAAGGCAAAATCTACGGCTTTCTGGGGCCAAACGGAGCTGGTAAATCTACGACTATGAATATGATTACTGGTTATATAGCATCTACGGAGGGAACGGTAACCATTGATGGTCATGACATACTGGATGAACCGGAGCAGGCAAAAAAATGCATCGGTTATCTGCCGGAGATGCCGCCTCTTTATTTCGACATGACAGTAGGCGAATATATGAATTTCGTTGCTGATCTCAAAAAAATCCCAAAAGATCAAAAAAAATCCATGGTAGAAGAAGTCATGGAAATGGTAAAGATTACCGATATGAAAAACCGTCTGATCAAGAATCTGTCCAAAGGTTACAGACAGAGAGTTGGACTTGCACAGGCAATTCTTGGTTATCCGGAAGTAATCATCCTGGATGAGCCAACCGTAGGTCTTGACCCGAAACAGATCATAGAGATTCGTGATCTGATCAAGAGCCTTAAGAAGAAACATACGGTTATTTTAAGTTCGCATATTCTGTCAGAAGTCAGTGCTGTCTGCGATTATGTATTGATCATTTCTCATGGAAAACTGGTTGCCAGTGATACACCGGAAAACCTTGGTAAACTTGCAGAAGGTTCCAATACCTTAAATCTGCTTGTGAAAGGTGATAAAGATCATATTCGCATTGCACTTGGACAGATCAGTGATATCAAAGATATTAAGATAGAGGATGCAAAGGAAGAACATGCATGGAATGTAATGCTTTCTACAAAAGAGGATATGGATATCCGTGAAGAGGTGTTCTTCAAAATGGCAGATGCACACTGCCCAATTCTGGAAATGCAGTCGAAGAAAGTATCTCTGGAGGAAATCTTCCTTGAACTGACTGAAGATGATAAGAAGAAAAAGAACGAAAAAGAGACAGACAAAAAGGAGGGGGAAAATAAATGATCGCAGTATATAAAAGGGAGCTGAGAAGTTACCTTACTTCTATGATCGGTTACCTGTTCATATTTTTTATCCTGTTTCTGACAGGTATTTATTTTTCGGCATATCAGCTTGGTGCAGCATATCCTCGTTTTGAGTACACATTAAGTGCACTGACCTTTGTATTTCTGATCAGTGTGCCGATTCTTACAATGCGAGTTCTTGCAGAAGAACGTAAACAGAAAACAGATCAGCTGCTTCTTACAGCACCGGTGTCTATTGAAAAAATTGTTTTTGGTAAATATTTTGCACTGGTTACGATCTTTGCGATTCCGATGCTGATTATGTGTCTGTATCCACTGCTCATGACAAAATTCGGAACAGTATCTCTGGGAGCAGCATACACTGCGATCCTTGGATTTTTCCTTCTGGGATGTGCAAATCTTGCAATTGGTGTGTTTATTTCCTCATTGACAGAAAGTCAGGTAATTGCGGCAGTACTGACATTTGTTATTCTGTTTGCTTTTTATATGATGAATGGAATTTCCTCTTTCTTCTCAGAAGGAGCACTTTCTACCTGTGTTACATTTGGACTTCTGATTCTGGCAGCAGCGATCATAATCTATACAATGATCAAAAACTTCCTGATCTCAGCAGTCATCTGTGTAGTTGGGGAGATCGCACTTGTCATTGTTTATGTTGTAAATTCCAGCTTTTTCTCAGGTGGAATCCAGAAAATTCTGGATATCTTCAACCTGAGCAGCCACTTTGACAACTTTGCAAATGCAATCTTTGATGTCAAAGGCGTTTTGTATTTCGTGTCTGTGATTGCAGTCTGCCTGTTCCTGACTGTACAGTCGATTGCCAAGAGACGTTGGAATTAAGGAGGTGGGAGACAATGAAATTTACGGAAAAACTGAAAGCAAAGAAAGCAGATAAGATTGAAAACCCGGCAAAAGAGAAAGCCAAAAAAGAAAAGAAACCTTTAAAACAGAAAATAAAGGATTCCATGAATAAAAAATACATCAAGAACGGTTCTTACAGTGTTGTTATCAGTGCTGTTTTTGTAGTGATCGTTCTTGTGGTAAATATGATCGTTGGTTCCCTTCCATCCAAATATACAGAAGTGGATGTCAGCGAACAGAAACTTTACAGTATCGGGGATGACACAAAGAAATTCCTGAAAGATCTGGACAAAGATGTGACCATTTATCAGGTCGTACAGAGCGGTTCTGAAGATGAAACAATTAAAAAGTTACTTGAGAAATATGAAGAAGGATCAGATCATATTAAAGTAGAACAGAAAGATCCTGTTGTAAATCCGAAATTTACGTCAGAATATACCAGTGATGATGTTGCTGCAAACAGCCTGATCGTGGTATGTGGTGACAGAAGCAAAGTTGTAAATTACAGCAGTATTTATGAATCTTCGATTGATTATAATACGTATCAGTCCACAACGACAGGATTCGATGGAGAAGGACAGATCGACAGTGCTATTTCCTATGTAACTTCCGAAGATCTTCCGGTTCTTTATACACTGGATGGACATGGTGAAAAAGACCTGGATTCTACTCTTCAGGAAGATATCCAGAAAGCAAATATTGATATTAAATCTCTGAACCTGATCACAGAAGAAAGTGTCCCGGATGATGCTGCGTGCCTGCTGATCAACGCACCAACTTCCGATATTTCCGAATCTGAGAAAGATGCGATCATTGATTATCTTGAAAATGGCGGAAAAGCTATGATCTTCTCTGATTATACAGAAGAATCCATGGATAATTTTGATGCGGTTCTCAAGAACTATGGAGTAGAGAGAACAGAGGGTATTGTAATTGAAGGCGATTCACAGCATTATGCGCAGATGCCTTATTATCTGGTACCGACAGTCAACAGCACCGATGCAGTCTCTGATTTTGCATCCAAAGGTTATTATGTTCTGATGCCTTATGCACAGGGAATCAAGAAGACAGATGATGTCAGAGATACCGTTACGATCAACAGTCTTCTGACAACTTCTGACAGTGCTTATTCCAAAGTGGATGTCAACAGTGGAACAATTGATAAAACAGATGATGATATTGACGGACCATTTGATCTCGGTGTAAGTATCACAGAAACACTGGATGATGACAAAGAGACACAGATCGTTTATTATACTTCTTCAAATCTGATGGACAGCCAGATCAGCCAGATGGTATCCGGTGGAAATGAGCAGATGATCATGAGTTCTCTGAGCTGGATGTGCAGCTCGGATGAGACATCAACAATTTCTGTTCCATCTAAGAACCTGCAGATTTCTTATCTGACACTGACTGCTTACGATGTAAGCTTCTGGAAGATCATGGTAATGGGAATCATCCCCGTAGTATTCCTGGTAATGGGATTTATGGTATGGCTGAAAAGGAGAAAGGCATAAATGAAGAAAAAAACAGTCAAACTGGTTTCGGCAGTAGTCGTATTGGGAGTGCTGTGTGCAGCGTATGAAGGCGTAAACTTTTATGTTACCTCACAGGAAGAAAAAGAAACTGAAGAGAATGACACAAGCGTAGATTTGGTAAGTCTGGAGGCAGATGATATAACAGCAGTTTCATTTACCGCAGACCAGAATGAAGTAGAATTTGATAAAAAAGATGATAGCTGGACAGAAAAATCTGATGCGAATTTTCCGGTGAATCAGGATACGGTTGACAGTGCAGTCAAGGGAGTTGCATCCCTGACTGCTGACCAGGAGATTTCCGATGTGGAAGATATGAGTCAGTATGATCTGGATAATCCGCAGAATACCATTACGCTGACAACAGCTGATGGTGATACAAGTCTTCAGATTGGAATGGAATCTTCAAATAATCAGTACTATGTGAAAAAAGAGGATGATGATAAAAATGTTTATCTGGTATCCAGCAGCTCAATAGAGCCTTTTATGGGAACTTTGTATGATTTTGCGGAGAGTGGCACATTTCCATCCGTAACATCTGCTACGATCACAGATGTTAAAGTAGATAAAGAGAATAGTTATGAGCTTACACAGGATGCAGACAATCTGTTCTGGAATGTGTCTGATGGTAAAACTACAGAGAAGGCAGATACTACAAAAGCAGGAACTGTAACGTCAGCGATAGGATCTCTGGCATACGATAAATTTGTAGATTATAACTGCACCGACGATTCCAAGTATGGATTTGACGATCCGTATGCAGTTATTACTGTGAAGTATACCGAGGAAGAAGCTGTAGAGAGTGATGAGGATTCAGAAGAGTCCACAGATGCTGATACAGAAGAAAGCACAACAGATGAAGCGGCTGCAGATACTTCAGAAGATGCGGATGCATCAGACGAAGACTCTTCCGAGGATGAACAGGAAACGCAGACGGTAGAGAAGACGCTTACCATTTATGTGGGAGATGAGACCGGCGATGACCGTTATGTGAAAGTAGATGACAGCAAAGAAGTTTACACGATCACGAAAGATTCTCTGACAGATATCCTCGACAGTACAATGTCTGATTTCTACAACCTGACAGTAAGCTATGTTTCTTCCAATGATCTGGATTCCCTGGAAGTACAGAGCGCAGACGGAGATCATACAATAAACATTGTAACGGAAACCGTAAAGGCAGAAGATGAAGATACCACAGACGATACAGATTCTGATACTACAGATGAAAGCAGTACAGAAACATCGGATGAGAGTTCCACAGATACAGATTCTTCTGATGATGAGGAAGAGACTACTACAACAACTTACAAGTTAGACGGCAAAGACCTCGATGAATCCACATTCACGACTTTCTACAATAAACTCATCAACATGACCGCACAGGAACGTCTTACTGAGGAGTATACTCCAGAAGGAGATCCGGCATATACCTTTATCTTTAAAGATACAGACGGAAAAGAAACTACGGTGAAGTATTATGAATATGATACAAACTTCTATGCGGCGGTAGTTGAGGATAAAGTTTATCTGGTGAACAAGATGAATGTAAAAGATCTGGATGAAGCTTATCAGAAGATGGTGAATCCGGATACGGAAGATGCCGAAGAAAGTACATCCGATACAGCTACAGAAGAAAATTAAATTTATACGAACCTGCCCCGCGAGTTGCTCGCGGGGTATTTTTTTGTTTGCCAGTGGTAAAAAAATCTTCCTGGTGATAAAATAGAGTCGATTTTATAATAAGCGAGGAATCAGAGATGTTATATTTTTTAAATGATTATTCAGAAGGTGCACATGAAAAAGTCCTTCAGCACCTGATCGATACCAATATGGAGCAGCTTCCTGGATATGGAACCGACCATTACTGTGAAGAAGCAAAAGAAAAGATCAAGAAGGCATGTGGCTGTGAGGACGCAGAAGTCTTTTTACTGACAGGCGGCACGCAGACCAATCAGATTGTCATTGATACGATGTTACAGCCGTATGAGGGCGTTGTAGCGGCTCAGACGGGACATGTCAGTACACATGAAGCCGGTGCGATTGAATTTACCGGTCATAAAGTCCTGACACTTCCAGAAAAGAATGGGAAAATCAATGCAGCGGACCTTAAGAATCTGATTGAGACATTTTATGGTGATGAAAATCATGAGCATATGGTATTTCCGGGAATGGTCTATATTTCTCATCCGACAGAATATGGAACACTGTATACAAAAAAAGAACTGACGGAGCTTTCTGCAGTATGCAGGGAATATAAAATTCCTCTTTTTATGGACGGAGCCAGACTGATCTATGGTCTTGTAAGTAAAGAAACAGATGTGACTTTACAGGACATTGCGAAACTCTGTGATGTATTTTATATCGGAGGAACCAAGGCAGGTGCTTTATGTGGAGAAGCAGTTGTGTTTACTGGAAACAGTATGCCAAAGCATTTTCTTACAAGAGTCAAACAACATGGAGCCCTGCTTGCAAAAGGCAGACTTACGGGGGTACAGTTTGATGCACTTTTTACAGATGATCTTTATCTCGAAATTGGTAAAAATGCTATCGAAACAGCCGCCGTTCTTAAAGCGGGCCTGAAAGAAAAAGGATATACATTTTACATAGATTCACCTACTAATCAGCAGTTTGTAGTTCTGGAGAACCGTAAGATGGAAGAATTAAAAAAAGATGTTCAGTTCAGCTTCTGGGAAAAGGCTGACGATACACATACTATAGTCCGATTTGCAACCAGCTGGGCAACCAGAATGGAAGATGTAGAGAAACTTCTTTCTCTGTTATAGATTGTAAAAAGACCTTTTTTATCGTATAATATAGATATTCAGGTGATGGAAAAAGGGAGGTAGAACATGAAGAAACACAGCAAACGTCTGCTGACTGCAGCAGCACTGGTTATGACAACAACTGCCACTATTCATATTATAAATAAAGTGATTGCAGCATCCGCCTGTCTGAAGGAAATGCTGGACACTGATGTAAGAAACTATTATCATTGGCGCTTTGGTGATATTTATTATACAAAAAAGGGCAAAGGAAGCCCGATCCTTTTGATCCATGATATGCTTCCGGGTGGTTCCGGATATGAGTGGGGTAAGATCGAGGATGATCTTGCACTGGAACATACGGTCTATAACCTGGATCTTCCGGGATGCGGACGTTCTGAGAAGTCAGGAATAACTTATACAAACTTTGTTTATGTACAGGCCATCTGCGATTTTATTAAAAATGTGATCGGAGAGAAGACAGATGTTATCGTGAACGGATATGCAGTATCTTTTGTTGTGATGGCATGTCACAATGAAAAAGATCTGTTCAACAAGATTATGATGGTAAATCCGGTCAGTCTTTCAAGTCTGAAACAGATGCCTGGAAAGAAAGAAAAACTTCTCCGCAGATGTCTGGAAATTCCGGTGTTTGGAACATTGGTTTATCACATGGTCGTATCAAGAGATGCTGTTAATAACGAATTCATTGAGAATTATGCATTTGATCCGTTCCATCCGGACAGAGACCTGCAGGATGCATATTATGAGGCAGCGCACAGAGGCGGCTGTTATGCAAAGAATGTTTATGCAAATAAAGCATCTAAATATATGAATATTGATATTACCCGTGGACTGAAAGAAATCGATAACAGTCTTTATATTGTTGAAGGTGAAGCTGAGAACAATGGGGAAGCAATCATAGAAGCATATCAGAATGTCAATCCATCGGTAGAAGCTGTTACGATTAAAGAAACAAAACATTTTCCACATGTAGAAGCACCGGAACAGTTCCTGGAACAGGTTGGAATCTTCTTCTGACAGAGCTGACTGTTTTATCTCAGTCGAGAAGACTCCCATCTCTTTCAGGTGGTGAGTAATAGCAAATTTGTCTCAGTGGGAGTCCAATCTCCGACTGAGATAAACGCTCCGCGAGGATGCGCAGTGATTCTGTAAAGAATATGTCAGCTTATGCTGACCAGAATCACGCGCCAAGTCTCACGGATGTTCGACTTGAAAAAAAAGATAAAAGAAAGAACTCATGCTTATGTTGATTTTCACAGTAAAATGTGATGAATAACACAAGAGCAGGAGTTCTTTTTTTCTGGAGAAATGAGGGTACATTGCCCTACTTCTGCCGTTTATATTTCGAAAGAGCCAGAATGACAGAAACAAATGCCAGAGCAAACATAACTTCGATTCCCAGAGATTTCCAGATATCTGTGGCAATATTGCCGGAAACGCTATGATATCTGGCGAGCGTTTCATTGATGTCCTCATACCAGTAGACTGGAAGAAACTGTGCTATTTTAAGTACTTTTTTATCCATAACACTCATTGGTACAAAAACACCGGACAAAAAGCACATGCCAAGAGAAACAATATTGGAAAGTCCATTGAGCATGTTGCTGTTTTTTACAAAAAGTCCGAGCAGATAAGACAGAGACAGCGAGACCATCATCATCACAAAGGTATTCAGGAGATAATAGGTCAGAACACCGGAAGCCAGGAGATCTTTTTGATACATGACAATTGCACCTGTGACGGCGATCAGCCATAAACCGACTCCGATCGTAAACATGGCAAGCAGTCCTTCAAGGTTCTGCCGGCGAATGGAAACGGATGAAGCCTGCATACGTTTCTGGATATCTTCTTTTTGAAAAGCAAGAAGAATATAGCCCATGGAATAGCACAGAACAGCCAGAAACAGATAGGGAACATAACGGAAATAATAGGTATATACCGGTGTTTCGGAAGTGGTTTCGGTGTCCTGATACATGGAAACCCTGGAAGAAGGCTGTTCCAGAGCGGCTTTTGCAGCTTCTTTCTGAGAAAAACCAGAAGCAATGTATGTGCGCACATTATTCAGCCATGCATTGATCTGCTGGTCTACATAAAATGAAGTATAGGATCCGGGAATCTTTGTGACGGAAATAGGGTTATCCTGTACAATGCAAGTTTTATAGAAATCTTTTGGAATCTGTACAATATATTCTGCATTTCTGTAAAAAAGCTCTTCCTGCATAACAGAAGGATCACTGGAAATCTCAGAAACATTATGGATTGTTTTGAGATAGTCTGTTAAAGCATGAGAAAGAGTACTCTGATCATTATCTGCAACGGCAATATCCACTCGCGCTTTTTCAAAATCTTCCAGATGCTCTTTGCTGGCAGCTGCCTGAAGAGCCATGGCAACGGAGAAAAAAATAACCAGATATATGATCACCAGACCGATATTCTTTTTTAATATTTTCATATAGCCTTTAAATACTGTCATAGCGATTCCTCCTGATCAGTAAAAATGAAGCCATAACAAAAGCAGCGCTCATAACTGCAAGTGTGACAAGATTGCGGTAATAGCGGGCTGTATCATTGTAAACATTGATACAGTAAAATGCATCCGAAATCAGGGCAGCAGGATTGATGCGGTTGATGATCGGAGCATGTTTTTCTACGAGATCTTTCATGTTACTGTTCATGAGTCCTGCAAGAAAACTGCAGACCATGGAAATCGCAAGGATAACAGCAACTTTTATACCTTCACTCAGTTTGCCGAGACTTCCGACAAACAGCCCCACAGAAACACCGATCAGGCTTCCGAACAGTGAAATGATAAGCATTTTTCCTATTTGTCCCTGAAAATCCAGTTTCAGTATGATCCTGAGATAAATGAGTAAAATAATTACATCGGTATATCCGAGCAGAAAGGAAGTAATCTGCTCGGATAAAATCAGTTTGAGTTTATGGGTGGGAGTAACACAACGTCTTGCCGCCAGAGCTGTTAAATTGGCCTGTAACGTGATCGCGGCGCCAAAGCCGATAAAACATCCATACAGGCACGCCATGGCGATCAGAGCGTAAAAAAACTGCGAATTACCATCGATCGTTTTTCCACCCAGGGAAAGTTCCTGTACAAGATCGCGGGTATCTGCCATCTGTGAAAGTCCTTCCAGAATTCCGGAAGGATGTTTTTTCAGGATATTCTGTATCGTGTGCAGGTTGTTATTATAACTTTCCAGAACAGACTGAAGGATACTTTCCGGAATGCCATGTGCATTAACTGTCAGAGACGGAGTCATTTCATTGTAATAGATACCAGAGATTTCCTTGTTTTTTAAAGCAGTAAGCGCTGCGGATTCATCCATCTCCTGAATGTTCAGAAGATCTGAATTACTTTTTTTAACCTGGTCTATGTAAAAGCTGAACAGTGGATTAGGGCTGGTTTCTTGCACCATAGCTACCTGAACGGTCTCAAAATCTGCATCATTCAGGTTTCCAAATGCAAAAAAGAAGAAGGTACCAAGAATCAGAGGAAAAACAAGCGGCCAGAAGGTCATATTAAAGTTACGTAATTTAACCAGAAGATTATACTTTATTAAATGCAGCATAAAAAATCCTTTCTGTGAATTTATGCATATTCATGTATAAATATACATAAATATTAATCACGAAGCTGTTTCCCTGTAATCTCCAGAAAGACATCATTCAGAGTTGGAAGTTCGGAAAAGACTCTTCCAAAAGTAATGTCCTGGCTCTGAAGGTAGTTCAGAAGACGAATCAGATTATGCTGAGCACCTGTGCAGCGGAGAGAGAGAATCTGATTTTCATAATGCACATCAAAAACATGAGAAAGATTCCTGATATCCTGAAGGTGTTTTTCTTCGAGAAGAATTGCTTCCACTGTGATCGTTTCGCCTGTTTTGATCATTTTCTTCAGTTCCTCAGTGGTTCCGGATGCAATTACCCGTCCGTGGTCCATAATTGCGATGCGGGTACAGATCTGTTCTACTTCCTCCATGTAGTGGGAAGTATAAATGATAGTGGAACCCTGTTCGTTCAGTTTCTGGATACCTTCGAGAATTTTATTACGGCTTTGCGGATCAACTGCAACGGTAGGCTCATCCATAATGATCAGACGAGGCTTGTGAGCGATACCGCAAGCAATATTCAGCCGTCGCAGCAGACCGCCAGAAAGTTTCCTGGGGCGGGTTTTACAGTAATCTTCGAGCCCGACAAACTGAATTGCCTCATTGACCAGTTCTTTGCGGCGTTTTTTATCAGAAACATATAAACCGCAGAAATAATCGATATTTTCATATACTGTCAATTCGTCAAAAACAGCGACATTCTGCAAAACAATGCCAATCTGCTGTTTGACCTGATAACTCTCAGGGGTCATAGGCTGGCCAAAGACTTCGATCGTTCCTTTGTCATATTTTAAAAGAGAGAGGAGACAGTTGATCGCGGTTGTTTTTCCGGAACCGTTAGGGCCAAGCAGACCAAAAATCTCTCCTTCATGAATATCGAGATTCAGATGATTCAGAGCAACCAGATCACCATATCTTTTTACCAGATTTTCTATATGAATCATAATAACTCCTTCCATACAAAAAGTTTAAATCATGAGTATCTGACAGGGGCAGATATGCATAAATACCGGAAGCAGACAAGTGTTTCTTCCTGACTATACTATAAGATAAATTGTGTGAAATACCAAGTGCAGGATGTCACAAAAAAAGGATGACATTTGTCACTTTGAATAAACTGGAATGTGTTATATTATAAATATGTAAAAGAAAAACATAATAAAAGACAGGCAATGAAAGAGAATAAATTCTTTGCAGAAACCTTTAGAATGGAGGAATATGGGATATTTTCAGGATATGGGACTACTGTTTATATATAGTCTGATAGTCCTTTTGTGGAAAGAACCTGACAGGACGCTGATTTTTGCGATTCTCTGGGCGGTAATCCTGATTTGCGGAATCTATTTCATACATGGAAAAAGTACAAAAGTTTTGGTTTGTACAGTATTTGCTTTAATGGCACTTGTAGTGCCTGAAATAGAAATGTTTTATCCGATTCTGATATATGCTCTGATAAAAGAAATAAACTGGCAGATGGGACTGGCCATAAGTATGGCAGGGGTAATTCTGCTGGGGAAATATGGGGATATGCACATAGAAATAATGGCAAAATATGTGGTTGGATGTCTGCTTGCGACTATATTGGAAAGAAAAACTTATAAGTACGATAAAATGGACATTGAGTTACGAAAAACTGTGGATTCAGGAGAAGAAAAAGCACTTCTTTTGTCAGAAAAAAATAAGGCGCTGGCAGAAAAACAGAATTCCGAAATTTATGCAGCAACGCTTCGTGAAAGAAATCGAATTGCAAGAGAAATCCATGATAATGTGGGACATGTGCTGTCTAGAACGATTCTGCTAACTGGGGCCGCCAGAGCCATAAATAAGGATCAGAATCTGGATAGTCTTTTAAAAGGGCTGGATAATTCACTTAATTCTGCCATGGATAGTATCCGCTCAAGTGTGCATGATCTTCATGATGATGCAGTGAATCTTCAAGAAACAATAAAGGGGATTATAACGGACATAAAGATGGAAAATGTAGAATTTGAATACGATATGTCCGAAATAATACCCAGAGAAATAAAATATTGTTTTATCAGCATTGTAAAAGAAGCTATATCGAATGCTATGAAATATAGTTCTGCGACACAGATTAAAATTATTATGAGAGAGCATCCGGCAATATATCAGCTATGCATTGAAGATAATGGAAAAGGCTGCGCAGATTATGACAAAAATACAACAGGAATCGGATTGAAAAATATGCAGGAACGTGTAAATACATTGAATGGAAATCTCCAGATCAATGGCGAAAAAGGATTCCGTATTTTTGTTGTGATTCCGAAACAAAATAGAGCAGAATAGCAGAAAAAATGAGGATTTACAGGAAATGAAAATAGTGATAGTAGATGATGACTGCCTGGTTACAGAGGCTTTGAAAACAATCCTTGAAGTGAATGAAGACGTACAGGTGCTGGCAACAGGGTCCGATGGCAGAGATGCGGTATGCCTGTATGCAGAATATAAGCCAGATGTCTTGTTAATGGATATTCGAATGAAGAATATGAATGGACTCGAGGCTTCAGCTGAAATATTAAAAGCAGACGCAAAGGCTAATATATTGCTTCTTACAACGTTCCTTGATGATGAATATATTGTGAAAGCGTTACGCCTGGGAGCAAAAGGGTATCTGCTGAAACAGGATTATGCAAGCATTTTGCCGGCATTGAGAGCAGTGTATTCCGGGCAAACTGTATTTGGACAGGAAATTGTGTCTAAAATACCGGATTTGATTCAAAAGAAGGAAAATTTTGATTATAGTGTCTGTGAAATTAATGAAAAAGAAAAGGAAATCATCCGTCTGGTTGCAAATGGATACAGCAATAAGGAAATTGCTGCGGAAATGTACCTGGGAGAAGGAACAGTGAGAAATTATCTGAGCTCAATTCTGGATAAATTGCAGCTCCGTGACCGTACACAAGTAGCTGTTTTTTACTATAAGCATCGTTGAAAAAATAAAAATGCAGAAATATACTATGCATAATTATAAGCAAAATATACATATTGGAGATGTGAAAAGTATAAAAAGTAAAAGAAGAGCCGTGAACGGGGAGGATGAAGTGCAGGAGATATGTGAAGTAGTAGAGGAAAATGGGATTTCTATGAAAATTGTTTTGTGAAGATGTGGAGAAGTGGTGTGAAATCGGTGAGTGTAAAAGACATATGTACGCGTGATAAAAATATTACTACATGCGAGACAAAACCATTGCTGAAATAATAGAAAACAGATGAAATTTATAAAAAATGTCAGATAATAATACAAGCATTCGCCACTGTAACCATTGACATCTGTATAAACAGCAATAAAAAGATATCCTGCCATCAACTTCCTGCAGGATATCTTTAATATTGCGTAAAATACACGAGTCCTTCTATTATCTCTGCTTATTTCACATGCATCCAGATAGCAGTGCAGCTACGAGAACACGCCCAGATTCCTACTCGTCCCGTGCGTTTGTTAGCAGCCATTCGCGCAAACTCGCTAACGCTCAGACAGAGCGCTCGGTGGCAGCAACTAGCGCAGTCCTCGTAACGGAATCAGTGCTGAGTTCTGCGTATCAGCACTGCTACTGGATGTTCCTTTCACGCAGCCCAATAGCAACAACAGATTCCAGAACACGCATAGATTCCTACTTATCCCGCGCGTTTGTTAACAGCCATTCGCGCAAACTCGCTAACGCTCAGACAGAGCGCTCGGTGGCAGCAACTAGCGCAGCCCTCGTAACGGAATCTAAGCTAGGTTCTGGATATCTGTTCTGCTATGTGACTGCTGAGAATTGACATATTGCAATTTACTTTAGCTTTATTGTCATATGTGGAATAATCCTTCTGATATCCATAGTATTTTAAAAAAGTATCCCCAACAATAATATGAATTCGTGAATTGTATGACCTATAACTTAATGTTTCACGTGAAACATTGAACAGCGGCGGCTCGATTCCTTTGGCGAATCAGCTGCCATACAGCCACCGTGAACTACATTAGATACCTGTATAAACAGCAATAAAAAGATATCCTGTCATCAACTTCCTGCAGGAGTTCGCAGAAGTACTTGGTGATGTTCTGACTGCGTAATCCATAATAATCACACTGCCTGAGCGAAGCAAGTTTGTGATTATTATGGATGTATCTAGCAGACAGGTTATCACCTAGAACTTCCGAACGACGAAGCCCGTTGATGGCAGGATATCTTTAATATTGCGTAAAATACACGAGTCCTTCTATTATCTCTGCTTATTTTACTCGCATCCAGATAGCAGTGCAGCTACGAGAACACGCCCAGATTCCTACTCGTCCCGTGCGTTTGTTAGCAGCCATTCGCACAAACTCGCTAACGCTCAGACAGAGAGCTCGGTGACAGTAACTAGCACAGTCCTCGTGACGGAATCGGAGCTGAGTTCTACGTATCAGCACTACTACTGGATGCGCTGAGAATCACTATATCAGGTGCAATAATTTCACAAGATTACCGTGTGCAACCATTGCACCTGATGATCTAACTATTATCATACTATTTATATCCAGCTTACGCATTTATGCAAGGAACTTGATGATGGAAAGAACTATACTTGTACTACTACATGAGAATGTTTCACGTGAAACATCTGTAAAAGCAATACGAGTTATTATAAATATAACTATATAATTCCTGCAAATCTGGGAGTATAAAACAGTTTCCGTTTGGTGAATAATGAAAACATATGAATTATACTGCATTTCCTGGACAGCGGCGGTCATTATATATATATTCTATAATTATCCTGATCACCGCCGCTATCTACCTTAGATACCTGTATAAACAGCAATAAAAAGATATCCTGCCATCGACTTCCTGCAGGAGTTCGAAGAAGTACTTGGTGATATTCTGACTGCGTAATCCATAATAATCACACTGTTTGAACGAAGTGAGTTTGTGATTATTATGGATGCATCTAGCAGGCAGATTATCACCTAGAACTTCCGAACGACGAAGCCCGTTGATGGCAGGATATCTTTATTGTTGCATGAAATACACGAGCCCTTTAAGACGTCCGAACGACGAAGCCCGTTGATGGCAGGATATCTTTAATATTGCGTAAAATACACGAGCCCTATAATTCCCTTGTAAAATATAAACAATAATTTTTCGAAAACTTTCTTGAATTTTAATGTTTCACGTGAAACATTTTGTGGAACAATACTATTAAAAGTGCTATAATAACAACAGTATGCTATACTTTCAAATAAACATGTATAGTCTTGATATTTGATATCCCGAAGGGAGGATGAATCTTGGGAAGAGTAATAGCAGTAGCAAATCAGAAGGGCGGAGTTGGTAAATCAACTACAGCGATCAATCTTTCTGCTTGTCTTGCTGAAAAAGGGAAGAAAGTACTTGCGATAGATATTGATCCGCAGGGAAATACGACAAGTGGACTTGGAGTAGATAAAAATAATGTTGAGAATACATTATATGAATTACTTCTTGGCGAAGCAGAAGCTAAAGATACTATTGTTAAAGATGTAGTTGAGAACGTAGATTTGATTCCATCTAACGTGAATTTATCTGGCGCTGAGATTGAATTGATTGGTGTCGATGAAAAAGAATACATCATGAAGAAAATCATAGATAAGGTACGCAGAAAATATGATTATATTATTATGGACTGCCCACCATCTTTAAATATGCTTACGATTAATGCTTTAACAGCGGCCAATTCCGTATTGGTGCCAATTCAGTGTGAGTATTATGCTTTGGAAGGATTATCTCAGTTAATACATACAATTGAACTTGTAAAGGAACGTCTGAATAAGAAACTCGTAATGGAAGGTGTCGTATTTACTATGTATGATGCAAGAACGAATCTTTCTTTACAGGTAGTTGAAAATGTTAAAGACAACCTTCAGCAGAATATTTATAAAACGATTATTCCGAGAAATGTAAGACTGGCAGAGGCACCAAGCTACGGTCAGCCAATTACATTGTATGATACGAGATCGGCAGGTGCAGAGGCATATCGACTTCTTGCTGAAGAAGTAATTAACAGGGAGGGTGAATGATGGCTGGAAAGAAGTCAGGACTTGGAAGAGGTCTGGACGCATTGTTTCCGGAAAAAACAGTGCAGAGTAAACCTAAGACAGTGAAAACTGTAAAAGAAGAAAAAAAGGTTGCAGTAGATACTAAGAAATCCAGTCAGCAGGAAACCAGTAACGGCGAGAGAATGATGAAAATTTCCATGATCGAGCCAAACAGGGAACAGCCTCGTAAGAAATTTGATGAGGATGCTTTACAGGAATTATCAGAGTCCATTAAACAGTATGGAATTTTGCAACCATTGCTTGTGTCCGATAAGAAGGACTACTATGAAATCGTTGCAGGAGAAAGACGCTGGAGAGCTGCCAAGATGGCAGGACTTAAGGAAGTTCCGGTTGTTGTCAAAGAATTTTCAACACAGGAGATCGTAGAAATTTCTCTTATTGAAAATATACAGAGAGAAGATCTGAATCCGGTTGAAGAAGCAATGGCATATAAACGTCTGATTGATGAATTTCATTTAAAACAGGATGAGATAGCTGAACGTGTTTCAAAGAGCCGTACTGCAGTAACAAACTCGATGAGACTTTTGAAACTCGATTCCCGTGTACAGCAGATGATGGTAGATGAAATGATATCCGCCGGACATGCCAGAGCAATTCTTGCTATTTCCGATCCCGAGCAGCAATACAATGTAGCAATGAAAGTTTTTGATGAAAAGCTTAGCGTTCGTGAAACGGAAAAACTGGTAAAAAGTATTTTAACACCAACAAAGAAGAAGCCGGTTGTTTCAAATCCAACAGAAGATGCGATTTATGAGAGCCTTGAAGAAAAAATGAAAGGTATTACAGGAACCCGCGTATTTATTCACAGAAAGAAAAATAACAAAGGCAAAATAGAAATAGAGTATTATTCCAGAGATGATTTAGACAGAATTATTGATCTGTTTGAATCTATTGGTTAAAAGGGGGATGATATGAGTACGATTTTTGATAGTATAGGTATCGATCCTGGAATTATCATTATTGCTTTGCTGGCTATAGTTGTGATATTAATTGGGGTAATGATCAGTAATGGCATGCGTCTGACTCGTTTGGAACGAAAGTATAAGATGTTTATGAAGGGGAGCGATGCACAGTCCCTGGAAAAAACTTTTGTACGCAAATTTGCACAGATTGACAGACTGTATGAAGCAAAAGAAGATCATGAACATGCAATTAAAACACTGGAACAGCATTTTAAAGTTATTTTCAGCAAATATGGCGTAGAAAAATACGATGCATTTGATGATGTGGGTGGCAAACTCAGTTTTGCGCTGGCGTTGCTGGATAAAGATAATTCAGGTATTATTTTAAATGCAGTACACAGCAGAGACAATTGTTTCCTGTATCTGAAAGAAATTGTAAAAGGTGAATCTTATGTAATGCTCAGCCAGGAGGAAGTAGAAGCACTTCGAAAAGCTGTGAATTTTGAACTGGGTGAGATGAGTGAAGATGAAAAGAATTTAGAAAAATAAAGAAGACAGAAAAATAACTGTCAGGAGGAGAAAACATGTTAGACATCAAATTTGTGAGAGAAAATCCGGAAATCGTTAAACAGAATATCAGAAACAAATTCCAGGACAATAAACTGGAACTGGTTGATAAGGTTATTGAACTGGACAAAGAAAACAGAGAGATCAAACGGGAAGTTGAAGCTCTGAGAGCAGAAAGAAATAAAACTTCCAAACAGATCGGTGCGCTGATGGCACAGGGAAAACGTGATGAAGCAGAAGAAGTTAAGAAACAGGTTGCTGCATCCGGTGCACGTATTGATGAACTTTCTGCAAGAGAAAAAGAAGTAGAAGAAGAGCTTCTTAAAAATATGATGGTTATCCCGAACATCATTGATCCGTCTGTACCGATTGGTAAAGACGACAGTGAAAATGTTGAAATTGAAAAATTCGGTGAACCAGTAGTTCCGGATTTTGAAGTTCCATATCATACAGATATTATGGAAAGCTTTGACGGAATTGATCTGGACAGTGCAAGACGTGTTGCAGGTAATGGTTTTTACTATCTGATGGGAGATATTGCAAGACTTCATTCTGCAGTTATTGCATATGCCCGTGACTTCATGATCAATAGAGGCTTTACTTATTGTGTACCGCCTTTCATGATCCGCAGCAATGTTGTAACAGGTGTTATGAGCTTCGCAGAGATGGATGCTATGATGTACAAGATCGAAGGCGAAGACCTGTATCTGATCGGTACCAGTGAGCATTCTATGATCGGTAAATTCATCGACCAGATCGTTCCGGAAGAAGAACTTCCAAAAACTCTGACAAGCTATTCTCCATGCTTCCGTAAAGAAAAAGGAGCTCATGGTCTGGAGGAGAGAGGTGTTTACCGTATCCATCAGTTCGAAAAGCAGGAAATGATCGTTGTCTGCAAACCAGAAGAGAGCCCGATGTGGTTTGATAAACTGTGGCAGAACACTGTAGATCTGTTCCGCTCCCTGGATATTCCGGTACGTACTCTGGAATGCTGCTCTGGTGACCTGGCAGACCTTAAAGTTAAATCTCTGGACGTAGAAGCATGGTCCCCAAGACAGAAGAAATACTTTGAAGTAGGAAGCTGCTCCAACCTGGGAGATGCGCAGGCACGTCGTCTGAGAATTCGTGTAAATGGTAAGGATGGTAAGAAATATCTTGCGCATACATTAAATAACACTGTAGTAGCACCTCCGAGAATGCTGATCGCGTTCCTGGAAAATAACCTGAATGCTGATGGATCTGTTAGTATTCCGGAAGCTCTGCAGCCATACATGGGCGGCATGAAGAGAATTGAGAAAAAGACCCGCGCATAAGGGCATGGAGGTGTACTTTTGCACAGCTTTTTAAAAGCAGTCGGTTTTTCTAAAGTGACCAAACGGGAAGAAATGAAAGAAATCATTCTGGATGTTATCAAAAATTACGATGAAAAAAACGTAGTGGAAGATCATCCAGATGGTGTCTTTGCTCAGTTTTCCCGGTTTTATGGAAATGACTGCGGTATTACTGTATGTGGTCAGTATGATGATGACAACAGATTTCATGTGGAATATTATTATCCTTTTTTCAGAGGAACTGGAATTACAACTCAGGAACAGGTAACAGTAGAAAGGCATGCGGATAAGGATGCCTTTTCTGCAGCCTGTGATGATCTGAGAATAGGAATCACGCTGATTTTTTATCTTCAAAATGCAGCTGAATATATGAAAGAAAGCAAAAAGCAGTTAACAGGTAATCAGCCATTGACCTTATCCGGACTTGCAGGGGAGGGTAAAATCCTTTTTCCAGTACTGAAGGATAAGGAAGCGGTCAAAGTTGAACAGGAAAGCAGTAAAAACCGAAGTTCAATGATTGCAGCTGCAAGAAATGGTGACGAAGAGGCTATGGAAAATCTTACCATGGAAGAAATGGACACGTATTCTATGATTTCTAACAGAATTGTTCATGAAGATATTTTGTCTATTGTAGATTCATATTTTATGCCATATGGAATTCAGTGTGACCAGTATAGTATTTTAGGTGAGATTATAGAATATCATACTGTACAGAATAATATTACAGATGAAGAACTTGTTCAGATGACAGTTGAGTGTAATAATATTCGATTTGACATCTGTATCAATCGAGCGGATCTGCTGGGAGATCCGGCAGTTGGCCGAAGGTTTAAAGGTACGATCTGGCTTCAGGGTCAGTTGCATTTTTAGAATAGAGGAAAATATACGTGCTGAAGAATATAGACTTTAATAAAAACAGGCAGAGATGGAAAAATTATTTCTGCCTATTTATTTCGTTTCTGTTTCTGATCTTTTTTTATGTAAACCGAACAACTATATTGGAAAATGATCCGGAATTCAGTTCGAAATTTAAAATAGCCAGCATTGTGCTGGGCTGGATAGTTGGCGTTGTTCTTATTTTTGTCAGACTGGATTTTGGAAAGAAGTGGAACAGAGTAATAAATATTCTGTATATCCTGTTTGCACCGTGCTACATTTTTTTTAATATGGAAATTGCTGTATTTAATGAAACATACAGCTTTAGAGGACAACATTTATCACTGTTATTATTTAACTTCCTGTTGATTGGTATTCTGGAACTTATATTTATAGTTATTACAAATCGGGTGCGTCTTGGAACTGATATTTGGGCGTTTATCTGTGTAATGTTTAATATAGTAAATCATTTTGTTTATGAGTTTCGAGGAACACCGGCCATGGCATCGGATATTGCAACCGTAGGTACTGCACTGGAAGTTGCAGACGGTTATAAGATACAATTTAATTTCTATACAACAGTTGCACTGGTAATGCTGTTTGATTTTATAATGCTTGGCCGCGTGATAAAATGTGAACCTGTTTTCAAAAAAGTTTCTCATCGTCTGTGTGGAATCGCTGTAATGGCTATTGTGAGTGTAACTGGTTTTTCACAGCTTGTTATGACAGACATGGTAAGCAACAGAGGATTGTATCTGAGTCTTTTTAATCCAATGAGAAGTTATCAGCAATATGGCAGTATCGCCTGTTTCACAAGAAGCATCAAGCTTTCTGTACCAGAGAAACCAAATGGATACAGTCTGAAAAAAGTAGAAGAGATTACTTCAAAATATACTTCTGATACCGTAGATCCAAATAAGAAACGACCAAATGTAATTGCTGTTATTAATGAGGCCTTTTCGGATCCGCAGATTCTTGGAGATATTGAGACAAATGAAGATTACATGCCATTTATTCATGATCTGATGAAAAATGGAAACTGTGTGAGTGGAACAACTTATGCATCAATCGTAGGCGGTCAGACTGCAAATACGGAATATGAATTTCTGACAGGAAATTCTATGGCATTTCTTCCAAAAGGAACGGTTGCATTTCAGTTATATCTGAGGCATGCAATGCCATCGTTGGTAACTGAACTGAAGAGTGAAGGATACACAGGAAATTCAGCAACCCATCTTCAGAAGGCGAGAAACTATAACCGAGACAAGGCATATCCGCTGCTTGGATTTGATAAGTTTTATGATTATACAAATATGATAGTCCCGTTTGTAAAAATGAGAAATAATGCGACGGACCAGTGTACCTACGACAATATCACACATGATTATGAACAGCAGAGAAAATCGACAGACGCACCGTATTTCGGTTATACAATGACGATTCAGAACCATAGTTCTTATGATGTACCATTTGATAATTTCGATGATAAACGAATTGTAGTAGAGAATGCAGATGCAACGGATCTGGGATATTACCTCAGTCTTATCAAATATTCAGATGAGATGTTTGAAAATCTGATCAATTATTATAAAAATACAGATGAACCGACAGTAATCTTTCTGACAGGAGATCACCAGCCGAGAATTCATGATGAATCGATGGATTCTATCACAAATGGAGAGTGGCGTAATTGGAATGATGAGGAAATGATGCGGCGATATGAGGTTCCATTTCTTATCTGGGCTAATTATGATATTGATAAGAAGACTGTAGAGAAGACAAGTATGAATTATCTTCAGACCATCCTTATGGAGACGATAGATGGAGAACTGACCGGCTTCCAGAAGTTCCAGCAGGATCTACAGAAAGAGATTCCGGTACTGACCAGTAATGGATATTGGGGAGCAGATGGAAAATTCTACAGTGTGGATGATAAGAACTCACCATATTATGATCTGATTCAGGAATATGCAATGCTGCAGTATAATGATATGACGGATTATAAAAACCGGGTAGAAGATTTCTTTGAATTGAAACAATAACAGAATAATGAGAGCAAAAAGCAATCAGGATGTTAAGTCCTGGTTGCTTTTTTCTTGATCTGTGCCAACGATAAGGTGAGTTTTGTTATATTTTGTGACACGATATTTGCATAGATAACTTTTTATATATGGTGTACTATAATACTATAAGTAATATCGAAACTATTAAGATGAGAAGTCAAGGGAGGAATTTTAACTATGGATCTTTCAACCTTAGTAAAAATGTCAAATACATACGGCAGCAATCCGGCTTACGTTCTGGCAGGAGGCGGTAATACTTCTGTCAAAGACGATACAACCCTGTATGTTAAAGGTTCTGGTACACAGCTTGCTACGATCAAAGCAGAAGAATTTGTCAAAATGGACAGAGCCCGTCTGAATGAGATTATGAAAACAGAATACCCAGCAGATGATGTGAAACGTGAATCTGCATATCTTGCTGATGTTATGGCGGCAGTAACCGATGATGACAAGACGAAACGCCCAAGTGTAGAGGCATTGCTTCATAATTTATTTGCTTATACTTATGTATTGCATGTACATCCGACTCTTGTCAATGGTCTGACCTGCGGAAAGGGTGCGCAGACACTTTGTGAACAGCTTCTTGGCAAAGATGTACTCTGGATCGATATCTGCAAACCGGGATATACGCTGGCACGTATCTGTTATGAAAAAATGAATGCGTATAAAGCAGAATTTGGAAAAGATGTGCAGGTACTTCTACTTCAGAATCATGGAATTTTTGTTGCAGCAAATACTGTAGAAGAGATTGGTGTTTTATTTGATGGAGTTATCAGCAAATTAGAGAAACAGGTAAAAAGAACGGCTGACGTAAGTGATGCAGTTACACCTGAAAAAGAACAGACTGCAAAGAGACTTTCCGAGTTACTGGGACATGCTGTAGAAGTTGTTCCGGCTGCAGAAATGAATAATTTTGTGAAAGATAAAACAACTGCAGCACCGCTTTTGAAACCATTTACTCCGGATCACATTGTATACTGCGGACCATACCCATTATTTGTAGAAAATGTTGAACAGGCAAAAGATGTACTGGATGCATTTATGAAAGAGCATGACAAAGAACCAAGACTGATCCTAGTACAGGGCGTGGGCGCATTTATCATGGAAGATGACAAGGCAAAAGCTGCAAAAGCACAGCTTCTGGTAAAGGATGCGATCAAACTTGCTGTATATGCCGAAAGTTTTGGCGGTGCATTACAGATGACAGATGATATTACATATTTTATTACTCATTGGGAAGCGGAAGCATATCGTAGTAAGAAATAAAGATACAGGTGTATCCTTCATTCTTGAATTGTGGTAATATATTGTCTATAAAACAGCAGGAGGTAATATTTCATGGTAAAAATAATTTCAGACAGTACCTGCGACCTTTCGCCAGAGCTGGTGAACAGATATGATATTGATATTTTGCCGCTTCATATTCTTCTTGGCGAGAAGGAATATAAGGATGGCAAAAATATAACTCCGGATGAAATCTTTGCATGGTCAGATGCACATAAGACAACACCCAAAACTTCGGCGCCATCTCTGGCAGATGCGATAGAGATATTGAAACCTTATGTTGAAGAAAAAAGGGAAGTTATCTGTTTTTCAATATCATCAAGTATGTCAACTTCCGGAAATGTTATGCGTCTTGCTGCTGATGAGCTGGAAGCTTCCGATTTTGTGACGGTTATTGATTCTGCAAATCTTTCAACAGGTATTGGGCTTCAAGTCGTGGAGGCAGCAGTAATGGCACAGGCAGGAAAAAGTGCTGCAGAAATTACGGCTGCGCTAGAGGAATTGAAGCCAAAAGTACGTGCAAGCTTTGTGGTAGATACTTTGATGTATTTGTATCGTGGAGGTCGCTGTAATGCGGTTGCGGCTATGGCAGGAAGTGTATTGAAGCTGCATCCAAAGATCATAGTAGAAAACGGTGCAATGGATGCAGCTAAGAAGTATCGTGGCAAATTACATTCTGTAGTCATGTCTTATGTCAGAGATATGGAGGCAAATCTTAAAAATGCACGACCGGAGCGAGTATTTATTACACATTCCGGCTGTGACCGTAAGATTGTGGAAGATGTGCAGGCTTATCTGCAGAGCCTTGGAATTTTTCAGGAAATTCTTGAGACGCGCGCCGGTGGTGTGGTTTCAAGTCATTGTGGGCCGGGAACTCTGGGAGTACTGTTTATTGCGAAATAAGAAAAGCGGATAAACTTTACGAATAAAACAGAAAACTTAAAGCTATTTAAGACTTTTTAAGTATGAGGAAACTGTATGGATGATTTCAAAAAACTCACAGAGTAACTTATGAAAATATATAGTAATGCTGAATCAGTAAATGATTCGTTGTTTATCAGAGGCAGCTATGTTATATATGCCACAGATCATTGATCGCCAGATATTCCACTAATTTATAAGAAAGTCGCAGCAAAAACTCTGTCGTGGAATCATTCAGAAAATTTATAAATTATACTAAATAGACCCCGACGGTCTGGAAAAACCAGATCATCGAGGTCTTTTCAGTAATTTCCAGTGTTTCAGTTTATAGCCGTAATCCTTTAATATCTTTAATACGTGATAAGATTGTATTGCAGCTGCAGCTGATGACACCAGGCAGGGCGTCAATGACATTGTGCAGGAAGTGTTCCATTTCATCACTCGATGAGGCAACGGCATGTACATGCAGTTTGTCTCTTCCTGTGACGCGGTAAATCTGCGTGACTGTATCATTTTTATATAATATATCTGTCACCTGTGACAGGGAGTCTGGTTTTGTTTCAATTTCAAAATAGCATGATACAGCACCACTGATTTTTTGAGGGTTAATTATAGTTGTATATTCTTCAATTACCCCCTTTTTCTCCAATGCCTGAATCCGGACTTTTACTGCCACCCTGGAAATACCGGTTTCTTTACCGATATCAGAGTAAGAGATACGTGCATTTTCTATAAGCAACTGGATAATCTTCTGATCCAGTTCATCTAAACCGTCCAGGTACATAAATACCCCTCCTGTAAAATAATATCCTGTGGATAGTAGTTTTCCTGGATATCATATCATTCATATTACCCAAAGTAAACGATGACTTGACTTATTAATTGTAACCACATATAATTGCTTCGTAACGTAACTTTATACTTACACTTCGTATATATAAGGTCTGATGAAGGGAAGGATAAGTGAAATTATGAAACTCGTGGAGGAATATAAGAATGTCAAAAGATGAATACCTGATTACAGATGCGCCTCTTAAAGCTTTGACGGTTTTTGCAATGCCAATGATTTTAGGCAGCTTTTTTCAGCAAATATATAATATGGCCGACTCCATCATCGTCGGTCAGTTTGTGGGTTCTTCCGCGCTTGCAGCTGTCGGTGCATGTGCAGCGTTGACTAATGTTTTCATTTGTGTGGCGCTGGGGGCCGGTGTCGGTGCAGGTGTGCTCGTAAGCCGCTATTTTGGTGCCAGGGAGTATGGAAAAATGAAAACCATCGTGTCAACGTCTCTGCTTAGCTTTTTAGTTCTAAGCATAGTCCTTGGCGTTTTTGGCTTTTGTTTTTCTCGCTCGATGATGAGTACGCTACAAACTCCTGCCGATATACTGGATGACGCAGTGCTGTATTTGCGGGTCTATTTTGTGGGCTTTCCGTTTCTGTTTATGTATAACATTCTTTCAACGATGTTTAATTCTATAGGAGAATCCAAAATTCCACTGGGACTTCTGATTTTTTCATCAATCTTAAATATCTTCATGGATCTTTGGATGGTAGCCGGACTTGATCTCGGTGTGTTTGGTGCAGCGCTTGCAACCTTGATCGCACAGGGAATTTCTGCGGTGTTCTCACTTTTGATTTTCCTTAGTCGGATGCGGCGATATAAAAGTTACTTTGACTGGTTTGACAGGCAGGAGTTACATTCCATGTTTCAGATTGCTGTGCCTTCAGTTCTTCAGCAGTCTACAGTATCTATCGGTATGATGATCGTACAGGCAGTTGTAAATCCTTTCGGTACACAGGCACTCGCGGGGTATGCGGCGACAATGCGGGTAGAGAATGTTTTTTCTCTGATTTTTGTATCCATCGGCAATGCAGTTTCGCCGTTTGTATCCCAGAATCTTGGCGCAAACAAACCCCAGCGTATCAAAAAAGGCTACCGCGCTGCATTAGTGCTGGATGTGTGTTTTGCAGCCATTGCCTTCATTGTGATTGAAACACTCCACACGCAAATTTCCTCGCTGTTTCTTGGTAAAGACGGAACAGACCTGGCCTACCAGGTATCTGGGGATTATATGAGATGGCTTGGCTATTTCTTCATCTTTATGGGAATCAAAATGGCAACTGATGGAGTCCTTCGTGGTCTTGGAATCATGCGCCCGTTCCTCATTGCAAATATGGTGAACCTGGCGATTCGTCTTTCCGTTGCTTTGATTTTTGCACCGCGTTTTGGCATTGCATTTGTCTGGCTTGCTGTACCAGCTGGCTGGTTTGCGAACTTTTTAATATCCTATGTGGCGCTCAGAAGGTCATGGCCAACTGAGGAATAGATGTGCAAGAGATAAAAAAGATTTTCTAAAGCAGATGCAGAAGGCCAAAAACACCGGAATGAATGGACATATTGTCAAATCGCGGGATATAAATAAGCTGAGTGAGATTTTGAGGAAGATTTTTATATAATTCACATATGGGACAGTAAATAGCGCTTGCTATTTATTGTCTCTTTTATTATAATTTAATGTGCGTGACAAGGCTGTTATGTGTTATTATGTACAAAAATGGGAGAGAAAAAATGTGGCAGTTCATTCTAGGGAGTGCAGGGTTTCTCCTGTATTTTATTTATGATATAAACAGCATTAAAAAGAAAAATACATTTTTCCAAAAATTTTTCGCATGGGGGACGGTTCTGGTGGTTTTATCGCTCGTCATGGAGCTCTGGCTCTCGTGGGGGCAGTGCCAGCACAGAATCGGAAGAATAATTGGATTTGGAACAGGAGCCTTGTGTTTCCTTGCACTTCTTATATATACCTTGTTTTTTGCCCTTCCCTTTGAAGAAACTTACTGTGAAGAAAACAAATTACGTGCGGCATATACAGAGGGTGTGTACGGTCTGTGCCGTCATCCCGGAGTTTTATGGTTCGCAGGAGCATATCTTTGCATGTGGGGAATGTTTGGCGGATGGAGACAGGGAATCTATTTTCTGCTTATGATTTTTTGGAACTATCTGTATATCATTTTTCAGGATCTGTGGACTTTTCCACAGACATTTTTTAATTACAGGGAATATCAGAAAACAACCCCGTTTTTAATGCCGAATAGAGATAGCATAAAGAAATGCTTATATAGTATCAGAAAACAATGATCGATCTGGAGCGGACAGACTATGAATTTAGAAGAAAAATTAAAAAAACAACAGTATAAAGAAATATGGCAGCAGTACTGTGGATTCCTGGATCTGTCGATGAATGGATACATGAAGATTCAGCGTCGGTTGATGGAGGAACAGGTTAAGCTGTGGAGCAACTGTGGTCTGGGACAGTCTATTCTGAAGGGAAAACATCCTCAAAATCTGGATGAATTCAGAAAAATGGTACCGCTGACAACCTACGATGATTACGCGGATATTCTGCTTGCCAAGCAGCCGGATATGCTTCCGGGAAATCCGGTCATCTGGATCCAGACAACCTGGGAAGGTGGAAAGCACCCGATCAAGGTGGCACCGTATACTCGAAGCATGCTGGACACCTATCGGAATAATGTTACAGCATGTCTGATCTTATCGACCAGCAAAGAAAAAGAATCTTTTGATGTAGCAGCTACAGACAAATTCCTGTATGCGCTGGCACCACTTCCTTTTGCAACAGGACTCTTTCCGCTGGCTCTGGGCGAGGAGATTGGAATCGAATTCCTGCCCGCAGTAAAAGAAGCCGTAAATATGAGTTTCAGCGAAAGAAACAAATTAGGATTTAAGATGGCGATGAAGAAAGATCTTGGCTTTTTCTTTGGACTTGGAAGCGTAGCTTATGCAGTAAGCTTGAGTCTTTCTTCGCTGACAAACGGCGGTGGAGTAAAACTGTCAAGCCTTATGCAATGCAAGCCACATATGATATTACGTCTGCTGCAGGCAAAGCGTCGCTGCAAAAAAGAAAACCGCGCAATGCTTCCAAAAGATCTTTTCCATCTAAAAGGATTCATGGTAGCCGGCACAGATAACCTCTGCTACAAAGACGACCTCGAAGAACTCTGGGGAATCCGTCCGATGGAATTATTTGCCGGTACAGAACCATCCATTATGGGAACAGAGACCTGGACAAGAAAAGGAATGTATTTCTTTCCGGATACAGCGTTTTATGAATTTATCACCGAGAAGGATATGATGCGAAATTACGAAGATCCTTCTTACATCCCGCCGACTTATCTGATGGATGAAGTTCGGCCGGGAGAAAAATACGAACTCGTATTTACTATTCTCAAAGGTGGCGCGTTTGCCCGCTACCGCTGTGGTGATATGTATCGCTGCGTCGGTCTGGAGAACCGTGAAGATGAGACAAGGATCCCGCGCTTTGAATATGTGGACCGAGTGCCGTGGATTATCGATATTGCAGGATTTACAAGGATTTCGGAAAACGGAATCCGCAGCGTGATCGCTCTTTCAAAGCTGCCGATCATAAACTGGGTTGCAACAAAAGAATATAATGAACAGAATCGTCCATATCTGCATATGTATGTGGAACTGGAACGTGATGCACTGCTCAATACTGCGATGAGCACAAATATTTTGAAAGATCTTTTGAGTACATATTTCAAATATATTGATCAGGATTACAGGGATTTGAAAAAGATTCTTGGAATGGATCCTCTGCAGGTGACGATCTTTACTTGTGGGACATTTGAAGCCTATGAGAAAAAGACCGGTAAGAAGATACATCAGATGAGTCCTTCACATTATGAATTGAAGGAACTGCTTGATATACAGGAAAGTATGAACAGAGTGAGATAAGATTTAAATAAGAATGAAAACGAGAGTGGAGTAAGGGGAGTTTATGGGAACCTACGGATATATATATCAATCATAGCCATGCTGTGTTATGGATTTATGCTGTTGATGTTTTTGACAGCAAAGAGAAATAAAATAATAAACAGTTTCCTGGTGGTGCTGACGGGCCTGCTATTCTGGACTGGAGGTTCTGCTTTTATGCGAGCACAGCTTTGGCCTGGATGTGAATTCTGGTATCAGGTTTCCCTGTTGGGAATTTTGCTGCTGCCATATGCGTACTACCGTTTTATACTCGCCTTTGGCGGTGAAAAGAGCGGTATTGCGGGAAGAATATACTTTGTGGTCATGCTGACCTGCTTCTGGCTGAATGCACAATTTGGAGTTTTCCTTGAAGCTCCCAAAATGGTAGAAAAAAACGGAGCTGCAGCTTTTGTATATGAGATCAAGCCTGCGATCATCGTATTTTTTATACCATCGGCAATTTTCTTGATCCATCTTTTTACAGTCATTGTACGGATCTGTAAAAACAATCCGACTATGAAAGTCCAGTATGAGCCGGTTATGCTGGGAGTCCTTGCATTGTTCTTAGGAAATGCATTTCTTGGAATTCCGTTCTTCAGCGGATTTCCGATTGATATCTTAAGTGGTGTAGTAAATGTATTTTTACTGTTCTACGCACTGATCCGAAGACGCTTGTTCCGCCTGCAGATGCTGGCATCCCCTTCCCTGTGTTATGGTGTTGGATTCCTGTTTTCCATTCTTGTTTTCTTAAATATTGTTCCATCCCTGCAAAATCTATTTCATATGCGGCCGGATAAGAACACCCGGATTTACACTCTTGTTTTTTCAATCGTCTTTCTGATCATCTATGCACTCTTTACTTATCTGTGGAAGCTTTTGATCCGCTGCGTGTTTGTCAGAGAAGAAAACCATCAGGCTGAGAAGATCAGAGAATTTAATTCAGCAATCTCCAAAACTCTGGATCTTCAGGAAATCCTGGATAAAACGATCCATGTTATGAAAGATTTGATGGATGTTGGAAATATCTATATCTGTATGCAGGACGCACCTGGCGAACCATATCGTGGGGTTGCAAGTGACCAGCCTTTAAGTGATCTGGCGTTTGCCTTTGAAGAAGAAAATCCAATGGTCCAGTGGCTGAAAGACCACGAAGAACCGATTATTTACCGTGATTTCCGCTACTCTGTAGAGTACAAGTCCATGTGGGAAGAGGAAAAACATCAGCTGGATAAAAACCATACACGTTACTGTGCCGGATTAAAAGATGGTGATAATCTGGCGGGAGTGATTCTGATCACATCATCTTCTTCAAAAAAGAGACTGGCATACGATGAAGTAGAGATAATCTCAAACATCACATCAGTGGCATCTATTGCTATCAAAAATGCAAAGCTGTATGAGAATGCCCGTCTTGAGGCAAGAACCGATGAACTGACTGGATTATTAAATCGAAAATATTTCTATGAAGTTCTCAATGAAGAGTTCGAGAAAAACAAAGACGCTTCGCTGGCACTGGCCATTATCAACGTAGATGATTTTAAATTATACAATCAGTTGTATGGTATAAAAGAAGGCGATATGTGTCTGCAGCGCGTCGCAGACATCATCAACAGCAGTGTGGGAGAAAGCGGATATACTGCTCGCTATGGCGCGAAAGAATTTGCTGTTCTGCTTCCAGGCTACGACCTTTTCTCTGCCAGAAATCTGGTGGAATCCATTGCAAAACAGATATATGTTATGAATAACCGCAGAATCGACATGAAGCTCAAGCCGATCACAGTCAGTGCGGGAATCAGTGCAGCACCGTATGCGGCAAAGAATGTCAAAGAACTGCTGGAAAATGTTGATCTTGCGGTGTACCACGTAAAACACAGCGGGAAGAATGGAATTCAGGTCTTTGATACCATGTTCCGCAACAATAATAAAGATGCTCACGCAAAAACACATGCACATATTTACAAAGAATATGAATCAACCATCTACGCATTGACCGCAGCTATTGATGCAAAAGATCATTATACCTTCAGCCATTCCACAAATGTTGCCTATTATGCAACAGCACTTGCAAGAACACTTGGAATGAACGAAGATATGATAGAGATCATCCATCAGGCAGCACTTTTGCATGACGTCAGTAAAATTGGTATTCCGGAAAGTGTATTAAATAAGGCCGGATCATTGACAGATGAAGAATATGAGATGATCAAAGGCCATGTAGAAGCTTCCATCGACATTATCCGACATCTTCCGTCACTGGATTATGTTATCCCGGCGGTCATCGGTCATCATGAACGCTATGATGGGAAGGGATATCCGCGCCGTATTGCAGGCGAAGATATACCGCTGACGGCACGTATCCTGTGTGTGGCAGATTCATTCGATGCCATGACATCCATACGATGCTATAAGAAAGCATTCCCTGTAAAAGTAGCTCGGGAGAAGCTGATTCAGGATGCAGGCAAACAATTTGATCCAGAGCTTGTTCGCAAGTTTGTAGAATGCCTGGATAACGGAACGATCAATCTTGTAAAAGCAGAAGAGGCATGACAACAGGGAGAAACCGACTGATGCAGATCATCGCAGGACAGATCAAAGATTTCTTCAGATAAGCTTTTTAAGGAAAATAGATATTCAATTTTATTGAACTGAAGAATAGTTCAGGACCCATTGCATTCTTCAGTTGACGGTGTGAAGTATAACACTGTAATTCACAGACAACAATAGCATCAATTGATTCGTTTTGTGTGGCGCTCAGAAGGTCATGGCCGACTGAGAAATAGATGTGTAAGAGATAAAAAAATAACTCTCTTACTTTCTTAGCTGCATATGTTTTAAAACTGCCGCCGATCTGGGTATACTTTGTAATGACTCTGGACGAATTTGAAAAAATGTCTGTGGTATTAATTCACTATGTCAGAGGCAAATGGCTCACAAACATTACCAGAGATTTTGATTAATAAAAACACCTTCAGGCTATAATAGCTTGAAGGTGTCATGACAGACAAGTTCTATTTAACTACTGCAACTCCCGCAATATTGATTTTCCAATCGTGTCTTGTGGCATCTGTACACCAAAATTTTCTGCAACAGATGCACCGATCACTGCAAATGTATCCTGATTCTCAATAGCTCCTGTTTCTTTCATTTTCTTTGAATATGCAATAAATGGTACATATTCTCTTGTATGATCTGTTCCGGTATAAGTTGGGTCATTTCCATGATCCGCAGTCAGGATCAGAAGATCATCTTCTCGCAACTCATTCATCAGAGTTCCAAGTCCTCTGTCGAACTTCTCAATTTCACGTCCGTATCCTTCCGGATTTCTTCTATGCCCCCACAAAGCGTCAAAATCCACCAGATTCACAAAGCAGAGACCATGAAAATCTTTTTTACAGATATCAATCGTCTGTTGCATGCCATGCACAGAACTGTCTGAATGGTAAGTCTGTGTAATTCCCTCACCACAGAAAATATCATTGATCTTTCCAACACCGATCACATCAAGACCTGCATCCTTCAATGCATTTAAGGCTGTTCTTCCAGTCGGTTTCAACGCATAGTCATGGCGGTTGCTGGTTCTCTTAAACGCACCCTTTTTCTTTCCGACATACGGTCTCGCAATGACTCTGCCGACTCGCCACTCATCTTTCATGGTCAGTTCCCTGGCAATCTCACAGCAACGATACAGGTTTACAAGATCAAATGTCTCTTCATTTCCACAGATCTGCATTACTGAATCCGCAGAGGTATAGACAATCATCGCTCCTGTATTGATTTCTTCCTCGCCAAGTTCCTCGATGATTTCTGTTCCACTGGCACTCTTATTGCCAATCACACGCATGCTTTATAATTTATTTCATTTATTTTTGGTCATTATGTATGATTTATGTGTCTTGCTTTATTATTTATTTATTCGCAATCCTTTCATTTGTCTAATTTTCACAAATTAAGTTTTGCAATTACCACATAACGCTGATATAATATACAAAAAACAATGTGCGTTTAACTTACTCATGGAGGACTTATCATGAACAAACACAAACGATACAACGTTGGAATCCTTATTGGTGGCGTACATACTTATTTTCCCAAAGAACATATCAGTGGTATTGCTACTGCAGCAAAAGAACTCGATATAAATGTCTGTTTTTTCCTTGGTACGCAGACCCAAAATTTCTTCGAAGATATGCTCGGCGGAACTCACAAAGATTCTTTTGATTATCAGTTCAATACCATCCACGATTATAGTCTTATGGGAGGTCTTGATGGACTGATCATCAATTATGGAACTCTGGGACTGCAGTTAAAAAATGAGACTGCTGAGAAATTTGCCCGCAAATTCAATTCCATTCCTACCGTGTTCCTTACGGAGATCGTCCATGCGCATAACTGCCATTCTCTGATCTGTGACAACAGACAGGGCATCCAGCTGGTCATGGAGCATCTGACCCAGGAACACAATTGTCAGAAAATACTTTTTGTAGCCGGTCCTGCACAGAATACAGATGCTAATGAACGTAAAAATACTTATCTTGAAATGATGGCGAAATATCATCTTCCGGTCAATCCCAAGATGATTGCACAGGGTGATTATTCAGAATTTGTAGATAAACAGATTGAAAAACTCCTCGATGATAATCCAGATGCCCAGGCTATTGTCTTCGCCAACGACGAAATGGCATTTGCCGGTTATCGTGTTTGTGAAAAACGTGGTCTCAAAGTAGGAAAAGATATCCTGATCACCGGTTTTGATGACTGTGAGCGTGCATCTGGTATGGAACCACCTCTTACAACCATTCAGCAGGATGGAGTTCTCATGGGCCGAATGGCTGTATACGACCTTGTTGATAAATTGGACGGCAAAAATGTCCTGTCCCGAAGAGTTCCTGTTTCTCTGTGTGTCAGAGAATCCTGCGGCTGTCAGGAACAGCTTCCGGAAATTCAAAATACTCCAGTGAGTCTTACCGAACAGATACACAAGCTGAACCGTACGATTACCAATATGAAGCTTGAGCTGATCAGTTTTCAACGTAGATCCTGGTTTATTTCGTCACTTGCCCGAAGTCTGAATGACTGCATGGAGGATGAATACGCTTTTCTTCTGGAAGCAATGGAAAACATGCGGGAATTGCGCACAAAATGCACCTACCTCTTTCTCCTGGATGAACCAATCGTATATCATCAGAATGAGAAATGGATTTGTCCGCAAAATCTGCGACTTGCTGCCTATTACCGGAATGAAGAAGTGGATGCATTTCATTTCTATGACCGCCAGCCTGTAACAGACCAAAAAGGTATCTGTCAGTTGATGAGCGATGATGAACGACATCAGTTTATGATATTTCTGCTCTTCTCAGGAGAAAAACAATATGGTCTGCTCGCATGCGATATACAACAGGAAGAATTTCCATTTTTCTATGTGATCAGTCTGCAGATCGGTCTTTCTTTGCATTATCTGGAAATCAGTAAAGCAGAAGCCCGGCGCCGACAGGAAATGTCCAGAGATTTGGAGCTCGTACGTGAGCGAAACCGGGTACTTGGATTTATTTCCAAATATGATGAACTGACTGGTCTTCTGAATCTGAGAGGTTTCACAGAACAGACAAAAAAATTCTGCAGCAGCGAAATAAATCAACGGGCCTACATTATCTGTGGAGATTTGGACCATCTGAAAGAGATCAATGACACCTGGGGACATCCGGCCGGCAACTTTGCACTGCAAAGCGTTGCAAGAATCCTCGGAGGCTGTCTGCGCAGTCAGGACACACTTGCACGTGTCGGTGGTGATGAATTCCTGATTCTTTTAAATTGTGAAGAAGAAAATTTCCAGGATATTTTCCGTAAACGAATTAAAGATGCCTGCACGGTTTTTAATGCTGAATCCGATAAACCATTCCTTGTGGAAATCTCTCTTGGAATTGCAGAATTCCGTCCTAAACCGGATACCGACACACAGGAAATCATCGCTCTTGCCGATAAGGAGCTTTATGAAGCCAAGAAGCATCGACGAAAATCCGTTCGCAGACCTGAATCTTAATTTATTACAAAGAGAAGTCCACGACCTTCATCTGTCATGGACTTCTCTCCAGTTATCCAGGACTTCTTTCTCGTTACCCAGGAATTAAGGTCTTGTTTTTTAAAGAAATATATAGTACAATTTCTGGTATGTCCTGTTAGTTTAATGGATAGAACAAGTGCCTCCTAAGCACTAGATGTGGGTTCGATTCCCGCACGGGACGTCCTATCAAAAGCGGAAAGTATTAGAAAAATTTCTAATATAATTTCCGTTTTTTTGTTTTTT